>X415_White_Rhinoceros__coassemble_16_pt1 | contig 57177 bp, 50 predicted proteins | sample X415_White_Rhinoceros__metabat2_low_PE_004 | metagenome-assembled genome bin X415_White_Rhinoceros | reverse complement strand
CTGGGTACCTTTTCCAGCGCCAGGAGCACCAAATAGAACAATATTTTTCATTATTTATTATTCATTATATTTATTCATTATATTATATTGTGTTTTCTCCCTCTTTTGCAACTGCTGTGCCAAAATAGCAGGAATCGGTAAAAATGTCGGAATCCGAATCGAAATTGGAATTGGAATAGAATCCATACCATTCTTGGTTCCCCTAGATTGCTTTTCCCCGTATAAAAAATCAGCCCCAGCGTAATGCGCTAGGGCTGAAGTAATGAGAAGAAAATAAATTCAGATGTTGGAATTTATTTCTGCATTGAATTCAAGCGTTCGGTGAGCATGGGGATGATTTTGTGAAGGTCACCCACGATGCCGAGGTCTGCCACGCTGAAGATGGGGGCAAACTTGTCTTTGTTGATGGCAATGATGAGGTCGCTCTCTTCCATGCCAGCGAGGTGCTGAATGGCACCGCTGATACCGCAGGCCATGTAGAGGTTAGGACGGACAGTCTTACCGGTCTGACCTACCTGGCGGCTCTGCTCCATGATACCTGCGTCGACCATAGCACGGCTGCTGGAGACTTCGCCACCAAGTTCTTTGGCGAGGGCTTCGAGTTTTGAGAAGCCATCCTTGGTGCCAACGCCGCGGCCGCCGCTGATGAGCACTTTGGCCTGGCTGATGTCGGTGATGACTTTCTCTTCCTTGACGGTCTTGACAATCTTCACGCGGCTGATTTTCTTTTCGTCGAACTGCACGCTGTAGTTGACCACTTCGCCTTTACGGCTGGGGTCGGCAGCCAATTTCTGCATGACGCCGGGACGGACGGTGGACATCTGCGGGCGGTTGTTCTTGCAGAGAATGGTGGCCATGAGGTTGCCGCCGAAAGCGGGACGGGTCATGCGGAATTCGTGAGCCTCGTCGTCGCTAATTTCGAGTTTGGTTGCATCGGCGGTAAGGCCGGTGACGTTGCGGGCAGAGACACGGGGACCGAGGTCGCGGCCGATGGTGGTAGCACCGATGAGAAGGATGCTGGGTTTCTGTTCGCGGATGATTTGGGTGATTGCTTCAGTGTAGGGCTCGGTGAGGTAGGTGGCCAAAAGGTCATGGTCAACGACGAGCACCTTGTCAGCTCCGTGGGCGATAAGGGTCTGAGCCTCGCTGGCAATGTTTTTACCTAGGAGGATGGCAACGACTTTTTCATTGTTGGCATCGGCCAGTTCGCGAGCTTTGCCTAACAGCTCAAGGGCTACATTTTGGATTTTGCCGTCGCGTTGTTCGGCAAATACGTATACGTCTTTGTATTCTTCTAAGTTCATGGCTGTTAGATTATGTGTTTTTCTTTAAGTTTATTGATGATGAGTTCCACAGCCTCTTCGGGAGTGACCTCGAAGGTTTGGCCTGCAGGCTTAAGCTGCTTGGGGAACGATTTGAAAACGCTGGTGGGCGAACCAACTTTACCAATGCGGTCCTCGGGAACATTGATGCGATCGGCACCCCATACCTCAACTTCCTTATCGAAAGCGGTGACGATGCCGTTGACAGTCATGTAGCGGGGTTGAACGGCGCTAGCGAGAGCGGTGACGACGCAGGGAGCCTGCATCTCAAGGATTTGGTAGCCGTCTTCCATCTGCTTACGGATGGTGAAGGTCTTTGTGGCCTCGTCATATTGGAGGTCTTCCATATAGGAAACCTGCGGAAGGTCGAGGTGCTCGGCGATCTGCGGGCCCACCTGTGCGGTATCGCCATCGATGGCCTGGCGGCCAGTGATGATGAGGTCGTATTCCATGGTACGGAGGGCACCGGCAAGGGCGCTGGAGGTTGCAAGCGTATCAGCACCGCCGAGTTTGCGGTCGGTGAGTAGAATGGCGCGATCGACGCCCATGGCGAGGGCTTCACGCAAGATGGCTTCGGCCTGGGGAAGACCCATGGTAATGACGGTGACGTGGGCGCCATACTTATCTTTCAGCTGGAGGGCGAACTCGAGGCCGCCTTTATCGTCGGGATTCATGATGCTGGGGACGCCTTCACGAATCAGAGTACCGGTTTGGGGATTAATCTTCACCTCGGTGGTATCCGGCACTTGTTTTATGCAAACTACGATTTTCATTTCGAATAATTTTAAGTGTTAAGTGCTAAATGTTAAATGAAACAATCTCCACAGTTCGCAGCAGCTTACCATTTAACATTTAAGATTTACCATATTATTTAAACAACTTGCCGGCAATGACCATACGCTGCACTTCAGATGTGCCTTCGTAAATTTCAGTGATTTTGGCATCGCGCATCATGCGCTCGACAGGATATTCGCGGGTGTAGCCGTAGCCGCCGTGGAACTGGACGGCCTTGGTGGTCACCTCCATGGCGGTCTCAGCGCAGAACAGCTTAGCCATGGCGGCCTCAGCGCTGTAAGGGATGCCGTTATCTTTGTTGTAATGGGCACGGCGAACCAGCAGGCGGGCAGCCTGAACCTTGGTCTCGAGGTCGGCCATCTGGAATTGGGTGTTCTGGAATTGGCTGATGGAGCGGCCGAACTGCTTGCGCTCCTTGGTGTATTTGACAGTCTCGTCGATGGCGCCTTGGGCAATGCCGAGGGCCTGAGCTGCGATGCCGATGCGGCCGCCGTCGAGGGTCTTCATGGCGAGGCCGAAGCCTTTGCCCAGCTGGCCGAGGAGGTTGTCCTTAGGAATGCGGCAGTCTTCGAAGATGAGTTCGGTGGTGGCGCTGCCGCGGATGCCCATCTTCTTCTCCTTCTTGCCAATGCTGAAACCAGGAGTGGTTTTCTCGACGATGAAGGCGCTGATGCCCTTGGTGCCGAGACTCTTGTCGGTCATGGCAATGATGATGAATACATCGGCATAGGAACCGTTGGTGATGAAAATCTTGCTTCCATTGAGCACCCATTCGTCACCGTCGAGGACAGCGGTGGTCTGTTGACCAGCGGCATCGGTACCGGCGTTAGGTTCGGTGAGGCCGAAGGCTCCAATCCACTCGCCGCTGGCGAGCTTAGGCAAATATTTCATTTTTTGTTCCTCGGTGCCGGCCTCAAGGATAGGTGCGCAGCAGAGGCTTGTGTGTGCGGAAAGGATAACACCCGTGGTAGCACAGACGCGAGAAAGTTCTTCGACAGCCATGCCATATTGGATGTTGGTGCCGCCGGCGCCGCCGTACTGAGTGGGGATGGGAATGCCCATGAGGCCAATCTTGGCCATTTTCTTGACCGTCTCCATCGGGAAGCGTTCCTGCTCGTCGACTTCGGCAGCGAGGGGTTTAACCTCTTTCTCTGCAAATTCTCGAATCATCTGCAGGAAGAGTTGGTCTTGTTTGGTGAAGCTAAAATCCATAATATTGTTGTTGGTTTGAATTAAGATAAGGAGTAATGATTCGCCTAGATCTTAATTCTTATTTTTAAATTCTAAATTACTTGACAGCGATAGTCTCAATCTCCACGAGAACACCCATGGGAAGGCCTTTGACAGCGAAAGCGGCACGAGCGGGGCAGTCGGTGCTATAGTATTTGGCGTAGACTTCATTCATGGGTTTGAAATATTCCATGTCGGCCAGAAGGCATGTCGATTTGACAACATCTTGGAAGGTGAAGCCAGCTTCGTCAAGGATAGCCTTGATGTTTTGCATGACCTGCTCTGTTTGGGCAGTGATGCCTTCGGGAACCTCCTTAGTGGCAGGATTGATGGGAATCTGACCGGAGATGTAGAGCGTGTTGCCTGCGAGTATTGCCTGGCTGTAAGGACCGATGGCTGCAGGGGCTTTGGGGGTGTTAATTACTTTTTTCATAGTATTATATTTATATTTTGTATTCAATAAATTCTACATAAAAGAATTTGCAAAGATAAGCATTTTTTTTGAAATAATGGATTTTTTTATGTAATTTTGCAATTTGTATTATGCTGTTCAACTCGATAGAATTTTTGCTCTTTCTGCCTATAGTCTTTGCACTTTACTGGCTTTTGCGCAGTCGTCTGCGTTGGCAGAATTTGCTTATTGTAGCTGCATCCTATCTGTTCTATGGCTGGTGGAATTGGCGGTTTTTGCTACTCATTGCGTTTACTACGATATGCAGCTTTCTCTCGGGCATCGGCATCGCATCGGCCAAATCAATTCGCCGTTCTGGTGCCATTTTATGGGCCAACATAGTAGTCAATCTTGCAGTGCTCGGACTATTCAAATACTATGACTTCTTTGTGCAGTCTTTTGCCGATGCCTTCCTTGGTGGCAATGCTGAAGGAGCCCTACTGCACCTTGTGCTGCCAGTCGGCATATCGTTCTACACTTTTCAGGCTCTAAGTTATAGCATTGATGTTCGTCGTGGTACCTTGGCCCCAACACGTGATGTGGTGGCATTTTTTGCCTATGTTAGTTTTTTTCCGCAACTTGTTGCTGGTCCTATAGAGCGTGCAGCCAGTCTTTTGCCACAATTCGAGAAGTCTCGGCGCTTTGATTATTGTCAGGCAGTTGACGGCCTTCGCCAGATGCTTTGGGGCTTTTTCAAGAAGATGGTTGTCGCCGATAGTTGCGCACTATATGTTGACAATATCTGGGGCCATCCTGACTGGTTCAACGGAGCTTCGCTGCTTCTAGCTGCCGTTCTTTTTTCTATCCAGATATATTGCGACTTTTCAGGCTATAGCGATATTGCCATCGGCTGTGCCAAGCTCTTCGGAATCTCACTTCGTCGCAACTTCAACGTGCCTTATTTTAGTCGTGATATTGCTGAATTTTGGCGTCGCTGGCATATATCGTTGACCACTTGGTTCCGTGATTACATTTATATTCCACTGGGTGGCAGCCGCGTTTCTAAAGGCCGTGTGGTGCTCAACACTTTCATTATTTTTCTTGTTAGTGGGTTGTGGCATGGGGCCAACTGGACTTTCGTGGCTTGGGGTGGGTATCATGCTCTTCTCTTCTTACCGCTCATTTTGCTTGGCAAGAACCGTCGTCATACTGATGTTGTGGCCGATGGGCACCTTTTGCCGTCGTTGCGCGAAATTTGGCAGATGATGCTTACGTTCTTCCTAGCTGTCATGGGCTGGGTCCTTTTCCGATCTGACACCATAGAGCAGGCCGGTCAGTACTATGCGCGCATGTTCACCCACCTTTTTGACGGTCCTGCTACTATCACAGCTCCCATTGATGCTTGGGTGGTTGCCGTTTCCATAGCGTTGCTTATCATTGTAGAGTGGATTAATCGTGATGGACAACACGAATTTGCTCGTCAGCCGCATAGCCGTTTTCTCCGATGGGCGGGATATGTTGTCATCCTATTTATGCTCGGAGCTTTTATGGTCACTAACGAAATGCCCTTTATCTATTTCCAATTCTAAATGAAAAGATTTTTGGTTAACATATTACATTTTTCTCTCGTGGCCATCGTCGGTTATATGTTGCTACTTTTTCTGTTTGGTGACCTTGGATGGGTTCGTACGGCTAACTCCACTTTGGGCAACACAGGCCATCTCAATAGTCGTATCAAGGACATTCCCAATTATCACGATATCGATGTGCTCTTTCTGGGGTCATCGCATTGCTACCGCACTTTTGATACTCGTTTTTACAGTCAGCACGGATACAAATGCTTCAATCTCGGGTCCTCCAACCAAACGCCGATGCAGACACTTGTGCTGCTGAAAGATTACCTTGATAGCCTTCGCCCCCGCCGCGCTGTCATGGAGGTGCATCAGGATATCCTTGATAACGATGGCGTTGAGTGTTCAGTGGATCTTTTGACTAATGCTCCCATAACCTGTAATAGTACTGCCATGGTTTTCAAGGTGAACAATATGCGTGTCTACAACACTTGGCTGTACAATCTCTATAGTCAGCGTGTTCGTCACCGTTTGGAACAGTTCGTCGAAGACACTGTCATTGATCAAGCGGTATACCAGCCTGGTGGCTATGTTAAGATAACTGGTCGCACTTTTGAGCGCAAGCGTTACCCACGGCGTGACATTCATATTCGTCCTGAGCAGATGGATGCTCTTAGGGAGTGCATCGCCATGCTTCGAGAACGAGACATTCCTGTGCTTCTTGTAGAGGTTCAGGATGCCAAACAGTTGCGTTCAACTTTCAAAAACCACCCATGGTTTGAGCAACAGATGACTGATTTAGCTCCTTATTATTATCCCATTTTGCCTATGATTGATACGGTGCATTTTGCCAATAGCAACCATCTATACCAACCCGGCATAGACCTCTTCAATCAACATTTTGTTCAAGTCCTTGATTGTTGGTTTGCCACCGACACATTACCCTCTCCGCCACGCGAAGAGCAATGAATGCTTAATATTATTTTGATTCAGCCCACTTAAAATACTCAGTTTTAAATTTTTAAATTCTTTTTCCCATGCTAATCCTTGGTATCATGTCCGGCACCTCGCTTGATGGCCTTGACATAGCCTATTGCGACGTCACTGGCAGCGGTTTTCAACTCCTTGCTGCTGAGACCTATCCCTATTCTGAACAGTGGGTGCGCTGTCTTTCCAGCCTTGAGCGTGCATCCGCGCTTGATTATGCCCTTGTCGATATGCAGTATGGCCATTATATCGGACAGGTAATCAATATTTTCCGTAAGGCTCATCCTGGCCACGTCGATGCAGTCGCATCGCATGGACACACTATTTTTCACCAGCCTAACCAGGGCCTTACTACTCAGATTGGTGACGGCGATGCAATAGCTGCTGAGACAGGGCTGCCTGTTGTCTTTCGATTTAGAAATCTCGACGTCGCTCTTGGTGGACAAGGTGCGCCTTTAGTACCTATTGGTGATAGAGTCCTTTTTGGACACTATGATGCCTGTCTCAACCTTGGCGGTATTGCAAACATCTCTTATGAAACTGACAAAGGACGAGAGGCTTTCGATATTTGCCCCTGCAATATGGCTCTTAACACACTCGCACGTAGGTTGGGTAAGTCTTTTGATAAAGATGGGCTTTTAGCCCGTCAAGGAAACATCATGTCGGCGCTTCTTGATACCATGGATGCGTTGGAATATTACCGACAGCCGCTGCCCAAGACTTTGGGCAAGGAGTGGTTTGTAGACCAATTCCTTCCTCTGCTCAACGACAAGGTTGCGAATCCGCGTGACTTACTAAGCACCACGACCGAACACATTGCCCACCAGATAGCTGGAGCCGTTAAGGGACATGGATTAGATACCATGCTCGTGACAGGAGGTGGAGCAAAGAACAAATACCTTACCGCACGTATTCAGGCATTGGTTCCTGGTTGCAAGATTACCACCCCTCCAGCCGACATCATCGACTACAAGGAAGCCATCATTTTTGCTCTCCTAGGTTTTCTTCGCCTCACTAGCCAACCCAACTGTCTCAGTAGCGTTACCGGCGCTCGTTGCGACAATTGTGGTGGTGACATCGCCGGCCTGGCCTAATTCCTTTTTTGCCTGTCTTATCAGTGCACCCTTTGGGTTTATCACGTAGCCTCTCAAAAAAAAATTGCATATATTATTATTATGTCAAAAAAAGTTTGTAACTTTGCAATTTGTTTGAAAATAATAAAACATCAATATATCAATTAATTACATTAAAAAAATGAACATTACAAGAGAAAAAATTGGAGATTTAGACCTGTGCATTAAGCTGGAAGTGGTCGAAAACGACTATGCTGAGAAAGTTACCAAACAGCTAAAGGATTATCAGCACAAAGCTACTGTTCCTGGATTCCGCAAGGGCATGGCTCCGATGGGTCTTATCCAACGTATGTATAAACCTGCCATCGTCGCAGACGCTGTGCAGGATCTCTTGGGTGAGTCTCTCTATAAATACCTCGAAGACGAGAAGCTCGACATCATCGGCAGCCCCCTCTCCAATGAGGAAAAAACCGGCGATCCCGACTTTGCTCATGCTACCGACTTTACCTTCTATTTCGATGCTGCCCTTAAGCCTGAGGTGAAAATCGACTGGACCAAGGTTGATGCTAAGCTTTGTGCCATCAAGGTCACTGCCAAGGATATTGACACCCAGGTGAAAGACATTACTGACCGCTTCGGCAAGTTTGAGACACCCGAAACCGTCGGAGAAGGCGACTACGTCTATGGTAAGGCTGTTGAGCTCAACAAGGAAGGCAACGAAGCCGAAGGCGGCATGAGCGTCTTTTGCTCTTTCTCCCTCGCTGACATGAAAGATGCCGACATCGCAGCTACTTTTGTAGGCAAGAAAAACGAAGAGTCCGTCGTCTTCAACCCCAGCAAGGCTTTCACAGCATCTCAGATTGAGAAGAACTTCCGCCTCGAAGCTGCTGCCGCCAAGAAATTCAAGGCTGACGTGAAGCTCACCATCAGCGGCTGCTCACACATCACTCCTGCTGAACTCAACCAGGAACTCTTCGACAAGGTCTTCCCTGGTAAGAATATCACCACCCCTGAAGCTTTCCGCAAGCAGCTCTCCGCAGAAATTGAGAAAGCTAACGATGAGCAGTGCCAGATTCTCTTTGTCAACCAGGTGCGCAAACAGCTTCTTGATAATTTCGATGCCACGATGCCTGAAGCTTTCCTCAAACGCTGGATTCTGAATCGTAGCGATGACAAGAATGTCACAGCTGAGAGCATTGAGAAAGAATGGGAAGATAAATATGTTCCCTCGCTGAAATGGGAGCTCCTCGATAGCGCATTGAATGATATTAAGCCAATTGAGCCCACCCAGAACGAAATTGTTGACCACATTAAAGATCTTCTCCGTAAAGGCGACGAGCCCAAGGAGGGCGAAGAGGCCAAGAAGGCTGAAGAGAGTCTCGAACAGGCTGCTCGCAGCATCGCTCAGGATCGTCAAAACACCCAGCAGATTGTTGACAAACTGTATGTTCAGAAGACTTTTGCTCTCTTCAAAGAGCAACTCAATCCTGAGGTTGAGAAGGTCTCTTCTAAGGAGTTTGCCGAACGCTGCAAATAATCCACAATGCGAGAATAGACAGCAGCAAAGCTGCCATCATACCGTACAGGGGAAGATGCCCAGCATCTTCCCCTGTCGTTTTTCAAAAGCTACAACTAAATGAAAAGAGTTTTTTTGCTTGTTTGCTTGCAGCTATCAATCACCGCTTGGGGTCAAATGTTGCACTATGACCATCCTGCACGCTATTTTGAAGAGGCGTTGGTCATCGGGAATGGTACTATGGGCGGCACGGTATATGGCAACACCCTATGCGACCGCATTTCGCTCAATGATATCACGCTTTGGACTGGTGAGCCCGACCAAACAATGGTCGATTCTGTTTTCTTCGCACAGGTTCTCCAACAGGTTCGTGATGCGTTGTGGCGTGATGATTACCGCACTGCCGATAGCCTTCAGCGGCAGTTGCAAGGGCACTATAGTGAAAATTATCAGCCTCTAGGCCAACTTTGCATTCAGTATGCTGATTCCTTGACACTTCAGAGGTATGCTTCGGGCTCTGATATATCCGTCGCTGGATATCGTCGCTGGCTTGACATTTCCGATGCTACTGCTGGATGTAGATACACGCTTGATGGCAATACCTGGCGCAGTACCGACTATTTTTGCTCTTGCCCAGACCAAGTTATGGTGGTGCGCATAAAATCCAACAGCCCCATTAGCACCGTGCTGAGCCTAACATGCCAATTGCCCCACCACACATCTATTTTGGGCGACGAGTTGGTTCTTGACGGCTACGCAGCCTATCATTCGTTGCCACACTATGTTCGTGATTCACAGATGTTTTGGTACGATTCCACCCGTGGGATCCATTTCCGTACTATTGTTAAAGTATTGGGAGCTAAAAGCCTTTCAGCTCAAGGGGACAGCATCCATATACAAGGAAACAAAGACCTCATCTTGCTACTCGCTAATGCTACTTCGTTCAACGGTTTTGACAAAGACCCTGTGATGCAGGGAGCTGATTACAAGACCCTCGTCCGCAGTCGTATTGATTCCGCAGCCGCCAAGGGCTACCGCCAGCTTCTTCGCCGCCATAGGCAGGATTACCGACGACTCTATCGTCGTGTGGAGATTGATCTTGGCCGAACGCCTGATTCCATTAGAAGGCTTCCTACTGACGTACAACTGCGTCGATATACTCTGCTCAACGAAGCAAACCCTGAACTTGAAGCACTCTATTTCCAGTTTGCCCGTTATTTGCTCATCAGTTGCTCTCGTACGCCTAGCGTGCCGGCCAATTTACAAGGGCTTTGGAATGAGCACTTGCTGCCCCCTTGGAGTAGCAACTACACTACCAATATTAACCTTGAAGAGAATTATTGGGCTGCCGAAGCCGCCAATTTGTCCGAACTGCATCAGCCGCTGCTCTCCTTTCTTGATGGCGCCGCCGCCAATGGCCGCCGTGTGGCACAGCAGTACTATGGAATTAAGGAAGGCTGGTGCCTAGCGCACAACAGCGACATTTGGGCAATGGCCAATCCAGTGGGACTACAGTCCGGAGACCCTGTGTGGGCCTGTTGGAATATGGGTGGTGCTTGGCTTAGCACCCATATATGGGAGCATTTCCGGTACACACTCGATACCGCTGCTCTCCTTCGACAATATCCCGTCTTGAAAGGTGCGGCATTATTCTGCCTTGATTGGTTGGTGGAGCATCCCGACGGCTTGATGACAGCGCCATCTACCTCGCCAGAAAACAAATATATCACATCTGACGGTTATTGTGGAGCTACCTTTTATGGCGCAACTGCCGACATGGCTATGGTGCGCGAATGCCTTTCCGACATGCGTTCGGCTGCACAGGTATTGGATGTCGATGCAGATATATGCTGCACCATTGATAGCGTTCTACACAATCTTGTGCCATATCGTATCGGTGCCAATGGCAATCTACAGGAATGGTACTATGATTGGTCTGATGCCGAACCTGCCCATCGTCATCAATCGCACCTTTTTGGCCTCTTTCCAGGTCATAGCATCTGTCCCGATACCGATACCACTCTTATTGACGCTTGTCGACGTACCTTGGAGATGAGAGGCCTAGAGAGTACGGGATGGAGTACAGGATGGCGTGTCAACCTTTACGCACGCATGGCTGACGGCGAGGCTGCCTATTCTATGTATAGGAGGCTGTTACGTTATGTCAGTCCTGACGGATATCAAGGTCTTGACGCCTTGCGTGGAGGGGGCACATACCCTAACCTCCTTGATGCTCATAGCCCTTTTCAGATTGATGGCAACTTTGGCGGTTGTGCGGGTCTTTGTGAATTATTCCAACAATTGATAAATCATCCTGAAGCCCTACCTAGCGCCTGGCACACTGGCAGCATCAAGGGACTATGTCTCCCAGGTAATCGCACCCTTACCCTGAAATGGAAGAATTACAAAATAACTCATATTAAAGTGAAGCGTTCATAGGTTTTGAGTAGAGGTCTCTTTAATTTCCTAGCTTTTTTGCCCTCTTTGTTTGCTTTTATGCCATCCTAGATAAAACCAATATTCTTTCAATTGAAAAAAAAATCGTATCTTTGCATTATAAAAATACAACTAAATATTTCACAACATGAAGAAAAACATTTTATTAGCATCTATGATGGCGTTTGTTATGTTGCTTGCATCTTGCTCAAAAGACATCGACGACACCCGTATCATTGGCAAATGGTCCAATACTAGTAAGACCTACATCGACGACCACGAAAATCAGTATTTCGACAGAGCCGGCTACTATACCTTTGAATTCAAAAAGAATGGCAAAGGCGTTTATACTTTTACTTATGGCAGCCTCGTCGACGAACATAAATTTTCATATAGCCTCATTGGCAGTGACCTGAAGATTGCTTGCAGCACCCAAGAGTCTATTAACCAGACTTATTCCGTCAAAGAAATTTCCGATAATCACTTAGTCTTTGAAGGTGAGTGCCGCAGCGAATCCTTCCAACCTGGAGCAATTTACCATTGGGATTTGAAAAAGCAATAATTCTCATAGATTATCCAAGACAAAACCCGCAAGGAAGCATTTGCCTTCTTGCGGGTTTTGTTTTGATTGAGTGTTAAATTGGAAATAATATTAATGTAGAATCACAGTACTTTTATGAGTTCGACGTCAAAGATGAGCGCTGAGAATGGTGGAATGGTGTTACCTGCGCCGTGCTCCCCATAGGCGAGGTTGTAGGGTAGGAAGAAACGGTATTTGGCCCCTTCCTTCATCAGTTGTACACCTTCCGTCCAACCAGAGATAACCTGATTGAGACCGAAGTCAGCAGGCTGATTGCGTTGGTAGGAACTATCGAAGACGGTGCCATCGATAAGGGTGCCGTGATAGTGGCAGCGCACCATGTCGGTAGCTTTGGGACTTTTACCTGTTCCTTCTGTAAGGATTTGATACTGTAAGCCGCTTTGGGTAACGATGATGCCGGGATTCTTGGCGTTCTCAGCGAGGAACTTTTCACCAGCCTCTTTGGCTGCTTTGCCGGCTTCGGCAGCGGCTTCCTGCTGTTGTTTCTCCAGTTGGGTGAAGAAATTCTCAAGGATGTTGTTGGCCTCATCACCGCTCACTTGGAGGGGCTTGTTGGATAAGATATCATTGACTGCGGCAGCGAAATCCGCTGCTTCCAGTTTCCCTGCAAGGCCCATGCCTTTTAATTGTTGGCCGATATTTAGGCCTAAAGCATAACTAAGTTTATCCATTGTGTTATTTAGTGTTTTGTGATTATTGTATTACGAATAAAGTCTATTCTGTTGTCGAGAATGCCAGCGTGGCGAGGTCGCCCCATTGTCCGTTGGCGTTTTGCCCGATGGCGCAGAAGAGATAATCGGTGTTAGGGTCAAGTGAGAGCCAAGTCCAGATGTCATCAGTGTATTGCGCTTGGCAATTGCTTTGGAGGAATGAGATGATGGAATCGAAACCGACCAACTCGACATATTCGCGGGTGAAGATTTGGTCGTAGAACAGTGCTGTTTGATCGTTTGGCATGGCCGAGGTGGTGACTTCGTTGCTGCCGATGTTGCTTACGCTAAGCGTGATGACACTGGATCCAGGACCGCCTAGAGAGGTTGTTTTCAAGGTGTCTGTGAGGAGAATGTCGCCACTGGGACAGTGTGCTACTACATAGACGACGTAGTCTTGGTTGGGAATCATGTTGCGCCAAGTATAACTGGTATCGCCTATGCAAGAGACGCCCCAGGCTATGATGGCATCGTTGGGGGTAGCGAGACCAAAAAAAGGCATCACGCTCTCCAGATAACCTGCTTCTGCGGCCAAGATATGGTAGCTCTCACAACTATCGGTAGGTGAGAATGTGCAGGTGAATGTGAAACTGGTGACATCGTCGACGGAGATGGTGACAGCAGTAGGTATGATAGGGTCAATTGGGTCAACTGGAAGAGGCTCTTTCTCAGTGCACGCGGCAAAAGCGGCAAGAAGTGGGATGAAAAGTAGTAATTTTCGCATAATAATGAATGAAGTGCTATTATTGAATTGGATTCAACTAAATGTACCATTTAACAGAGAGCATTATCTCCTGTGTCGGTGTCCGCTGTTAGCGTTAATCTTGTCAAGGAGTTTGTCTTTGCTGGTCTTGTAGGATAGAAGATCGGTACATTTGAAGTAGTTTTCAGGATCGACGCAGGAATCGTAAGCATAGAGAAGAAGCTCGAGGCGGTAACTGTCATAAGTGATGGTCTTGGCCATGCGGATCGCTTGGTCGGTAGTGATGCGGTGGCTCTTTAGGAACGTTTTGCCGAGGGTTGTCTTCTCAGTGTCGTATGGCGTCTTGGTCATCATGCCGATAATTTCATCCATCTCGCTTTCAGCGGCGTGAGGCGGGATAGGCCGACCTTCGTGGCGATTGGAACCGCTGCTATATTCACCATCATCTGGGCCGCTATATGGCCTAGTGGGCTGTCCTGTGGAGAGGTCGGTGATAATTACTCGGTCGAGAATGTTGTTGTATGAAACAGCATAGACGTGGTTGAATTCGGTAGGTGCGATGGTGATGGCTGCAATACGGTCAGCGGGTGCTTGTAGTCTGACGAAAAGAACATGCGGATGTTCGTCGAGACCGACAAGCGTGAATTCACGTCGTCCTCGAGAACTTTGAGGACGTCCGTCAAGGTAAAGAGAGAAGGTTTCGTTGTTTTCGGAGCGGACGATTATCTGATTGGCTGGTGGAGGCGTATGCCGGTCACGCATGCCGCGTGGGCGATGGTGGCGGCTTTGGTCTTGGGCGATGCCATCGAGGGAACAAAGCATGAGCGCCAATAAAATAAGGACGATTTTTTTCATGGTGTGAGGGTATTGGTGAATTTCTTAATCCAGGTGAGTTGTTTTTTGGCGTAATGCCATGTATTGAGTTTTATTTGCTGGGCAACGTCGTAGCTTTCGTCATTGTCCCATAAAGTAAAATATTCTTTGTATCCTACGGTGTTGAGTGGCGTGAGACGGCGCAATGGATATAGCCTGCGTACCTCTTGTTCGAGGCCGAGGCTTATCATATGGTCGACGCGACTGTTGATGCGCTGACGCAGTTCGTCGCGGCTTCGTTCGATAACGATGGGACAAATGCGGAAAGAACGTGGGCGCGTTGGCTGTGCTAAGAGTTGGCTATAGGGCTTGCCAGCGGTAAGGGTGACTTCAAGGGCACGCTGGATGCGGATGCCGTTGGCAAGGTCAACTTGGTTGTAGTAGTCTGGATCCAAGAGCCGCAGCATGGACCGAAGGCTTTCGATGCCTTCGTGGCGCAGCTTGTCTTGGAGTTGGCGGCGTAGCTCAGGCGTGGGGTCTGGAAGTAGTGCGATACCTCGGCAGAGGGCTTGTATATAGAGGCTGCTGCCACCGACGGCGACGACATCGTCATGCTCTTTGAAAAGGTCATCAAGGCAGGATAGGGCCTCTTGCTCATAGGTGAAGACGTTGTAGGGATCCTTGACAGAGCGGCATGCGATGAAGTGGTGCGGTGCGGCGGCGAGCTCTTGAGGTGAGGGACGAGCAACGCCGATGTCTAGTTCGCGGTAGCACTGGCGGGAGTCGCAGGAGACGATATGCGTATGCAGTTCGTTAGCAAGTTGTATGGCATGGGCAGTTTTGCCTGATGCTGTGGGACCTAGTATGAGATGCAGTGTGTGCACGAGATTAAGCTTCAACGGGAGTAAGGCCGAGGTCGGCGGCTTTATCGAGCATCATCTGCCAAGCGGCAGCGCGGTCATTGGGAATGATGCCGTCGAGGATGGCATCTTTGATGGCATCCTTGATGATGCCTATTTCGTGGCATGGTGGAAGCCCAAAGGCGTGCATGATGTCCTCGCCACTGACTGGCGGCTGAAAGTTGCGGATGCGGTCTTTCTCCTCAAGTTCGACAAGTTTCTGCTTGACGAGCTCGAAGTTTTTCATGTACCGGCGTACCTTTTCTTCATTCTTGCTGGTGATGTCTGCTTGGCACAGGATCATGAGATCGTCGATGTCGTCGCCTGCATCGAAAAGTAGTCGGCGTACTGCCGAGTCTGTCACTTCGTCTTCGGCTAGGATAATGGGACGGAGGTGAAGGAGGACCAACTTTTCAACATATCGCATCTTGCTGTCGAGGGGGAGTCGGAGGCGGGCAAAGATGCGTTTGACCATCTTGCTGCCTCTCACCTCATGGCCGTGGAAGGTCCATCCGAGTTTTTCGTCGTAGCGCTTAGTGGCAGGTTTCCCAATATCGTGTAGTATCGCTGCCCATCGAAGCCAGAGGTCGTTGCTTTTGGCAGCGACGTTGTCAACCACCTCTAAAGTGTGGAAGAAATTGTCCTTGTGCCCGTGTTGACCTATTGTTTCGACGCCTTTGAGTTGGCTGAATTCAGGGAATATGAGTTGCATGAGCCCCGATTTTTGGAGTAGCTTGAATCCGATGGATGGGGTGGGAGAGAGGACTATCTTATTGAGCTCAGTGGAGATACGTTCGGCAGAGACGATGCTGATGCGTTCGGCATTGCGGCGGATGGCTTCGAATGTATCGTCCTGTATGTAGAATCCCAACTGTGAGGCGAAGCGTATGGCACGCATCATGCGAAGGGGATCGTCCGAAAAGGTGATGTCTGGGTCGAGGGGAGTGCGGATGATGCCTTCGTTGAGATCTCGTATGCCGCCGAAGGGATCAATGAGATTGCCGAAGCAATCGGCGTTGAGTGCCACCGCCATGGCATTGATGGTGAAGTCACGGCGGTTCTGATCGTCTTCGATGGTGCCGTCTTCAACGATGGGTTTGCGGCTTTCACGCCGATAGCTTTCACGCCGAGCGCCAACAAACTCTATCTGCCATTCAATGCCGTCATGGTGATAGAGGAAAGAGGCAGTGCCGAAATTTTTATAGATGATGACTTCAGGATGCGGGCTGATGGAGTGGGCAACGGCTTTAGCCAGTTCGATGCCACTTCCGAGGCAGACGATGTCGATATCGGTGCAGGGCCGTTGTAGAAAGTGGTCCCGTACCACTCCGCCAACGGCGAAAGCTTTGAATCCTAAGGAGTCGGCTGCGTCTCCAACGAGATGGTATATGGGGTTGTCTAAAGGAATGGGCATGTTGGATAGAGGTCGAATGGACAGTTATCGGGTAGTTTCGGCACCATCGCCGTAGTCTTGTGTTTTGGCAAGGTTGCCATCCTCATCATAGAATTCCCATACGCCCACGCGCAAGTCTTGGTGGTAGTTGCCTTGGTAGAGAGGTATGCCGTTTTCGTGGTATACGATGTACGGACCCTCTTTCAAGCCAGCATCGAAATTGGCTTCAACCTGGATGTTACCGTTGGGAAAATAGAAAAATACGCGGCCGTTGCGCACCTCGTTGGTAAGTCGTTCGGTGCTGCGTACGGTGAAGTTGCTATAGAATTGGATGACGTCTTTATACTTGCCTGAGCAGAATACAACGGTGGAAGGTGTTCCGAACATACCCATGTCTGTGACATACACCGAGTCGAGTTGGCCGTCGTAATAGGCTCCGCCGTTCCGGTTATAAAAGGCCCAGTTGGCGCCGAATTCATGACTTTTGGAGAAGTCAGCGCTGGAAAAGAGCTGCCCATTGTCGAAATAATACGACCAGATTCCGTCTGGCACTTCGGGACTACCGGTGAAATTTTTCTCAATTTGGAGCTGCCCATTTTCGTAGTAAAGCCGCTCACCTACGCGGATAGGGGCATCCTTTTTGCCCTTCTCAAGGTATACAAGCATGGGTTTGCCGTTGGGATAGGATTGGATGACGCGTTCGCGAACGTGGTTGCAAGAGGTGAAGAGCAGCACTGCGAGAAGCAGGCAGAGAAGTGTTTGCAGCGAGTGTTTCATCTATGTGTTATTGTATTCGTGATATTGGTTGTTAGATTGTCTGGGTTCGTTTTCAAGGTTATTTGGCGCGGAAATAGATGGACATGGGCACCCCGTGGAAATCCCACAATTCGCGCATGCGGTTTTCAACAAATCGTTTGTAGGGGTCGCGTATGTACTGCGGGAGGTTGCAAAAGAAGACGAATTGGGGATAGGGGGTAGGAAGCTGGGTGATGTATTTGATTTTTACCCATTTTCCTTTGACTGATGGTGGTGGGTTCTGCTCTTTGACGATGGGCAGGAGGGTGTCGTTCAGTTCGCTGGTCGAGATGCGGCGACTGCGGGCTTCATATACTTGTTTAGCAGTCTCGAGCACTTTAAACACGCGTTGCTTGTTGAGCACGCTGGTGAAAATGATAGGCACATCATCAAAGGGTGCTATGCGGCTGCGGATTAGTTCCTCATATTGTTTATGAGTATTGTTGTCCTTCTCCACGAGGTCCCATTTGTTTACTACAACGACGACGCCTTTGTTGTTGCGTTGCACGAGGCTGAAGATGTTGAGGTCCTGCTGTTCGAGGCCTTGGCTGGCATCGAGCATGAGGATGCAAACATCGCTGTTCTCGATGGCACGGATGCTGCGCATGACGGAGTAAAATTCAAGGTCTTCGCTCACTTTCGACTTTTTGCGTAATCCGGCTGTGTCGACGAAATTGAAGTCGAAGCCGAACATATTGTAGCGGGTGTAAATGCTGTCGCGCGTGGTGCCGGCAATGGGGGTGACGATGTTGCGTTCCTGGCCGGTGATGAGGTTGATGAAGGAACTTTTTCCCACGTTAGGGCGTCCAACTACAGCGATACGGGGTAGTCCATCGGTTTCGTCGTCTTTGCCTTCGTCAAAGTCTTCGACAACCATGTCCAGCAGGTCGCCTGTGCCGCTGCCGCTGATGCCGGCAATGGGCACGGGGTCTCCGAGACCAAGGGAGTAGAATTCAGAAAGTCCTTCCATCTCTTTGGATTCGTCAACTTTATTGGCTACGAGGATGACCTTCTTGGTGCATTTCCGTAGTAGGTCGGCCACATCTTCGTCCATGGGGGTGAGCCCTTCACGCACGTCGACGAGGAAGAGTATGGTGTCGGCCTCTTCAATGGCGAGTTGTACCTGTTTGCGTATCTCAATTTCGAATTCATCGTCGCCGCCCATGACGTATCCGCCAGTGTCTATGACGGAAAAACGTTTTCCGTTCCAGTCAGATTTGCCGTACTGGCGGTCGCGAGTGACGCCGGATGTCTCATCTACGATGGCTTTGCGGCTTTCAGTGAGTCGGTTGAAAAGTGTGGACTTGCCTACATTGGGGCGTCCTACTATGGCTACGATGTTGCTCATGTGTTATAGGAGATGTTTAGTATTATTTTTTGCTTTTGCCCATGAGGTTGAGACCTAGGTATAAATGGGCGGCTTTGAGCTCGGTGAGGTAAAGGCTGGAGACATAGTCGGCAGCGACATAGAGCTGCAGGCATCCTCCGAGGGCAATAGTGACTGCAGCGCCTGGGTTGAGGATAGAGAGTTTCTTTGAGTCGAATGTGGCAGCATTGGATGCCGATAGTTCGAACCAGTCGGTTAGGTGGAGGTGGAGTGAGAGGGTATTGTTGCAGCGGAAGGTGCCTGCGCCACCGTGGTTGTTGAGTAGGCCGCCGCTCCAACGGCCTTGGAATAGGTAACCCACGCGTAAGATGCGTCCTACGGTGTAGGAGGCACCGAAATAGAGCCGGGAGGGTACTGAGTACCAGTATGGATCGGCTTTTTTCGTGTAATCAATCATGGCCATTACGCTGTCGATAATGTTAGAGATGAAGGAGGTGTCGACGGTGCCTCCCGAGAGGAGCCCGTTGAGCGGTACTCCGTCGAATGAGGCGGTAATTCCGCGACGCTCGGGAACTATGGTGACGGTGTTCTCTTGCCAATGGACGCCGGGCCCTACATCCAATAGGCTTAGGCTCAAGTCGAGATTGTTGAGTGTGGCTTTGAGACCAAGGTCGAATGTGAACCCAAAATTATGCGGTATGGCCAGCTGGGGATTGATGGAGAATCTGCCGGTGTCATCGATATCGATGTTGAGCATGCCTGCCGTATGGGCGATGTAGTCGGAGGTGAGGGTGATGCTGCTGAAATCGTCTGCTGTGGCGAGGTCGATGGAAAGGTGGTCGGCTGAGGCAACGGCCAGTCCATCAAGGACGTTGAGCCGGGCACCGATGGTGAGGGGCGTCAGCGGTATCTTGACGCCCGCGCCTACCGATGCGTAGGCATAGGCTTGAGCCGAGAGTATTTCATCCGTTCCAAAGTCAAAGTTGCGCTGCTCGCCTCCGTTGCCTTCGCTGAGAAACTCAAAGAGTCCGGTGGGCAGGTTGGCGCCGGCATTCACGCGCACGCCGGTTTGGACATTGATGCTGACGAGGTTGAGTAGCTTGAATCCGAATCCAAGGACATCGACGTTGACGTCCGTTGCAAGACCGAATCCGTTGGCGCATATCTTGTCGAGGAAATTATTGACGTTGAAGATGGTGGCATCCTGCGCTGGGTCGTAGCGCAGTCCGAGGTCGTCGTAGCAGATTGGTAGTGACAGGCTTAAGTCCAGTTTAGGCAGCGAGACGTACCAATTGGCATTGGGGAAGAGCGCGGGATTGAGTTGCGAAGAAGCTGGCGAACGGAAGGCGTGGTAGAAGATAGCGTTGTCGCTAACTTGTTGCGCCTGCAGGTTGCCGCCAATTAGAAAGGCGAGGATAAGGGGTATGGTATGCAGTGCTTTTTTCATGTTTTGCGGAGGTTAGAAGATGGGGTCTAAGACATGCTGGCTGAAGTGGATGCGTGGTGCAACGACGATATAGGCGCGGAGGTCTAAGCGGTCTTTCCCCTGGATGGCGATGGTGGGGTGTTGCGCTCCGTACGTGCCGCTGCTTCCGCTGACGGAGAACGAGATGTAGCGCATCTTGCGCAGTTGGCGCAACATTTCTATGGATATGGGGATGCGGAACGATGAGGTCGAGCCTCCATCCGAAATCCATAGTCCCGTGCCTTCCAATGGGTGTATGGGGGCGGCATGCAGCGTGCTGTCTCCTTCAAAAATATGGGTGACGATAGGTTCCATGTTCTCATCCAGGATGGCGGCATTCAGTGTCATCTCTAGGGGTAGGTGATTGTTGGCTTCAAAGGCTATGTAGCTCTTTTCGCCGTCGATGGTGAGGTAGTGCTCAACGCTGTCAAGCTTGTCGGAAATGTCGATGGGGTTGACTTGGAAGGTGTCCACGTAAGCGATGTTGCGGCAGGAGAAATTCAGCGGGAAATCGAAGTTGGCCTCCACGTTGGCCCTTAGGCTGTCGATGCCTAGTGAGTCGAGGTAGTGGTCGCCCCACTCCATGTATACCGAGAGTGGAATGGCTGCGTCGAGTCGGGTGGAGTAGTACACTCTTTTGGGTACGTGGTTGAGCAGATGGGCAAAATTGTATCGGTTTAATATGTCGAAATGGTGCCCGCTGACGATGGTAGAGAGTGTTGCAGTGTCGGAGTTGGAGAATACGGGAACCTCTTCCGAATAGCCATCACGGCACTCGATGGTGACGCTGATGGAGTCGAATGAGAGGTTCACGCCGCGGTCGATAAATTGTTCGACGGTGTGGAAACTATACGCTTTGATGTCTGTGGCTACGGAGACTAGCATGCTGTCGAACGACACTTGGTGGTCGCCTAGCAGTTTGAAGTATTTGATGAGTGGTATTTCTTCGTCGCCGTCAATGACAAAATATTGGTGAATGAGGGGATCTTCGTCTTTGGGAGAGGCTTTTCTCTTGGCTTTGGTGTCATTTTCGTCCGAATAGCGCCATTCATCCATCTTCAGTATCGTATGGTAGGTGTAGTGGATGGCGAGGAGGTCATTGCCGTCAAGGTACACATAGTTGCTTAGTGTGTCGGAATCATATAGGCTGTCGGCCATGTGTAGCAAGGTGTTGATGTCGGCTGACATCTTGGCAATGGGGAGTCCGAAGATGGGGTCGAAGTCGCCTTCTATGACGATATTGTGTCTTAATTCGTCAAAATCCCCATCTTTCTTGCAGGCACAGAACACCAACGGCATGGCGAGGAGAATGACGATGTTTTTGAGTTTCATGGCAATAAATTTTTTTATTGTTTCAATTTGCAAAATTACGATTTTTTTTTGTACTTTTGCATTTTAATATTGATTATTTTCATTATTATGAAGAAAATTGTTGTTATTGTTCTCGTTATGTTTTTCTGCCTCGGCCTCTGTGCCCAGCAGACCTACACCTTTTTGAACCGTGACACGCTTGAAATGAAGCTCGATGTCTACCAGCCCCAGCGCCCCCGTGCCGACAAGGCCTGTGCCCTTTACGTCTTCGGTGGAGGATTCTTCTCTGGCCATCGCAACGACGAATACGCCAAGCGTTGCTGCCAACTTCTGGCCGATCGTGGATTTGTGGCTGTGGCCATCGACTACCGCCTTTTTCTCAAGCAGGCCCATAAGGTTCCTCTGTTGCGCATGTATACTAATTTCGACACCGCTATCCGTTGGGCTGTCGAGGATTGTTCTGCGGCTATCGCTTACCTTTGCGGCCATGCCGCCGAGCTGAACATCGACCCCACCCGCATCGTCCTCACAGGTAGCAGTGCGGGTGCCATCACGGTTCTTCAGACCGATTTTTGCAGGGCCAACTCACAGCCTGAGGCTGCGGCGCTGCCGCCCGAATTCAAGCCTGCTGCCGTCATTCCATACGCGGGTGCCGTCTTTTGCCGCAACCGCGACCTCCGCTATGCTACTCCCCCTGCTCCGACCTGTTTCTTCCATGGCACCTGCGACCGCATCGTCAACTACAAGCGCTTCCGTGGGTCGCTGCACACCAGCCTCTTCGGCGCCAGCACCTTGGCTCGTCATTTCGACCGCAACGATTACAATTACTGGATGATGCGCTTCCAAGACCGAGGGCATGAAATCGCCATCGCTCTGCCTCCTACCATCGATGAGTTCTGCGCCTTCGTCGATGCCGTCTTCTCGGGACGTGTAATGCAGTACGATGCTACCTGCACCGATGCCGCCGTCCCCACCTGCAAGTGGACCCACATGTCCATCTTCGACCTCTATCTCAAATAATCGCCTAGCCCCTCCTACTCCCACCTAGTTTCTCTCTCCCTTTAAGGGAGGGCTAGGGAGGTTCCTCCCCTAGAAAAAAAACTCATAATCCCCAATTCAAAAAAAAGTTGTATCTTTGCAAAATCATTACCAACAACTAAAATATTGCTAAACCTATGAAAGTCAACGTTGGAATCGCTCAGATGGCCTGTGTGGCCGACAAGCAGCAGAATATTGCACGCTATACCGAGAAGGTCCGTGAACTCGCTGCGCAGGGTGCGCAGATTGTTTGTTTGCAAGAACTTTTTGCCTCCCTCTATTTCTGCGACGAAGAACGATACCAAAACTTCCAGCTCGCCGAAGCCATCCCCGAAGGTCCTACCTGCCAGCATTTCATGTCTCTCGCTAAAGAGTTGGGCATAGTCCTCGTCTGTTCGCTCTTCGAAAAGCGCGCTGAAGGCCTCTACCACAACACCACTGCTGTCATCGACGCAGACGGCTCCTACCTCGGCAAATACCGCAAGATGCATATTCCCGACGATCCTGGATATTACGAGAAATTCTATTTCACCCCTGGTGACCTCGGCTATAAGGTCTTCAAGACTCGCTACGCCACCCTCGGCGTGCTCATCTGCTGGGATCAGTGGTACCCCGAGGCTGCCCGCATCACCAGTCTCATGGGCGCTCAGCTGCTTTTCTTCCCCACCGCCATTGGTTGGGACGTGCGCCAGAACGAACTGGACAACCGCGAGCAGTACGAGGCTTGGCAGACCATCCAGCGCAGCCATGCCGTCGCCAACGGCGTGCCCGTCATCAGCGTCAACCGTACTGGCCTCGAGGGCGGCATGCAGTTCTGGGGCGGCAGCTTCATCACCAACGCCTTCGGCCGCGTGCTCTATCAGGCTCCACACCTCGAGGAAGCACTCCACGTGCAGGAACTCGACCTCGACGAGAGCGACCACTACCGCCGCCACTGGCCCTACTACCGTGACCGCCGCATCGACAGCTACGGCCCTATTCTCAAACGCTATATCGACCAAGATTAACCGACTATAAACAACGTAACTATGACTCCTAAAGAACAGGGTTTCTACATGCCCGCCGAGTGGGCTCGACACAAGGCCACCTGGCTCAGCTACCCCCACAACGAAGACTCATGGCCCGGCAAGATCGAGACTATCTTCCCCTCCTATCACCTCTTCATCAAGGTTCTCGCTGAAGATGAGATGGTCCATATCAACGTCCTCGACGAAACCATGCGCGACCATGTGGCCGAGGCCCTCGCCGCCATCGGCACCAACATGGACAACGTCACCCTCCATCTCTTCCCCACCAACGACGCTTGGTGCCGCGACCATGGCCCCGCCTTCCTGCTCAACAGGAACGAACCTTCCCGCCGCGCCATCGTCAACTGGAACCACAACGCTTGGGGAGGCAAATACCCCTACGAACTCGACACCCAGATACCGTTGCATGTCCACCGCTGCCTCCAACAGCAGGAGCCCGGCTTGCAGCTCTTCGAACCCGGAATCGTCATGGAGGGAGGCAGTATCGATGTCAACGGCTGCGGCGACCTTCTCACCACCCGCAACTGTCTCCTCAACCCCAACCGCAACCCCCAGCTCAACCAAGGACAGATTGAGGGCTACCTGCGTGACTACTATGGCGTTGACAATATCATCTGGCTCGGCGACGGCATCATGGGAGACGACACCGACGGCCATGTCGACGACCTCAGCCGCTTCATCTCCCCCGACACTATTATCACCGCTGTCGAGGAAGACTCTTGGGACGAGAACTATCAAGTACTCCAGGACAACCTCAAGGCGCTCAACAGCAGCCGTCTTGCCAACGGCAAGCAGCCCACCATCGTTGAACTGCCCATGCCTGACATGGTCTTCTACGACGGCCAGCGGCTCCCTGCCAGCTATGCCAACTTCTACATCGCCAACAAGAAAGTCATCTTCCCCACCTACCGCTGCCTCGCCGACAACGAAGCTGCCTACATTCTTGAGGCATGTTTCCCCGACCACGAAATCATTGGCATCGACAGCACCGACATCGTCTGGGGCCTCGGCAGCTTCCACTGCCTCAGCCAGCAAGAACCAGCGCCTGTGAACGAGTAGCACACGTCACCCTAGTTTGAGGCTATCAGCAGGGAGGGACGCAACGGCTGTCGCGGGGCTTGTTCAATCTAGCTATAAAAAGGTTAATTCCTCGATTTTGGCTCGCCAGGATAAGCGGTCTTGTGGCGAGTTTGTCGCGGCTTTGTCGCGGGATTGTAGCAAAGTAGAAGGGACGTCACCCCGTCATCACCCATCGCAGCGGTGACAGAAATGACAGATTGAACACCAATTTTAATAACTTTATTACTATATAGGATTTCCTATTAGGAAAGCACCCTCTTTTGTAAAAGTCATAGATTATGCTGTCATATCTGTCACATCCGTGATGATGGAATGACGGATACTTGCGGTAAGGTGTTGAGGGATTGTTGCTTGCGTATGAGGTTGGAAGAGTATGGCCCATCCATGCGGAACGGCGTCATAAACTCCATTTTCTCTCAGAATCTTGAGAAGGGGTGCTTGCGCCAGTAGAGGATGAGGAGGAGTCCGAAGAGCATGCCGCCAAGGTGGGCGAAGTGGGCGATGCCGTCGGTGCGGAAGAGGCCTTCGAGGAGTTCGATGGCGGCATAGCCGATGACGAACCATTTTGCCTTGATGGGGATGAGGAAGTAGAAATAGATGCGTTCTTCGGGGAACATCATGCCGAAGGCCAGGAGGATGCCGTAAACAGCTCCAGAAGCTCCCACTGTGATAAACCAGCCTGGCACCAAGAGGTTGCAGATGGCTGCTCCGATGCCGCAGAAAAGGTAGTAGAAGAGGAAGCGGCGCGTACCCCAATAGTTCTCCAATACATAGCCAAACATCCAAAGCGCGAACATATTGAAGATGATGTGGTCCCAGCTGGCGTGCATGAACATGTAAGTGAAGACCTGCCAGATGCGGAAACGCCCCGTGCCGATGGCATTGAGGGCAAGCATTGAGGTGATGTTGCTGTAGCCGTTGCGTTCCAGCACCATGGTGGCGAGGAAGACAATGAGGTTGATGATGAGGAGGTTCTTCACTACCGGCGGCAGCATTCGGAATCCTTGGGGTTGGTAGTCAGACATGGGATGAATTTAACATTTAATACTTAATATTTACCATTTTTCAAGCAGTTTCTCGGGTGGGATGATGGCCATGGTCTTCTTGCCGGAAGGGCTGACATTGGGCACTTGGCAGCAGAAGAGGTCGGCGATGAGTTGCTGCATCTCGGGCTGTTGGAGCTGGGTGCCTGGCTTGAGGGCCATCTGCCGAGCCAGCGACTGGCATAGGCATTGGGCTCGGTTGCAGAACTTTTGCAGCATGGAACTTTTGTATTCGACAATCGTCTGGTCGAAGAGCTGCTGGAGTTCCTCGTCGCGGATGTCGTCGGGGGTGGCGGTGACGACGAAGGTGGTCTGGCCTAGCACGCCGATGTCGAAACCCTGCTGCTTGAGGTCGGGTATGAGCTCGTTGAAGAGTTCGGCGTCGGCAGGGGAGAACTGGCAGTTGACGGGGAAAAGTAGCTGCTGGGTGCCAACGTTCTGCTGATTGCGCGAGAGCCGCTCGAAGAGGACGCGCTCGTGGGCCGCCTGTTGGTCGACGACGAGGAGTCCCGAGGGTAGCGAGCTGATGATGTAGCGTCCTTGAACTTGCAGGCAGGGACTGGCATTGGCCATTGGGGCGATGCTGGCAGCGGGGGCGGGGCTGTCGTCTAAGGGCAGCACGTGGGAATTGCCGTCGGCACTGGGCTTGGAAGCCACCTTGTCGTTGTCGAGGTCAAAGAAGGAGGTCCAACGGTCGTCGGTGGGTTTGTCAGCTTTGTTAGAGATGTTGGCAAACCCGCTGAAGAAATTGCTTCTTTGTTGCGTGACGGCGGTCGGTGCCTGCCGGGGCGTGGAAGATTGGAAGGGGTTGTAGTCGGGGTTGTAATGTATCTGCGGAGAAGGGGGCACATATCCTTCAGGGGCAGGGGGAAAGTCGACCTCCTCGATGGGGTTGAACTCTAGCTCAGCGCCAAGGCTGAATTGCCCCAGCGAACGCTTGGTAGCAGCACGGAGGATGGCAAAGAGGGCCTGCTCATCGACAAACTTGACCTCGGTCTTGGTGGGGTGGATGTTGATGTCTATGCGGCTGGGGTCGACGGTGAGGTGGAGGAAGTAGCTGGGGTAGTAGCGGTCGGGGATGACGTCGGAATAGGCTTTTTCGACTGCAGCGCCCAAGGCCAGGTGCTTGATGAAGCGGTTGTTGACAAAGAGGTATTGTTCTCCGCGACTCTTGCGGGCATATTCGGGTTTGGAAACATAGCCTCGGATGCTGACGATGTCGGTGTTCTCTTCCACGGGGTAGAGGCGTTCGCGGTAGTTGGTGCCGAACATTTGGCTGATGCGTTCGGCAAAGTTGCCCGCATGGAGGTCGTATAGCATCTTTCCGTTGCTATGGAATGTGAAGTCGATGCCGTGGTTGATGAGGGCGACACGTTTGAAGATTTCTTCGATGTGGCTGAGTTCTATGCTATCCTTTTTGAGAAAGTTGCGCCGTGCGGGTATGTTGAAGAAGAGGTTCTTCACGGCAATGGAGGTACCGTTGGGACAACTGCAGGAGTTCTGTTCCTTGATGTCGCTGCCCTCGATGATAACCTGTGTGCCCAGTTCGCTGTCGTGCATCTTGCTCTTGAGCTCCACTTGCGCGATGGCGGCAATGGAGGCGAGGGCCTCGCCTCGGAACCCCATGGTATGGATGGCGAAGAGGTCGTCGGCTTTGTGGATTTTGGAGGTGGCATGCCGCTCGAAGCAGAGGCGGGCGTCGCTGTCGCTCATGCCGCAGCCGTTGTCGATGACTTGGATGAGAGTGCGTCCTGCATCTTTTACGATGAGCTGTATCTTGGTGGCGCCGGCATCCATGGCGTTCTCCAGCAGCTCTTTGACGGCAGAGGCAGGTCGGTCTACCACTTCGCCGGCGGCGATTTGGTTTGCTACGCTGTCAGGAAGTATGTTGATGATGTCCATTGCGCTGTCGTGGAGGCTGGAAAGGGAAATTAGTTTTGTGCAATGATGGTGTCGTTGGCGTGCTCGAGAATGTCGGCGAGCATTTCCTCGGGACTCATGCCGATTCGGGGAATAATCTGGCGTGCGCCTTCGGCAAGGTAGTGGTCGGGATAGCGGTCCACAAACTCCTGGTAGGCGGCTTTGGCATCATCGTACTGGCTGTTGTTATCGTAGGCAGTGCCTTTGAGGAAATAGGCGAGGGCGATGTCCTCGAAGTCGGGATAGTCGCTGATGACTCGGTCGAAGATTTCGATGGAACGCTGGGTGTGGAGTACGTTGCTTTGGGCTTCACCGGCCTTAAGGAGGTATACAGGGGCTAAGGAGTCTTTGGGGAAACGTTTGGCGAAGTCGAGATAGAGGTTGGTGAGTTGGTCAGCGACGGCAGTGTCGGCGGCGATAGAAGACTCGAAGGCATTGTCTTCGAAGGCTTTGATGTTCTCTATGGTTTTTTCGCGGTTAGGGCCGCAGGCAGCGAAGACTACGGCAGCGAGAATCAGAAGGGCTATCTTTTTCATGTTATGTGTTGTGAATATTATATCGATGTGATTTTTTTGCTGTAAAATTGGATAATTATTTCTTGATGTTTCGTTTCATGCGGTAGGATGTGTGTACGCGGCCGCTGACGACGTCGTTGAGCTTGCGCTTGATCATGGTCTTGCGGATGGCGCTGAGGCGGTCGGTGAAGACTTTGCCTTCCAAGTGGTCTATTTCGTGCTGGGCGACGCGGGCGAACATGCCGTGGAGTTCCTCTTCGTGCAACTGCCACTGCTCGTCGTACCAGCGCACGACAACGCCCTCGGTGCGGAGCACGTCTTCGTGGATGTCGGGGATGCTCAGGCAACCTTCGTTGAAATATTGCTTTTCGCCCACATATTCGAGGATTTCGGGGTTGATGAGGGTGTGCTCTTCGGCAACGGGACCGTAGGTGTCGGTTTTTTCGTCGTAGGGACGGAAGCCGATGACGACGAGACGGATGGAGAGGTCAATCTGGGGGGCAGCGAGTCCCACGCCGTCGGCGGCGTACATGGTCTCGTACATATCGGCGATGAGTTGCTCAAGGTCGGGATAGTCTTTGTCGATGGGTTGCGCGACTTTGCGCAGGGTGGGGTGGCCGTAGCCAATGATGGAGTGTATCATTATATTGTGAAGATTATTGTTCGTTCATAGGGTTCGCATGTAGTCTTGGAGCATGATGGTGGCACTGACTTGGTCGATCATGCCCTTGTTCTGGCGCTGCTTCTTCTTGAGACCGCCGTCAATCATGGCTTGGAAGGCGAGCTTGGATGTGAAGCGCTCGTCGATTCGCTGAATGGCGATGTTGGGGAAGGCTTGGGCCAATTTTTGGACAAAAGGCTCGATAATCTGTGCTGATTGGGAGGGCGTGTTGTCGAGGTGTTTGGGCTCGCCGACCAAGAAGATGTCGACAGGCTCTTTTTTGCAGTAGTCTTGGAGAAAAGCAAGCAGGGTAGGGGTGTTGACAGTGGTGAGACCCGTAGCGATGATGCGCTCAGGATCGGTTACCGCTATTCCGGTACGCTTTATGCCATAGTCAATTGCGAGAATTCTTCCCATAAAAAATCTATTCAAAAGAATTTGCAAAGATACGAAAAATAATTGATATTATATAAAGATTTGAAGATTTGAAGTGAGGGAAGGGGTAGAGGGAGGGAAGATTGAGAGGTTCCGCTAACCGCTAACCATCATCCTCCCCCATGTTGAAAAGTTTTTTTTGGTGAATGAAAAAAAATGTGTAATTTTGCAACCGATTTCAAACGATGGAAATCTGGTCCCATAGCTCAGTCGGTTAGAGCAACTGACTCATAATCAGTGGGTCCTTGGTTCGAGCCCAAGTGGGACCACTTTTTTTTTAACATTAAAAAATCGCACAAATTATGAATATTGATTGGCAAAACCTCCCGTTTGGTTATGTGAAGACCGACTACAACGTCCGCTGCTGGCATCGCAACGGCGAATGGGGCGAGATTGAAGTCTCCTCCGAGGAGACCATTAACATGCACATGGCTGCTTCCAGCCTCCACTATGGTCAGGAAGCTTTCGAAGGCCTTAAGGCTTTCCGTTGCAAAGATGGCAAAATCCGTATCTTCCGCTTGGAAGAGAACGCTGCCCGTCTGCAGAGCACTTGCCGCGGTATCATGATGCCCGAACTCAGCACCGAGCGCTTCAGAGAGATGTGCATCAAGGTCGTCAAGATGAATGAGCGTTTCATTCCTCCCTATGGCACTGGCGCCAGCCTCTACCTCCGTCCCCTGCTCATCGGCACTGGCATCACCGTGGGTGTGAAACCCGCCGACGAGTACCTCTTCCTCATCTTCGTCACCCCCGTGGGACCCTATTTCAAGGGCGGCTTCCAGGCTAATCCTTATGTCATCACCCGCGACTACGACCGTAGCGCTCCTCTCGGCACTGGCGTCTATAAGGTCGGCGGCAACTATGCTGCCAGCCTCAAGGCCCACACTTCTGCCTGCCACGGCGGCCAGTATGCCTGCGAGTTCTACCTCGATGCTAAGGAAAAGAAATATATCGACGAAGCTGGCGCTGCCAACTTCTTCGGTATCAAGAACAACACCTACATCACCCCCAAGAGCACTTCCATTCTGCCCTCCATTACCAACAAGAGCCTCATCCAGTTGGCTGAGGACCTGGGCATGAAGGTCGAGCGTCGTCCTGTTCCCGTTGAGGAACTTGCCGAGTTCGAAGAGTGCGGTGCTTGCGGCACTGCCGCCGTCATCAGCCCCATCGAGCGTGTCGACGACCCCGCTACTGGCAAGAGCTACAACTTTGGCAAGGAACCCGGTCCTTGGAGCACCAAGCTCTACAACGCACTCCGCGCCATCCAGCTCGGCGAAGCCGAAGATGTCCACAACTGGAACACCGTAATCGACTAATCCGAGTAGTAGCATAGCACTTCAGTACTAAGCAACTAGTTGAGATTGATATATCTCATAATCCCACAGCTTCGGCCGTGGGATTTTTTTTGACTTCCCCCAATTCTCCGAATCTTTCACTCTTCCAACTTCGTAGCATAAATAAAGCCTCCCCAATTTTTGGGGAGGCTTTATTTATGCTTTGCAAAAGAGGATTATTCCTCTGCCGGCCACACGGGCTGGAGGTTGCGGTCGCCGTAAGCGTCGTCAATCTTGCTGATGGTGGGCCAGTATTTGTCGCCGTGAGCTAAGGGGAAGGCGGCAACCTGACGGCTGTAGGGATAGTTCCACTCGTCGGCGCAGACCACCTGCATGGTGTGGGGAGCGTTGGCGATGGGGTTGTTGTGCTCGTCGTACTTGCCGGTCATGATGTCGTCAATCTCCTGTCGGATGGCGATGAGGGCATCGCACAGGCGGTCGAGTTCGCTGAGGGGCTCGCTCTCGGTGGGCTCCACCATGAGGGTGTTGTGGACGGGGAAGGCTACGGTGGGAGCGTGGAAGCCATAGTCGTCGAGACGGCGGGCAATGTCACCCACGCCGACCTTGAGGCTGAATTCGCTGAAGTCTACGATCATCTCATGACCGCACATGCCGTTCTTGTTGGTGTAGAGAATCTTATAGTATTTCTGCAGGCGAGCGCGCAGATAGTTGGCGTTGAGGATGGCATGGCGGGTGGCTTCCGTGAGGCCGTTGCCGCCGAGCATAAGCAAGTAGCCGTAGCTGATGGGGAAGAGCAGTGCGTTGCCATAAGGAGCGGCAGCCATGGCGTTGCCCTTCTTGCCGCCCACTTCCACTTGGCTGTGCTTGGGCAGGAAGTCGAGGAGCTTGGCGCTGACAGCGATGGGGCCTACGCCCGAACCGCCGCCGCCGTGAGGACCTGCGAAGCTCTTGTGGAGGTTGAGGTGGCAAACATCGGCACCCATGCGTCCGGGACTGGTGAGACCCACCTGGGCGTTCATGTTGGCGCCGTCCATATAGACCAGACCGCCGGCACCGTGGATGATGTCGACAATCTCGAGGATGCCCTCTTCGAAGGCGCCGTGGGTCGAAGGATAGGTAATCATGATGCAGGCCAGGTTGTCCTTGTACTGTTCCACCTTGGCTTTGAGGTCGTCGATGTCTACTTCGCCGAGTTCGTTGCACTTGACCACTACGACGGTCATGCCGGCCTTGGCGGCGCTGGCGGGGTTGGTACCGTGTGCGCTGGCAGGAATGAGGCAGATGTTGCGATGGCCGTTGCCGCAGTCGATGTGGTAGTTGCGGATGACGGTAAGGCCGCTGTATTCGCCAGCGGCGCCGCTATTGGGCTGGAGGCTCACGCCGGCGAAGCCGGTGACGATGGCCAGCAGGTCTTCCATCTCGTTGATCATCTCGGTGTAACCCTCGGTCTGGTCAGCGGGAGCGAAGGGGTGGATGGCGCCGAAGCCAGCCCAGCTGAGGGGCATCATCTCGGCAGCAGCATTCAGTTTCATGGTGCAGGAGCCCAGCGGAATCATGGCACGGTTGAGGCTCAAGTCTTTGACCTCGAGTTTCTTCATGTAGCGCATCATTTCGGTCTCGCTGTGGTATTTGCTGAAGACGCTGTGGGTCAGGTAAGCAGTCTGGCGCAGCAAGTTCTCGGGCAGGGACACGGTGTTGCAGCAGCAGCCTTTGCACTGGAGCAGTTCGGGAGTCTTGCCGGCAGCGGTGGCGAGGACGGTGATGATGTCGTTGACGTCGTCACGCGAGGTGGTCTCGTCGATGCTGATGCCGATGCATTCGTCACAGATATAGCGGAAGTTAATCTGGTGCTCGAGGGCAACCTTTTTCACTACGTCGGTCTTCACGGGGCACTGCAGAGCGAGGGTGTCGAAAAAGGCGGTGTTGTGCTGCTTGTAGCCATATTTCTCAAGTTCTTTGGCCAGCACGGAGGCAATGCTGTGGATGTTGCCAGCAATGTTGCGTACGCCTTCGGGGCCGTGCCAGGCAGCGTAGAAGCCGCTCATGATGGCCTGGAGGGCGGAAGCGGTGCAGATGTTAGAGGTGGCTTTGTCGCGTTTGATGTGTTGTTCGCGCATGCCCAGGGCCATGCGGAGGGCGGGGTTGCCCTTGGCGTCGACGCTCCAGCCGATGATACGGCCGGGGAAGGCGCGCTTGAAAGCCTCGGTGATGGCAAAGAAACCTGCGTGAGGGCCGCCGAAGCCCATGGGAAGGCCGAAACGCTGGCTGGAGCCAAAGGCGCAGTCGGCACCCATCTCACCGGGAGTCTTCACCATGGCGAGGGCCATCAAGTCGGTGGCCATGCCTACGAAGATGCCCTTCTCGTGGCACTTGGCGATGAATTCGGTATAGTCGCGCACCTCACCGTACTGGTTGGGGTTCTGGACAACGACGGCAAAATACTGCGCAGCGTCGAAGTTGAAGTCGGCCACCTTGCCGGTGACGATTTCGATATTGCGGGGGGCAGCATTGGTGTGCATCACGTCGAGCGTTTGGGGCAGCACGCCTTCGTCGACGAAAATCTTGTTGACACCGTCCTTCTGGGCCTGGCGGCTGCGGCTGGCGAAGAACATCAGCATGCACTCGCCGCCGGCGGTAGCTTCGTCTAGCAGGCTGGCGTTGGCCATGGGCATGTGGGTCATGTCGGCCACCATGGTCTGGTAGGTCATGAGAGCCTCGAGGCGGCCCTGGCTGATCTCGGTTTGATAGGGGGTATAGGCGGTGTACCAGCCTGCGTTCTCAAACACGTTGCGCTGGATGACGGCGGGGGTGATGGTGCCGTAGTAGCCCATGCCGATATAAGTCTTATAGATCCTATTCTTCTCGGCCAAGGCACGGGCGCGGTTGAGAAACTCATACTCGTTGATGCCGTCGGCGATAGGCATTGGATCCTTAAGACGGATGGCTGCGGGGACAGCCTTGTCAATCAGTTCGTCCATGGAGGAAACGCCGATTTCTTTCAGCATTTTCTCTTCGTCAGCAGACTTGGAGACACCGTTGTGTCTCGGAGTGAAATTGTTGCTAATCATAATGTTATTATATATTTATTATATTATTTGCCTAATAATAAGGTGCTGCAAAGTTACGAAATAATTGTGACATAGCGAAAACTTTTTTGTGGCAAGAAAAAATATCCCGCATACAATGCCTCAGCTGCACACAGAACCACAGCCACAGCAGTTAAGACCTCACTACAAAACAGCACCGGGAGTCCTCTTTCGAAGAATCCCGGTGCCTAGTCAACCAGCCGTCTCAACGATTAAAATCGCTGTCATTTGTGCTAGTGGTGACGTGGAACCAAATATTGCTGAGTTTGATTGAAACATTGGAAGTTATGGTGTCGATTGAGCCGTTAACTATGAACTTGCCCATCATGGGGTTATTTTTAAGACAATGCTTTCGTAGAGAATTTAAGGCGTCAAAGGACATCATCTCGTCCCCAGAGTCATTGGGTAGCAACAAGGATTGGCTGTTGAGGAGAACGGGGGTGGGCATGAGTTCAACACTGATGGGGACGAATTGCTGTGTGATGGCCTTTTTGACAACGGTATTCATGATGTCTGGAAAGAAATCTGACGTGGGAAATAAAATCCGAAGAGGGGTGTAAAATAGGTTGAGTGAGGCTTAAACTAACAAAAAAAACGATGGCCAATGATGGGAATGGGTGGATTGATTAGGTACGCCAAAAGGAATAGATATCAATATTTTGTATGAATTGGATTGTGTTTATGAAGATAAAAAAACGTTTATTTGGGAATAATTGTTTATTTTTGCAATTCCAAAATCTATAACATTGATTTGAATTTTTGATTTATGGAAGACTGGTAGACTTTGAGGATCTGACCAACTGAAATTATTGAATTTGAATGGATTATACTTTTTTGTTGTAATTATGAATAAAAAAATAGCAATCATTTTTTTTGTGGCATTTGCCATCAATTTTGCTTTTGCTGAGTATGTTTCCGCACCTCAGGCAAGATATGCCGCATACAATTTTACCCAATTGATGGGGCATGGACTTTCGTCTCAATTTGATTTAATAGAATTCGACCAATCGTCTAATTTATCTAACCTCCATATTTTCACATTTGGTGGAGGGAAAGGGTTTGTCATTATGTCAGCTGACGACCGTGTTCAACCGGTTTTGGCCTACTCGTTCGAGAATGCATTGGATATTGAGGTGTCGGGAGTATATGAACTGCTCCAGGCCTATTCCCACCAGATTACTTCCTATGCAACCCAGCCGACATCAGAAGATCATGACGCACGGTCGCAGTGGGAGTTATTGCTTGCCGATGAATTTGACGGCGGTAGGGTATATAGTCGAGGCCATCAGGCTGAGCCTCTTATCTACACTGAATGGGGCAATACTTACCCCTACAACATTGCTTGTCCTTATGACAGTGTCTCAGATTCCTATGTCAATCCAGGTTCAGAAGCTGTTGCCATGGCCCAGTTGCTTTGCTATTGGCAGCGTCCATCTCAAGGAATTGGGACGCATTCTTACATGGATTCGACCTATGGCCCGCAAGCTGCCTCTTTTGCATCAACCACCTATCAATGGAACATCATGCCTAGAAATCTTGAAGATTGGTATAGCTCGTTTGTTCTAAATGCCGTGACTCAGCTGATTCACCAATGCGGTGTGGCCATGGAAATGCAATATGACTTAGTTCAGAGCCGTGCCCAGCTCGTTGCTAGCGACACTGCCGACCATCATTCTATGCAGAATGCCTTGTGGCGCCATTTTGGGTTCAAAAATTCAGTTCATCCCATCTATAATGATAGCCTATCGGGCGCTCAGTGGACCGATAGCATTTACCATGAGATTGACCAAGCCCGCCCTGTGCCTTGTTGCAGTTACTTACCAACTGGTGATGCCCACTTTACCTATTTGATTGATGGTTACGATCCTGTTGGTCGTTTCCATGTCAATTGGGGATGGGGCGGTACTGCTAACGGATACTATTTTTTAGACATGCTTCCGCAGTATGGCTACCATCAAGTTATGCTTGCGGGGACAGAACCTATTGGGGCCCTCCGTTGCAATGGTGCCGCATATCGATTCTCTTTCTCGGGTGGCACATGCTCGCCCCACATATTTTCCGACACAACATCGGTGTCTCCATGGACTGCATTCTCAAGTGCTAGCTGGATAACAATTTCTCCGACGTCTGGACATGATCCTATTGATACCCTTACCATTATGGTTGACACGAACTACGCTTATGTTGATCGCACCGCATTCATTGTCGTCCAACAAGGAAATGATACACTTCATATTGATATCTTTCAGCGGGCTAACTATCTTCCAGATATATCCAGGCACACAATTGACACGATTGTTATGACGTGCTCCAATGCCCGACCTGGAAATATCGACACGCTATACCCTGGGGTTCGCTATGTCATCATGAATCCAGGAGATACACTTACATATCCTTCGCCTTGCAACAGTTGGGTCAACATGCAATCTCTTGGCGGCGCCATCATCGTTGACTCTGTTATCTATGATATCAAGCAAGATTCCGACTACCTAGAAATAAACGATAACAATTATTGGTGGTGGGCTCCGTACACCTTTAATGGCCAGGGTAGACAATACGACCTGCCAATCTATGGTAATTCGGCCACCGTGTACTTTCATACCGACTGTTATGAACCTAGTTGGGGGTACCGCATATTTCTCCATGTCTGTGACACGTCTCAGGTTGAGTGCCGCAATGTTACAGCGGTTGTCACCAGCTCAGATGCTGTTAGGTTGTTGTGGACCGACACTGTCTATTCGGGACCTTGGTACGTTTTTGCGGGGGACAATCCGTATGACCTTCATCTTGTTGATTCTACCAATCAGACAACGTACGACATGTTGGGAGTAGATGTTTTTAATACTACCTACTATAGCGTCTACCGACATCCAAATTCCGATTTCTGCGGTAAGTTGGCATCACCAGTCGGACCTTGCGATAACCAGCCATTCCACGATGTATATGCCGTCAACGAACATCCACATTCGGCCGATGTGGTTTGGGGGGATTATAGCACCTCACCTATGTGGTATGTTGCGTGGCACATTGATGGCGACACTAACATTTTTATAGACAGTACCACGGCACCTTATATGCATTTTGACTCGCTTGTAAATGGTACTTGGTACCAAGTTTCCATCTCCAACCACAGCGTTACAGATGCTCTTTCCTTCAGATGCACCGTCGTGTATATTTTTACTCCTCTATGTGAGGAAGAAAGCATCAGCTGTCGTGACATCACCATTGACAGCGTCACTTCATCGTCAGCCCGGGTAACATGGTCGGAATATGGCACGGGTACCCACTGGCAAGTAGTGTTAGATGATGACGATGGATTCCGCGACACTATTTCTTGCGACTCTCTTGTCTGTATCCTCTCTGGGCTCAATAAGGGCAGATGGTACCGTGTCGCCGTATACAACAACACCGACATGCCCCTGGGCGATATATGCGCCATTTGGGAGTATTTTGTTACCCCTTGCGTCTCGGACCAGCGTTGCATTGAGTATACAAACTTCTATTCTTGCATGGTTACTGCTACCATAGGCGACGTTGGCAATCCTTACATTTGGGAATATGTATGGGACGAAGGCCCTACCAATCCCAATTCACACCATACAGTATATCGTGATAGCGATTCGCTACTAACTGACCCTCGTACTGGTGGACTCTTACGCATCATCCCTGCTGGTGATACTGCTACTGTCCGTTTGGGAAACTGGCTTTCCAATGCTGGAGCTGAAAGTATCACTTATGCCTTTGATGTTGACACTAGCTATTATGACCTCCTCACTATGCGTTATGCTGCCGTCCTCGAAAATCCTGGCCACAATTCGGTCAATCAGCCTCGATTCACTTTTCGTATCAAGGATGAATATGGAAACGACATCAATGCTGGGTGCTATTCTGCTGATTTTGTTGCCGATTCTGCCTTGGGGTGGAATGTTTATGGCCATGTTCTATGGAAAGATTGGACTAATGTGGGCATTGATCTTGACCCGCTTCATGGTCAACGCATATACGTCCAACTCACTACATACGATTGTGCCGAAGGGTCTCATTTTGGATATGCTTATTTCAACTTTCATTGCGGAGACAAGAATCTCACTGCAGACCGTTGTGGCGCTGGTGTAAGCACTATTTCCGCTCCCGAAGGTTTTAACTACCAGTGGCGTGACATCACTACAGATAGTGTTGTGTCCACCAACCGCATCATTAACATCACTCAATCTGACAATCTCTACTGTCACCTTTCCTTTGTGGGTGCCAATTCCGACAGTTGCGGATTCGATATGCTTGCCAGTTCGGCCTTCCGATTTCCCAACGCTTCTTTTGGTTATGAGCTTACTGATACTATTGATTGTCAGCAGCTTATACGATTCTCTGATAGTAGTTTTGTTAGCCATTTTATCAACTCTACCTATCAGACCCATAATCAATGTGACGATGTGCTGTGGTCCTTTGGCGATGGTGACTATTCCACGCAACGTAACCCCGAACATCTATTTTCTTGGGGTGAATACGATGTCGTACAAGTAGTTTCTATTGACAGCGGACAATGCTCCGATACCACTGCTATGCACCTTGTTGTTATGCCCACTTGTCCTGTTTACGATACTATACGCCACGTTCTCTGCCCTGGCGACACGCTTCAGTTCTATGGCCTTTCCCTTACAGATTCTGGTTCGTTCACCTTAGTCGACGGAATGTTCTATCATACAGCTATCATCGTCTTTGGCACTTCATACTCTATGGTTAGCGACACCATCGTGCAGAATCAGTTGCCATACACCTTTAATGGCGTTACATTCAATGATACCGTACATAATCAACTTGTCACCATTACCAGTGCTAATGCCAACGGATGTGATAGTGTTATCACCTATTCGCTCTTTTATTACCCCAACGTTCGAACCTATATTGACACTGTCGTTTGTCCCAATGATGTGCCGTTAGACTGGAACGGCGTTCTCATTGCTGACGACTACCATGACTCTGTCACTCTCATCACAGTCCATGGGTCCGACAGTGTCGTCCATCTCACCCTTACTGTAGCCAGAGACCTCAAAGCCAGCATTGGTCTCAATCGACGCTCGGTTAATCTTGATAATTATTGCGATATACATCTCTCCAACCATAGCATAGGTGATACGCTTCACACATGGTATTTGCCTGATGGTACTGATACGCGCTCTCACTTTCAATATTGCTATCCTATCAATTACGGTTTCGATTCCATAGCCGTGATGCTTGTGGTGGAAAGTGCTTTCGGTTGCCTTGATACTGATCAAGCAATCATACAACTTGATGTCCCTTCTATCTATGTTCCCAACGTTTTCACACCTACACTTAGCACCAACAACCGATTCTTTTTTAGTGGCAATCGTATTGCTACACTCAGCGTTGATATCTATGACCGTCGTGGGGTGTTTCTCTACCATTGGGATGGTATTGATGGATTTTGGGATGGTACATCTTCCGGCGTTGAACTTCCCCAAGGCGCCTATGTATGGCATGCTCGATATACCACATTAAGCGCACCTTCAGAAGTACTCACTCTCACCGGAACTGTTGTACTGCTTAGATAGGAGTATGTGGGGTAGCGGTTATAGTATGTAGTATTGTGGTTCTTGTATTGGGGAGATGATGGTGGCGTAGTAAAAAAAGCCCGTGGCACATTCGTGCCACGGGGCGGGTTTCATCAGTGTGGGTTCTAGAGGCTTGTCGTGTGCCCTTATGAGAGGCAGGAAGGGAGGGCGTAGGGGGTGCGGTCTGTAAAGGCGCGGAGGGTGCCACGGAAGAGGTCGGGGAGCTTCTGCCAGATGGCTTGGGCGATGGCGTCGGGGACGCCGCCGTAGAAGGCCTCGGCAATGCCGCCGGCAATGCAGCAGAGGGTGTCTGTGTCGCCACCTAGCGAGACGCCCAGACGGATGCAGTCTTCGAAGTCGGTGCTCTCGAGGAAGGAGACAATGGCCTCTGGCACGGTGCCTTGGCAGCTTTCGTTGAAGCGGTAGGTGGGGCGTATCTGGTCGCAGGTGCGGGTGAGGTCGTAGCCGTAGGTCTTTTCGACATAGGCTTTGATGTCCTGCTTGCTGCTGCCGTTGCGGGCCATGAAGATGGCCGCGGCGGTGGCTTGCGCGCCCTTGATACCTTCGGGGTGGTTGTGGGTGATGGAGGCCGAGAGGGCGGCGATGCGCTCGGTCTCAGCCAGACTGTCGGCTATCCAGCCACAGGCACTGACGCGCATGGCGGAACCGTTGCCCCAGCTGTTGTAGGGATGGCGGTGTGAGACATAGACATGCTTGATGCTGCCGTCGGGCTGGGACTGGTCGACATATTCGCCGTCGGAATCTTCTAGCCAGCGGTGGAAACCTCCGCCGTAGCCGCCCATAGGACAAGGGTATTCGTCGGCAATCTGCACCATGATGCGCTCGAGCTCTTCGTGGCTGTGCGTGGGGTCTTGGAGCAGCCATTGTGCCACTGCGATGGTCATGACGGAGTCGTCGGTGTAGTTGCACCTCGGTGAGAGGAATGGAAATTCTTTGGTCTTGATGTTGTGGAACTCGTAGATTGAACCTACGGTGTCGCCTGTGATTGCGCCTAACATTTTTATTACAGATTTGAAGATTTAAAGGACTGTTGGGGTTAATTTTTGTGGAGTTAAAGGAGTTAAGGAGTCAAAGGAGTTAAAGACATTACGGAGAGATTGGGAGATTTGGAGGGTGGAGGGGTTACTTATTCAGTATCTGGGTGAATTCGGTGGGTAGGTTGACGTTTTTGGCGTCTTTGACTCTCTCAAACAGGGGGGCGATGTCGGCGGGTGTGTAGCCGGCATGGCCACAGCCGATGGCGGTGACGTTGAAGGTGTTGTCGGGGTGCGTCAGCGCGTATATGCAGAAGCGTTCGATGGCTTCGGCCATCTCTTGGCGGCTGTTGCCGACGGTGGGAATGGCGTAGGCGTTGCCTTGACGGCCCTCGGCTTGCCCCTTGATGGCGCCGTGGTGAAGGACTGCATTGCGTGCGGCACCACCGTCGTGGGTGCCTTTGGTGTTGCTGCCAAAGACGAAAATCTCGGTGTCATCGTCTTCGTCATAGAACTCTGCGTCCATGATGCGCAAACTGGCATGGAATGACTCGGCCGACATGTTGGGAGCGGCTGACATGCAGCAATCGATGCGGTCGAAGAGACGAGTGCGTGAATTACTCTCACGTTCGAAACTGGCACCCGTGCCTTCATCGGTGTGTTCGAAACGCTGCACGTTCTGGATGTTCATCTGGCTGGCGACGGCTTCGACGTCGTGGTCGGATCCCATATAGGCAAAGACCCAGCCCTGTTCGCGCAGCTCTTTGACCAGCTGGGCGACCTGTGGACCGTTGAATTCTTTAGAAGAGTTTTCTAATCCGTCGGTGACTACCGTGACCACGGCGGTACTGTTGCTTCCGGAACCGAGGATGCCTTTCAACTTGGTGAGCGAGAAGCCCATGGCATCGTACAAAGGTGTGCAGCAGCAAGGCTGGTAGTCGCCCTCGGTTAGGTTCTTGACATCAGTGATGGGGACGCAGTCGTAGACGTCGCGTTGCTCGCAGTCGCAGAAAACGCGGAGGGTGAGGAAGTGCTCCTGCGTGTCGGCATACTTTTTCTGCGCTTGGCGGATGCCGTTGATGGTTTCATTGACGCCATCGATGGCTGCCCGACGGATTGATGCCATTGATCCGCTCTTGTCGAGGATGATCAAGTTGTAGATTTTCATTTTTGCATTACCTTGTGTTTCCATAGCAGTGTGATTTTTGATGTTAATATTCTGTTGTAATTATGACGCAAAATTACAACGAATATTTGACATGGCAAAAAATATTTTGTGTATTTTTTACACCTATACTGTTATTGTATTGAAAATGAGAATGTAAAAAAATGAAAATTTTTTATCAATTTACGATATTTATGTCTGCAAAAGTGGGGGAAAAAGAAATAAATGTGTATTTTTTACACTATTTTTGTGTCTTTATTTTGTTTTCATTAATGATGGATAGACGTTTTACCTCATCGGGACTGAAAAGGCTCTCAATTTTGTCTGACCATAAATTGTTGATGGCGCCCTCGGCAGCTGTGAAGAGTGTGGCAGGACGACGCAGGGAGTTATGCTCGACTTCTTCCAGGGGTGCTACGAAACCTTGCGTGACCATTTTCTTCTTAAAGTTGCGTCGGTCGAGTTCCTTGCCGAGGATGAGTTCGTGGACGCGCTGGAGCTGTGGCATGGTGAATTTGTCGCCGAGGAGGCAGAGCGCGAGGGGCTCGGTGCTTATTTTGGTACGGAGGCGTTTGAGTGCGACGTCAACAATCTCGTTGTGGTCGAAGGCCAAGGTGGGGATATCCTCTAGGTCGATCCATTGGGCTTCTTCGGCGTCGGTGCCGCCTTTGACTTCGGCGGTAGGTACGAGTCCCCAAAAGGCTACCGTTAACACGCGTTCGCGTGGGTCGCGGTTGAGGGCGCTGAAGACTTGCAGCTGCTCGATGTAGTCTGGTGCGAGGCCAGTCTCCTCGTGGAGTTCGCGGAGCGCGCAGAATTCGATGGTCTCATCTTGTCGAAGAAAGCCGCCGGGGAGGGCCCATAGTCCTTGGTAGGGATATTCCTTGCGCTTGACGAGGAGCACTTTGAGCTGCTGTCCGTCGAATCCGAAGATGACGCAGTCGGCGGTGATGGCGTAATGGATGTATTCGTATTGGTACATATTCTATTGTATTCTCACTCGTGGGTCGAGCAGTGCGTATATGATGTCGGTGACTATGTTGATGAGTATAAGGAGGACGCAGATGAAGAGGATGGCGCCCATGACAACGGGAAAGTCATATTTGTCCAGTCCGTCGACGATGACGATGCCCATGCCTTTCCAGTCGAAGACATATTCCACGAACACGGCGCCAGCTAGTAATCCAGCCAACCATCCTGACGCGGAGGTGACCACGGGGTTGAGGGCATTGCGCAGGGCGTGATGGAAGATGACTCGCCGTTCGGGAATGCCTTTGGCGCGGGCAGTGCGGATGTAGTCTTGAGAGAGGGCTTCGAGCATGCTGTTTTTGGTGAGTTGGGTGAGGGTGGCCAAGGGACGGATACCCAGGGTGAGGGCGGGGAGGATGAGGTTTTTGAGGTCGAGATATTCGCCAGTGCCGTAGTCGTCGATGGTGTAGAGGTTGCCGAACATATTCAGATGGGTCCAATCGGCTAGCACATAGGCGAAGAACCAGGCGATGAGTATGGCAGCAAAAAAAGATGGTAGCGACATGCCCAACGTGCTGAGAACCAGTGTTAGTCGGTCAATCCAACTATCCTTGTAGATGGCAGACAAGACGCCCATCAAGATGCCTAATATCAATGCGAAGGTCATGGCCACTACGGCCAAAAGGGCTGTTTGTGGGAAGGCGGTGGCGATGATGTCGGATACTTTGCGCTGCGACTGGTAGCTGCGGCGCAGGTAGGGTGCCTTCAGCACTAGCGAGGTGCTGCCGATTGAACAGATGGTGGTGTAAGGGGCGTATTTGTCTGCGTCGAGGTAGAAGTAATGTCCTGGGTCGTCGTTGTTATGCAGAGAGAGGGGCAACAGGTCGTTGAGATAGTTGAGGTATTGCTGTGCGACAGGCTTGTCGCGGCCGAGGTCCCGGTTGATAATGGCGATACTCTCGGCATCGGCGCGCTGGCCTAGCATCATGCGGGCGGGGTCGCCAGGCAGGATATTGAAGAGGAAGAAAACTAGTGTGACTACCCCCAGTAGCACCAGGAGTCCATAGAGGAGCCGTTTGAGGGTGTATTTGAGCATGTCTATTTGTCGGATCTGAGTCCGCGCACAACGCTTTTCTTGGCGACGAAGTCTTTGAGGTAGTAGGGCTCGAAGTAGGCGACATCCTCCACCTGACCGGTGGCAAGCTTCTGTTCAGCTACTGCCAGCATGCCGGCAGCGGATATCGCAAAGGTGTTGTCATAGCGTGCGTTGGGGTGGGTACCTAGGATGTCTCGAGTCTTGGCTGCACCGTCTCCAATGAAGACAACCTCGCCTTGGTTGAGGTATTCATCATAGATACCTGGTACGATGATGTCGGCGCTGACGGCTTTGCGCTCGTCGGTGGGGGAGGCGAAAAGGGCTGTATAGCACTCCATGCGGCGGGCATCGATCATAGGACACACCAGTCCGTGATAGCTAGGGTGCTGGGCGAAGTATTGTGCGGCCATGCCTTGCAGGGTGGGAACGGAGAGCAGTGGCTTGGCGAGGGCGTAGCAGAATCCTTTGGCGGTGCTCACTCCGATGCGCAGGCCAGTGTAGCTGCCAGGGCCGCTGGAGACGCAGATGGCATCGAGTTGGTGGGGTTGAACGGCGCACTCTTTTAGCAACTGGTCGATGAATGGCGCCAGTTTCGAGGAATGGGCGTTGGGCTCATCGCTGTGCAGCTCGGCCAGCACCATCCCGTCCACAGCTAATGCGGCAGAGCAGACTGGTGTAGCCGTTTCGAGAAGTAGTAGGTTCATATAATGTAATTATTAATATAAGAGAAGTTAAAGGAATGAAAGAAGTTATCGTGACTTTACAGGCATTACTTATAGGTACGATAACATTCTCAACAATCTGTAACGTCTTTAACTCCTTTAACTCCATTATGCCATTATCTCATATCCACCACTTCGATGTCGGGGTTGGCTGCGGTGTCGAAAACGAAGTCGCTGTCGGCGGCTTTGGTGTTCTTGAAGTTCGAGACGATGTAGTCGCTGCGGGAAGAGTCGTAGTTGTGTTGTTCCATCTTCTTGAGGACGCCGGTGTTGCCGTCGATGAAGAGTCGCACTTTGTGGAACATGCTGCTCTTGAAGGGCTGCATGTCGATGATGACGGTGCCGTCGTCTTCTTCGCGGATGAACTTGGCGCGGAAGTTCTTGCTATAGTTGGCAAGCAGCTTGGCGGGGTTGGTGATATCGATTTCGGAATTAGTGATGGGCGATACGACCACCTCACGGGCTTTTTTGTTGAGTTGCCAGATGGACTTGCCGTCGCAATAGATCTGGAGGCTCCCAGCGTCAACGCGGTAGCGGGGTGAGGAGTAGATGATGTTGGCGCTTTGGCGGAAGGTCTCTTTCTTGTTGGCGTCGAAATTCACTACGGTGACGGTGAAACTGACGGTGCCGTTCATCTTGGCGGCAGCTTTTTTGATGATGGTGTTGGCGGTTTGGTCCACAGCACCTTCAGCGGTGTGTGTGAGCTGTGCCGACACGGCTCCAGCGGTGAGCATGACCAAGAGGATGGTGAGAAACTTTTTCATATTGATGTATAATTCAATTTTAAATTAATATTATTTATGCGAGGGTTGATTGTTGTTCGTCTGGGGATAATGAGGCAAGGACTTGTGACAATTGGTCGGGGCAGCTAGTTCCTTTGCCTCCGCAGTCGATGCCTTGCAGGCGACGGACGACTTCGGCGATGGTCATGCCGGCAATGAGGCGGCAGATGCCTTGGGTGTTGCCGCCGCAGCCGCCATGGAAGCGAGCCTGCTCCACCACGCCGTCATTTATCAGTAGCTCGACTGCCTGCGAACAGACGCCTTCGGGCTCAGCGGCCACATATAGGCGGCCATCTTCTAGTTTTTCTTTTCGTATGATGCGCATGGTGTGTTAGTTGCTGTGGAGGTTTACTCCGATGATGTGCATGAATTCTTCGCGGGTCTTTGGGCTCTTGAGGAAGGCGCCGGTGAAGTCGCTGGTGGTGGTGACAGAGTTTTGTTTCTGTACGCCGCGCATCGACATGCACATGTGCTGAGCTTCGATGACGACAGCCACGCCCAGCGGGTTGAGCACCTTCTGGATGCAGTCCTTGATTTGTTTGGTGAGTCGCTCCTGGACCTGAAGGCGGCGAGCATAGGCATCCACAACGCGGGGTATCTTGCTTAGCCCCACGATAGTGCCGTTGGGAATGTAGGCCACATGGGCTTTGCCGATGAATGGCATCATGTGGTGCTCGCAGAGCGAGTAGAGTTCGATGTCCTTCACTACCACCATTTGCTTGTAGTCCTCGTGGAACACGGCTGATTGCAGTATCTCCTCAGGATTGAGGTCGTAGCCGTTTGTGCAGAAGAGCATGGCTTTGGCGATGCGTTCGGGTGACTTGACCAGGCCCTCTCTGCTGGGGTCTTCCCCCAGCAGTTTGAGGATGGCGCGGTAGTGTTCGGCCATCTCTGCCACGCAGGTCTCGTCGTATTGGTCGATTTTTAAATAACCTTTTTCTGTCATTCTTTAATGAGGTATTATTCAATATATAGAAGCAACCCTTTGAGGTATTCGCCTTCGGGGTGGTAGATGCTCACGGGGTGGTCCATGGCGTGTGGTAGCTGGCGCACGATGCGCACTTTGCGGCGTGCGTTGGCGGCGGCGGTGAAGCACATGGTCTGGAAGTCGTCGCGGCTTACGGCCTGCGAACAGCTGAAGGTGAGCAGCAGTCCACCAGGCCGAATCTTTTCGATGGCTTTCTGGTTGATGTTGCGATAGCCTTTCAGCCCTTGTTGCAGGTGCTTGTGGCTCTTGGCGAAGGCGGGCGGGTCGAGTACGATGATGTCGAACTGGTCGCTGACGGTATCTAGGTATTGCAGCACGTCGGCCACCACGCCTTTGTGGGGTGCCTCATTGCCGAAATTGAGAGCCACGTTGCGGTTGCATAGTTCGATGGCTTTCTTGCTGATGTCCACTGTCTCCACATAGCTGGCGCCGCCGCGCAGGGCTCCGAGGCTGAAGCCTCCGGTGTAGCCGAAACAGTTGAGCACCTGCCGTCCTTGCGATAGGGTGGAGAGAAGATGGCGATTTTCGCGCTGGTCGACGAAGAAGCCTGTCTTTTGTCCTTCGTAGAAGTTGATGAGCAGTTTGTTGCCGTCTTCGCTGATTTCCCATTCTTCTGGTTCGTTGCCCCAAATATAGCCGTCGGTGGCATCGCCGTTAGGCAGGGTGGCAGAACTCTTGTCGAAAATGGATTTTAGCGGCAGCAACTCGGCAAAGATCTGCGCCAGTAGCGGCAGTGTGCGGTGCATGCCGACGCTATGGGCCTGCAGCACTAGCACTCCGTTGTAGTAGTCGGCCACCAAGCCGGGAAGGAAATCGCCCTCGGCGTGAACTAGCCGGAAGACATTGGTGCTGGGCAAGTCGAAGAATCCTAGGCGACGGCGATAGGCGATGGCCTGCTCAACGCGCTGGCGCCAAAATTCTGGGTGGCTGTCGGGGTCGACGTCGGGGGTGTCGAAACTCAGCACCTTGCAGATGATGCTCTCTTCTTGGTAGTGCCCGGCAGCGAGCCATTGCCCATCAGCGCCGAACACGTCCACGATGTCGCCTTCCTGCGGCTTGCCGACACATTTCCGCACCGCTCCCGAGAAAATCCAAGGGTGGCGGCGCTGCACGGCTTTGTCTTTGCCAGGGGCTAGTATTAGTTGTGGTCTCGTCACTGCTTGAGTTGCTTGATGGTGGCGGCAGGGTCTGCCGATTTGAACACAGCATTGCCGGCAACGAGTACGTCGGATCCTGCTGCGAAGAGGAGCGGTGCGTTGTCGGGGTTGACGCCGCCGTCCACCTCGATGAGGCAGCCGGGGTTCTTGCGGTCGCACAGGGCGCGCAGCTGCTTAACTTTGTTGTAGGTGTTCTCGATGAATTTCTGTCCGCCGAAACCTGGGTTGACCGACATCAGCAGCACCACGTCGCAGAGCTGCACGGTGTCTTCGAGCAGGCTCACCGCGGTGCCGGGATTGAGTACCACGCCGCAGGCCAGCCCCGCGTCCTTGATGGCATGCAGGGTGCGGTCAAGGTGTGTGCAGGCCTCGTAGTGAACGGTGATGATGTCGGCGCCAGCCTCTTTGAAATCATGGATGTATCTGCCTGGGTCCATGATCATCAGGTGCACGTCGAGCGGTTTTTTTGCATGCTTCTTGATATGCTTGATGACAGGTTGGCCAAAGCTGATGTTGGGCACGAAGATGCCGTCCATCACGTCCACGTGCAGCCAGTCGCAGTCGCTGGCATTGAGCATCTCAATGTCGCGCTGTAGGTTGCCGAAGTCGGCACTCAAAAGGGAAGGGGAGATGAGTTTCATATCTTATAATTTCAATTTTTCAAAGTTGCGGCCATAGACGCCTTGCGCCTTCGATACGGAGATAAAGGCATCTTTGTCAATTCTATGGATAATCTGCATCACATGGGGCTTGTCGGTCTTGTGTACCAGGGCTATCAACACCTGTTGGTCTTGGTGGCTGTAGCCGCCTTCGGCATTGAGCAGGGTTGCGCCGCGCCCCACCTCGCTGGTGATGGCATCGCCTATTTCTTTGTTTTTTTGTGAGAATACCAGCACTTGGTACGACTGCTTGTTGCCGTCGATGACCATGTCGAGCACATAGGTCATCGTCACCATGACGATGTAGCCGAACACCACATTTTCGAGTTTGCCTGACACGAAGTAGGAGCAGCCCACTACGACGATGTCGATGTACATGATGACCTTGCCGGGAGAGATGTTGTAAAATTTACTGAGTATGAGGGCGATGATGTCGGTGCCGCCGCTGTTGCCGCCCATCGAGAAGGTGAGTCCGATGCCGCCGCCACAGAGGGCTCCTCCTATCAGTGCGCACATGAATCCGCCGAATTGGCTGACATCGAATAGGTTTTCCACGTGCAGCACCTGTTGCCAAAGGACGAAGAAGGCCGATGAGGCGATGATGCCGTATATGGTGTTGGCACCGAATTTTGAACCGAGGACACGAAATCCTATCAGCACCAGCACGGCGTTGATGATGAGGTTCATCACGCCGATGGGTAGGTGGATGCCTGCGGCATAATAGAGCAGCGACGAGATGCCGCTGACGCCGCCGCCCACGATAGCCGCAGGCAGCATGAAGGCGCACCAAGCGAAGGTGTAGATGGCAATGCCTACGGTGATGAGGACGTAGGACATTACGATTTGCCCTTTTTTGTTGAATATCTGCATATTGTTATAATTTTTACCTTGACGTTAACCTTCAAATCTCCCAATCTTCAAATCAGTCGTTTACGGGGATGTTGTAATTGCGGGCACCGAAGATGGCGGAGCCCACTCTCACAAGCGTGCTGCCCTCCTCCATGGCGATGTCGTAGTCGCCGCTCATGCCCATGGAAATCTGCTTGAAACTCTTTTGATCAGCAAAATATTTAGCTGCCAGTTGGTCGCGATAGCCACGTAGGGTGCGGAACTCTTGGCGGATGAGGTCGCGATTATCGGTATTGGTGGCCATCCCCATCACTCCGACAATGCGGACGTTGCGCAGTGCGGCGTATTCGTCCGACTGTAGTAGCGCTTCGGCTTCGGAAAGGTCGAGTCCGAACTTGGTCTCTTCGGTGGCGATGTGAAATTGCAGCAGGCAGTCGATGATACGGTCGTGCTTGGCAGCCTCTTTGTTGACGGCTTGCAGCAGGTTAAGGCTGTCGATGCTGTGGATAAGGCTCACAAAGGGAGCTATGTACTTGATTTTGTTGGTCTGTAGGTGGCCGATGAAGTGCCATTCTATGTCTTTGGGCAGCGCCTCATGTTTGTCGCGCATCTCCAGTGCCTTGTTCTCACCAAAGAGGCGTTGGCCTGCATCGTAGGCCTCCTGAAGGTCCTCGACGGGCTTAGTCTTCGAGACCGCTATCAGGCTCACGCCATCAGCGATAGTGGCACGCACTTTTGTCAAATTCTCTTTAATCATAATGACTTACTTAATAACATAGTGTCTTTATAACGCAAAATAAAAAATAATATTATAAAAAAAGAAATTTTTTTGAATCTCCTAACATAAGACCGTTAACTTGCAGCCCTTCAAACTACAAACAGCTCTGCTGCAATGCCATCGGCGTGGAGCAATCCTTGCTGCGTGGGTTGATAGTGTGTGGCGGTCTCTGTGAGTAACCCTTGTGACACAAATTTCTGTATTTCTTGGGCAAGTCGTTTAGCAAAGGGAGACGCTACCAGCCGCTTGTCGATGCCTGCGGTGGTGCGAAGGGCGGTCATGAGATATTCGTTGTGAGCCTCTTTCAGCCCGAGCTCCTCTTCTTCGTGGTCAATAGGACCGTGGTTGGCGCTTGAAACGTATCGTTTGATGTCGGCCACGTTCCACCGTCTCCGCTGTCCGTCGAAGCTGTGGGCAGCCGCCCCGACGCCTAGGTAGGGCGTCCGGTTCCAATAGCGGCTGTTGTGCACGGCTTGTTGTCCTGGCTTACAGAAGTTGGATATCTCGTATTGGTTGAAACCATGGCTGTTAGCCCATGCTGTCAAGGCTTCGTATTGTGCTATCACGGTCTCTTCGTCGGCTGGTGTCACCTTGCCCTCTTGCACTTGGTGGTAGAGCATGGTGCCTTCCTCTATTGTGAGGGCGTAAGCAGACAGGTGGCTGATGGGGAGCGGATCAAGCTGACGTAGGTTCTGTTGCCAGTCGGCCAGGGTCTGGTTAGGTAGTCCGTAGATGAGGTCGATGCTGATGTTGTCGAATCCGGCATTGCTGGCGTTCTGAACGGCTGTCAAGGCTTGCTGTGCATCGTGACGGCGGTTCAATAGTCGCAGGTCGCTGTCGCGAAACGATTGTACGCCAATGCTTATTCGGTTGAAAAAGTGCATATTGCGCAGTCCATGGAGATAGGCTGGGGTGAGGTCTTCTGGGTTGGCCTCAATGGTCACCTCCTCCAGCTGACTGGTGTCGTAGTGGGTTCTCAGTGCCTCGGTAATAGTCTGTAGTTGGCTCAGTGTGAGTAGGGTAGGGGTGCCGCCTCCGAAATAGATGGTGCGGATGGGATGTTCTTGCTCATGGCAGCGGCGACGCAACTCGCTGCAGAGCGCTTCCACATAGTCCTGCTTGTCGCTGCCCGTGACGGCCGAGTAGAAGGCGCAGTAGGTGCATTTTCGATGGCAGAAAGGAATATGCAGATATATCATGTCGAATAGCCTGGGAACTATTGTACGAGTTGGAATAAGAGTGTTGGATTCAGCCTTTCAGCAACATGTCGGCGGCGGCATAGGCCGAAATCTTGTTGTCGAGGATATCCTGGCTCACTTGCGCGAGGCGTTCTTCCATGCCGGGGGCGTTGTAGAAGCGGTCGCGGAGGCCGTTTTCGATGGTCTCGCTGAGGATGCGCAGGCTCTGCTGCTGGCGTTTGTGGTAGAAATAGCCGTTGGCTTTGGTGAAGGTCACATATTCCATCACGTTGTTCCACAACTCTTGCACCCCTTCGTGGGTGTAGGCGGAGCAGAGCATCACCTTCACCATCCATTGTGAGTCGGGCATGGGAAACAGGTGCAGTGCGTTGCGGTACTGTGCGGCGGCTAGCTCGGCCTTGGTCTTGTCGAGGTCGCATTTGTTGATGGCTATCATGTCGGCCATCTCCATGATGCCGCGCTTGATGCCTTGCAGCTCGTCGCCAGTGTTGGCTAGTTGCAGCAGCAGGAAAAAGTCCACCATCGAGTGCGCTGCCACCTCGCTCTGGCCTACGCCCACGGTTTCGACGATGACAACGTCAAAACCAGCGGCTTCGCACAAGACGATGATTTCGCGTGTCTTGCGTGCCACTCCTCCCAGCGATCCTGCCGAGGGACTGGGGCGTATGAAGGCATTGGGGTCGACCGACAGTTCTTCCATGCGGGTCTTGTCGCCGAGGATGCTGCCTTTGCTGCGTTCGCTGCTGGGATCGATGGCCAGGACGGCCACCTTGTGGTTGTGGCCGGTGAGGTATTTGCCCAGTGCCTCTATCGTGGTGCTCTTGCCTGCACCGGGAACGCCGGTGATGCCTAATCGGACGCTCTTGCCCGAATAGGGCAGGCAGCGCTCTATCACCTCTTGGGCGCGTTGCTGGTGCTCGTGCAGTGAACTCTCTACCAGCGTGATGGCTCGGCTCAGCATGGTACGGTCGCCGTGCAGGATGCCGCTCACCAGCTCCTCGACGGTGGGCTCTTGCCGACGGCGTGCACGCATCCGTTCAAGGTAGCTGTTGTTTACTTGTTCGGGCTGCTTCACGCCCTGCTGAACATTCAGTGCCGAGTCGTATTCGAAATTGCTATATAGCTTTTTGTCTTCAGTCATAAATATGCATTGCGCCGTCTTTGCTGCTACGGCATCTTATTTAACGTATGGTACCCGTTATTATTGCGTGAGTGGATAAAAAAATAGCCCATCAGTGTCTAATGGTTTTAACGTTTTATTTTATTAGTTCATAAAAAAATAATAATTTGCAAATATTGTAGCAATGCATTAACTGTATAAGAAATTGTGTAATGGTATGATTAGTAGTGCTTTTGGGACTTCTCTCGGACTTGCGCTTATAGAAAGAAAGTGCAAGGGAGAGGCATGTCTTATTTCTTTTTGTTCGGCCAAAGGTGCTAATCTAGTCCCTTTTTATATTTGAAATGGAAAAAATATCAACAAATAATTAACTATGGAACACAATCTTGCAAACAAACAGGAGTATGACTCTCCTAGAATTGTCGTAGTCAAATTCCGTGTGGAAGATGGCTTCGATAGTCCGGTCCCTGACCCCAATAATCAGTTGTCGACAGAACGCTTTACCGAGAACACAAACGAAGGCGAAAGCTATTATTTTTAGTAGAATTCAAAAACACGATTTATGAACACGAAATCACTACTTTTTTCAGCAGTGTTGCTGACGCTGGCTTTTGCATCTTGCAGTAAGGATGATTCCAATGTTACCCGTTTTACTGCCATCATGGAGCGTCCTAGCGCCCAATCTAGCGACAAGACCTATCTCGATAACGACTACATCAAATGGGAGTCCGACGATGTGGTAAAGATTTTCGATGCTACCGCAGTGGGGGCTGATTTTGCCGTTACACCATATTCGGGCGATTTGGCCAAAGCCTCCCTTGTCAATTCCGAAGGCGTTGGGCAAGGTCCCTATACGGCCATTTATCCTGCTGGACTTGCCTCCTCTACAACCCAGCTCATCCTCCCGGTTAGTCAGTTCTCTACCGATGGCAACTTGATGCATCTGCCCATGTATGCAACATCCAACGACACGCGCTTGGAATTCAAAAACCTTTGTGGGGCGCTCCGCATCTACCTCCAGGAGAGCAACGTGCAAGTCAGCCGTATCGAGGTCACGGCCAGCAATGTTATCAATGGTACCTTCAACATTGATGCTTCTGGTTCAGAGCCCGCTATTTCTTATAATTCATGGTGGCCCAACGATGGTACCCATACTACCACGCTCTACTGCCTAGACAACCCCGACATTACCAACGGCCACTATTTCTTTGTCTATCTGCCTGCAGGTGTGTACAGTTCAATTGAAATTAAAATCTATAAGCCCACAGGCTGGTGGTGCACCAAGAACAGCACTGATAATACTTCCATTAGCGGCATCACTGTCCGTCGCAGCCAATACACTAATATTGGTTTCCGTAGTTTCCCGCCATTCAATCCTCCTATTATCCCTGAAGGAGCCATCGGCGGTCCCATCTCGGTCTCGGCTAACCAACAGGTCTACTTCTCCAAGGGCAATCTTCAGTGGTCGTCCGAAGGAACCCACCAAGTACTTGGAGGAGGCACTGTTCCTGGCACTTGGCGCTTTGCCGAGCACCAATATGATTTCGTGGGCGGTCCTTGCACCGACTCGCCTGTCTCTTATGTCGGCAATGTCTCGGGTAGCAACAACGAGAACATTGTCAACGTGAATGATGCCACCGCCCCCTATTCGGGTTGGATCGACCTCTTCGGTTGGGGTACCAGCGGCTACCACGATGCCAATGACGAAGGCAATCTCTACTACAATCCTTATTCCTATGCATCAGCATTCATTGGCGATGCTCCCATCAATGCGTCGCAAAGGATTTACAACAGCAATTGGTATGGTTATGGACCTTCTGAGCAGTACGATGCCAACGACCAGCTCAGCCCTAGCCATCTTACCGGCGATTTCGCAAGCTACGATTGGGGTGTCTATAACGGCATTTCCAATGGCGGCGGCACTCCTAACCAGTGGCGTACGCTTACTACGACTGAGATGACCTATATGCTCAACAACCGTATTCGCGGCACCCAGACCGCTTTGATGGATGGCACGCAGCTCAAGTTCCTAGAGGTTGTGCTGCATTTCACCAACGCCAGCAACGACTATATTTATGGCACCATCGTCTTTCCCGATGTCTTTAATTGGCCCGATGGCTATATCGAAAGGCCTAATATCAATAAGTTGAATAATCCTATCGGCAGTTTCGATGAGGCTATCATCCTGAACGCCGAGCAATATATGATTCTTGAGCGTTTAGGCTGCGTATTCCTCCCCGCTGCCGGCATGCGTGAAGGTGGTCAATACCATTTTGAGTTCATGGATCCCGATGGGTACTATTGGACCTCTTCTGCCAGCAATAACGTTAATGCCCATAATTTCATCTTTAAGGCAACAAACACTACCATGAGCAACAACCCCTATCAGCGCTATAGGGGCCAGTCTGTTCGTCTTGTGCGCAATTATACGCCAAGTGCCAAATAGTTGAAGTGCACGTGCTTACAACACTCTGATGGGCCATGAGAAACTAATGTGTTTCCATGGCCCATCTTTTATTTTCATCCAATGGCGTCGTGGAGGGAATAAAGAAAAAAGGCTTCGACTGTTGTCGTAGCCTTTATTTCGTAGCGGGAATCAGACTTGAACTGATGACCTCCGGGTTATGAATCCAGCGCTCTAACCAGCTGAGCTATCCCGCCAAAATTCGTTCTGCCAAATCTCTATTTTCGGCCAAAGCGGATGCAAAAGTACTAATTTTTTCCGAATTGAACAAATTTTTTTTGATAAAAAATCTTTTTGCGTTAGTATATAGTGACTTATGATTAGTGAATAAAGTCATATGCTTAATCTAAAATGGCCGATAATGAGTCTGCCTAATGTGTTTTTAGACATATTTGCGAATCATGGTTGGGGCATTCTTTTGCAATTAATTGATTATTAATTTGTAATAATTGTTTTTATGCGAATGCATGGGCGTTTTTGCTTTTGGCTGTTGGGTGGCTTAAGGCTCGTTTGGCCATGTTTATGGAGCTATTGGCTTCTATGCCCCAAAAGCATAAATCCATGCCATCCTTGTCGATATCCTCACACTAATTGGTCCGCATCAATAAAATAATTTCTTATTAAATATCAGTACTTTGGAATAGAGTTGTGTTTTTTTTTATTAATATTTCTTTCTATTCCCTAAAATAATCGTATATTTGCAAATTCAAATTTTTAAACATCGCAATATGTTCAATTACCTCAAAATAGACCAGTCTGGAACCGTCGTCACATTCACCATTTCGGCTCCTAAGACCCTTAATGCCCTCAACAGCACCATCCTCAACGAACTCAGCCAAGCCCTCGACCAGCTGTCCACCGATGCCCGCTGCCTCATCATCACAGGTGACGGTGAGAAGTCCTTCGTCGCTGGTGCCGACATCAGCGAGATGGCCAACCTCCAATATCTTGAAGGTGTGGCTTTCGGCAAGCGCGGTGCCGACGTGTTTCGCAAGATTGAGACGCTCCGCGTCCCCGTCATCGCTGCCGTAAACGGCTTTGCCCTCGGTGGTGGCTGCGAACTCGCTATGGCTTGCGATATCCGTATCTGTTCCTCCAATGCCCGCTTTGGCCAGCCGGAAGTCGGCCTCGGCATCATTCCTGGCTTCAGCGGCACCTACCGTCTCGCCAAGCTCGTCGGCATGGGCATCGCCAAACAGCTCATCTATACTGGCAAGAACATCAAGGCCGACGAAGCCCTCCGCATCGGTCTCGTCAATGCCGTCTACGAACCCGCTGACCTCATGCCCGCTGCCCTCCAGATGGCTGAGCAAATCAGTGCCAATGCTCCCGTCGCCATCGCCTTCGCCAAGCAGTGCATCAACGAAGAATACGACCTCCCCGCCGACGAGGCCGTCGCTTACGAAAACCAATATTTCGGCAAGTGCTTCAAAACCCAGGACCAGAAAGATGGCATGCAGGCCTTCCTCAACAAAGGCAAATGCACCTTCCAAGGAAAGTGATATCTTAAAAAAATAAATTATTTAATCAACAAATAAAACCTCATCATCATGAAAATTTGCATTATTGGTACCGGCACCATGGCAAAAGGCATCGTCAAAGCCTTTGCCGCTAAGATGCCTGTCGTCATGAAGAGCAGAACCCAGGCCAGCATTGACAAGGCCATGGGCTCCATTTCCAAATCTTACGCCAAATTGGTGGAAAAAGGTAAGATGACCCAGGAGGCCGCTGACGCCATCCTCGCCAACATCGCCACCACCACCGAGTACGACACCTTCGCCGATGCCGACCTCGTTATCGAAGCCGCCGTCGAAGAGATGGAACTCAAGAAACAGATCTTCCGTGACCTCAACCTCTGCTGCAAGCCCGAAACCATCTTCGCCACCAACAGCTCCAGCCTCTCCATCACCGAGATTGCTGCCGCTAGCGGCCGCCCCAGCCAGTTCATCGGCATGCACTTCTTCAACCCCGCCGACCGCATGGCCCTCGTCGAGGTCATCAAAGGCCAGCTCACCTCTGCCGAGGTCTGCAAGACCGTCGTCGACCTCTCTGCCTCCATTGGCAAGACTCCCGTCGAAGTCAACGAGGCTCCCGGTTTCGTCGTCAACCGCATCCTCATCCCCATGATCAACGAAGCTTGCGGCATCCTCGCCGACGGCATCGCTTCCGCTGAAGACATCGACAAATGCATGAAACTTGGTGCCAACCATCCTATGGGACCTCTCGAGTTGGCCGACCTCATCGGCAACGATGTCAACCTCGCCATCATGGAGGTGCTCTACAATGAATTTGGCGATCCCAAGTATCGTCCTCACCCCCTGCTCCGCAAGATGGTCCGCGCCGGACTCCTCGGCCGCAAGACCGGTGAGGGATTCTACAAATATTGATTTGTAGCTGAACCTTAAATACGAATAGATGTTGCCGTCCATCCAGTCGGCAACGTCTATTCGTTTTTATAAGTGATTTCTAGTACAATTGCCGGCAATTCTAAATTAATCCCAAGTCTTCCAATTCCCCCATCTTCAAACCTCCCCATCTTCAAATCTCCCAACCTTAAAACACCCTATCTTCAAATCTTAATTCTTAAATAATCAAAAGGTGACTCCCGAACAGCGTCGTCGTTGCATGCAGGCCAACCGTAGCCGTGGTACCAAGCCCGAGAAAATCCTAGCTCGCGAGCTATGGTGTCGTGGCTGTCGCTACCGACTCAACATGAAAGGAGTTCCTGGCACCCCAGACATCTGCTTCAAGGGGCGCAAGGTTGCCGTCTTTGTCGACGGCGAGTTCTGGCATGGACGTGATTGGGAGAATGCCAAGTTGCGTATCAAGAGTCGTCGCGACTACTGGTGGCCCAAAATTGAACGCAACATCCGTCACGACCACGAGGTCGATTATCAGCTGGCCGAACTCGGCTGGAGAGTGGTGCGCTTTTGGGATAGCCAGGTGCAACACGATGTCGCGGGTTGTGCCGACGCCGTAGAGAACCTTCTTCGCGACGAGCAGCTAGAGCACCTACATCGCGTCTACAGCTACGACACCCGCTACGAAGAACCTGCCCTCCAAGCCGCAGAAAGCGACCCCGACTGCCTAGGTCTCCTCAGCGAGTGGTAGGCTCGCAGAACCTCGCCTTTTCCTAAAATAGGTTGGCAGGGATTAACTCATCTCAGCGAATTGCGCAACATTAAGGCCGTTCATTGGCGGAGTTTCAAAATACGCATCGCACTG
>X415_White_Rhinoceros__coassemble_14_pt1 | contig 60047 bp, 43 predicted proteins | sample X415_White_Rhinoceros__metabat2_low_PE_004 | metagenome-assembled genome bin X415_White_Rhinoceros | reverse complement strand
TTTCTCTCACCCCGATAGGGGGGAGCATTTTCTGCGAAGCGTTTTCTATCGTGGCGGTGGCTCGCGGAGCGAGATGGCGAGAGTGGGGCGACTGAGCGGACCGAAGCCCCGCTTCGAGGCCGAACAGCTGACCCGCTGACGCAGAGCCTGACGCTAGGAAGGCCCGCCACGATGTTTTCCTTCATAATAATACCCGCAGCAGCCTTCTTTACGCAACAACAAGGTTGGCAACAAGCCGTATTGTCTTTAACTCCTTTACTTCTCTAACTCCTTTAACTCCTTAATTTTCCATTTAGCACTTAACATTTAACATTTTTCAAATATCATGGATAATAAATTCAGAATTCGCGGCTATGGCCGCACAGAGCTAGCCCGTATGTACTACGGCGACAACCTCTCCGACAGGAGCTGCCTCCGCCTGTTCCTCAACGATCTGGAACAGACCCCTGGCCTCATGGCCGAGCTTCGCGCCCTCGGCTACGACCCCAAAAAACGAATCTACACCCGTCAATTGGTGAAATGCATCGTCAACCGCCTTGGGGAACCATAGGGCAAAAAGCGAGGATAACTGCCATTAATGGACAATAACGGACAACAACTGCAATTAATGGACATCGCACGAAAAAAAGTCCGTATCTTTGCATCGTGTTTCACAACAACTGGACTAAGGACCCGGCGAAACACGATGCAGAAAGTTAGGGGGGTAGACGTTTTTTTTTGCGTATATCAAAAAAAATGCGTTACTTTGCAAATCATTTCACGCGAACAATAAATAATATATATTTAGTCGTAAGAGTTTAGCATTTAGGGCATCAGCACGCATCGGCATCAAAAGGCCAACAACATTGTAAAACAACGAATAACACAAAACGAAACTATTGAATAGCACTTTTTTGAAGAAAACGCATCACACTATATGAAAAATTTAGTCATCGTTGAGTCCCCAACGAAATCAGGGACGATAGAGAAATTCCTCGGCAAGGATTATGTGGTGACCTCCAGCAAGGGCCACATCCGCGACCTGGCAAAGAAGGAGATGAGCATCGACATCGAGAACCAGTACGAACCCGAGTACCAAATCACGGAAGATAAGCAGAAAAAAGTCGCCGAGCTGAAGAAGCTGGTGAAGGAGGCCGAGATGGTCTGGCTCGCATCCGATGAGGACCGCGAGGGTGAGGCCATCGCCTGGCATCTGCAGGAGACACTGAATCTCGATCCCGCCAAGACGAAGCGCATCGTCTTCAACGAGATTACGAAGAATGCCATCCTCTATGCCATGGAGCACCCCCGCGACATCGACATGAACCTGGTTGACGCCCAGCAAGCCCGCCGCGTGCTGGACCGTCTCGTGGGCTACGAGATCAGCCCCATCCTGTGGTCGAAGATCAAACCCGCCCTCAGCGCTGGCCGCGTGCAGAGCGTTGCCGTCCGCCTCATCGTGGAGCGCGAGGAAGAGATCAAGAATTTCGTCTCGCAGAGCTATTTCCGCGTCACCGCGCAGTTCCACCCCACCAGCGCCCGCACCCAGGTGCTGGCCGAACTAAGCCGTCGCTTCGACACCCAGGAGGAGGCACAGGCCTTCATGGAGAGCCTCGTGGGCTGCTCGTTCAAGGTGCAGACCATCGACACCAAGCCCGCCAAGCGCAGCCCCGCACCCCCTTTCACCACCTCGACGCTGCAACAGGAAGCCAGCCGCAAGCTGGGCTTCAGCGTGGCCCGCACGATGCAGATTGCGCAACAGCTGTATGAGAACGGTTTCATCACCTACATGCGTACCGACAGCGTGAACCTCAGCGAGCTGGCCCTCAGCATGGCCAAGGATGAGATCACCAAGGTGTATGGCGAGAGCTACGTGAAGACCCGCCGCTACCAGACTAAGACCAAAGGCGCGCAGGAAGCCCACGAGGCTATCCGCCCCACCTATATGGACAACCAGACCATCAACGCCGACGCCGCCCAGCGCCGCCTCTACGAACTCATCTGGAAGCGCGCCATAGCCTCGCAGATGGCCGACGCAGAGATTGAGAAGACCATCGTGGACATCACCATCAGCGACCATGAGGAGAGCTTCATCTGCCAAGGCGAGCAGGTGCGTTTCGACGGATTCTTGAAAGTCTACACCGAGTCGAGCGACGACGAGGCCGATGAGCCCGCCAACAGCACCCGCGCACTGCCCAAGCTGCTGGAAGGCATGCAGCTGAGCCTCGACCTGGCTGAAGCCGTGGAACATCACACCAAGCACGCCCCCCGCTATACCCAGGCCAGCCTCATCGACAAGCTGGAACAGCTGGGCATCGGCCGTCCTTCGACCTTCGCCCCCACGGTGAGCACCATCCTCAAGCGCGAATACGTCATCATGGAAGACCGCGAACCCGTTGATGAGCCCCGCGCCGCCATCGTCCTCAAGGATGACACCATCACCAACGAGATGCGCACCGAGAAGGTAGGCGCCGAGAAGAGCAAGCTGTTCCCCACCGACATCGGAACAGTGGTCAACACCTTCTTGATGGAGCATTTCACCGACATCATCGACTACAACTTCACCGCAGCCGTGGAGAAGGACTTCGACGAGATAGCCAGCGGCAAGAAACAGTGGCGCAAGGTCATAGACAAATTCTATGTGCCTTTCCACAAGAACATCCGCCAGACGCAGCAGAACAGCCACCGCACCAGCGGCAGCCGCCTCATCGGCGTCGACCCCAAGAGCGGCAAGAACCTCTACGCCAAGATCGGCCGCTATGGCACCTTGGTGCAGCTGGGCGACACCTCGAATGAAGAAAAGCCCAAGTTTGCCAGCATGAAGAAAGGCCAGAGCATCGACTCCATCACCGTGGAGGACGCCCTCGCGCTCTTTGAGCTGCCACGCACCGTAGGCCAGTACGAAGGCCAGGATGTGGTCGTGAGCATCGGCAAGTTCGGACCCTACGTGCGTCTGAACGACAAGTTCTATTCGCTGTCGAAGAACGACGACCCCTACGAGGTGGATCTCGAACGCTGCATCGACATCATCAACATCAAACGCGCCTCTGAAGCCGAGAAAGAACGCCTGCGCGAACTCTACCCGCACGAGATTGGCACCCACGAGGGCGAGGTGGTGAGTTCGAACATCGGCCGCTACGGCCCCTATCTGACCTACCGCAACGAAAACTTCCGCCTGCCCAAGACCGCCAACCCGTTGGAGATGACCATCGAGCAGGCCGTTGAAATCATCGTCAACGCCGGCGTGAAAAAGCCCCGCGGAAGAAAGAAGAAAGAGGCGTGATCCTAAGCGTCATCATCGTCAACTACAATGTCAAGTACTTCCTCGAGCAGTGCTTGGAGTCGGTGTTCATGTCCGACTGCACGCTCGAGGGGGCTGCTGGCAGCGAAGGATACTTCGACCTGGAAGTCTTCGTGGTGGACAATGCCTCGGTGGACGGCTCGGTGGAGATGGTGCGTCAGAAATTTCCACAGGTGCACCTCATCGCCAACAGCGACAACCCAGGCTTCGCCACCGCCAACAACCAGGCGCTGCGCATCTGCAAGGGCGACATCATGCTGCTGCTGAACCCCGACACGGTGGTGGAGCGCGACACGCTGCGCAAATGCGTGGACTTCTACCTTACACACCCCGACTGCGGCGGCCTGACAGTGAAGATGATCAACGGCGAAGGCAAATTCCTCAAGGAGAGCAAACGCGGTTTTCCGACGCCCGCGGCCTCGTTCTTCAAGATCAGCGGCCTCATCCGCCTCTTCCCCCACCATCCGCGCATCGCGGCCTACTACATGGGACATCTCAGCGACAACGAGACCAACCCCATCGACATCCTACCAGGCGCGTTCCTTATGATATCGCGTGAGGCGCTGGACAAGACAGGACTGCTGGACGAGACCTACTTCATGTACGGCGAGGACATCGACTTCTCGTGGCGCATCAAGCTGGCAGGCTTCGAGAACTACTATTTCCCCGAGACCCGCATCATACACTACAAAGGCGAATGCACCAAGCATGGCAGCATGAACTACGTGTACACGTTCTACAACGCCATGTCGATATTCGTCAACCACTACTTCACCGGCAGCGGGGCTCGTTTCTTCAACGGCCTGCTGCACCTAGCCATCTGGGGCCGCGCGGTGCTGGCATGGATCAAGCGCATCGGACAAGCCGTCGCGCTGCCGCTGGCCGACTTTGCGCTGGCCTTCGGCGGTTTCTTGGGCATCAAGTATTTCTGGGCTTCGACCTGGGCGTCCAACATCGACTACTACCCACCGCAGTACACCTGGCTGGTCATCCCGCTATACATTCTCATCCTGATGCTGTGCAGCTGGCTCAACGGCGGTTACGACAAGCCTGTGCGCCTGACACGCATCGTGAAAGGCATGGCCATCGGCACCGCCACCCTGCTGGTGTTCTACTCGCTGCTGGACGAGAGCATGCGCTATTCGCGAGCCTTGTTGCTGCTAGGCTGCGCTTGGACGCTGCTGTCGGCCCTCGCCATCAGGGGCCTGCTGAGCCTCTGCAAGGTGCGAGGCTACGACCTGCGGCCGCAACGGTGCAAGAGCTGCATCATCGTAGGCGGCGAAGAAGAGGCGCTACGCGTGCAACAACTATACCAGTCGCTGGGCAACGTACGCAGCGAACTGCTCCACGACGCCCACCCCTCCCCTGCCAAGCTGGCCGACGCCATACACTGCTATAAGGCCGACGAGATACTCTTCTGCTCGAAGGATACCCCCATCGAGCAGATCATCGACACCATGACACAGCTGTGCCGCCACTTTGGCAGCCGCGCCGTAGACTACAAAATCGTGCCGTCGGACAGCGACTTCATCATCGGCAGCAACAGCATCCATTCGGCCGAAGACCTATACGCCGAAGAACTGCGCACCATTGCCACGCCGATGAACCGACGCAACAAGCGGCTCTTCGACTTCTTCTCAGCACTCCTCTTGCTGCTGTTCTCGCCCCTGCTGCTGTGGTTCCAAGCCTCCAAGCGTCACTACTATCCCCGCTGCTGGCGGGTGCTGACAGGCCGCAACACCTGGGTGGGCACCGACAGCCACGCCTATTTCGGCCCAGAGGACGCCATCCCCGGCCGCAGCGAACATCTCAGCGAGGAGGTGAAACGCCGCTTACGCCTGCGCTATCTCCGCAACTACCGCATCACTACCGACATTCACATACTCTATAAAAACCTTTTCCGCATCTGATGACAAAACGAATAATCTTCGCACTGCTCTGCCTCGCCGTGCTGCCCCTGCAAGCACAGCGCATCCATGGCTACGTCACCGCCGGCACCTCTGTCTCGCAAGTGGAAGGCGACGAGCTCAAGGGCTTCGGCCATTGGGGCCTTGCCGGCAGCGTGGGCGCCTATGTCGACCTCGACGAACACGACACATGGGGACTCACCATCGAGCCAGGCTATGCCTGCCGCGGTATCTACAACAACAAGCACAGCAGCGACAACTACTACAACATCAAGCTCGACCTCCACTATGTGGACATCCCGCTGACGGTGTTCTACCGCGATCCCGTGGGAGGCCTGCGCGTGGGATTGGGACTAGTGTACAGCCGTCTCGTGGCCCAGCCTCACGGCACCATGGCTTTGAGGCCCCACTATTTTCTCCCCGATACCTCGAACATGGCGTTCCTCAAGAACGACCTCGCCCCCGCGTTGGAGGTGCGCTTCAACGTCTGGCGCAACCTTCAGTTCAGCGCACGCTACCAGTATTCCATCATCCCCGTAAAACGCGACTGGCACTTCAAACTCGGCGACAATCACGAATGGGACAACAACTGCTACAACTCGTCGCTGACCTTTCGGCTGATATGGCAGTTTAAATAGTTTATTTAAGAATTAAGATTTAAGAATTAAGATTTTTTTAGGGAGGACTAGGAAAACCACTAACCGCTAACCACTAACCGCTAACCGCTAACCACTAACCGCTAATGAAGATTGCACTATTTCCTGGGTCGTTCGACCCCATCACTGCAGGGCACGAGGTCATCGTGCGGCGAGGTCTCTCACTCTTCGACAAGGTGGTCGTGGGCGTAGGGGTCAACAGCGACAAGGAGTACATGTTCACTCCCGAAGAACGCGTGCAACGCATCCGCGACCTTTTTGCCGACGAACCCCGCGTGGAAGCTGTGGCCTATGGCGACATGACCGTGGACCTCTGCCACCGGCTGGGGGCACAGTTTATCCTCCGCGGAGTGCGCAACGCCAAAGACCTGGAATACGAACAACACATCGCCGCCGTCAACCACCAGCTCGACCCTACTATTGAGACCGTCATCCTCCTCGCCGATACCGCCCACGCCGACATCAGCTCCACCATTGAGAGAGAAAGAATAATGCACGCACAATAATTTATAATTTATAATTTATAATTAATTCGCCAACCAACTAACCGCTAACCACTAACCCTTAACCACTAACCGCTAACCACTAACCACTAACCCCTAACCCCTAACCGACCATCAGCTACGACGTTGCCATATTAGACACTGACATCACCTTTCTCAAGGGGGTGGGACCGCAGAAGGCCGATATCCTGCGCAAGGAGTATGATATCCACACTTTTGGTGACCTGCTGTACTATTTTCCTTTCCGCATGGTGGACCGCTCGCGTACCAGCACCGTCGAAGACTTCGACCCCAACGAGCCCTACCTGGTATTCCGCGGCCGCATCAGCGACATGCACACCGTCACCACAGGCCGCTCAGTGCGTCTTGAAGCCACCTTCAGCGACAGCACGGGCTCGATGCTGCTAGTATGGTTCCAAGGCATCCAATGGATCAAAGAGTCTCTACGTAGCGGCACCCTGTACAACGTCATGGGCAAACCGACCCTCTTCGGCAGCACCTACCAGATAGCACACCCCGACATCGAACCGGCAACGCTCGGTGACAAGTCGACCAACCACCCGTTCCTACCCGTCTATCGCACCACCGACAAAGCCAAGAACAAAGGCCTCACCACTAAAGCGCTGGCACGCTACACCGATGCCCTCCTCCCCCAGCTGCCGACACACCTGTCAGAGACTCTTCCCAAAGCGCTCATCGCCAAATATCACCTAATGCCGCGTGCCGACGCGCTGCGCAACATGCACTACCCCGCCACGATGGAGCTATGGCAACAGGCTCTGATGCGCCAAAAGTTCGAGGAGCTGTTCTACCACCAACTCGACTACCAATATAGCCGCACCTGCCGCCGCCAACATTCCGTGGGACGCGTCTTCGGCGTCGTAGGAGCGCATTTCAACGACTTCTACTACAACAACCTGCCCTTTCCCCTTACCGGCGCCCAAAAACGCGTGGTGAAAGAGATACGTCAAGACATGCGATCAGGACGCCAGATGAACCGCCTGCTGCAGGGCGACGTGGGCAGCGGCAAGACCCTCGTGGCACTGCTCACCATACTCATCGCCCTCGACAACGGCTGCCAAGCCTGCCTCATGGCACCCACCGAAATATTGGCTTCGCAGCACTATGCCAGTTTTCAAAAGATGCTGGCAGGTCTAGACATACGAGTGGAACTGCTCATCGGATCGCTGAAGCCCGCACAGAAGAGGAAAATCAAAAAAGAACTCCTAGCAGGCGACATCGATATCCTCATCGGGACCCATGCCCTCATCGAGAAAGACGTGCAGTTCAAGCAACTGGGCTATGTAGTCATCGACGAGCAGCACCGCTTCGGCGTGGAACAACGCGCCAAGCTCTGGGGCAAGAGCACCATCCCGCCCCATGTGCTGGTGATGACCGCCACCCCCATACCGCGCACGCTGGCCATGACGCTCTATGCCGACCTAGACTGCTCGATCATCGACGAACTGCCCCCAGGACGCCAGCCCGTCATCACCACCCACGGAACCGATGCCAAGCGGCTGGTGCTGTTTGACTTCATGCGGCAGCAGATAGCCCAAGGACGGCAGATCTATGTGGTCTACCCCCTCATCAACGAGAGCGAACGGCTAGACCTCAAAGACCTCATGGACGGCTATGAGAGCCTCTCGCGCGCCTTTCCGCAACCACAATACCAGCTGAGCATCGTCCACGGTCAAATGCCAGCCGACGCCAAAGCCTATGAGATGGACCGCTTCAAGCGCGGCGAGACCCATATCATGGTCTCCACCACCGTCATCGAAGTCGGCGTCGACGTACCCAACGCCACCGTCATGGTCATCGAGAACGCTGAGCGTTTCGGCCTGTCGCAGCTACACCAGCTGCGCGGCAGGGTGGGTCGCGGAGGCGGCCAGTCGTACTGCATCCTCATGACCAGCGACGAACTATCGCACTCCAGCCAGCAGCGCATCACCACCATGTGCAGCACCACCGACGGCTTCGCCATCGCCGAAGCCGACCTGCGCCTGCGGGGACCCGGAGACCTGCAAGGACTCCAACAGAGCGGAATGCTCGACCTCAAAATTGCCGACATCGTCGATGACGAGCCCCTGGTCTGCGCCACACGCGACGAGGTGCGATACCTCCTCGATGCCGACCCCGACCTGCAGCTGCCCGACCATGCAGCCCTGCGCCGGCACATACTCCAATCCTCCAACCAACCCCATTGGGACAACATCAGCTAACCGCATATCATACACTAAAATATCTAATCATGCAACTCAAAGCACTTCCAGACACCTCACTCTCCTCCGGCGAACTCAAACTTTACGCCTTTGACGACCACGACAACGCCGTAGGCTGCATTGAACTCTACAGCTACGACCCCGTCAACCGCCGCTGCGCCGTGGGCATCGTCGTATCGAACGAATACCGCCACCACGGCTTCGGCACCCAAATGATTGAGCAACTCACGCAATTCTGCATAGAAAACACCTCGCTACACCAACTCTATGCGGACATTGCCGCCACCAACACCCCCAGCATCCACATTTTCCAACACGCTGGATACCAACATTGTGCCACCTTGCAAGACTGGGTGGTCCGAGCTGACGAATTCATTGATACTTATCGATACCAACTTATTTTGAATTGAACTAGAGATAACCGCTAACACATGAAAAAATACCGCTTCATCATCATTGCCGCCATCCTCTTGATAGGATTTGCCATCGGATTTGTCGCCGGTCACCTCAAGCCAGTCACCAACCCTGAAGTGGAACGCATCTTCGTGCCAGAGGAGTGCAACTTCGATGCCCTCGTCGACACCCTCGATGCCCACCACTGCCTCGATGGCCGCCACACCGCCTTCAGCGACATTGCCAAGTTGCGCGGACTTCCCAACCATATCAAGGCCGGCAGCTACCTCGTGCGCCCCAAGATGAAGGTCCTCTCTCTAGTGCAGAAACTCTATTCTGGCAACCAGGACGCCCTTCGCGTCACCATCAATAAGCATAGAACCCCCGAACAGTTCTGCTCCTTCATGGGCGACAAGCTGGCACTGTCGGCCGACAGCCTGCTGGCACTGCTCCGCAACAATGAGTTCTGTGCCCAATACGGCTGCGACACCAACACTATCCTCTCCATCTTCATGCAGGATACCTACGAATTCTATTGGACCATCTCGCCCGAAAAGTTGGTGGACCGCCTCTATAAAGAGTCGGAACGTTTCTGGAAGGACAACCAGCAAGCACTCGACGCCTTAGGGCTCACCCGCCAGCAGGTCGTCACCCTCGCCTCCATCGTGGACGAGGAGACCAACTGCAACGAAGAGAAGGCCGACATCGCCTCGGTCTACCTCAACCGCTACCGCATCGGCATGGCCCTACAGGCCGACCCCACAGTGAAATATGCCCTCCGCGACTTCTCCATCCAGCGCATCTGGGGCAAGATGCTCGCCTTCGACAGTCCCTACAACACCTACCGCTATGCTGGGCTGCCCCCGGGACCCATCTGCATTCCTTCGCGTTCCTCCATCAAGGCGGTGCTGCAGAACAAGCAGACCCACTACCTATTCTTCTGCGCCAAGGAAGATTTCAGCGGCCGCCACAACTTCTCCTCCACCATCGCCGAACACACAGCCAACGCGCAAAAATTCCACAAAGCACTGAACGAGAGAAAGATACGATAGCAACACCCATTCTCTGTCCGACTAAGGCATAAAAACGCTGTGAATGGCAATGTACACTCGCTAATTGCCTTGCGGAGAACAATCGCCATATCAAAAAAAACCTCTTTCAACCATGCTATCCCACAGCTACTTAGAAAATGCATAAGGGCCAATGGCACTTTTTTTTCTTGTTATTTCCAAAAAAAGTAGTACTTTTGCAATTGGGTAAGTCTTATACGACCAGCTCCCATTGAATCCCCCAGGGTAGGAATACAGCAAGGGTGTTTGGTTGTAGCGGTGCGATATAAATAGCTTACCCTTTTTTTGTGTCTATATGCCAACAAACGTAATACTCGCCTACGCCCTCATCATCTTGGGCATCGTTGTCTGGGCTGCGCTCATTCCCGGCCGCCGCCACATCTCCGACAAAGCACAGAGCTACATCACCGTCTTTGGAGGTGCTTTTCTTTTTGCCTCATGCTTCATCAACCTCGTGCCGCACCTGTTCCTCGGCGAGGGTGACTACCGCTTCGTCACCCCTGGGGTGCCCTTCAAGATAGCTGCCGCCGTAATGGTGGGATTTCTCATCCAACTACTCCTCGAACAACTCACCCGCGGTGCAGAACACGGCCACAACCATTGTCCCTGCTGCGAAGAAGAGCACGACGCCATTGAGCACCACCACGAACACCACCACCACGACGGCCGCTGCCACAACAGCTCTGTCCATCCCGTCACGGGGCTGCTCATCGGACTTTCCATCCATGCCTTCCTGGAGGGCATGCCCCTCGTAGATTTCGACGGCGACATACACCAAGGACTCCTCTATGGCATCGTGCTGCACAACATACCCATCGCACTGGTCCTGGTGGCGCTCTTCATGAACAACCGCTACGGATTCTGGCGCAGCCTCGGATATCTATTGCTTTTCGCTGTGATGACCCCGCTGGGATCGCTCTGCAACCTATACCTCATACCCGAAAACGAGGTGTTGCAAAGCCTCATCATGGGCGTCGTCGTCGGCATCCTGCTCCACGTTGCCGTCAGCATTCTCTTCGACCACGACCACAACAACTTCACCCTCGTGAAGTTGCTCCTAATCATCCTAGCCTTCGTAGCCGCCTACTTCACCCCCGGCTGCCCAGAAATCTATCCTATGTTGTGAAATGGTTAGCGGGGGAATATCCGGAGTTTCCGGTGCCTCCTAGCCCTCCCTAGTAAAAAATACTTAATTCTTAAATAATTCAATGGCCACCACCCTAGAAACAATCAAAGACCTCCAAGCACGCAAAGACGCCTTGCGCAACTACCTGCATATCGACACCCTCCTCGGCCAGATTGCCGAAGAGGAGAAAATCACCGAGAGCCCCGATTTTTGGAACGACCCCAAGGAAGCCCAGAAGGTGATGAAATCCATCCAGTCCAAGAAATCGTGGGTCAATGCCTACAACGAGGTCGATGCCTCCTGCGGCGACCTGCAGGTGCTGGCAGAGTTCTTCGACAGCGGCGACGCCACCGAAGAGGAAGTCATCGAGCAGATAGCCATCACCCAGCCCCTCGTTGAGGGACTGGAACTCAAGAACATGCTGCAAGGTGAGAGCGACCGTTTCGACGCCGTGCTCTCCATCAATGCCGGTGCCGGCGGCGTGGAGGCTCAGGATTGGGCCGAGATGCTGATGCGCATGTACATCCGCTATGCAGAGACACACAACTACCGCGTGGCCATCTCCAACAGCCTCGACGGCGAAGGCGCGGGCATCAAGTCGGTGACCATGCAGATAGAGGGCGAATATGCCTTCGGCTACCTCAAGAGCGAGACCGGCGTGCACCGACTCGTGCGCGTCAGTCCCTTCAACGCACAAGGCAAGCGCATGACCTCCTTTGCCTCCGTCAGCGTCACCCCCCTAGTCGACGACACCATCGAGGTGGTCGTCGACATGTCGCGCCTCTCGTGGGATACCTTCCGCAGCGGCGGCGCAGGCGGCCAGAACGTCAACAAGGTGGAGTCGGGCGTGCGCCTGCGCTACCAATATAAAGACCCCTACACGGGCGCGGAAGAAGAGATACTCATCGAGAACACCGAGACCCGCGACCAGCCCAAGAACAAGGAGAACGCCATGCGACTGCTCCGCTCGCAGCTATATGAGCGTGAGTTGCAGCACCGCATGGAAGAACAGGCCAAGATCAAAGCCTCGCAGAAAAAGATTGAGTGGGGCTCGCAAATACGCTCCTACGTCATGGACGACCGCCGCGTGAAAGACCACCGCACCAACTACCAGACCGGCGACGTCACCGGCGTCATGGATGGCAAGATAGACAATTTTATTAAGGCATACCTCATGCAGTTCGGCGCGGAGTAATCAAGATAATAATACCCCCTTGTCACAAAACGACCACAATTTGCGACAAACAATGCTGATCAACGAAAATAATCGCTCAACATGAAAGTACCAATCAAGACACAACGATTTTCAAGTTTTCGCAAATTCGGCATTGCCATCTTCCTCCTCGCTGCCGCGCTGACCGCCAAGGCACAGTACCTCTACCCCGAACATTACCCCCACAACGACAGCAGTTTCTGCATGGACTGCGGCGAAGTCAAGGCCCACTATCCTGCCAACTATGCCAACCTTTTGGCCGATGCCTTCGGCAAGGCGAACATGAAGAAGGCCTCTGGAACCCTATGGATGCAGGTGTTTGTCGACACCAAAGGCAACGCCCGGCTCCTCAGCGCCAACAACTTTTGCGGCGTCACCTCTTCCAAACTCCATCTGGAAAAAGTCGTGGCCTCCATTCCTTGGCGTCCGTCCGACCCCGCGAAGAACGTCTGCGTATGTCTCAAGCTCTTTTTCTCGAACGGCAAAATCAAGGTTGAGCGCGTCACCCTCAGCTTCGACCCAGCCAAGATAGCCGAACCGATCGAAAAGCGTGAGATCGACAACACGCTGAGCTACACCTTCCGCACTTTTGACAAACCCGCCATGTCCAATCGTTCTGACGGCATAGCAGCCGCACCCGACGGCACCATTTGGATAGGCTCGCACTACGGGCTCGGACGCTATCGCGGCCCTGAGAGCTACCACACTTTCACCTACAAAAACTCGCCGCTTGAGATAGACCCCCGCTACAACCGCACCTATTATCTTAACAACCAGGCTGTCGACTCTAAGGGACGGCTGTGGTCAATACAGGGCTACAACCTCTTCCTTATCGATGGCGACAAATGGAAACGCTTCGACACGCTCAACTCGCCTGTCGACTGGCCTCGCGAACTGTTCGTGGATAAAGACGACAACCTATGGGAGACCGACTGGGACGGCATCCACCGCTACGACGGCACCCAGTGGCACACCTACGATTCGAGCAATTACCCGCTGCCTACCAGCAAGATGCTCTCATTCTACATTGACAACCAAGGTCGTCAATGGATAGGCACTTGGGGAGGCAACGTGATGATTGAGGGCGACTCGGTGACACAATTCGAACAAGGGGAAACGCCACTCGCGCAAGGCTATATCTCCAATGCCGTGCAGGATAAGCGCGGCACGCTCTGGTTCACCTTCACCTGCGGCAAATGGAAGCATTTCAACGGCGTACTGCTCTCCCTGGCTCCGGACGGCACCTGGACCACCCACTACCCCAAAGCCCACAAAGAGACCATCCAAGAGTGCTGCAACGACCTGCTCTACGATGAGACACGCGACCAGCTATGGGTCAGCATCAACAGCGTGGGACTGCTGCTCCATGACATTCCCTCTAGCCGTTGGGAACTCTACACGCCAGAAAACTCCAGCCTACCAGACGGATACATCATGCAGCTCACCCAAGCCACCGACGGCTCCATTTGGGGAGCCAGCTTCGGCGGCGCATTCCAAATCGTACCCCGCCAATAATCCATAGAAACAACTCAATTCCAAGCATTGCTAACCGCGACAAATTCGATTGCGGGATCATCCTTGTTGCGATGTTGCAGTGTCTGAGACGCAAGCCTAGAGCGAAGATGAGACGACGTCTCCCCTACCTAACAAGGCCTTCTCGCCACAAGAAGTGCGCTGCAAGCAGACTTGATAGCCCATTCCAACGCGGAAAAAAGCAAATCTTATTAAAAAAATAGCTAAAGTATTGTTTCATTTGAGTTTTTTGTGTATCTTTGTATCGTCAAAAGACAAAAAACAACAACATTTAAATTCACAAATAAGGTGCAGATATGCCGAAAATGCATATAAATAATATGCCGAAAAAAGGTAAAGAAACCGCAAAAACAATAGTTTTGACGGCTCTATTTTTCGAACATTTTGGCAAATCTAACTTTTAATTATTTCATAAACAATAGTGTAATGACTAAAGCAGATATCATCAAAGAAATTCACCACAGAACTGGCATACAGCGTGGAACTGTGATTAACATTGTGAACGAACTCATGACAACCATCAAGGCCGACATGGCAGCCGGCAATAACATCTACCTGCGCGGGTTTGGCACGTTCTCTGTAAAGCGCTACTCGGCGAAAAGAGTGTACAACATTAACGATGGCACATATAACGAAGTTCCCGCACACTTCGTGCCTACTTTCAAGCCTGGCAAAGAACTGCGCAATCAACAGATACAAAAAAAGAAGTAGGTCTCGACACCGTAAAAACAGATGGCGGATTGCCACCGAACATGATGGACTCGTACCCCAATTCCTCCTCTAAGGGGGGTTGGGGTTAAATCTTTAGGAAAAGGAAGGGAAATAGACGATTAAATGTTGTCAGATGGACACATTAGATGTCGTCATCTGTCTCAGGAACCATCTCATCCCAGTTAATCTGAGTGGGATAAATATTGTCTCGGATGATTGTGCCAGGAAAATCGTTGCGGATGTGCTGCAGAAAGACATAAGCCTCCAAACGAGTGCGGAAATCGCCAACCTTGACCTTGAAATTAGGTTCGTCGAACACGACATAGGCTTCCACGCCGGGATAAGCCTCACGCAAGCGGTCTTTCATCTCAAAAGCACGGTTCTTGGAGCTGCTGCCTGACATGGAAGCCACCTGGATACGGTAGCCTGGAATCGTGCGAACACGCTCATTGAGTTCTATATGCTTCTGCACCAACTGATTAACAGCCACATCGCCCTTGATTTCGGTATGGCCGCGACTACGGTTGCCGCCAGGAGCATATTGGGCCTGAGAGCCAAAAGCCGCAACAGTGAATATTGTAAAAACAAAAAGAATTTTTTTCATCTAATTATCAATACTTTAATCGCTCTATTTTGCCAATCCGTTAACTTGTTCAGGACGTATTGAGAGAACTGGGCGGCGCGATAGAGTGAGCATCTGCTGCGCATAATTTCCCAATAGCATGCTGGTGAGGTTAGATTCTTGCTCTGTCATCATCACCACCATATCGGCATTGACTTCTTCGGCATAATCCAAAGTAGTGATAGTAAGATTCTTCGGAACTGATACGCAGTGAGTCACATGCTTCACTTCAGCCTTGGTGAGGTAAGTATCGACCATGCGCACATAGCCATCGACAATTCCGCGGATGGTTTTGTTGTCGGAAGTATAAAGGCCCAAGATATGGAGCTCTGAACCGAAAAGTTTGGCCACCTTAGCTGCGATAGGCACCTTTTGGCGGGTATCTGCAGAGCTATCCAGAGGAACCACGATGCGCTCCAGATCCTTGTTGAAGTTAAAGTCTTCGCGAAGCGTCAACACAGGCACCTCCGACTCAGCAATGGTGCGATAAGTGTTGCGTCCAATCCAATTTTTTTCAAAACCAGACATTCCGTGCGTGCCCACAACGATGAGCCTGGCATCGTCCTCCTTGGCCTGTGCGCACAACTCGCGAGAGACCTTTCCTTGACGAATGACGTACTCCATCTTAATATCCTTAAGCAGATGGGCTACTCCCGCATTGCGGCGCTCAATTTCCTCACGTATAGGCGCTTCATCCTCGTCTTTTTCTTTCACATACACCAAGCGCAAGTCCATATGCAAGCGATTTGCTATATCAATTGCGAGGTCAACGGCCTTGGCCGAACCTTTAGAAAAATCAAATCCAACAAGTACTTTACTCATACAAAAAATGGTATAATTTTGGAGTACAAAAGTACGACTTTTTTTTAAATAAACAACAATTTCGTCAAAAAAAGATATTTTTTTAAGATTACGAGAATTGAAGATTTAGAAATTTGGAGGAACTAGCCTATGGGGTACGATTTCGGAGTTCAACATTCTTATTTGCATTTTTCAACACCCTGTTAATATTTTTTTCAAAAAAAATGCGTGCAAACATTGCAATATGAAAAAAAAAGCGTAAATTTGCAATTTTATAAATATATACTTTGTAAACAAATAAAATATCTATAACACAATGACCAACATGATTTTGAATGCAGTGCTAGTATTAGGCATCATTGGCATCATCTTTGCCGTAGTACTGTATTTTGTCGCACAAAAGTTCAAAGTTGAAGAAAATCCCCTCATTGACGAGATTGCCGAAGTGCTGCCCGGCGCCAACTGCGGTGGCTGCGGAAAGGCAGGCTGCCGCGCCATGGCAGAGGCCTTTGTCAAACAAGGCAACATGGATGGGCTAAAATGCCCCGCGGGCGGCGATGCCGTCGCCCAGAAAGTTGCCGAGTTGCTCGGTTGCTCCGCAGAAGCTGGCGAGCCACAGGTTGCGGTGGTGCGCTGCGCCTCCTGCCATAACGGCTCCACCGACCGGAACCACTATGATGGCCTCAAGGACTGTGCCTTTGCCAGCAGCGTCTATGATGGCGAGAACGGATGCGCCTTCGGTTGCCTCGGTTTCGGCAACTGCGCAGAAGCATGTCAGTTCGAAGCCCTCACAATGGACCCCGTCACCGGCTCGCCCATCATCAATGACGACAAATGCGTCGGCTGCGGTGCCTGCGTCAGCGCCTGCCCCCGACATGTCATCGAACTCCGCAACAAGGGCTTCAAGAACCGCCGCGTGTATGTCAACTGTGTCAACAAGGAAAAAGGCGCTGCCGCCCGCAAGACCTGCGTCAATGCCTGCATAGGCTGCGGAAAATGTCTCAAGACCTGTCCCTTCGGAGCCATCACCCTCGAAAACAACCTCGCCTATATCGACTATAAGATCTGCAAGATGTGCCGCAAATGCGTTGCCGAATGTCCCACCGGTGCCATCCAGGCCGTCAACTTCCCCCCGCTGCCTCCCAAGAAGGAGGTTCCCGCTCCTGCACCCGCATCTGCTACCGAACCTGCTTCCGCCACAACGCCCGATTCTCCAAAGGCCACGGCCAGTGAGCAGCAATAGTCACGACATCACCCAATAACGAAAAATAAAACATCTTCTATCATGAAAACTTTCAAAATGGGTGGTGTCCACCCCGAAGAAAACAAGATATCGACCAACGCCGCCATAGAGCAGATGCCATTGCCCAAACAGGTGGCCGTCCTCATGAACCAGCACCTTGGTGCCCCCGCCACCCCCATCGTGGCCAAAGGCGACAAAGTCAAAGTCGGCCAACTCATCGCCGAAGCGCAAGCCTTCATGTGCGCCAACATCCATTCTCCCGTCAGCGGCACAGTAAGCAAAATCGACACCTGCAAAGACATGGTGGGACTCCTTAAGAACGCCATCTATATCGATGTCGAAGGAGACGAATGGCTTGAAACCATCGACCGCACTCCCGACATCGTTCGCGAATGCAATCTCCAGCCCAACGAAATCGTGGCCAAGCTGAAAGAGATGGGCATCGTCGGACTCGGTGGCGCCACCTTCCCCGCCCATATCAAGTACAACGTTCCCGAAGGCAAAAAGGCCGAATATCTCATCATCAATGCCGCCGAATGCGAGCCCTACCTCACCTCCGACCACCGCGTGATGATGGAGCATGCCGAGGAAATCTGCATCGGCGTCAACATCCTACGTAAAGCCCTCGGAGTCCCCAACGCCTACATCGGCATTGAGAACAACAAGCCCGACCCCATCCGCGTCATGACCGAGATGGCCAAAAACTATCCCGGCATCATTGTCGAGCCCATGAAGGTCAAGTACCCCCAAGGCGCCGAAAAACAGCTCATCAATGCCATCACCGGACGCAAAGTGCCGAGCGGGAAGCTGCCCATCGACGTCGGCTGCGTTGTCAGCAACGTCGGAACCGCCTTCGCCGTCTATGAGGCCATCCAGAAAAACAAACCCCTTATCGAAAACATTCTCACCGTCACCGGTAAGAAACTACCCAGCCAGCACAACTACCAATGCCGCATCGGAATCACCTACAACGACATTATCCGCCATTCCATCGGAGAACTCCCCGAGACTACAGGCAAGGTCATCAGCGGTGGCACCATGATGGGCAAGGCTGTCAGCAACCTTGACGCTCCCACTACCAAAGGCGCTGCCAGCGTCCTAGTCATGGACATGAACGAGGCTCGTCGCGCTCCCGAGACCAACTGCATACGCTGCGGCAAATGCGCTGCTGCCTGTCCCATGGGACTCGCTCCTTACCTTTTCTCCGCCCTTGTCAAGAACAACCGCATTGAAGAAGCCAAGGAAAACAACATTCTGGACTGCATCGAATGCGGATGCTGTTTCTTCTCCTGCCCTGCCAACAAGCCCCTTACCGACGAAATCCGCCTAGGCAAGAACAAAGTCCGCGCCATGATGGCAGCAAAGAAATAGTAATCAATCCACACCGTCTGGCTTTCAAAACTTCAAACCTTTAATCGATCACAATATTATAATAATATGAATCTATTGAATATATCGGGTTCCCCGCATGTCCACAGCGACGAATCGACTAAAAAAATCATGTGGCGCGTCAATCTGGCCCTTGTCCCCATGCTTCTCTGCGGCATCGCATATTTCGGCCTCAACGCACTGCTCATCAGCCTTGTATCAGTAGCCTGCTGCTGCCTCTTCCAATGGCTCATTGAAAAATTCATCCTCCGCGTACCCAGCACCGTGTGCGATGGCTCAGCCATCGTCACCGGCCTCCTTCTCGCCTTCAACGTCCCGGCAACCGCCGACATGATTTGGATTGTGGCCATAGGCGCACTCATCGCCATCGGCGTCGGCAAGATGACTTTCGGCGGCCTCGGCAAGAACCCCTTCAACCCCGCCCTTGTCGGACGTGTGTTCCTGCTTATCTCTTTCCCCGTACAGATGACCACCTGGCCCGTTGCCGGCAAGCTCTTCCCCATGGCCCTCGACACCACCACAGGCGCCACCCCACTGGGCATCATCAAGGAGGGCGGCATGGAAGCCCTTCCCCAAGCATGGGAGATGATTCTCGGCCACATGGGCGGTTCGCTCGGCGAAGTGAGCGCCATCGCCATCCTCATCGGCGCCATCTATCTGCTCTGCCGTAAGATTATCACCTGGCACATCCCCGTGGCATTCATCGGCACTGCTTTTATCTTCAGCGGAATCCTTTGGCTCTGCGATCCTAGCCAGTACATCGACCCCGTCACCACCATCCTCACGGGTGGCATCATGCTCGGTGCCTGCTTCATGGCCACCGATATGGTCACCTCGCCCATGACTCATTGCGGACAGCTCATCTTCGGCTTCGGCTGCGGCCTCCTCACCATCATCATCCGCAACTGGGGAGCCTATCCTGAGGGCGTAAGCTTTGCCATACTTTTGATGAACGCTGTCACGCCGCTCATCAACAAATGGTGCAAGCCTACCCGTTTTGCGTGCTAACAATATCCCTTTCATGATTCACCATTCATAATTCACAATATTATGGCTAAGAAAGCTCCATCATCATTAATCAATATGCTGCTGTCGCTCACCGTCATTGCCGTGGTGGCAGCTGCCGCGCTGGCCTTCGTCAACGCAGTTACCGAAGAGCCCATCGCCCAGGCTCAGAAAGCCAAAAAGGAACAAGCCGTGAAGGATGTCCTCCCCGCATTCCAAACAATTGAAGAAACCACCATTGACGACACCCCCTGCACCAAAGCATACGATGGTGAAGGCAACCTCGTGGGAGTGGCCATCGAGGCCAAAAGTTCCAAGGGTTTCGGCGGCGATCTCGTTGCCATGGTAGGCCTTGATGCCCAAGGATCCATCACTGGATACCAGATACTCCAAACCTCAGAGACCCCCGGTCTCGGCGCAAAAGCAGGTGAATGGTTCCAAAAGGACGGCAAAGGCAACGTCATCGGCAAGAACCCGGCCACCCCGCTCAAAGTCACTAAAGACGGTGGCGATGTAGATGCCATCAGCGGATCCACCATCACATCTCGCGCTTTTTGCGACCTCATCAACAACGCATACCAAATTTTCCAGAAAGGAGGCATCCAATAATGAAAGCTCTCGATATTATTAAAAACGGACTCGTCAAAGAAAACCCCACTTGGGTCCTCGTTCTTGGCATGTGCCCCACCCTTGCAACCACCTCCTCTGCCATCAACGGCATGTGCATGGGTCTCGCCACAGCCTTCGTGCTCATGATGAGCAACATTGTCATCTCGCTTCTCAAGAGCGTCATTCCCGACAAGGTGCGCATTCCTTGCTTCATCGTTGTCATCGCCACCTTCGTCACCATTGTCCAGTTCGTGATGCAAGCATACGTTCCAGACCTCTATGCCACGCTCGGCCTCTTCATCCCCCTCATCGTGGTCAACTGCATCGTACTCGGCCGTGCCGAAGCCTTCGCTTCTAAAAATAACGTTTGGCACTCCCTCCTCGATGGCCTCTTCATGGGTCTCGGTTTCACCTGGGCACTCACCCTCATCGGACTTGTACGCGAAATTCTCGGCGCAGGCTCCGTCTTTGGCCACAACTTCATCGGTGGCAACGATGGCATGCTCCTATTCATACTCGCCCCTGGTGGTTTTCTCGTCCTCGGATATTTGATGGCCTTAGTCAAGAAAATCCAGAAGAATTCTTAACGATTGTTAAATAGATTTAAAAATCGTTAAATATCCTCAAAAAACGCGACCAAAAAACGACCTAAAGACTCTTATATATAGAGAAAAAATTTTGAGGGAAAAAAGGCCCATGCCAAAACCTCAAAAGTTAACTGCAAAAAATAAAAAGAAAGGATATAAACATGAAAAAAATTCTTCTAGCGGCAGTAGCCATCATGATGTTCTGCGGAGGCTCCCTACGGGCACAAGACTGTCAAGCAGTCCTGCTCCCCATGGTCAACTTCAATGCCAAGCACCTCGCAGAATATCCTGCCGAAAAGGCAGCATGGTACTGCAACTTCTCTCACAATGCGTTTTTCTTCGCCGAGTCCGTCCCTGAAGGCGCAAGAGTCTTCAGCATTACCGAGCTGACTGATGTCAACACTGGCAACCACCCTGCCGCCGACATCGTCATTGACCTCAACACCTTTAGTTTTTACGCCTACGATTTCACGAACTTCCAGCATCTCGACTACCACAGAACCATCTATTTTGAAACATCCAATACCACTCACAAGTTCTTGGCAGTACGCGCATGGGACGAAATCTATGACCGCACCGAGCATCCCGAAAGATACAAATAAGTCACCTTCAGTATAACGCCTAATATACATTAAGATGAAAAAAATAGTTTCAATCCTGTTGTTGGTCTGCGCCATCGGAGGCATCAGTCTAAAAGCACAGGATATTCAGTACATCCCACTTGATGCCACCCGCAACGGAGACACCATCCAAGGCCCTGGGCCTGGCCTCATCCTCTTCGACGAAGGCGGTTCATCAACTGGCGGCAACTACCATGGCGGCTACGACTACCATGTTGTTATCAAGTCCACTTGCGACTCCTCAGACTCCGCAAAAACCTTCCTCACCTGTCTCATCAGGTCCCTGGATATCGCTTGCACTGATACCCTCTATATCTACGACGGCCCAACAACCACCGATCCATTGCTGTATAAGGGAAACAACTGCTACCAGTCATCCACAAGTAGTGCCTTCTTCATCAGTGCTTCCAACAATACTCGTTGTCTCTGCGTGCGTTTCTTCTCAGCCGTCGACTCCGTCAAGCCCGAGGGATTCCAGCTAGGCTTTGAGTGCAAAGAGCCTTGTGAAACGGCCATTCCATTCATCGACTCCATCTATGAACGCACCGACAAATACGGCAACATCCTCTCCCAACACGTCCTTGGTCTAGTGCCTGAAATCTACGACACCATCTTTTACTACGACCACTTCCTGGATTCCGTTGGCAACCCCGATAGTGCACGTACCGACAGTGTTATCCGCGTTGATGTACGTTCATGGGTTCCCTGCGCTTTCCTTTGCCAGGGACAAGGAATCATTTTCCACGGACACGGCGAATATTCTCATGCCACAGGATACTACAACCCTTCTGACTCCACATCCCGATTCTACTGGTCGTTCGGCACCGCCGACACGCTGTCGCAAATCAATGCCACCCACCCTTGGTACACAGGCTACAAATCTGTCGACTGCTACGACGTGACTTTACAAATCTATGACGAGCGAGAATGCATTGCCATGGTCCAGCCGCCAAAGATACAGGTACGTCTTGCCCAGAACCCCATCAAAACCATTTTTGACCTTGCTACCATCTGTAATCAGGACTCTCTCATGGTCAACGTCGGTTATGAAGTTGACAACGGTACCCTAACCTTGAAAGAAATCGTCTTCCAGAAGCTGCACTCCAAGACCAACAACGTCCGAACCTTCATCCCTGACGGACCTCGTTGCGAAGTGCGCTGCTACAACGCGCCCGTCACCTTCAACGAATTCGGTAACGGCAAGCGCATCACTTCTGCGGCCGACATCTGTTCCGTCTGCGTCAACTACGAGCACTCCTTCATGGGCGACTACTCCCTCGCTATCACCTGCCCCACATACGACGAACTCGTTTCCACCTCTGCCGGTAAAGCCATGCTCAAATGGAAAGGCCGTAGCGATGCACCGCCAGACCAAACTCCTCCAGAAGGCACCTATGAAGGCGGCGGCATGTACACCGGCTATCCTTACGCAGGCAACAGCCATGGTTCCTGGGATGGTCTACAAAGCAACGAATGCGACTCCATCGACAACCCCTATGGCGTAGGCTACAACTACTGCTTCTCCCGCAACAGCCAGTACACCCTTGTCAACGGCGAACCTGCTAACTCTCCCGATCCCACAGGCTGCGGCCTTGGCTCCACCGGCCATTCCTCAAGTGTCACCGCGACCTTCGACCCCGTACCCGCAGGCTTCTTCCGTGCTGGCGATACCCCAAACACAAATCCCGACTCCTTCACTACCAAGGATTCCTCCGACCATGCCGGCCAAAGAAATTACTACCTCCCAGCATCTGACTTTTCAGATCTCATCGGCTGCCCCATGAACGGCACTTGGAACATTCAGATTTGCGACTACTGGGGCATCGATAACGGCTGGGTGTTCAGCTGGTCTCTCGATATCTGCGGCGTTAGCGCCGGCGGTGGCTGTAACTACCAAGTCGGCATCGACTCCGTCGTCTGGCGTCCCGACACCAACTACGACAACGACTTTTACATGGGCAACTACCGAGGCCTCATCATTAACCCCAAAGCCAATGACACCACGGCTGCCTTCATCTCTTCCCCAGACACTTGCGGCGAATTCACCATCAAGCTTTCTATCTATGACGAATTCCAGTGCCAATGGGACACCTTGACGCATATCGCTACCGTTTGCAACCCGCTCCCCAGCCTCGGCAATGATACCGTTCTCTGCAACGCAGTCACCATGGAACTTGACGCCACAGATAAATACACTTATATGCCGGGTGTTCACTACTTATATACTTGGGAGCCATACGGCGACTCGACAGGAATTATCACAACACGAGCATTCACCAATGCAGACCATACCTACATCGTAGAAGTCATCAATGAAGACCATGGTATCCGCTGCACCAACCGCGACACCATCCTCGTCGCCGTCAATGAACAGCCCATTCCCAACTTCGACCCAGGCATCTACCCCCTCGAAGGTTGCGAACCTCTCACCATCAACTTCACCAACACAACCAAGTACGGATATAAATACCGCTGGGTCTTCGGTGACGGAACCTACTCCACCCTCAAGAACCCCAGCCACTCCTATGCCGCTGGTTCCTATGACTTCAAATACTATGTTGAAAGTGAAAAAGGATGCAAAGACTCCCTTATCTACACTAACCTAATCAATGTCTTCCCGAGTCCTAAGGCCTCATTCTCATGGGAACCCACCTTCCCCACTGTCTTGCACCCCAGCATCGAACTCAAGAACACCACCACTCCCGACGAAGGCGAGAACCTCTATTTCTGGGAAATCCAGTATGACAAGGACAACCCCTATTCTTTCCACACGCTCACCGACAAGAATCCCACCTTCGAGTGGACTGCCGCCGATGGCCAGTTGGATGTCTCTGGGACATACACCGTACGCCTCGTGACCCGCACCGACAACTATGGCCCCAGCGGAATTCTCACCCAGTGCGGCGATACTGTCGAGAACACCATCCTCCTCATCAACGACAACCTCCAGTTCCCCACTGTTGTCACACCTAATGGTGACGGCATCAACGACCGCTTCCGAATCCTCAACCTTGTTGAAGGTCTTGCATATCCCATCAACCAACTTGACATATATGACAAATGGGGATCACGCATTTTCCACGAAGTCAATATCCATGAAGATAGTCAATTCTGGGATCCTGCAAAAACCAATACACCTACCGGTACATACTTCTACCGCTTCTCAGGCAAGGGATACAAAGGCAACATTGAACATAATGGCGTAATCGAAGTTGTCAGATAGTATTTACCATAACAAGAACATTGCAGAGGGTGTCCATTCGGACGCCCTCTTGCTGCTATTCCTAATTCTATTTGCAGGTCCCGCCTTCGCCATCCAACGCGACACCCTGGGCACCGGTGCACCAACCTATTTCATTCAGAATCTAGGGCAATGGCAGCAACCATTCCTATACTCAGCTCAGATGCAAGGCGCTGCCTTGTTCGCCGAAGACAGTGCCTTCACCATCGTCCTACGCCATTCTTCTCACCATCATGGCGACAAGGACGACAGTCAATCCTTCCACCACAACATTAGCACCGCAGGCCATGCTTACCGCATCGCATTCCTTGGAGCAAGCCCTACAGTCTCCACCCAAGGACGCGACATAGATGCTGACGGTGGTTACGACAACTACTTCCTCGGCAACGATCCATCGCATTGGCACACCCACCTTCCTCATTACTGGACACTCTTTTACACGGGCCTCTATCCTGGCATTGACATGGACGTCCAAGTTGCACAAGGCGCACTCAAGACCAACTTCTACCTCGCCCCAGGTGCCAATCCATCAGACATCGCCATGCGATACTTTGGAGCCGATAAACTCTACCTCAGCAGCGGGAACCTTATCGTGCGCACTTCCGTAGGTGAAGTAGTCGAACTGCAGCCTTATGCCTATCAAGAAACCGACACAGGCCGCATCGACATAGAAGCACGCTACCGACTTCGGGATAGCACTATCACCTTTATCCTCGGTGATTACGACACTTCCTTAGCCCTAGTAATAGATCCAATTCTTCATTTCTCCACCTACACAGGTTCCATTGCCGACAACTGGGGTACTACTGCCACCTACGACTCATACAAGAACACCTATACCGCTGGACTCGTCTTCGGCATTGACTACCACGCCTCACTAGGTGCGTTCGACACCTCTTACAACGGCAATGCAGACATAGGCATCTTCAAATTCGACCCCACAGGCTCACAACGCCTTTTCGCCACCTATCTAGGCGGCACAAATGCCGACATGCCACACAGCCTCTTCGTCAACGCTTTTGACGAACTCGTTCTCTTCGGCACCACAGGGTCACAAAATTTCCCAACCACACCTGGAGCATACCGTACCTTCCTCACCGGTGGCACAGCGCTCCAGTTCGAAGGATCATCTACTATCAACTTTCCAAATGGCTCAGACATATTTGTATCACGTTTCAGTAGCGACGGCACCCAGCTCCAAGCTTCCACATACATCGGAGGTTCGGGAAACGACGGTCTCAACTATCGTCAAAGCTTCAATAATAGCAACATCACCATCATGGAAGGAAATGATACACTATACTACAATTACGGAGACGGTGCTCGAGGCGAACTCATCACAGACGACCTCAACAATATCTATGTCGGCACAACAACCTTTTCAACTGACTTCCCCACCACCTCAGGCAGCGTACAACCCACCGCTCCCTCCTCGCGCCAAAACGGCGTCGTCTTCAAAATAGACTACAACCTACGTAACCTCATCTGGTCTACCTACATTGGCGGCAGCGGTGCCAACGCCGTCTATTCCATTGACGTTGACACATCGTACAACCTCTTGATTTGCGGAGGAACAACATCCAGCGACTTTCCAACCACTGTTGGTGCCTTTCAAACCTCTTACGGCGGTGGCACTGCCGATGGTTTTGTCTCCAAAATTGCATACAACGGAGACCAACTCCTCGCCTCCTCTTACCTTGGATCCGATGCCTACGACCAACTCTACTTCGTCCGTAGCGGCCGCCACAACGAAGTCTTCCTCTTCGGCCAAACTAGGGCCAGCGGCAGCACCATGATCTACAACGCCGGCTACTCAGTGCCAGGAAGCGGCATGCTCCTCGCCCGTATGTACCCCGATCTCAGCGGGCGCGAATGGTCTACCGTCTTCGGCACCCCACTCGGCCGTCCCAACCTCTCCCCCACAGCCTTTGCCGCCGACATCTGCAACCGAGTCTATGCCGCTGGATGGGGACGAGACTTTGTCGGATACAACAACCTTCAATGGCGCACCGCAGGCACCACTGGAATGGAGACTACATCCGACGCATACAGCGACACCACCGACGGCCAAGACTTCTACATCATGTCCTTGGCAGCCGATGCTTCCCAACTCGACTATGCAACATTCTTTGGCGAAGTCCACGGCCTCAATGGAGGTGGCGGCAAGGACCATGTCGACGGCGGTACCTCACGCTTCGACCGTCTAGCCACCCTCTACCAAAGCGTATGTGCCTCCTGCGGGGGCTACGATGGATTTCCCACCACTACCACCGCATGGTCCAATCATAACAATAGCTACAATTGCAACAATGCCCTTTTCCGCATCAACATCCACGATGACTTTGCCGTTGCCGAATTCGTTGCGCCTCCAGTAGGATGCGCTCCCTATCTCGTTGACTTCCATAACACCGGACGCGGAACCTCTTTTCTTTGGGACTTCGGTGATGGGACAACCTCAACAGAAAGAGACCCTCTGCACACCTTCACTGCTCCAGGCAGCTACACCGTACGGCTCATAGCCTCCATCGCCAACGGCTGCCGCATCTCCGACACAACCCAGCTTACCGTCCTCGTCCTCGGCGAGCAAGGACGTCGCATTACCACACAGGCTTCCTGCGACGGCAGTCCCATACAGATAGGTCCACAACCCATGCTCGGATGCACCTATCGCTGGATTACCCCCGGCGTCAGCGATAGCACAATCGCGAACCCATACGTCCATCACAGCGGCACATACATTCTCCGCATTGAAGGAAATGAAGGCTGCTTCGAAGTCGACACATTCATCATTTCATACATCGACCTCCTCGATACCCTCATCGTCACCAACCCAACTTGCCCCGGTGACTCTAACGGCAGCGTCGTTGCCATAGTGCCTGCTCACCTACAAGATTCAGCCTTATACTTTTGGGACGGCATTCCCGGAACAAATAGTCTCACTGGCCTTCGAGCTGACGGCACCACACACACCCTTCTCATCACCAGCCACGGATGCTCTATCCAACGTCAGTTTATCATCCAAGATCCTCCCAAGCTAGTCCTCGATATTACCCAGCAAAACATACTCTGCACCGATGAATGCGATGCTTGGGTACGTATCAACTATAAACTCCCAGACTACCCAGTCGGAGACACACTCTTCAGTAACCTCTGCGAAGGCGACTACACCTTCACAGTCTTCGATACTGCCGGTTGCCCTTACACAGCCTCCACCATTGTCATCCGCGACACTAACCTCTTGCGCTGCCGTATCTGGGCCGACGACACCGTCTTCTTTCTATCAGAGAGCGTCCAACTCCATGCCACTCGCATCCCTGGTGCTTCCTACTCATGGAACGACCACTCTACCCTTAACCGAGACGACATTCCTGATCCCATTGCCACACCTACTGACACCATTAGCGTCTACTCGGTCAATATCACTGACACACTTGGCTGCACCTGGTACGGCAGTCTCATGCTCCATTGCACAGAGGTCATATGCGGACGTCCCAACGTATTTATTCCCAACGTATTCTCTCCTAACGACGACGGGATAAACGACAAACTCTGTTTTAGAGGAAATTTCATTCTTGATTTCTACCTAGCAGTCTATAACCGATGGGGTGAGTGCATGTTCGAAACCCACGACATCAACGACTGCTGGGATGGGCGATACAATGGCAACCTCTGCATGCCTGGCGTCTATACATTCCTATGCCGTATCAAATGCGAAGCCGGCTTTTCTAACCTAATCAAAGGCGACATTACCCTCATCCGCTAACCCCATGAAAGATCAGTTCGTAATCGCCTATCTAGGCGACCTCAGCATGGCACAAGAGGTCGTCTCCCATGCATGCTACCTATCCAAAATGCTGCGCAAAGGCATCATTCTGCTCTACGTCGAGGATCCAAAATTCCACGGCCCGTCCACCGACGAAGCCGCAATCCGCATCCAAGAAATCGAACGAGCCCACCCCGACATCAACCCCTCCCATGTTATCCTTCAGGGTTCCACACGGCTTATTGTGGACGCTCTCCCCACTCGTCTCAACGGTGTCATTGCTGTCGCTGGGATAAACGCCCACGCCCAACGCCACTCCCCCACTCATCCTAGGCAAGTCCTTCGCACCTTCGCGCAATGCAAGATAGCCTATGTCACCGTACAGGCACCCCTGCAAGGATGCTACCGTCAAGTCGACTTTGGCATCGACTTCCGCAAAGAAAGCAAAGAAAAACTGATCTGGGCCAGCTATTTTGCCCGTTTCAACAACAGCCGTCTCAATATGCTCCATTTCGACTACCGAGACGAAGGACTACGCACCAAGTGGAACAACAACGTCCGATTCATGGACAAATTCTTTCGCAACGTTGGTGTCAACTACAACCAACAAACCGTCATTGGAAGAGCACTCTTCCCAGAGACAGTCATCTGCCAAACAGCCGAACACAATGGCTCCGACCTTCTCATCAGCGTCACCACCGACACTCGCGACCTTGATATCATTGAATGGTTTGCCGGTGTCGCCGAGCAACGCACCATACGCAATGCTTCTCGACTTCCCATCCTATACCTCAACCCCCGCGACGATATATACGTCCTCTGCGACTAAGCAAGATTACCAGAATCAGACTATTTACAGCCAGTTAAAAGCCTGCGAAGGACAGGAACTGAGATTTGAAGGCAGGTATCGTCCATCATGAGATCGTGCTCATGGGGAAGGTCAATAATCTGCAGTTGAGTTCGGTCACAGTAGTTCTCATAGTTACCAGCATCATATCGCATCATCTCCTTCCAATATTCAAGATCCATGCCCGTAGCATCCACAGGTACTTGCTGAGGTTTGAAATAGGTTACAGAGCCATGGAAGAAAGAGGGGGTGTGGTGCAGCAAATCGTAAGAGACTTGAACACTATTGCGCACCATGTCATCAAGTAGTCCTTGCTCACGCAAATCTTGAAAAAGTGGGCATTCCTCAAAATATTTGCGGTCAATCTTGCTATGCATTACCTTAGCCATACCGATAAGGTGCTCATTGACAAGAGCATGGGAATCAAACATAATGAGGTGACTTACCTCCTGTCCATCGGCCTGCAACTGACAAGCCATCTCGTGCGCCACAACACCTCCATAGCACCATCCGCCAAGAATATAGGGGCCTTGGGGTTGATATTGACGCAATATCTCTACATATTTGTGCGCTATGGCAGGAATCCCATGTTGGATATCATCGTGGTGGAAGAGATTATATGGCTCAATGACAGAAAAAGAGCAAAATTCGCCAATCTTATCAGCTAACTGAAAGTAAGCATCGCTTCCAGTGTTACCTGTATGGATGAAAACCACGGAAGGGACTCCCTGGCGTTGAGGTGTATATGTGCGGATAAGTTCATTCTTGCATGGCTTAGGCACCTCTTGCAACAGACAATTGGGACGCATTAATTCGTTTGATACATCTGCCTGATCAAGAGCTAATTCCATCAAGTCACGCCATCCGTCAATAGCCATGTCGCAAGGATAATCCACAGACAATATCTGCATAATGTCGTAGATGACCTGGCGGGCCATGCAGATAGAAAAACTGATATTATGTACCAACACAAAAAGGAAGGAACCTCCTTCAGGCAGATCGACATAAGCAAAATGCACCAATTCCGAGATTTCTGGGTCGAAAGGCAGATGCAACAGTTGCTGATAGATTTCTTTCACCCCCTGCATGACAGACTGCCCATCGGGAATGGCGCAGATATCCAATTCCAAACGACGGTCAGTAATCACCTGTTGGAAAGGGGCTCGATGGTGGATGACTATTGAGGAGCGAAGCATCTCATACTGCTGAGAAACATCGTTAATAGCATCGCACAGCAATTGGGTGTCAATATGGCTGTCCAATTGTAGGACAAAAACATTTCGGGATGCAGTTGAATCAGGAGACATCAAATAACGGAAGAGCAAGTCCTCCTGTTCGTTGGAGAGAGGTAGCACCTTCTGAATAACTTCGCCACGCTTGGAAAAATCCTTAACGATGTCGCGATACTGGTCTTCCGACCACAAACGAGCATAGTCGACTTCGGCTTCTGCAGCAAGGCGGCGCAACACCTTAAGCTGCATTATTTGAGAACCAGAGATACGGATGCCCATAGCTTTGAGCAAAGTGGAAAGCCGCATAGCTCCCAATGAAGTGCCTCCGCATTCGAAGAAATTATCATCAAGTGAAAGCATATCGCCTACAACAAGCTTAGCAGCCTCAACAATGCGCAGTTCCACCTCATTGTACATCACGCTGAGCCTATCTCCCCCAACGGATGGAATAGGCAGTTGGTTGCGCATGACCTTACCATTGGCATTACGAGGGAAGGTATCCATACGTACCCAAATGTCAGGCACCATATAATCAGGAAGCGTTTTTGTCAGAACATTCCTAATAGCGTCAATATCAATTGGGCTGGGAGCTTGATAGAAGCAGACAAGATGATCGATGCCATGCACAGAACGCAGTACCACGGCAACGTCAATCGAAGGAACGGCAAACGATATTTGACGCTCAACTTCGCCAGTTTCTACACGGAATCCATGGATTTTAACCATGTTGTCAGAACGGCCCAAATAATAGATGTTTCCATCTGGACCTCTTCGCACTCTATCGCCTGTGCTGAACCAGCGTTTCCCACTGGCATCATTGAACCATTTTTCAGAAGTCTGCTCTGGCAAATTGAGGTACTCCTTGGCTTGTATGTAAGAAGAATAGATGAGTTCTCCGATTTCGCCTTCGGGTACAGAAGCATGGTTCTCATCAACAATATCAACCGTAACTCCTGGCAGCGGCTTACCCAAAGGAATGATCTCCTCATTACCGTAAACTTGACCTGCAATGACAATTACACCCTCTGTGCTACCATACATATTGATAAGGGTGCTAGTGCCCTTTGAATTGAAATTGCGCAACTTATCGCCTGCTGAAAGAATGGTGACACCCGTGGAGTCATACTCCTCAACCAACAAGGTCGCTAGCATAGGAGGCAGAAAAAGGCAGTCAATCCTACGCGACTGGAGATAGCTATGGAGCAAATCAACATCTTGACGAGTGATATTGTCAACAATGTGTATCGTAGATCCAGTCATCAACGAAGTAAATATCAAGAATTGAGAAGCAATGAACGAGAATCCCGCGACAACAGCCAACTGACTGCCCGCTTGAATATTAGTTACAATCCTCGTAGAATTCACCATAGATTCGATTGACTTATCTGTATGGACAACGCCTTTGGGTCTGCCCGTAGTACCAGACGTGTAGAGAATCATGGCATTATCATCTTCGTGCCGGAATTCCCACTGGATCTCAACATCTCGCTTTAGGAAATTGCCCCTCAACAACACCACCTGCTCTTTAGGATATTCAAGTTCCTTCTCTTGCCAAAGGTCTTGTGTAGTAAGCAGATACTTCGCATCCGAATCTTTGAGCATATAGTCGATGCGGTCTTGAGGATAGGCCTCATCAACCGGCATGAAAGCTGCGCCAACTTTCATAGCAGCTAAAGCGCCAACGACGATATCGACCGTACGATGAGTGAGTACTGCCACAGTTGTGTTTTCAGCCTGGATAAGGGTGATTGCTATCCGAGTACTAATATCATCAAGCTGGCAATAAGTAAGTGAATTATCTGCATCACAGACAGCAACATCGTTAGGATGTTTTCCTAACTGCTCCCAGAAATATTCTAGCAAAAGCGAACAATGCATCTTCAACATTGGTACCCTATTTTGAGAAAAATCCTTTATCATCAAGAATCTTGGCAAATCGCCAAATGTAGTCATCTGCCGTCACAGGCCAACGGAAACCGAGACGGTAGAGCACCTGCACGGTGTAGGCTACCGAAAAGTCAGAGAGCCCAGCCTGGCGACGGGTGTCAGAAGGTGATCCTTGATAGGCCATGAAAGGCCGCATACGGTCAACCCTAGCTGGATCAGCAAGAGCTTCGGAAACTGCCTTAGAGAATATATCGGAATCAACCATGCACATCTCACGCCTCAGACCTTCGGCAATGGACATAACAATGTCCCCAGTAAACACATGATGGTGGTTACTAGGCATGAAGCAAATGCATTTTTGAGGCGTTTCAGACAACAGGAGAATAGCTTTAGCGACATAGTTAATCGGTGAGAACTCCAGTGGTTGGTCCATCGCATCATATGGCACCATACCCAAGGCCAAGTAAGCCGCAAAGAAATTCATCATGTTGTTGGTTTCATAATTAATCTGGAACCCGCCATCCTCGAATCGAGGTGCGAGATTTCCAACACGCATTACCTTGGCGTTCAAGCCGTGATGGAGAATGGCATCGTAGATGAGGCGCTCGGCCTTAAACTTTGAGAGCGTGTATTGGTTGTCGTCAACCGTCTGACCGGCATAAAAGACATGCTCATCAAAAAGGAATCCGTTAGGCAACGCAGATGGGTCGTTCTTGCCAAAGATGCTCTCAGTGGAAACATGTACAAGACGATTGCCAGTCTTGATGCACCAGGCCACGATATGTTGGACAGAAACAACATTAATACGCTCAATCTCATTATCTTTTGCAAAATGTTTAACGCATGCTGCACAATTGATGACTGTGCAGCATCTACCTTGAATCACTTCGTCGATGCATGAAAATGTTGTATCCTCTGTGGCATCACCTTGGATGACGATGATGCGGGAACCCATCAATTCGGAATAAGTACGGCCGAAATAATAGGTCAAATACTCCTCAAGGCGTGACTGAGCAGGCTGTCCTTCCCGGCCTCGTATCAAGCAATAGATTGTACCATTGTAATGCTCAATGAGGTCATGCAGCACATGGATGCCCAAGAAACCAGTGGCACCTGTTAGAAGCACATCGCCCAAAGGCTGCCGTTCACCTTGAGCCAAGGCTTGGAACGTGTTACCACGAAGCAATGCATTCATTTCCCTATAGCTGAATCCATTCTCATCGTCTTCCTTGATATGGGCAGGGGATATTGCACCAACAGAAACAGCCTGAATCACAGCGGAATCAGATTCAGAGTTTCCTCCCACGAACGAAGCCAGCATACGTGGAGTCGTATAGGTAAAGACGTCATTATATACAATGGAATAGCCCAACTTACCTGCAGCTAGAACCACCTTGAGCGCCAAGATAGAACTACCGCCGATTTCAAAGAAGTCATCTTCGGCACTAACCTTTTCCACACCGGCAACATCAGAGAATATTTGACAGAAATCCTCTTCAGTCTTGCCTTGGGGAGCCACATAGGCAGCCTTCTTAACCTCAGGCTTTGGTAGCGCCTTCTTATCGACTTTCTGGTTTACATTGAGTGGAATTTTCTCAATCTGCATCGTCACAGCCGGCACCATATAAGGCGGTTTCAGACCTTTGATATAGCCATTGAGTGCATCGATATCGACAAGGGAATCGCTGACAACAAACGCAGCAATGTATTTGCCACCATCATCATAGTCGTATGCCTGAACAGTGACATCCTTAATGCCTGGAAAATTACGGATGACCGATTCGACCTCCTTCAGTTCAATACGGAATCCTCGCACCTTGACCTGACCATCTTTACGACCGACGAACTCAATGTCTCCGCTCTCTCGATAGCGCACAATGTCTCCGCTGTGGTAGATGCGGGCACAGAGTTGACGTTCAGACTCAGATTGAGTTCTAGCATGGTCTATGAAAGGATTGGGAGAGAAAGCCTCAGCTGTCTTGTCTGGACGATTGAGATAGCCTCGTGCCACTTGCGGACCAGTAATCCATAGTTCTCCAGCAGCACCTACGGGCAATCGATGCCCCGTCTTATCGACCACATATCCCTGAAGCGTGGGCATGGGTTTACCGATGGGAATGTTAGGCTCCCAAAAGTCGATAGTGAACATAGACACGCCACAAGTCATCTCGCTGGGGCCATAGCCGTTGAAAATTTTATAAGATAGATTTTCTGGACTTACAGCACGCAATTTCTCACCTCCCATGGCTAATCGACGGAGCGAACGGGAATGGGGATAATTCTCCAAATACTGAACACCCACCTGGGTAGTCATGAAAATTTGAGTAATACCCACTGACTCCATGTAGTCGTGCAAAACATCAAGATTCATGCGCATATCCTCAGGAATGATATACATAGTGCCGCCATTCATGATGCTGCAATACATATCCATCATGTTGACATCAAAGCCAAAACTAGCATAGGCAGCAATGCGACTATCAGTATTGATATTGAGCGTGGTACGGGTTGCATGGCCAAAAGCCACCAAATTGCGGTGTTCCAGCATACATCCTTTAGGCACACCCGTGCTGCCAGAGGTATAAAGCAAGGTAACAAGTCCTTCTTGGCGACTATAGTCAACGCTGACTTGCGGCACATCGGCAATATCGGCAGGAATATCCTTAGTAAGCATCACTTCACCTTGGTATTCTGTGAGCAATCCACGCAAATCCTCATCCGCAATGAGCAAGTTCGCGCCAGCGTCTTTTATCATGAAATTCAAACGATCTTGAGGATAGCTGGGGTCAAGCGGCTGATAACCGCAGCCTGCTTTCAGCACGGCCAACGATGCCAATAACATCCACTCATTACGATGAATAAGGATGCAGACAACAACATCTGTCAACTTAGTACCATCTTGAACAATGTGAGTGCTTTCAACATTTTCTATATAGGGGAGAACGCGCTGGCGAATTTTCGTTGCCAATCGATCGGTAAACTGGTCCAACTCACGATATGAATAGGAAATATCTCCATATACCACAGCGAGTTGGTCGGGATATTGCTGTGCGATGCGCTTGAAGGCAGTAACCACAGTATCGTCGTGACAATAGCCAAAATCCAACTGTGGATTGAAGGAATCCAACGTCTTCCATTGGCTTTCGTCGGTTATGCTGATGTCGCCCAAACGCTGCTGATAAATAAGCCCCTGCGTGGCATTTTCCAACGAAAAAGCAAGTTGCTGCATCATATAGGGCGTATAGAGTGCTCTGTCGTACTCCACGCGGATAGCGTAACCAGAATCCTCATCGCCGACAATGTTGATATTGACACCTATCTTGGCCAACTCTAGGCCAAGCACTTCCACACCAAGACTTCCTGCCTGCGTGGAGTAGCGTTCCAACACGCCCACTTGATAAGCAAAGGAAACGTTTGGATGATAGCCATATTTAGCTGCAATCTGGGCAAAGGGATAATTCTCATGCTCAATAGTGGTGGCGAAATTATCCGCCGTCTTCTGCACAAAATCCAAGCAAGGCTGTGTGTGGTCAATATCCGACTGGAGGACAAGGGTGTTCACAAACATACCCATCGTGTCGGCAATGCGAAGATTGCTCCTGCCACTAGAAATGGTACATAGATTGATGTTGTCCTCGCACAAATATCTCGATAAGGTAAGATAGGTTGCCGCTAGATATACTGCCGCAGGAGTAACACCATGCTGGGCAGACCAAGACTGAACTACTGAAAACCGAGTTGGGGCTGATACCTCTTGCTGTGAATGCGGAAGGCCTTTCTCAAAAACATCGGGAATAAACTGCGATGAGTCCTCTATATGCGCCATGCGGTCGGCAAAGTAACTTTCTGTCTCAGAAGAGATTTCTTCATCAGACACAAAGTCATAGTAATCATACTCTTCTTGTGCGATTTCCATGCCATCAAGTGCTTGACATAGCTGTGTGAGAAAGAGATTCTCAGAGGCTCCGTCACTCACGAGATGATGCATATCCATGAGTAAGTAGAGGCCTCCTTCGACGTCGACTATTTCAAAGCGCACTAATGGCCCTTCAAAAAGATTGAACGGACGGACAAATGCAACTTTTTCAATAGCGAACTCTGCCCCACTAAGTTGCTTGAAGTCAATCGGTAAATGGAAGTCGGTTAACGGAACCTGCACAACCTTTCCAGACTCATCAGGCACAAAATGACAGAGAATATATGGGTGTGCAGCGACGACATTGCGTATAGCTTGTTCCAACTGATCGTTATGAATCCCGCTAGGCATCTTCACGCAGAGGGGAATATTGTACTGAGTAGCATCTGGATTAGCCTGACACTCAGCATAAACGCCCTGCTGGGCAAACGAGAGCGGAGCTGCGTTGGAGATTGCCTCACTGCTTGTCGATATTAGCGCAGATGGCTGCTGGGAAGAATCTGTGGCCTCTGATGATGAAAGGGGGGCAGACATCCACTTCTGGAGAATATCGTTCTCTATGCCTTGCAGCGTGCCCGACTTAGCGAGTGTACGGGCATTGACCTGTACACCATATTTCTTATAGATTAGTGTGGCCAGCTTGATACTTGAAATAGAGGTGAGACCGACGAAACCTAGGATGTCGTCAATTTCAAAATCATCAGAATTGACAACGCTAGCAATAAGGGCTTTAAGCTCTTCCTCCAATCTGTTGAGCGGAGCAGATACTCCCTTTTCGCGCTTGCTATCTTGATTTTCGAGATAAGGTGCAGGCAAGGCTTTCTTATCCACTTTTTGGTTTACGTTGAGTGGAATTTGCTCAATCTGTATCGTAGCAGCAGGCACCATGTATGGAGGCTTTTGACTGAGGATGAATCTATTGAGTGATTCAACATCTATCTGCTGATTGCTAACAATATATGCGGCAATAAATTTCCCACCATTGGCATCGTCAAAAGCTTGGACTGTAACATCCGTGATACCCGCAAATTCACGAATAACGGATTCTACCTCTTTAAGCTCAATGCGGAAACCGCGTATCTTAACCTGGCCGTCCTTGCGGCCAATAAATTCAATGCTGCCATTCTCACGATAGCGTACGATGTCGCCCGTATGATAGGCTCGTTCGCCGTTCATCGTGAAAAATGATGCAGATGTCTTCTCAGGATTATTGAGATACCCACGTCCAACCTGACGGCCAACAATGATAAGTTCACCAGCTGCGCCTACGGGCAGTCGATGCAAATGCTTATCAACCACCATGCATTGAAGAGATTCAAGAGGCTTTCCAATGGGGATGTTGGGCTCCTTCTGAAGTACAGGCATTATCGTGGAAAAAATAGTGCACTCGGTTGGGCCATAGCCATTATGGAAAGTGAACCCATCTGCTGGAACCACACTGACGAGTTTTTCACCACCCACAGAAAGATGTCGTAACGATGGACTGTCAACTTCTTGCAGGAATTGAACACCCACCTGCGTCGTCATAAAGCTGTGGGTGATGCCGTTATCCTTGAAAAACTGATTAATGGCCACAAGGTCAAGACGAAGTTCCTCTGGGATAATGTATACAGCTGCCCCAGACGTTAGTGCCGGGAAAAGATCCATCATGCAGGCATCAAAACCGAAAGATGCATAGGCAGCCACCTTGTGTTCAGGCTTTACTCCATAGTACTTTCGATACCAATGGATGAAGGCCATCAGATTCTGGTGCTCGAGCATCACGCCTTTCGGCGTGCCCGTGGACCCCGATGTATAAAGGAGAATGAACAAACTCTTGGGGGTAAGTTGGGCGACTGGCAACAGGCGATCATTGTTCGGATTAGATAAAATGCCTTCCAACTCGTTTGTGGTAATAACACAGCCCTCATACTCATTGACAATATCGCAAAGCTCTGGTTCTGCGACTAGAAGCACCGCGCCAGAATCTTTAATCATGAAATTCAAACGTTCCGGAGGGTAACTCGGATCCAAAGGCTGATAAGCGCAACCTGCTTTCATGGCAGCAAGCGGGAGAATAACCATGTATTCGTTGCGATGAATAAGTATGGAGACAACTGACTCAGAAGGCTGATTCCCAATTTTCGACCTAATCTTTCCAACCATCTCAATGGCAATGCGGTCAGTCAAGTCGTCAAGTTCACGATAGGTAAATCTTTTATCCTTGAAAACAGCCGCAATATTCTCGGGATAGTTCTTAACAGCTTGTTTGAACGCCTCAATAACAGTCATTTCCGGAAGTTCTGGAATAGCATGGTTAAAGGTATCGAGCTGGTCTATCTGATGTGATGTACAGCACTCAATATCAGCCACATATTCCTTCTCGCACATCTCATACAAGATTTTTTCGTATGATGCCCAAAATCCATCTATGAACTGCTCCGAAAACCTATTATTCTGATATTCAGACCAGATTTGATAGCCTTTATCATCAAGAATCAACATAGCAAGGAACTTGAAACCAGGAGTATGAGTCATCATTTCTTGGTAACTATAGTTAACTCCATTAAGCCTGATATTCCAATTTCTGTAATTGCCTTGATACACAAAGCTGACGTCTGAACTGATTCCAAGATCTTTATGCATGTCAGCGAAAGAATAAAGCGAATACTTTCGAGACAGTTTCGTCTGCTCAGCCAGCTGCTGCAATAGAGATACTACTGTTGGAGTAACTGCGAGATTCTGATAGACAGGCAAGGTTTTCACCATCATGGACAAAGTGCGACAACATGCCTTGTCTAGTCGACCATGGAAGGCTGTAGTGAAAAGCGCTTCATCCTGATTGGTGTATTTGCATAGCGCAATAGAGAAAGCAGCTGTGAAGAAGACACTCTCCTTCACACCCGCCTTTTCGCAGACAGACTCAATCGCCTGCTTATTGATATTAAGGCGAATTTCTTTCCTCGAAAAATGCTCTTCCTCCATGTTGTAGATATCCGGAATCAGCATGGAATCGACCTCTACTGCTTGAGCGAACTCTTTTCTATACCACTCCCTTGCTTCGACATAAGCTTCAGTCTTACGTTCTTCTTTCTCTTTCATAGCAATCTCGAATCCGCTGACCAATTCGGGAGGAATGGCTTCGCCGGCATAGGCCTTCTCCAAATCTGAATTAAATATCAAGCATGACATTCCATCTGAAATGATATGGTGAAAACCTAAATGGAGGTAATTGCCTTTCTTTGTCTTGTAGATCTCAAGGCGGGAAAGCGGGTCGTGCAGAAGGTCATAGTCTGAATAAAAATGTGGCCGCGCATCCTCGATATCATCAACCGATAAAATCTTGCTATGGTATTCTTCATCCGTACAGTCTTCAAATACCACCTCACCCTCTTCGTTGGTCACCAATCTGCATTTGAGATAAGGATGGGCTTCAACCACCTTGTCCAATGCTTTGGCAAGGCGGTTAATGTCTACAGTATCTAAAAGTTTGAACAGATAAGCAAGGTTATAATTACCTTCTTCTTGGGAATTGATACATGTGGCATAAATGCCCAATTGAGTTTGAGTGAGGGGAAATGTATTCATATTAAGACCTATATCAAGGCTTGGAATCGATTGTCAAAGTATGTCTTATGAATTGATTTTGAACATACTGTCAAAACCCGTAAGATGGAAAATATTGCGGATGTCTTTATTCATGCCATTGATTACCACCTTGCCACCTTGAGCCAGGACATTTTTGTTGAGAATCAGCAACAAGCGCAATCCTGACGACGAGATGAAACTCAATTCACTAAAATCGAGTATTATCTCTTTTCCCGCGTCCTCCATGATGGGATTCATGCCCTGAGAAAAATACTCAGACGCAGCAGTGTCGAATTCTCCCTCAACTTTAATAAAAGCGTGATCAGAATCATTTTCTTTGATTGTAAGCGTAATCATAGCATTAGTGTTCGCTAAATTGCCCATAAAAGCCGACTCCGAGATCTTTTAGTTGGGCGGGAATGTAGCCTTCCTTGCCAACAGAGTCACATGGGACATTGATGATGATATGGGAACGGCGAGAACCGAAAATGCCGACACCTCCCTGGATGTTGGTGTAGGTGTGGTAGTCCTGACCAGAGACAACTGTGCGATCCTGCGATGTGATGTAGGCGTTGAGGTCCTCGTTGCAGACCGCTATGTTGATGTCAACGTTGTTGACGTTATATAAGGTATCGGTATTGCTGCTCAGTGCGTTCTTAATAGTGGAAAGGAAACGGTCCTGCGTGATAGTACGGGAAGCCAAGGTACTGGCATTGTTGACATCTTTGAAGGGCGTTCCTGGGATGTTGACGCTGAGTGTATCGCCTTTCTTTTTGTAATAAAAAGTGAGGATGGGCTGATAGAGTCGGCCTCGTGGGAGGGAATACCACTTGATTTCTCCACGGCAGCCGATACGGAAGCCAAACTCGTGACCACGGGCATCATTGGGACTGATGAGAACCTTCTCAGTTGTGTCTCGTCCGTCAATATGTGGCCGCAAGAGTCCCACCATGGTGGTGAAAGCTTGCGCAATAGTGTCTCCATCAGAGGTGCGAATGACTACGAGCTGGAACACGCAACCCGTGTCAGCTAATAGTTTACGACCTGGAACGCAATAATATACAGGCTGAGGGCCATTGGAAAAAGAACCTTCAGGCTTGCCTGAGCGAAGGGTATAGGTCAGTTCCCATCGATCAACCAAGCGATTGGTGGGAGTGAGCGAATGCTGCTCACCGCGTTGGCCTAGCCATGCTAGCAGATGCACCTGAATGTCGCCTTCAGGATAATTATTGGAGTCGGCAATACCAGCATAGCTATAGAGGTTATCCTCACCAAGGTAGCAACGTTGGACACGCGCCCAAACGGTGTCTTCTTGTGCATCGAGGACACAGTATACGGAGGGAACATCGCGCCACGGAGCATTGGGGCTGAAGTCCACTTTGCAAGATGAAAAGAGTGCAACGAGACTTAGAATAGCGATAAGAGACTTGTTGTATTTCATATAGTTGTATTTTGCTGTGTGGTTTTGTCTTGAGAAAGAAGGAGATGGATGACTTCAGAGGCAATGTGGCAACCGAAAAGTGGTGGCATGTAAGAAATGGTGCCGATAGTAGTGAGATGGTTGTCTGAACGCTCCTCAACCATGGCATGGGAAGGTACTTTTTCGGTGGAGAAGACCACGCGAATGCCGGTATAGACGCCTAGATGGTGAAGGCGCTTGCGGACCATGGCTGCCAGAGGGCATGTGTTGCTTTGGGCGATGTCGCAAGCTTGGACTTGTGACGGGTCAAGTTTGCCACCACTTCCCATGCAACTGACGGTGGGGATGCCGAGACGGTGGCTGTGATAGAGGAGAAAAACTTTAGGAGCAAGTGTGTCAATGCAGTCAACGACACAATCAAAATGGTCAGACTCTAGAAGTTCAATCATGCGATCATCACGAATGAACTCCTGCACAGAATGGACCTTGCAATCAGGATTGATATCTGCAAAACGCTGCTGGAAAAGCAGTGCCTTGGGCTGTCCTATGCTGGATCGCAAGGCGATAAGCTGGCGATTGAGGTTCGACTCCCCCACCTTGTCTCCGTCAACAATGGTCATGGTGCCGACTCCTGCACGGCATAATTGTTCAGCAGCATATCCACCTACTCCGCCTAAACCTACGACAAGCACGTGAGACGAACGGAGGCGCTGGAGTCCTTCGTCTCCAATTAGCAGTTGGGTTCGGGAATAGAATGTTGAACTCACTTGACAATATGTTCTTCGATTTTGATTTCGTCCATCATCAGCCAGGGATTGAGCCCCTTGGCTCGATGCCACTTAGGTATGCCGGGAATAGATTCTGCGACAATGCGGACAAACCGCACTGGCTGTGAGCTGGATACTGGTATGGAGAGCATCTGGAGCTGGGTGGTATTCATCTCTTCAGAAGCGGCATCATAGGTAATCTCTGCTGACACTGGAGCAGAATAGCTGACACCATCGGAAGAAACTGATACAGTGACATGCGCGGGAGCAAAAACCCAAGCGTCGGGTACATGAGCATATCGAACCGTAACTGCGCTGATGTCGACAGGCTTAGCCAAAACAAGGTCTGTCTGTATGTTGCGCCCAGAGAAGCCTAGCCAGCCGCGAGAAAGGTCATTGACATCGCCGTACTCGCCATCAAAAAGGGCTCGGTCGGCATTTTTATTGTAGGGCGTATTAGGCTTATGGCTGAAAGTGCAGGAAACGATGTAGTCAAAAGAATACTGTTGGCTAGCAACAAAGGAGGGTGACTCACCAGGCTTGAAAGCTCGTGCCTTGACGATGGCGCTGGACTGTAGCGTAAAAGGTTTGGTATAGCGGGGCGATTGAATGGTTGGGATGCTGCCGTCAAGCGTGTAATGAATATCCACTTTGGGAGTCTTGCAAGAGATAGAAACTGCTATGGGAGAGTCAAAACGGTCTCGGCTCTTAGTGATGACAGGCATCTCTATAACCTGGGAGACAACCTTCGGGTAGGCAATTGCGCGAAAGTCGGCAGGGCTGTTGACTGTGCAATCGTAGGGACGCATATGCAGCAAGAAACTATAGCGGCGGTCTTTCACAAGAGCTGACTCCTCAACATTCATGCCGCCAATCGTACTGCCCACGCCAGCACACCGGGCATCAACGTTGAGCGTCCAATAGTCCAGTTCGGCAACACTGGACCATTCCACCTCTTCCCTACAATTGAAAAGGTTGTTGTCATCATATGGATAAATAGAAAAATTGCACAGCGTATCAAGAAGGTCGACATAAAATCCGACGGATCCATTATGGAATGCAGTCCAACGGGTTGCCGCACGATTTCCTGCGTGCTGAATGGAAAAATATTTCGCGAAAAGGTCTGCAATGGGCGTGGTATGGAGATTGATGTCGGCAGCAGCGCAACGGTCAGAGTAACTCTCAATGGCGCTGCCAAGATAAAAAGCAGTATCAAAAGCACGGGTGATACCCATCTGAAGTCCTACCTTTGCAAGATCCTTAACTTGCTCAGCAACAGTGATGTCATTATGCAAAAGGATATCGCCAGTCGGAAGAATGGTATAGGTTTGACGTATGTCGAAGATATCGCCATACTTGTCGGAAGAGCTGCGGAACATCACATCAATGGCAACCGCAGTGTCAAGATTGCGGATATTAGCAGCAACAAGCTGGTTATCAAGCCGACCGAGATCATATCGCATCCACTGACGAATACCGTTGGGGTCTATGCAATCGTTTGCGGAAGGAACCCGCATGAAGTTAAGTCGCAACGGGTGGTTGATAATATCCTGACCGCGGTAGCTGAGCGCCGTGAGAAGACCTATGCTGTCGTTGAAGGTGAGCGAGATGTTGTTGTTGCGTATGATGACCCGATGAAGGGAATCTTTTTCAATGGTGAAGGGAGTGCCGTCGGCATTGACGTATGGCAACGAGGCGGCTGGTGCTTCCGCAAGTAAGAACTGGAATGTGGCAAGCACCGTGTTGCGCGGCACTGATGGCGTGTTGGTTCGCTGGCGAATGGTGAAACGGATGAAGAGTTCCTCTCCCGGGGCAAGCTGAACAAGTGGCACTTTGAGCTTAAAGGCCTTTTCCTCGCCAGGCTTGAGCGAAAGCGGCACATCACCCGAGACAATGTTGGGGCGGGAAGAAGTGCCAATGACGTAATCAAAAGAAAAATCAGATAGCTGGCGGAAATCGCAGCGATTAGTGATATCAAACTCTGCGGCATCTGCGCTGACCGAGGTGAGACGGATGTCGAAGGGTCGATAGGTCTGGCGGAGTTCGGCCATGAACGGCTCAATCATTTCGGACCATTTATGAATGTTGAGGAATCCGCCTTGGATGGCAGTATGGTCGGAGACCTTCTGCCAAAGAGGCGCGAGGCCTCCAAGCGTGTTGCCAATGGTGCTGGCAAAAGAAAGCATCACAAGCGGACGTGTCTGGCTCTTAGCCAAGTACTGCTTGAGAAAGTCGACATTGCAGTCCAATGGGGCAATGATGTCGGTGTTGTCGGAGTACTGGGCACCTGCATAAAGTATGGGACGATTGGGGTCAAGGCCTCGAAGGGTGCGATAGGCATTCTGCATGCAGACCCCGTTGTCGGCACTGGTACCGAGCGACCAACCGACGATGCAGGCATGATTTTTCAAGGGCCCGCATGCTAAGGCACGGACGCGGTCGGCAAAGAGGTCGCTGTACTCGACATCCGTGGCCACTGCCTTACCCATGGAAGAGGCAGGGAAAAGATTGGCATCGCAGACAACATAGAAGCCGAGTTCATCGCATAGTTCTAGCAAGAAAGCGGAAGGCGAGCCTCCCGTGATGCGGATGGCGTTGACGTTGGCGCTCTTCATCTTGACGAGCTGCGAACGAAGTTGGCGCTGCTGATCGGGAGTGCGTCGGATGCTGGAATCTGCCATCGTGACGCCTCTGAAAACGATATCTTTTCCGTTAACGTTAAGCGTATTACGACAGGAAATAGAACGAAAGCCAAAGCGAGTGCCCACGATATCCTGTAATGCCATCTTCTCGTCATAGAGACGGATAACAAGGGTGTAAAGACGGGGCACCTCAGCATTCCATGGCTGTACGTTAGAGAGTGATGAAGAGATGTTTTGGACAGACTCGCTGTGCTTATCGAAGAAACTCCACTTACCCAGTTTGTCGACCTGATGACCTTTAGAATCCCATATTTCTACCTCAAGATAGCATTTACCTTTGCGCTTGACGTTGTATAGCACTGCATCCACCGAGTAGCTTCCTGATTGGCGGGCAGGGTCATAGAGGGCTGACACCGTGAAGTCCTGCACATTGAGCAATGGCTTGAGCATCAGTGCGCTCTCTATCTGTTTCGCACCATGGGGGTCTAGGTGGCGGCCCTCGTCGTCGGCAACGTAGCGGATAGCCAGCTGCTGACTCTTGCCGAAGCGTATGAGATCTGTGATGTCGAACTCGGTAACTGCTGCACAATCGTGGCTGAAGCCGAGGAACTGGTCGCCAAGATAGGCGCCATATCCAGCGGGAGCCTTGAAACGAAAGAAGATGCGGTAATCGCGCCACTCGCGGGGAAACTCATACTGCTGCGTGAGGGACTGATGTCCATCCTCAAGGGTGCGCGACCAATCGGCGTCGAGCGAAAGAAAATAGGGGGAATCGTCGTACCGGAGATGCTCAATGGCATTCTCATCATCGTAGGAGATGACGTTGGCACGGGGCGCCATGCGAATGCCATCAAGCCCCTCAGGCTGCTGTGCGCAGATTGTGGCAGCGCACAGCAGCAACGACAGGGACAAGAGGGTTCTCTTCATGATAAGGGGGTTATCATTAGAAATTGAAACCTATACCGGCTTTAAAGTTCTGGAACAGTTGCGGACGGGCATTGGCCAAAAGGCCGTCGACCTTGCGCTCGACCCTTTCGAGATAGATGCCTTGATAGCCTAGGAAGAGGGAGATGCCCATCTTGCGGCTGAAGGCATAGCGAGCGCCGACATTGAAGCCCCAGGTGGGACCGCCTTGGGCTATGGAGACGGCATTGTCGCCGCCGCTAGAAGAACCCAGGGGGATGGTATAACCCACATAGACGGAGGTGTAGGGTGTGACTTGGTTGCGCAGATAGTGGCTGCGTACCTCAATGAAGACCGGCAACTGGGAGAATGCTCCGGTGAAATCCCTTAGGTATTCGACACCGAGGCCGAGGCCAGACTCTTTCCGAATCTGCCAACCGCCAATGGCATAGAAGCCATGCAGCGTGGCATGATCGTTGTAGTCGGTCTTATTGATGTTGGTAGAGAAGTCGTATCCAGCGACATAGTACATACGATGCCATTTAAACTCGACGTGCTGTGCCTGCATGGACATGAAGCCGAGAACTGCTGCCAAGAACAATACAATTTTTTTCATAGAACCGATTAATTATAATGTATAAAGGATGGAATTATTCCATGTTTTTGAGGTCGGGAGAGATGATGAGGGTAGCCTCGGTGGCTGCCTGCACCTGCTCGACGGTGAACTCGGGGTTGATCTCGGTGAGAACGATGCCCTTGGGAGTGATTTCCATGACGCCCATCTCGGTGATGATCATGTTGACCTGGCCCTTAGCGGTGAGGGGAAGGGTGCATTTCTTGAGAATCTTGGGATTGCCCTTAGCGGTATGCTCCATGGCGAGGATGACCTTTTTGGCACCCACGAGGAGATCCATTGCACCGCCCATGCCGGGAGTCTTTTTGCCAGGAATCATCCAGTTGGCAAGGTCACCCTGCTCGTCAACCTGCATGGCGCCGAGGACGGAAACATTGACGTGGCCGCCGCGGATAATGCCAAAAGAGGTTGCACTGTCGAAGGTGCTGGCCTCGTCGGTGTAGGTGATGTAGCCGCCGCCAGCGTTGATGAGGAAGGGATCCTCGGCTCCTTCAGCGGGGGTGGGACCCATGCCGATCATGCCGTTCTCGGACTGGAGGACAACGTGGACGCCTTCGGGAAGGAAGTTGGGGATAAGGGTGGGAAGACCGATACCGAGGTTGACGACATCGCCGTCTTTCAGCTCTTTGGCGCAACGACGAGCGATAAAGGGTTTAATTTGTTCTTTTTCCATAGTGGTTAATATTTGATGATTAATTAATTCGTGATGAGATTATTTCATGCCGCGCTTAACCATCTCCTGCGCAATGTAGGAGGCCTCGTCGTCGGCATAGGTGTTCATGCCGAAACCGGCATCGTAGCCGAGTTCCTTAGCCAGTTCATGGCTGATGCGGGGACCGCCGCAGATGAGGATGACCTTGTCGCGAAGGCCTTCTGCCTCGAGCATCTCCACAAGTTCGGTGAGGTTCTTGATGTGGATATCCTTCTGGGTGACGGTCTGGGAAACGATGAGGGCGTCGGCGTGGAGCTCGATGGCCTTGGCGATGAAGTCCTCGTTGAGCACCTGGCTGCCGAGGTTGTAGGCATCGATCATGTCGTAGCGTTCAAGGCCGTAATGTCCGGCATAGCCCTTCATGTTCATGATGGCGTCAATGCCCACGGTGTGGGCATCGGTGCCGGTGCTGGCGCCAACGACGACAATCTTGCGGCCGATATGCTCGCGGATGTATTCGTCGCACTCCTTCATCTCCATGGTGTTGCTCTCAACCTTGGGAACATGGATGGAGGTGTAGTCGACGGTGTGGGTGCAGCTGCCGTAGCAGTTGAAGAAGGTGAATCCTTTGGTGAGTTCCTTGCTGTAGACGACGAGAGGGTTCTCAAAACCCATCTTGCGCATCAGCTGCTTGGCGGCCTCGTTGGCTTCGTCGCCGGCAGGGACGGGCAGCGTGAAACTCAGCTGGGTCTTGCCATCGTTCATGGTGTCGCCGTATGGTTTGATTTGCTTGAGGTCAAGGGTTTTGTCAAAATCCTTGGCTTCCATTGAATATAATCCTTCGCTCATGATTATTGTTGATTATATAGATTCAAAATTCAATTTTCTAATTTTAAGATTACTTCTTGCCTTTCATGATATCCACAAAGGGATTGAAGTAGTTGTCAGCCTTGAGGGTGACGCCGTCGAGGCCCTTGCCGCCGTTCTTCGGACGCTTGACGTTGGCGAAGATGCCTTTTTCAAGTGCCGAGAAGAGGCCTTCGCTCTCCATGGCTTCGAGGAGCTGCGTGGCGTCGTCAAGCACCTTCTTGGCGCGGTTGCGGACGATGCCGTTCTCCTTGAACTCGACTTCGTTGCCGATGTCCTTCATGTTGCCGAAGATGTATTTGGCGTTCTCAATGGAGAGATAGCGGTCGCTCATGAAGGGAGTATGGATAGCCTCGGTGGGCATGCCGAGCAGCTGCAGGCCCTGGTTGGTCCACTGGCCGATGATATTGAAGAGGGCATCCTGGATGTGGCCGCGGAAAATGTTGCCGGTCATGAACTTGGTGGGGGGCATGTACTTGAGGGGCGCGTTGGGGAAGATCTCGCGCAGCATCTGAGCCTGTGCGAGCTCATACAGGAAGCCGTTCTCAAGCTGGGGATCCATCTCGAAGGCATGGCCAAGGCCCATCTGTTCCTCGGGAAGGCCAGCTGCAAAGGCCAGCTGCTCGTTGATAAAGTCGCTCGCGAGGACGGTGTGTGCCTCCTCGTAGGCATCGGCAGTAGTGAGATAGTTGTCCTCACCGGTGTTGATGATGATGCCGGCAAAGCCGTTGATGATGCGGCTGAAATATTGGTCAATCAGCGTGCGCTGCATATTGATGTCGCGGAAGAGGATGCCGTAGAGTGCGTCGTTGAGCATGACATCGAGGCCTTCGAGTGCGCCCATGGCGGCAATCTCGGGCATGCAGAGGCCGGAACAGTAGTTGCAGAGGCGGATGTAGCGACCCACCTCCTCGCCCACCTCATCGAGTGCCTTACGCATGATGCGGAAGTTCTCCTGGGTAGCGAAGGTGCCGCCGAATCCTTCGGTGGTGGCACCATAGGGCACATAGTCGAGGAGGCTCTGGCCCGTGGTGCGGATGACAGCGATGATGTCGGCACCCTGGCGGGCACCGGCCTGTGCCTGGACGACATCTTCGTAGATGTTGCCCGTGGCGACGATGATATAGAGGTAGGGCTTGCTGCCCTCGCCGATGGTGTTGATATACTCTTCGCGACGCTGACGACGGGCACGGATGCGGGCAATGTTGGCATCGATGTAGGGCTGGAGGGCCTTCTTGATGTCTTCGGCCTTGTGGGTGGGAAGCTGGGTGATGTCCAGCTTGCCGGCGCTGACTGCCTCGGCTATCTCTTGAGGCGTCTTGCCGGTTTCAATCAGCGCATTGCCCATGAAATAGCATACGCCCTGACCCAAGAGACCCTTGCTCTTGAGTTCATCGACGATGATGTTGGGCAGGGGGACTTCGTTGGCGTCAATGCCGTCGATGCCGAGCAGGCGGCAGATGGTGCGTTCGACGGCCACGGTGGTATAATTGCCGACAAAATCCTGCACTTGGTCGGCAATTTTCTTTGCCACGCCGCGTGCGTGCTCGACTTTTTTGAAATCGAGACCTAGTTTACTTTCTTGCATAATTATATATTTATTATTATTAATCATCTAACTATCAAACTATAGCACATGCGTCGCACCCGTATGAGGCGAGCAAGATGCGTTGATTTTCAGATTTGCAAAGATAAGATTTTTTTTGCAATTTGAAAGATTTTTTCTCAAGAATTTTTCAGATTTTTCAGAATCCGAAAAACCGAAATCGAGGAATGCATTATTTTGCTTCGCTCACTACGGTTTTAGCGCAGCTTCGCGCTCCTCGATTCTTTCAAATTCCACTCGTTCTACGGCGTTCTGCGAATGTACTGCGGCCGTTCTACGACGCGGTGCGTAGGACGGCCGTAAAAAGGCACTAGAAATTCCCTGAATGGAGCGAAAGAAGGCTAGCTCTTAGACGCAGCATTGCCCCCCTTGGCTGTGTCGGCCTTGCTGCTATCGGTCGCTGTGGCAGTCTTGGCTGGAGTTGGGGTGGGTGTATTCTTCTTGCGCTTGGAGGGCATGAGGATGTCGTTGATAGAATGGTTCTTATGGAATTTGTCGAGGTCCACGTCGCCCTTGATGCCCGAGATGCGACCCGTGCGGGAGTGTTGCCATAGGGTATAGCGGATGGAAGGCGTCCCCTTGTATTTGGCGACGAAGATTTGGTATTTGTTGTATTTCTTGATATTGAAATGCTCGAAAAAAACCTTCTCGCTGGTGTAGATCATCGGCTTTACCCCATACTCTTTCTCCATGAGTTCCAGCAGCTTGTCGACACGCTCCATGTTGAGCGACCCGCTGTGGTAGCCCTCGATGTCGAGAACCGGGATCAGATCCTGTTTTTTCTTGGACACCATCGACTTGAAGTTGGCAAACTGCTTGTATGCCGTGGTCTTGCTGCTATAGACATGGTAGCTTCCGACATAGATTTTGTGCTTGCGGGCAGAGTCGATGTTGGCCTTATAGCGGGGGTCGCGGATGGAGGTGCCTTCGGTAGCGCGGACATAGATGAATTTGACATTCTTGTCCTTAGCCACCTTAGCCCAGTTGATGGTGCCTTGGTATTTGGAAATATCGATGCCCTGCGCCTGCATCGCCGCCAGGGGGAGCAATGCAAGCACAAGGATCGAAAATAGTTTGCGGAAATCAGATGGCAATCTCATCCCCGTTGACATTGATGAATTTATACTCCAGCAGGCCTAACGACTCAGAGGGTTTGAAAACGAGTCTGATATGGTATTTGCGCATCCACTGGCGGCGGATGCTCCGAAGGCCTTTGGTAATGTAGGCGTAGACGTAGGGATGGGTGATGATGGTGAGTTTTTTCTCATTCTGGCTGGAGATGAGGTAGCGAAGGTTGGATTCTATCTCGTCGACCACGACCAGGCTCGACTTGATGGTGCCGGTGCCATTGCAGAACGGGCATTTTTCCTGCATGTCGACCTCAACGGCTGGACGCACGCGCTGACGCGTGATTTGCATGAGCCCGAACTTACTGAGTGGCAGTATGGTATGACGGGCTTTGTCGCGCGACATCTCCTCGCACATCACGTCGAATAGTGTCTTGCGGTTCTCGGCTTTCTGGAGGTCGACGAAGTCAACGATGACAATGCCTCCCATGTCGCGTAGCCGTAGTTGGCGGGCTATTTCCTTGGCCGACTCAATGTTGACTTGCAACGCAGTGTCTTCCTGTCCCGCGCCGGCTTTTATATGATTGCCGCTGTTGACATCGATGACATGCATCGCCTCGGTGTGTTCGATATAGAGGTATACGCCGGAGCGGATGGTGACGATCTTGCCAAAGGCGCGGCGGATGTCGCGCGACACGCCGAACTGCTCAAAGATGGGGGTCTCGAGCTTGTAGTGGCGCACGATGTCGACCTTGTCCGGGGCAATGGTGCCGATATATTGGCGCACTTCGTTGTACACCGCCTCATCGTCGGCATAGATGGTATTGAATTCGTCGGTGAGGACGTCGCGCAGCAGCGCAGAAGTGGCGCTGAGCTCTGATATGAGCTTCTGTGGGCCAGTGATGTGCTTCAGCTTCTCGGTCATCGCAGTCCACTGCGACATGAGTTGCCGGAGGTCCGCATCGAGCTCCGAGACATCCTTGCCTTCGGCAATGGTGCGGACGATGACGCCGAAATTGTCGGGCTTGATGCTCTGCATGAGACGGCGCAGACGGCCGCGCTCTTCACTCCCTTTGATCTTCTGCGAGATGGAGATACGGGAAACGAAAGGGGTTAGGACTAGGTAGCGACCCGCGAAAGAGATGTCGCCTGAGAGTTTGGGGCCTTTGGTAGAGATGGGTTCCTTCGAGACTTGCGCCAGCACCAGCTGGCCGACTTTGAGGAGGTTGGAAAGATTGCCTGTTTTCTCGACAATGGGCTCGAGCTTGAATCCCTTGAGTGAGGACACTGAATTGTCTCCGTTCATGGCCAGCTTCATGTACTTCATGACCGAGTGGTAGTTGGTGCCCAGGTCAAGATAGTGGCAGAAGCCGTCCTTCTCTTCCCCAACATCGATGAATGCCGCATTGAGGCCGGGCATGATCTTGCGCACCTTGCCGACGTAGATGTCGCCAACCTGCACCTTGTTGCCCGACTGGTCCTTATGCAGCTCCACCAGCTGTTTGTCCTCAAGAAGGGCAAGCTGAACCTCGTTTTGCTTAGCAGATATGACTAGTTCCTTGTTCATTTCATTTATAAGAAAAACAAATTACACTAAATGGCGATTGCCCGCCACAGTGTAATTTGTTTTAGTTGATAGATTGTGATTAGACAAAGAAGAAGCTAGACTTACTTCTTCTTATGTCTGTTCTTGCGCAGGCGTTTTTTACGCTTGTGCGTAGACATCTTGTGTCTCTTGTGTTTTTTTCCGTTAGGCATGTTAAACAGATTTATATGAATTGATTATTTTACGCTCTTCTTGACTTCGCCGATGAAGGTCTTGGCAGGCTTGAAGGAAGGAATGTTGTGAGCGGGGATGATGATGGTGGTATTCTTGGAGATATTACGACCAGTCTTCTCTGCGCGCTTCTTGATGATGAAGCTGCCAAAACCACGGAGATAGACATTCTCACCTTCGGCGAGAGACTCTTTTACGACGCTCATGAATTCTTCAACAGTAGCCTGGATGGCGACTTTCTCAATACCGGTTTTCTGTGCAATTTGTGCAACGATTTCTGCCTTAGTCATAGTATTATCTTTATAATATTAATATCAAAAACAAACCCTTTTTCGGGTCAAAACGGATTGCAAAAGTAGTAAAAAAAAATGAATTAGCGAACTTTTTTTCTTCGCTTTTTGCCTAAAATTCAATTTTTTACACAAAACAAGCTGTCACACAATAATTTATGCAACCATATTTTTTGCATCGAAAGGGTAAAAGATTGAATCATAACAACTCAGAATTGTCATTTTGAAGCCTGATTTGGCGATTTTTTGACAAAATAGAGCACGAACAGTATGGCCGCCGCAATCAGGCACGGAACGACGATGGTCCACGACATCATCAGCGGGTCATCGGGGGTGAAAGGCTGCACCCCGCGATGGTACAAAAAGTACATCACCACAACGAGCGCGTTGTTGCCAAAATGGAAGGCCACATTCACTAAAATGGAACCCGACAGGAAGAACAGGTAGCCTAGCAGCACGCCCAGCAGGAATCGAGGCACCAAGCCATATAGGTCGCCATGGAAGAGGGCAAAGCAGAGCGCGGTGACGAGAATGGCCACATGGTCATTGCCAAACCAGTCGCGATTGATCTGCTGCAAGGCCCCTCGGAAAAAAAGCTCCTCGCACAAGGCAGGTATGAACGCAACGATAAACAGCTGGAAAACCAGCCCGGCAATGCTGGTGGAGGCAAGCATCCAGGACGCGTCGGTATTAAGCGACTGGCGCAGGACTGATTCGTATTGCCCAAAATTCCAGCTATCGTTCCAATAGGAAACCCAATCCATCGCCGGCAGCACCATCAGGAGGATGACCAAGGAGACCAACCCCAAAAACCACATGCGGCCATGGAGGTCGACCTTGAAGTAGCTGAGTGGCTCCGACTTATAGAAAATGGCAAAGAGCACCGCTGGCAGCAAGAACGTCAACAGTTGCCCGCAGCCCTGTACCAGCAATGCGGCATTGGGATTCTCATGATCCGGAAACAGCATGGTGAGCCCCACGGTAAGCAAAAAACCTAGGAGCAGAAAAAACAGCAAGCCCACCAATTGCTGGTAAGGCTTACTGTTACAGAAAAAATTAGATATTTTTCCCATCATGAAAAAAATTTTGTGACCCCGGCGGGATTCAAACCCACGACTTTCGGAACCGGAATCCGACGTTCTATTCAGCTGAACTACGGGGCCAAAGTCTCAAAATCCTTTAAATAACTTTTATTATTCGAAATTATTGTGTCCGAAACGAAAAAATTATTCGGTGGGGACTATAACACCGGATAATGCATATTCCCCTCGGTCATATGCTCCAAGACTTCGTGCAGGTACTTGGCCGACTCCCACTTGGCCATGGGGAGGTCGTGCAGCAGGTAGTTGCCGCAGTCCTTGGGCGCGGCACCGGGTATTTCTCCCTCATAGCCAGCCACAAAGCGGAAGGTGTCCTGCATGAGCGGAAGAATGTCCTCGGGCTCCAAGTCGCCGCGCATCAAGAGGTAGTTGCCCGTGAGGCAGCCCATGGGTCCCCAATAGACGATGCGGTCGCTCCATTGCGGATCGTTGCGCAGATAGGTGGCAGCAAGGTGCTCGATGGTATGGATGGCCCCCTGTCCCAATACGGGCTCTCTGTTGGGCTCCTTCATGCGGATGTCGAAGGTGGTGACGACGTCGCCGCCCACCTGGTCTTTGCGCGAGACATAAATGCCGCGCAGCAGATGGATATGGTCGATGGTAAAGCTTGGAATGGTCTTCATGGTGATTATAGTCTATTTGGTAAATTATTGAGATACTGTAGCAAGAAGCGGAACGACTGCTCACCCATCTCGGCGAGGAAGTCCGTCCATTGCTGCTGGTGGTCGTCGGTGTTGCCCGGCGTGTCGCTGATGACGCGGAGGCTGAGAAAAGGCACCTGCATCAGATGGCAGGTCTGCGCAATGGCTGCCGACTCCATCTCGCAAGCCAGTGCCTCTGGAAATCGTTGTTTGATAGACTGCTGCGTGGCTCGGTCGGTAATGAATTGGTCGCCAGTGCACATCAACCCCTTGTGGGCCGTGATGCCTTCCACGCGGACCTTGGAGGCCGCCTCAAGCAGCCGGCTGTCGGCATCAAAACGGGCTGGCAATCCTTGCACCTGCCCCCATTCGTTGCCCTCTCCGCACCAGACATCGTGGTAGGCCGTCTGCTCGCCGAGCACCACATCCTTCACCTTCAGGCTGGCATCGATGCCGCCTGCTAGGCCGGTGCTGATGATGCAGTCGGGATGGTGCTGCGCTATGAGCTGCATCGTGCCCACGGCCGCATTGACCTTGCCGATGCCGCATTGCCAAAGCACCACGTCGTTGCCTCCGATAACCCCTTCGGATCCTCCCCCTAGGGCCTCCGCAACTTTGCGATATTCGATGTCCATCGCGATGATAATGCCTATCTTCATCTTACTATATCTCTATATTCAATTAATATTAGGTTCCTTAATGCTTTTGCAAAACCTCGTTTCGCTTTGCAAAGATAAGATTTTTTTCTTAATTATTGCATGAGACAAAATTTTTTTATTCCAACCGCGTTATACAATCCATGAAACGTCGCTTTTTAATACTGCTCTCCACCGCCTTCTCCATCGCCGCCATCGCATTGGTCATCATCCAGATTTCGCAAACCAAACGGTCGGCAAGGATGAGCGACAACCTTTTCAATATCAGCGTCAACAACGCCATCGACGAGGTCTTCTCCCAGCTCGACCAGATGAAGGTGGAGGACTATGTCTCTCAAAAGGAACGCTATCAGCTGATACGCTATCGCCGCATCAACGAGATGAACGAAAAGATGCAGGACATCATCCGCAACAACAGCGAACTCTTCTACGACGAGCAGCGCGTGCAGTTCGGCATCTCCACCCAAGACAGCGCCATCGCCCTCCCTGGCAGCAAGCTCGACCCCTTTGAGGAGGATGCCATCGCCCAGTACAACACTTTGCTCAATGCTCGCAACCGACTGATTGGCAACAACAAGAACACACACCAACGCATCGAGATCGAGAACACCATCGATGCCACCCGCCTCAATTTCCCACTGCTCGACTCCATCATCCGCGAAGAACTCATCATCAATGGCATCGACCTCACCCCCGCCATCGGAATCCTGATGACCGGCGCCGACACCCTCCTCTATTGCAGCGAGGGCTCCGACACCGACGACCTTCGCAACACCGCCTTCAAATACAACTTCCACGCCAATGGCATCATCTCGGCCGAAGACCTCTACGTCGTCCTCTCCTTCCCCTCCTCCCCCATCATCCTCAGCAAGGATATCGACCTCTACACCATCTTGAGCATCTGCATGATTCTGCTCATCACCGGCCTCTTCATCTTCTCCATCCGCACCATCTGGGCTCAGCGCAAGCTCGATGAGATGAAGACCGACTTCATCAACAACATGACGCACGAAATCAAGACGCCCATCGCCACCATCGGCCTCGCCTGCGAAATGCTCAAGGACCAAAGCATCACCGCCGACGCCGCCACCTCCCGCAACTTCGTCAACATCATCAGCGACGAGAACCGACGCATGCGGGTGCTCATCGAGACGCTGCTGCAAAGCGCCAAGATGGCAGGCAAAAAATTCACTATCAACTTGAAAGAGATGGAACTCAACGACATCGTTGAAGAAGCCGCCTCCAGCTTCAACCTCGCCATCGAAAACCGCCACGGCAGCCTCGACCTTGACCTCAACCCCATCGAAGGCACACTCTATGCCGACTCGCTCCATGTCACCAACATGGTGCACAACCTCATCGACAACGCCATCAAATATTCCACCAACGAACTCTCCATCCTCGTCAGCACCCGCACCGAGGACAATTACGCCGTCCTGGAGATCGCCGACCACGGCATCGGCATCGCCAAAGAAGACCAAAAGCACATCTTCGAGAAATTCTACCGCGTATCCACAGGCAACGTGCACGACGTCAAAGGTTTCGGCATCGGCCTCAACTACGTCTACCAGGTCGTCAGCCTGCACAAGGGAAAAATCGGAATCACCAGCGAACTCGGTAAAGGCACCACCTTCACCATCAAGCTGCCGCTAGTGCAATAGGCTCGTCACTTTTTCATACACCTGTTCCACCGTCACCGCTTTCATGCAAGGGTAATCGCCTTTGCGGCAGGGCTTGTTGCCATATTTCGAGCAGGGACGGCAACCCATGTCGGCCTCCACACGCCAGGAAGGCTCTTGCCTCCAGCCATAGAAGCCCCTGCCAGCATGCGTCGCGCCCCAGATGCTCACCACGGGAACCCCCAGGCATGAGGCAAAGTGCATGTTGGAAGAGTCCATGCTCACCATCACATTCAGCCGCCCGATCTGCTGCAGCTCCTCGGCAAAGGTCATCGTGCCAGCCAGGCAGGCAACGCGCTCGTACTTGGCTGCCCAAGGTCTCATCACCTCGGCCTCTTCCTTGCTGCCGAACAGCAGCACCTCGCATAGGCCGCTCTCGCTGAGCCTCCCGACAAGCGCCTCCATCCGCCCTATCGGCCATATCTTGCCCTCATGCTGGGCAAAGGGCGCGATGCCCACCAGCGGCAGTCCTTCCGTGGCTTGCTTCGGCTGCCAATAGACCCGCGACAAGGTACTTAGCGAAGGCGTCGTACTCTTCAATCCGCAACGCTCGAACACCTCGTCGTATCGCTTCCACGAAGGCCTGTCCGGGCCCGAATGCTTTCGGATGCTTCGCACCTTCACCCCATGCAGCATGAACAGCCAGTCGCAGCCGATGACTCGGTTGACATGGTGCATATCGGCCACTTGCGTGGGCTCCAGGGCCGACAGCTGGCGATACAACTGCTTCGACGACTGTCTCTTCTGCGTGGGAACATACTGCACATTGGGTATATGGGCAAACAGCGGCTCCAACCGAGGCGGAGCAGCCAGCAGGAAAAGCACCTCTGGGTTAGCGGCAGCGCGCATCCTCAGCACGGGCTCCAAGATGGCCACGTCGCCCAGCGCCGACAGGCGCACAACCAACAGCCGCTGTGAATAATCGTCCATGGGAAAGCTCGAAATTACTTCTTATACAGCATCGGGTTGAGCGATGGGTCGTTATACATCTTCATCTGCCGATAGAGCTTCATCACCTTCCTCCCTTCGGCCAACTCCTGCAGCAGGTCGTCGATAGCCGACGAGAGGTCCTCGCGCTGAACCAGCAGGGTATCGTATTTGGCCCTGCACTTGGCCTGATGCTCGGGCGAAGCCCCTTCCCTATTTGCCTCGATGCCGAAATGATAGATTTTCAGCGCCAGGATAGAGAGCCGGTCAATGGCCCAGGCGGGAGTCTCCGTGTTGATCTTCGCCTCGGGCTGCGGCTTCACCCCGCCGAACTGGCTCATGAAATAGTCGTCGATGCGCTCCACCAAGTCGGTGCGGTTCTGGTTCGAACGGTCTATCCACCGTTTCAGGCGCAATGCCTCCACGGGGTCTACGTCGTCAGGGCGAATCAAATCTTCCAGGTGCCACTGCACCGTGTCGATGAAGCTCTTCTCCCACAAGAGGTATTCAAACGTACCTTCTTTGTATGGATTATGCGACACTGCATCAACCGAATCAGCGACATGGTAGTCAGCAATCTGCCGCTCAAATATGGCGAAAAAATCTTTTGAAGTCATTTCTATGCAATTCTAATATCTCATTAACGCAGAACGAAAGATATTATTGCCCTCAAAGGGAAAACAATTTTGGGAGTTCGCATGATGAACCCTATGCCCCACCGTGGATCCGTAGAAATGGTGGTGCGAAAGGAGTGAAGGGATGAAAGGAGTTAAGGAATGAAAGGAGTTAAGGAGTGAAAGGAGTTAAGGAGTGAAAGGAGTTATCGCAACTTCGTTGCTAGGAGTTAAAGACATTACAGCTTGAGGACAACGAATAGTTCCAAACAAGGATAACGCATCGGCCCCGCCGACGAGGTTTATCTCAATTTGGGGTAGCACCTTGAAGCGTCAGAAGTATTGTCATATAAATCCTTCAAATCTCCAAATCTACCATCCTCCCTAAAAAAGCCCCACAAACTCCAATAAATTTAACATTTAACATTTACCATTTAACATTTTCCTCAGTCTCCGCATAGAGACCGCCACCAGCGGGATAGCCACCAACAGCGTCAGCGCCTCCGCGATAGGCATGCTCAGCCACACGGCCATCACCCCGATATGGGGCATGAGGACAAACAACGAAATCATCACGAATGCCACGCTGCGGCAAACCGAGATTACCACCGACTCGATGGGACGCTCCACAGCCGTATGGAAACTGCTGGCAATGATGTTGAAGAAAGAGGCCAGATAGTGCAAGGTGACATAAGTGGCTGCCACATAAGCCAGCTTCATCAGCTCGGGGTCGTTGGCGGCAAAAGCCCTGACAATAGGCCATTTGAAAGCCAGCACCAACAGATAGGTCCCAATGCCGATGAACCCACCCAGCTGCAGCGACGAGCGCAGCAAGGTGCGGATGCCGCGATAGTTGCGGGCTCCCAGCTGATACGACATCAGCGGATAGAGCGCCTGCGACAATCCGAAGATGCTCATGTTGACTATCATGTTCAGATAGCACACGATCGTCAGCGCGGCGACGCCCGTGGGACCCGTCATGCGCATGAGCACGATATTGAAAATGTAGGAAGTGATGGAGCAAGAGATAGCGGTGAACATCTCGGAAGAACCGTTGTAGAAGATCCTGCCCACCACGCGCAAAGAGCCGCATATCCTGCCAAAGCGCACATTCGGCAGCAGCACAGCGGCGGCACTGCTGTTGGCTATGCAAGTCGCTATGGCAGCGCCCTTTGTGCCCCAGCCGAAACGGATGACGAAGAAATAGTCCAGCACCACGTTGACCACGCAGCAGATGCTCCCGCTGATAAACACCCAGTTGGGTCGGCCCGCCAGGCGGTTGAAGGCCTCCGTGAAGTTGGGGATGCAATAGAACAGGAACCCGCAGCCGATGATGCCCAAATACGAGCGCATATAGGGAAACACCGACTCATCGGCACCCATGAAATAGCAAAGCTTCGACAAGCTGCATGCCACCACCGCCGACATCGCCAGGCAGGCCAGCAGCAGCACCACGCCCGTCAAGGTCGTATAGCCGCGCGACCTCCTATCGTCGCCTTCGCCTTGCGCGACGCCGGCAATGACCACGCCGCCCGACACGATCATGATGCAGACGCTGAGCATGATGCTGATCAGCGGCATCGAAAGGTTGACGGCTGCCAAGCCCAGCGCCCCTACCCCGCGCGACACGAAGATGCCGTCCACCAACATCTGTATTCCCACGATGAGCATGCCCACGATGCTGGGCAGCGCGTAGGAATAGAGCTGCTTGCGAATATGGCGGGTGTGCTTGAAAGCCTTGGAGACAACATGCCTCCGGATGGTGCCGCTGCGTTTAGTCTTGACGATCATCTATCAATAGTTATATATAAAAAAAGGGAACCCGAAAAACGAGTTCCCCTTATAAAAGATTGGCGGCGACC
>X415_White_Rhinoceros__coassemble_12_pt1 | contig 61860 bp, 41 predicted proteins | sample X415_White_Rhinoceros__metabat2_low_PE_004 | metagenome-assembled genome bin X415_White_Rhinoceros | reverse complement strand
CGCTGTTCGCCAAAGGAGCGAAGAATGGGCGAAGAAAGGGAAAGTGAAGGTTGAAGGTTGAAGGTTGACGGGTTGGATGGGGCTTTGCGAGTTGATTGAAGGCGGTTGGTAGGTGTGAACCTGGGTGAACGATTCGTTCTGTTGGCCCGCCAGGGTTGGAGCCGAAGCCACAGCATCGCGTTTAAGGGTATTTCTAGGCCCGCTGACGCATCTTCTGGGTTCGGGTGACATAAGTGTCCACCGAGGTCGATAATTGCGCTAAAAACGGCCTTAAAATTCATTTTTGATTTCCAAAGGAAATCAAGTTTGATTTTTGGTGTGCTGGAGCACTCTCGTGGGATAGGTTGCGCGTGTGGCTGTGCTGGGCGGATAGGTGGTGCGTGAATGGGTAGGGTTGATCTCGTTTTCTCGCTTAGGTGTTCTTCTCCTTGTTCTCTAGTTCTCTAGTTCTCTAGTTCTCTCCTATGTGTTTTTGTTTTCCCTATATGAATAATAAAGTGAATAATTATATATTTATATATTTAATACCTTATATGTATTTTTTTAGCTAAGAGGTTTCTAGATATTAAGCGAGAGAACTAGAGAACTAGAGAACTAGAGAGAATTGCCAAGCTTTTGTCGCTGAATGCTAGTCGATTGTGTTTTCGTACATGTCGCATATCACCTCTAACAGACAATCAATTCCCCATTCCGGAGGATGATTTTTGACTGTTTTGGCTCCAAAAACGATGTTTTTTAGTCGGGCCGATTTTTGCGGTTTTGGCATCGATTTTGCCGTTTTTTGTCTATTTTTTGTCTATTTTTAGTCGAAAGTCACCTCATCCGGTACCAAAACCACTCCCCCAAGGCGGGGTACTGGTTTGGCGTCCCGAAGGCGGTTTATGGCCGGGACTATCGTGTGGGGCACCATGTCTCTCTTGGGCAATTCCAACGATGGGGTGTTTCCAAAACGCCTCATCGCTCGAATGTAACTGGTTGATTCTTAAGGCTTATCCCATTTTGGGAAAAGCTATGGAAATCAGCATGTTGCATATTTGTAAACTCCGCCAATGAACGGTCTTAATGTTGCGCAATTCGCTGAGGGTTAGCTTTTTGATAGACGCAAATTAACATGAATGGCCCATGAATTACTTAAAATTTATTTTTTCGTGAGCAATCCTCCAAGGCAGCCCCTTTTAATCTTCAAATCTCCAAATCTCCAAACCTTTTCTCTTCACATTAATGGCCGTTAATTGGAACATTAATTATCATTAATATAGATTCTGTAAATATCAATAATGACCTAATTAATTCAGATTCAATAAAAATTAATGACCTATTAATGGGCTTATTAATGATGATTAATGTTTAAAACAAGCAGGCGGCAGCATTCTATAACCCATAACCTATAACCAATAACCTTTATTGGCGGCAGCCACGCTAACCGCTAACCAATAACCGCTAACCCCTTAATAGAGCATTAGCTTTTTTTTCATCATGTCGAGAAAAATGCGTATCTTTGCATTTTCAAATAATAGTAACCATTTTAAAAATAGAACAACAATGAACGCACAATCACGCTTACAGAGATTCAGTTTTCGTGGCCTTTTGCTGGCCACGGGCATGGCGGCAGCGCTTTTTGGCGGCTGCCAGAAGGCCTCAGTTACGCTTACAGCCTTTATGGGGGAGTACGATGCTGGCGGCAAGGCATATATGATGGAACACTCCGCTATCTGGAATGAGAATGACAAGGTCGTGGTCAACGGCAGGCAATACGAGGTCAGCGGCTCGGGCAACGGCGTTAGCCTCACCGTCTATGAGGCTGCCTCCTACCAGGCGGTGTTTCCCGCACAATATGTGGAAAGTGGTACCACCAGCCTCAGCATTCCCCGGTCGCAGACTTGTCAGGTGGATGCCTATGGTCATCAAAAGGTGATGGCTCCGATGGGGGCTTATAGCCAAGACGGCGCAACGCTGCAGTTTACCCCGCTTGGCGCGCTTTTGGCCATCGACATAGCCAACGATGCCGATCAAGGCACTTTGGTGCTCGATAAGGTTGCCGTAAAGTCTTCGTCATCAGCATTATGGGGGTATGCCGAGGTTGAAGGCATGGCTACGGACACCCGTAAATTGGTAATCACGGATGCGTTTCAATCTGGCGTCAACGACTATATCACCCTCGTTGGTGATGCTGGCGGTAGCCTCGACATCACCATTGCGCGAGGGAGTAGCCAAACGCTATATGTCTCATTGCCAGCCTTGGAGGAAGGCGTTGACGAGCGGCTCACCTTCTTCGTTTTCTCCCATGTCGCCGGCAGCGATGCCCAGCACGAGTATTCCATTAGCTTGGATAATGCATTTAATGGCAGCGCCTCTTTGGCCAAGATGGCCGCCGTGCCTTTTGCCATGTCGGCTGCCAACGAAATTGCCTACGACGATCCCGATATCGTCGAAGGCTGCCTTCCCGGCATATTCTCGGTTTCGGCCACCAAGCGGGTGTGCTTCTCGCAGGGCAACCTGCAGTGGACCTCGACGGGTTCTCATGCTGTCAACGGCGACGGTACCGCTGCCGGCACCTGGCGTTTTGCCGAGCATCAGTACGACATGGTGGGTTCGCCGTCGCAATACAATAGTTCCAGTGTAACCAGTGTGTACAACATGTTTCCTGGCAATGTGAGCGGCAGCGACAATGCCGATATCTCCCCCACCTACACCGGCTGGATAGACCTCTTCGGCTGGGGCACCAGCGGCTACCACGACAATTCCGACCCCTACAACACCAACTACTATCCCTATTCCGTTTCCTATTATGAGAACGATATTCCTACTTACAACAATCACGGCTATGGTCCTTCCACCAATATGTCATCGCCCAACCTTACAGGTGCTTCGGCTAATTACGACTGGGGAGTCTATAATGCCATCTCTAACGGCGGCAACCACCCCAACCAATGGCGCACGCTAACAGATGAAGAGTGGGACTATCTCTACCGTACCCGTACCAAGGCCAAGAGCAAGTGGGGCACCGGACGAATCCAGCTGACCGATGGTTCCTACGTCCATGGCTGCATTTTCTTGCCCGACAGCTGGACACTGCCCAGTGGCTGTTCTTTCAAAGCCGGGATTGCTTCCAGTGAATCTGAAACGGATTATTCGCGCAACACCTACACGCTCTACCAATGGTCGCGGATGGAAACCGCGGGTGCCCTATTCTTGCCGGCTGCGGGTGACCGCTCCGGCACGGATGTCTACAATGTTGGCGGTATGGGTCACTATTGGTCGTCGTCGTACGACGATAGCTACTTTGCAATCTACTTCTGCTTCAATGGCAGTGGCATGGGAACGTTCTGCTATAGACGCTGCGAAGGTTTAGCTGTCCGCCTCGTCAGGGATTATTATTAAGACAAGACCCTCTCAATTCCAAGACTCCTCGGTACCAAGACCCTCTCAATTCCCCCTTACGGGGATGTGTCTGCCGTCCGCTATCGTCAAGGCTTGCACTGAAATAGGGTAAGCCTTGGAAGACAGTGCGTTGCAAGCCATTGTTATGGTTTCTTGGACCATCATGCGCACAACGCGATTTCTCATTTTCTCAATTTCTCAATTTCTCACTTATGTGTTTGGGAATTATCCTTTTTCTCGTTTTCTCGTTTTCTCGCTTATATGTTTTGGAGTCTTTTACCAAAACCTTCATTCAAAAGATTCCTTTATTCTGCGTGAAATAAAAAAGCCTTGTTTTCGCGCAGCTATTTCACGCAGAATTGTGGAATGAAAGGAAAACGCTTGGGGCGTAATTAATTTTGAAGGTTGAAGGTTGAAAGTTGAACGTTGAAATGGTTGAAGGTTGAATGGGTTTTCAAATCTTCAAACCTTTTTCTTTCATGTGAAAGAAATCATAGCAGGTAGTATAGGCCGATGCCTAGGTAGTTGCCTAGCATGTAGCCTAGGAGGCCGATGACGATGCCTACGATGATGAGGTCTTTGTTGTTTACCAGTGCCGCGGCCAGCGGGACGAAGGGCGGTGAGTTGATGAGCGCGACGCTGGCTACCAGCGCGGTATCGCCGTCGACGCCTAGGAACTTCGAGAACAGTACCTGCAGCACCAACGAGCCAAAGACCACGAAGAAGATGTACCACAAGATACTCAGGCTCCCCGCGAGGTCCATCTGGCGGATGTCGCAGGCATTGGCAATGGAGAAGCAGAAGACATATACGAGATAAAGTCCTAGTTCGAAGGCAAATGGCTGCTTGCCGACGGCATTGGCCTGCTTGTTGATGTCCCGAGTCCAAGGCAGGAAGGAGGCGGCAATGGCGAATGTGGTGACGGCCAGTATCAGTACCGGCGTCGAGGCAGCCTCGGGAAAGAGCTTGGAGAAGAAATAGGCGGCGGCTGTCAGCACTATTGCCATCAGCACCACCAGCAACTTCTTGCCGAAGGCGGTATCCTTGTTCCCGGCGCTGGGGACCTCCTCGGCTGGCTGCTTCGTGGCGGCAGCTTCGCTGCCATTGGTTGCTGTGGCTGTGGCTGGCACTGCTTTCTTGGGCAGCAGCCATCGGAAGACGGGCTTGCCTAGGCAGATGACGAAGACGAGGTAGAGCCCGGTGACGATGAGGTCGTAGGAGGTGACGTAGAGGTAGGTCTCGGCATCCATGCCCACGCCTTGTGCGATGGCGCCCATGTTAGGGATGCCGCCGGTGTAGATGCCCACTGCGACGGCCGACACTTGTGCGAAGCGCTGGCTGTCTTGCCCGTCGCGGAACAGGAAGAAACCCGTCACCACGACGATGAGGATGGCGAAGAATCCGCTGAGGAAGGCCTTGATGGCGCTGCGCGTGTTCCAGTGGGCCAGGTTGCAGGAGAGCAGCATCAAGGCGATGGCCAGCGGCACGCAGACGCTGCCGATGGTGTTGTTGGCTTCGAGCAGCGCTTCGTCGTGCAGCCAGGGGGTGAGGTTGGCGACGAGGAGTCCGATGACATATAGCACCGCCATGGGGCTCACCTTGTCAATCCAGCTCCATCGCCGTGCCAGCAGCATGACCAGCAGCGGCACCGCCAGGAGGTAGAGGATATAGAGCGCAAATCCCATGGCCATAGGTTTTTTTATTGGGAATGTTTCAGGGTGGCGTCGAGTTCCTCTTTGAGGAAGAGCGCGGTGTCGTTGCCCGGCACTTGGGCGAGGGCCTCGGGGGTGCCTTCGAAGATTACCTGTCCGCCGCGGCGGCCGCCGTCGGGACCCATGTCGATAATCCAGTCGGCCACCTTGATGACGTCCATGTTGTGCTCGATGACCAGCACGCTGTTGCCTTTGTCGACCAGCCGTTGCAGCACGTCGAGGAGCACGCGGATGTCTTCGAAATGGAGGCCCGTGGTGGGCTCGTCGAGGATGTAGAGCGTGTTGCCGGTCTCGGGGCGTGCCAGCTCGGTGGCCAGCTTGATGCGCTGGGCTTCTCCGCCGCTGAGGGTGGTGGAGGACTGTCCGAGGGTGATGTAGCCGAGGCCCACCTCCTGGATGGTCTTGAGCTTGCGGTAGATCTTGGGGTAGGACTCGAAGAAATCGACGGCCTCGTTGATAGTCATGTCCAGCACGTCGGCGATGGACTTGCCCTTGTACCGGATTTCCAATGTCTCGCGGTTGTAGCGCTTGCCGTTGCAGATTTCGCAGTTGACGTAGACGTCGGGGAGGAAATTCATCTCGATGGTGCGCACGCCGGCGCCCTTGCAGTGCTCGCAGCGGCCGCCGCCGACATTGAAGGAGAAACGGCCGGGCTTGTAGCCGCGGATGCGGGCGCTGGGCAGTTGGGTGAAGAGCTGGCGTATCTCGTCGAAGACGCCGGCATAGGTGGCGGGGTTGCTGCGCGGGGTGCGGCCGATGGGAGACTGGTCTATCTCGATGACTTTGTCGATGTTGTCGATGCCTTCGACGCTCTTGTAGGGCAGCGGCTGCTTGAGGGCGTGGTAGAAATGCTGGTTGAGAATGGGATGGAGGGTCTCGTTGATGAGGCTCGACTTGCCGCTGCCGCTGACGCCGGTGACGCAGACGAAGCGGCGCAGGGGGATGTCGAGGGTGGCATCCTTGAGGTTGTTGCCGGTGGCGCCGGTGACGACGATGTGCTGGCAGCCCTCTATCGGACGGCGCTGGGGAATGGGGATGTCCTTGACGCGGTTGAGGTAGTCGAGGGTGAGGGTGTGGCGCTTGGAGGTGACGAGCTGCTTGTGGGTGCCTTGGAAGATGATTTTGCCGCCGTGGACGCCGGCACCGGGGCCGATGTCGACCACGTAGTCGGCGCTGGAAATCATGTCGCGGTCGTGTTCGACGACGATGACGCTGTTGCCCAAGTCGCGCAGTTCCTTGAGGGCGTTGATGAGGCGGCGGTTGTCGCGTTGGTGGAGCCCGATGCTGGGCTCGTCGAGGATATAGAGCACGTTGACGAGGCGGGCGCCTATCTGGGTGGCCAGGCGGATGCGCTGCGACTCGCCGCCAGAGAGGCTGCTGCTGTTGCGGTTGAGCGAGAGGTAGCCCACGCCGACATTGATCATGAACTGTGTGCGGTTGAGTATCTCGCGCAGGATTTCGTGCGCCACCAGCTGTTGCTGGCTGTCGAGACGCTCCTCGAGGTGTTCGAGGCGGCCGTAGAGTTCGATGAGGTCCAGCTCGGCCATCTCGCCGATGTGCATGCCGTCGATTTTGAAGGCGAGGCTCTCGGGCTTGAGGCGGTAGCCGTGGCATTCGGGGCAGGGGACGGTGTTCATGAAACTGGCGGCCCATTTTTGGAGGGCCGAGGAACTGTCGTCGGAGGCGAGCTGCATGATGTAGTTGACGATGCCCTGGAAACTGCTGCCGTGGTTCATTTCGTAGGCGTCTTCCATGCCGGTGAAGTCGCTGGTGCCGTAGAGGATGGTGTTCATGGCATCCTCGGAGAAGGAGCTCACGGGGTCGTCGATGGTGAAGTGGTAGTGCTGCCCGAGGTTCTCGAGCTTGCGGTAGAAATAGTTGGTGGGGCTATATTTTCCGAGCACCTCGAAGGCTCCGTCGCGGATGCTCTTGGAGGGGTCGGGGATGAGCTTGGTGATGTCGATTTGGGCTATCTGTCCCAGTCCGTTGCACTTGGGACAGGCACCGTAGGGGGAGTTGAAGGAGAAAGTGTTGGGCTCGGGCTCGGGGTAGGAGAGACCCGTGGCGGGGTCCATGAGCAGGCGGCTGTAGTAGGTAGGCTGCGGCAGCGGTTGCGGGATGGGCGACGGGGGAATGTTCTCGAGTATCATGAGGACGCCCTTGCCCTGCTTGAAGGCGGTACGCACGGCTTCTTTGAGGCGGTCGGGGCTCTTGCCGACGCGCAGTCGGTCGATGACCAGCTCGATGTCGTGGGTCTTGTAGCGGTCGACCTGCATGTTGTAGGTCAGCTCACGCACCTCGCCGTCGACGCGCACGCGGAGGAAGCCCTTCTTGGCTATCTGGGTGAAGAGTTCGCGGTAGTGCCCCTTGCGTGCTTTCACCAGCGGGGCGAGGATGGTGATGTCCTTGCCGTTGTATTTCTCGACGATGAGCGCGATGATCTGCTCTTCGGTGTATTTGATCATCTTCTCGCCGCTGACGTGCGAGTAGGCGGTGCCGATGCGGGCGTAGAGCAAGCGGACGAAGTCGTATATCTCAGTTACGGTGCCGACGGTGGAGCGGGGGTTCTTGTTGGTGGTCTTCTGTTCGATGGAAATCACGGGGCTGAGTCCGGTGATGCAGTCCACGTCGGGGCGTTCGATGTTGCCGATGAAGTGGCGGGCATAGGCCGAGAAGGTCTCCATGTAGCGGCGTTGCCCTTCGGCATGGATGGTGTCGAAGGCGAGGCTGGACTTGCCGCTGCCACTGAGTCCGGTGAACACCACGAGCTGGTTGCGCGGGATGTCGATGTCGACATTCTGGAGGTTGTGCTCACGGGCTCCTAATATTTCAATTTTGGCCATGTGCTAGATGCTGGTGATGAAGCGGGTGTCTTTTCTGCCTTTGGTCAGTGTCTTGTGCAGGGTGCCGTTGGGAATGGGCAGCTCTACGGTGTAAGTCTTATTGGCCTTATTCTTGAGGTTGTCGGTTTGAATCCAGGGGTTGAGTGTGCGCAGCATTTTGTAGGTGGTGCCGTTGTCTTTGGCGAATTTGTAGAGGTCCACATTCTGGCCAGAGAGGGTGGCGGTGCGCGTGGGGATGGGCTCGTAGAGGTCGCAGCGGCGGAGGTGGTAGCCGTACTGCTTGGGGTTCTGCATGATGAGTTTCATGGCGAGGATGCGATAGACGTAGCGGCCGGTCTCGCTATTGAGGCGTATGTCGTAGTAGTTGGTGGTGTTTTGGTCGGCCATGCGGCGGGAGAGGCCATTTTCGCCGCAGTTGTATGCGGCAGCGGCTGCCGACCAGCTGTGGAAGCGGTTGTAGAGGGCGCGGATGTATTTGCAGGCGGCCTCGGTGGAGGCAGCAAGGTCGTTGCGCATGTCAATCTCGTCGTTGTTCACGAGGCCGTACTTGGTGCCGGTGGAGGGGATAAACTGCCAGAATCCCTGTGCCTTGGCAGGGGAGGTGGCGTTGGTGAGGCCGCTTTCGATGACGCAGAGGTACTTGAAGTCTTCGGGGATGCCGTTTTTCTTCAGGATGGGCTCGATGACAGGGAAATAGCGGTTGGCACGCTTGAAGTAGAGCACGGTGCTCGACTGACGGTACATGTTGATGATGAGTTCGTTGTCGAGGGCTTCGCGGACATAGTAGGTTTCCATGGGAACCTTTTCGCCGGCGAAGGAGAGCGTGTCGGGGATGACGGGGGCGTAGACGCGGTAGTCGGCCATGATGGCGCGGCGCTGCACCTCCTCGCTGTCTTCTTTCTGTGAGGCGAAGATGAATATTTCTCCGGCTATGGCCAGAGAGGCCAGTATGATAGCAGCAATAGCGAGTTTTTTCAAGGTCTAGCAGTTTATGGAGGCATGCGGCATGGCTGAGAGGCCGCTGCCATTATACATTATATTATATATGCGTGCGCAAGCAATGATGCACGATTTCTTCTGCCACCTGGGCTTTGCTGAGCAACGGGGTGGCATGGTTGCTGCCGTCGCGGCTGAGGATGGTGACGCGGTTGGTGTCGACGCCGAATCCTGCGCCAGCATCGCGCAGGGAGTTCAGGACAATGTAGTCTAGATTCTTTTTTTCCAATTTACGATGGGCATTGTCCAGTTCGTTGTCGGTTTCTAGCGCAAAGCCTATCAGTGTCTGTCCTTCGTGTTTCATGGTGCCGAGGGTGGCCAGTATGTCGGGGTTCTGCACCAAGTTGATGGTCATGCCTTCAGAACCTTGTTTTTTCAGCTTGTGGTCGGCGCAGTTCTCTGGGCGGTAGTCGGCCACGGCTGCGGAGAGGATGGCCGCCTGGCAGTCGGGGAAAAGGGCGGTGGCGGCTTGATACATCTCGCGGGCACTCTCCACGTCGGTGCGGCGGATGTTGGGATGGTGGCATTTCAGAGCCGTGGGGCCGCTGACCAGTTCTACTAGTGCACCATGCCTAGCCAGTGACTCAGCCAGTGCGAAGCCCATCTTGCCTGAGGAATAGTTGCCGATGAAACGCACAGAGTCGATGCGTTCGTAGGTGGGTCCGGCGGTGACTAGGATGCGCTGTCCCGAGAGGTCGGGTTCTAATAGCAGGGCCTCTTCGACGGCTTGTGCCAGCAACTCGGGGTCGGGCATGCGCCCGGTGCCGCTAGTGCCGCAGGCTAGCTCGCCTTCGTCTGGCTGCACGATGGTCACGCCAATTGATTTGAGGTATTCAATGTTGCGCTGTACGGCTGGACATTCCCACATTTGGGTGTTCATGGCGGGTGCCATGATGAGCGGCTTGCGTGCAAAGGAGAGCAGCAATGTGCTCAGTGCGTCGTCGCCGATGCCGCTGGCCAGCTTGCCAATAATGTTGGCGGTGGCGGGTGCCACGATGAGGGCATCGCCCCAGTCTTTGAGCGAGATATGCTCGGTGGTGTGGTCGTTGTTGACGTCGAAAAGGTCGGCATACACCTTGTTGCCCGAGACAGTCTCGAGGGTGAGTGTGGTGACGAACTGCAGTGCGTGCTGCGTAGTCACGCATTTCACCTCGTGACCCATCTTGCGCAGCAGGCGCACCAGCAGGGGTGCCTTGTAGGCGGCGATGCCGCCGGTAATGCCGACGATGACGTGCATGGTGGGGCGCTTATTCTTGCTCTTTGATTACCGAGTTTTCCAGTTCTTCCATGCGGCGCTGCTCTTGGTCTTCCTTGGCAGGGTTGCGGTAGTAGAGCTTGTGGTCGAGGTATTCGTCGGTGGCGGTCAAAACGGGCTTGGGCATCTGTTCGAAGCGGCGCACTACCTCAATCTGCTCGCGGTTCTCATAGTACTCGTCGAGTCCGTCGCTGTTGAAGGCGAATTCCTGAATCTTCTTGTTCAGTTCTTTCTTTTCTTCAATGGCCAGCTGGTTGGCACGCTTGGTCAACATGGCTACGGTCTCGTAGATGTTGTCGGTCATGTCGCTGAACATGGCGGTGTTGCGGGTGATGGTAGTGTTAGTGATTTTTTTCTTGGCTGTCTCTTCCATTTTCTTTGTTGATAATTATATTGGGATTCTTGATTTATTTCTGTTCTTCGAGTTTGGCGATGGCGGCTTTGGCCTTGGTGTAGTAATCTTGTGCCTGACTGAGGTATTTGGAGTCGCTGAAAAAGGTAGCGAAGCGGTCGAAGTCGTTGACCACTTGCTGCAGGCGTTCCTTCATCTTCGACTCTTGGCTGTTGATGCCGTAGTTGTAGCTGCTGGCAAGCATGTAGAACATGGCCTGTTCTTTGTAGGGCGAGTCGGGATAGTTGCTCAGGAAGGCTTGCAGTGACACGTAGGCCGCGTTGTAGTTCTCGGTCTGGTAGTAGTTGTAAGCTATTTCGTAGGCTTTGGTCATCAGTTTATTGTTCAGCTCGTCGAGGTATTTGTTGATTTCTGGCACATGTACGCTTTGGGGGTAGCGGTTAAGATAGGACTCAAAGGCCTCGATGGCCTCCTTGGTCTGGGTTTGGTCAAGGTAATAGGCAGGCGACTCGCGGTACTTGCAGGTGGCGGCGATGTAGAGGGCCTCTTCGGCATTGCTGTTGTAAGGGAAGCGCTTGGCGTAGCTGTTGAACTGGTAGCCGGCGGAGTAGTAGTCCTTCTCGGCCAACAGCGTCTGTCCATAGTACCAGGCGATGCTGTCGGCTTTCTCTTTGCCGTGGTAGTGGGTGATAAGATTTTCTAGCAGCTGTATGGCCCTAGTGTTGTTGCCATGGTTGTAGTAATCCACGGCAGCGCGGTACTTGGCATCAAAATCGTTGCCTTTGACCAATTTGTCGTAGTTGCCGCAACTTGTTAGCAGCACGGCCGATAGGAGCAAAAATCCAAGTCTTTTGAAGGTTTTCATAGCTTGCAAAGATACGCATTTTTTTTCATATAATGCTTTTTTATATATAATTTTTATTTTAGAGGCTTTATTGGAGGATGGCTAGGTGTGTAACCCCTATTCCCCACAAGAGGAAAAATAACGAATCCGCACAATAATTTTTATGAAGTTACGTTAAAAAATAATGAAAAATTCCTTCGCCGATGCTCTGCTGACGGAGGAAGCATTGGTTGATAATTAGTATGGTAAACTGAATATGAGAAAGATCGTATCAATACTGCTTTTGGCTGTTTCGGCAGCCTGTGCCGTCGCTCAGAACGACGGATTCCAACTCACATGGCACGGCATGGTCAACCCCGTGCTGTGGGCCGAAACCCGTGACGGCATCAGCGGCCGCGAGGGCATGATGTATTTCTATCCCAAGCCTGTGGTGCTCGATGCTGACGGCCATGACCTCAACGGCAACGGTTCACTCAACATGCTGGCTATCACCGCTCGGATCAACCTCACCATCCAGGGTCCCGAGATATGGGGAGCACGGGTGAAGGGCTTCATCGAGGGCGATTTCACCGGCAGCAATGAGACCACTATCAACTGTTTCCGCTTGCGGCATGCCTATCTCGACATGCGTTGGACATCGGCGCATCTGTTGGCTGGCCAGTACTGGTACCCGATGGTCATCCACGAAATCATGCCCAACACCCAGCCGCTGAACATGGGTGCTCCGTTCCACCCCTACGCCCGCTACAACCAGATCCGCTACACCCACCACGTCGGCAACTGGGAGGTCATGGCTGCCGCGGCTTTCCAGCTTGACAACAAAAGCCAAGGGCTCGACGGCAGCAGCACCAGCTACCTCAAGCGCAGCGGCCTGCCTGAGATGAACTTCCAGTTCCGCTACAACGGCTTGGGCGATGACGGGCTCTTTTTCGGTGCCGCCTACAACATGTTGGTGCTGCAGCCCATTGCGGGGGGTGAGAATTTTGCAAGCCATTCCTTCAGCATCTTCGGCCGCTACGACTGCCCTTGCGGGTGGAGCCTCCGCGCGCAGGCCTTGCTTAACAACAACCTCTACGAAGGCTGCACCCTTGGCGGATACTATTGGCTCAACCCCGTCTATACCACGTACCTCAAGCCGCACGAAGGTTTCCATCCCTGGCATTTCAACACCTTCTGGACTGATATTAGCAAGACCAAGGGAGCTTGGCGTCCGGGTCTCTTCCTCGGTTATGGCTACAATGCCGATGTGGCGGCTTTGCGCAGCCTGCGCGAGCATGATGCCATTTTTGGTCGCGGGCAAGAACTTCGCAGCCTTTGGCGCATCCAGCCCCACATCACCTACGCCACAGCCAAAGGCCTCAGCCTCACCGCCGAGATGGAATATACCTGTGCCGACTACATCGAGAGCGGCAATGCAGACAACCTGCGCCTCATCCTCGGTGCCTGCTACGCGTTTTAGGCGTGAAGGAATAAAATTTCGAATTGCAAATCATTAATTACAAATTGTTAACTAACTATCATACCCACTCCTGCTATTGCGACGGCAAGGCCACCCCGCGCGAGATGGTTGAGTTTGCTGTGTCGCATGGCTTCACACACCTTGGATTCTCTGGCCATTCCCCCCTGCCTTACGCCAACTCGTTCTCCATCCATGGTGACAAATACCTCGAATATTGCGACACCATCCGTGCGCTGAAGGTTGAGTTCGCCGACCGCATTGACCTCCGACTCGGACTCGAAATTGACTATGTGCCAGGTCTCTGCGAAGATTTTGCCCCCTTAGCGCAACAAGGCGGCTTGGAATACACCATCGGCAGCATCCACCTCATTCCCAACCCCGATGCCATCGACTACCTGCGCAGTCATCCGGCCGAAGCTGCCGACCACCTATGGATGATTGACGGTCCACGCTACGAGACCTACGATGACGGCCTCCAACGCCATTTCGGCGGCGATATTCGTCGCGCCGTCACCGCATTCTTCCGGCAGAACTGCGAGATGATTGAGAGCCAGCATCCCACCATCGTGGGCCATTTCGACAAGGTGGTGATGCACAACCGCGACCGCTATTTCCAGTACGACGAGCCTTGGTTCCAACACCTAGTCAGCGAGATCGTGCTGCTCATCCGCGACATGGGCTGCATTTGTGAGGTCAACACCCGTGGCATCTACAAGGGGCGCCACTACGACTATTATCCCGCTAAAGAGACCCTTGTGCGCATGAACGAACTGGGCATTCCCGTCATTGTCAGCACCGACGCCCACGCTCCCGAAGATCTGCTCCGCACTGAGGGCGCTGTCGATTTTCTGCGTGGCATCGGCTATCGCGAGGTGGTGGAGACAATTTGAAAGAATGTCAAAAAACGAACTAAAAAGGCTGTGGGATTGAATTTCCACAGCCTTTCTATCATAGTGTGATATGTGATACTTAGAGATTTACCGCGAGGCGAGGAATTTCTTCCACATTTCGTAACGGTCGCCTTTGAGGACGCGGGGGAACTTGCTCGCACCACCCACCTTGCCGATGCAGTCGCGCATGAAGTCGTAGAAAACTTGGGTTGGCAGCACGTCGATGTCCAAATGGCGGATAGCTTCGAGGCGTTCCACCTTGTAGTCGTCGTTGAGTTCGCAGAGGTAGGCATCGATTTTGGCGATGGCCTCCTGCGGGTCGAGCGGGTCGTCGGTACCTAAGTACCAATGGTGGCTGAACATGGTATCGTGGCGTTCGCCAGCAACGGTGAACTCGCAGATGTTGACATTCATCTCTTCTGCCAGGAGTTCCACGGCACGGTTCATGTTGTCCTGCGAGAGGTGCTCACCGGTGATGCTGAGGAAATGCTTGGTGCGGCCGGTGACACAGATGTCACAGTTCTTCACATCAGTGAACTTGACAGTGTCGCCGATGAGGTAGCGCCAAGTGCCGGCGCAGGTGCTCAGCAGGATGGCATAGTTCTGTTCGGCCTCGACTTCAGCAAGGGTGAGGGTGCGGCAGTCGGGACGGATGTTGCCGTCTTCGTCGAAGTTCTCCTCGTTAAAGGGTACGAACTCGAAATAGACGCCGTTGTCCACCAGTAGCTGCATGCAGCGACGCTTGAGGTCGACCTGATAGGCTATGTAGCCCTCGGAAGCTAGGTAGCTTTCTACGAAAAGCACCTCCTTGCCGAAGAGTTTCTCGAAGCTCTTCTCGTAGGGGGCGAAGGCCACGCCGCTATGGACATACACGGATAGGTTGGGCCACATCTCGTGGATGTTGTTGAGGTGGTAGTCGTTGACGATGCGCTCTAAGAGGATCTGCACCCACGCAGGGACGCCTACCAGCACGCCGATGTCCCATGTCGGGGCGGCCTTGACCATCTCATCTAGCTTGTCCTGCCAGTCCTTGAGCTTGGAAATCTGCTGGCCAGGCTTGTAGAAAAACTCAAACCATTTGGGAATGCGTCCAGCGGTGATGCCGGAGAGGTCGCCGGCATAGTAGTTGCCTTCGGCGAAATATTGTAGGTCGGTGCTGCCGGCAATGCAGAGTACGCCAGAGTTGTAGAACGAGGCGGGGAAGTCGTATTGAGAGGCAGAGAAGAACTGCTTGGTGCCGGCCTTAGTGATGCTATTGAGCATGGGGCGGGTGATGGGGACGAACTTGCTGGCGGCTTCGGAAGTGCCGGAACTGAGGGCGAAATATTTTATTTTTCCGGGCCAGGTTACGCGGCGCTCGCCTTTCTGGGCACGATACCACCATTCGTTGTGCATCTTGTTGTAGTCAAACACCGGCACAGCCTTGCGATAGGCGTCGGTGATGTTGTCGGCGCGGAGGATGTCGCTGAAGCCATAGTGCTGGCCGAAGGCGGTGAGCTGGGCGCGGCGCAGCAGCTTGCGCAGCTCGCGTTCCTGGGCCTTGACGGGGTTGATGCGCTTCTGCTTGGCTTCGGCGGGGATGCTGCTGATTTCTGCAACGGTTTTTATGACTGCTCCTACGATGGGTATTTGCATTTTGGGGTATTTTGTTGCTATTGATGTCTATTTTGTTTTTTGTTGATTTAACGGAATATATTATTTGCCAATAGATTGGGCGAAAATATTGTGTTAAAAAAACGATGCAAAGATACTATGTTTTTTTCAATTATGCACCTTTTTTTAACAAAAAAAAATGCACCCATGTGGGAAATGATGCGACAATCGAATTTTTTTTTGTATCTTTGCAATTTCAAAATGACGCTATCCGATACTATGGACAAGATTGAAGTGATGGCCCCCGTAGGGTCTTACGAAAGCCTCAGCGCTGCCATTCAGGCAGGTGCCGATGCGGTATATTTCGGAGTGGGGAACCTCAACATGCGCTCCCGCTCTGCTGCCAATTTCACCCTCGACGACTTGGCTCGCATCGCCGACACAGCCCACCAGCACAATGTGCGTACCTATTTGACTGTCAATACTATCATTTATAATCAAGAAATTGAGGAGATGCACACCTTGGTGCAAGCCGCCCAAGCAGCAGGCATCAGCGCCATCATCGCCTCCGACATGGCGGTCATCACCTACGCAAACAGCATCGGCATGGAGGTGCATATCTCCACGCAGTGCAACATCTCCAATGTCGAGGCAGTGCGCTTCTTCTCGCAGTTTGCCGACGTCATCGTCACCGCTCGTGAACTGCCGTTGCGCCAAGTGGCCGAAATCACGCAGTATATCCGCGACAACGATATCCGCGGCCCCAAGGGCGAGCTGCTGCAAGTGGAGGTCTTCGCCCACGGCGCCCTCTGCATGTCGGTCAGCGGCAAGTGCTACCTCAGCCTCGACGAATACAATTACAGCGCCAACCGCGGCGCCTGCCTCCAGCTCTGCCGCCGCCAATATTTGGTGAAAGACCTCGAGAGCGACACCGAACTTATCGTCGATGGCAAATACATCATGTCGCCCAAGGATTTATGCACCATCGGCTTCCTCGATAAGATTGTCCACGCCGGTGTGCGGGTGCTCAAAATCGAAGGCCGTGGCCGTTCTGCCGACTATGTCAAGGTGGTGGTGGAATGCTATAAGGAGGCCCTTGCCGCCATCGCCGACGGCACCTACACCCAAGAGAGAATAGCCGCTTGGACCGAGCGGCTGCGCACCGTCTTCAACCGCGGTTTCTGGGATGGCTATTACCTAGGCCGTAAGATGGGCGAATGGAGCGAGCGCTATGGCTCGCAAGCTACCGAGAACAAGGTCTATCTTGGCCGCATCACCAACTACTATAATCGTCCCCAGGTGGCCGAGATGAAGATAGAGACCGCTGAGACCCTCAGCGTGGGAGACCGTCTCATGGTCACCGGCCAGACCACGGGCGTCTACACTGCCGAGGTGGTAGAACTGCGCCTAGGCGACAGCGCCAAGCCCGTGCAGCAGGTGCGCCAAGGCGATATCTTCAGCGTCAAGACCACCGAATTGCTCCACCGCGGCGACAAACTCTACCGTGTCGACACCGTAGTGGACGAGTACTAGAAACCTTACCCCTTCCCCCGTAACGTCTTTAACTCCTTAACTCCATAAAAAATCCCCTATGCCCAAAGCCAAAACATTCTATTTCTGCCGCGAGTGCGGATACCAGTCCAGCAGCTGGCTGGGCAGGTGTCCCGAGTGCGGCAAATGGAACACCTTCGACGAGGAGGTGGTGCAGAGCGCCAGTGCCGCCAAGTCTAGTGCCAAAGTCAAAGGCACCAGCACCCCCAAGCTCATTCAGCAGGTCACCTACAGTGAGACTCAGCGATTGCCTACCCACTGCGCTGAGTTCGACCGCGTGTTGGGCGGCGGCATCGTGCCGGGTAGCCTGCTCCTCCTTGGCGGCGAGCCGGGCATAGGCAAGAGCACCCTGCTCATCCAGACCGCCCTAGCCATCGCCGACCGCCGCATTCTCTACGTCAGCGGCGAGGAGAGCGAAGAACAGATTAAGATGCGTGCCGACCGTGTCTGCCAGCCCGGGGGCGACTGCTATGTGGTCTCCGAGACTAGCATGGAGCGTATCTTCGAGCATATCTCCGCCGTGCAACCCGAGATGGTTATCGTGGACTCCATCCAGACCGTCTGCACCGAGGCCATCGAGTCGGGTAGCGGCAGCATCTCGCAGATTCGCGAGTGCACCACCCAGCTGCAGCGCTACGCCAAAGAGAGCGGCGTGCCCGTGCTGCTGGTGGGGCACATCACCAAGGATGGCACCTTGGCGGGTCCCAAGGTCATGGAACATATCGTCGATGCTGTCTTGCAGTTCGAGGGCGACAGGAACTATGGCTTCCGTATCTTGCGGGCGTTGAAAAACCGTTTCGGCTCCACTGCCGAGATAGGCATCTTCGAGATGCGCGGCAACGGCCTCTGCGAAGTCGCCAACCCCTCCGAACTGCTCCTGGCTCACCGCGACGAGGAACTCAGCGGAGCCGCCGTGGCAGCCACCCTCGAAGGCGTGAGGCCCCTGTTTGTGGAGGTGCAGTCGCTGGTGAGCAGCGCCGTCTACGGCACCCCCCAGCGCAACGCCAACGGTTTTGACATGCGCCGCATGAACATGCTGCTGGCGGTCCTTGAGAAACGCTGCGGTTTCAAGCTGGGCGCCAAGGATGTCTTCCTCAACATGGCGGGAGGTCTGCGCGTCAGTGACCCCGCCCTCGACCTCGCGGTGTCGTGCAGCATCCTCAGCAGCAATGTCGACATGCCCATCTCGCCGCGCTACTGCTTTGCCGCCGAGCTGGGCCTCAGCGGCGAGGTGCGTCCTGTGAGCCGCATCGAGCAGCGCATCGGCGAGGCCGCCAGGCTCGGCTTCGAGAAGATCTTTGTCTCCAAATATGACGCCCGCCAAGTCGATGCCCGCCGCTATCCCGCCATCAAGATTGTCGGCGTCGGCGTCATCGAGGAGGCCTTCCGCGAACTGTTCAGCTAATGGAATTAATCTCAGGTCAGTTTAATGACTGATAGGCACAACTTGTAAGAGCCATGTCCAAGAAACATTTTTTCCTTCTCCTGCTCTCAGTCGCAATCCTTTGTGGCGGCTGCTCCACGCTCCACCGGCTGCGCGACGGCAGCTATGCCGTGCGTGTCACCGATGCCCATTTCCGCCAATATCTGCTGGACAACGGCTACGCCGCCCCGCTGCGCAGGCAGTACATGAAGGCCACCCGGTCGGGTCTCGCCGTGCAGCTTATCGACTGCCACGCGATGGACATCTCCTCGCTCGATGGCATCGCGCTCTTTCCCAATCTGAAAGTACTGATATGCAGCGAGAACGACATCGGCCGCCTCGACCTCAGCCACAATCGGCAACTCAAGCAGCTGGTGGCCATCGAGAACCCGCTGCGCAGCCTTGATATCTCCCAATGTCCAGAACTCAAGGTGCTGCAAGTCAGCTTCCACCACCTGCGCAAGCTGGATGTGAGCCACAACGCCAAGCTTGAGGAACTGCTCTGCATCTTTGCCCCCAACATCCGCCAGCTGGACCTCTCCGGCAATCCCAAACTCCAAACGCTCTACATCCGCGAGACTAACATCCGCCTAGTAGACTTGCGGCTCAACCCCGCTTTCCGCAATCTCCATGCCCTTGACACTCCTCTGGAGGCAATCGTGGTCTCCCCACAGCACGACCTCGACTCCATTGGCGTCTCGGTGGAGGACGGCGTGCAGCTCTATGTGCTGGATGCCGGAGCCAAGCTGCCCAAACTCTCCAGACAGGAGCCCGAAAAGGTGCTTGTCAAGCAAGAAGAGGAACGCCACCCCATCGTCATGACCTTCGAGCAGGCCGACTCCTTGGGGCTCGATGTCGCCCAGCTCCGCGAGCAATATCCTGCCGCCTTCGACTACAACGACTCCACCAAGGTCTTCTCCCCCCAGAGCGTCGTGCAGACCCTCGAGTCATACGGCCAGTTCCTCATCACCTACCAGCTCTTCCTGTCGGGACTCGGGTCGGAATTCAAGCCCAACGGCGTCACCTACGACACCCCATTCCAAATCTGGAAGATAGCCTTCCACTCCGCCGACGGCTATGTGGACTATTTCCTCTACCGAGTCCAAGGCGACAACCCCTTCACTCCCGAGATGGAGGCACGGTTTCGGCAGGCTCTCACCCAATATTTCATCAACACCCCCAACGGTTTCTTCGCCAAGCGGCCCTACAGCCAATGCGGTCCCCTCAACTTCGTCCCAGCCTCGGCTACTCCGCAAGACTCCGCGGCGCACGGAACTGCGCCAAATGATTGACCTGCATTAGGCTGTGGGAAAACGGTCTATAGGTCAAATTGCAGAATGTGGCATGCTGCCAGCCTGTTTTGAGGAACGTTTGTTTGATGCAGCCGTAAAAGGTAGGCTAGCTTTCTTATGCTAAACAAATTTTACTGCAAGGCCACCCCGGCTAAGGGCAGAGTCAGCGGCGGACGATGAGTTTGGCCGTGGCAGAGGCATGGTTGCCGACGTAGGTGACGAAGTAGATGCCTTGGGGCAGTGATCGGAGGTCGAGTTGGCCATGGCCTTGGGCGTCGAGCCGGCCTCGTAGCTGTTCTATGCCTGTGGCATCACGCAGGATGACTATGCCTTTGGTATCGGGCTGGTCGACAGTGATGGCCACGTTCTCGGAGGCGGGGTTGGGACTGAGGAGGATGCTGGGCTGCGGCATCTCGGTGGCGGATGTCACCTCGGGGATTGCCAACGTGGCTGTATCGACGATGGCCAAGCGGTATTCGCCGGTGTGGATGTGGTTGTTGATGCGCATGGCTTCTTCGCGGGAACCAGTGGTGTTGTCGATGATGGTAGTGGCTTTGAGCATCTGCCAGGGCTGGACGGCATCGGGACGGTAGAATAGGCGCAGGGAGTCTTTGGCGTCCTCATTGTCGCAGAAGCCGGGGAAGTAGGTGAAATAGCTCTTGTATAGGAATGTGAGGCTGCCACGGAGCTCGGAGGGCGCAAGGTTGCATATTTGCCACGACTTGTTGTCCCACCGTACGATGCCCGGCATGGCGGGTTCTTTGTCGCCATCGGAGAAGATCACGGAGGCGATGAGGGGAACGGTGTCGGTGACGGCGCTGACGCTGGCAATCACACCGGCGTCGAAGAAGGCCCAGGTGCCGCGGGTCCATACATCGTTGGCCTCGGTGGAGTTGGCCTCGGCGAGGAGGTTGTAGTAGTCGATGATGGCGAAATCGGGGACGAAGGGCAGGGAGAACTGCTGGCGGGCCGTGGGACCGTCGCAGCGAATGTCGAGGGTGAGGCTGTCGCCGGCATAGGAGAAGAAGGTGACGGGCAGGAGGGCTTGGCGACAATAGTCGTTGGCACGATAGAGGTGCTGGCGGATGGATAGGGTGGTGACGCCACCTTCGGTGACGAGGGTGTCGACGGAATAGCTGCGGAAACCAGGACCGAAGACATGGAAGTCGAAGAAGTCGGTGAGGTCGACACCGCTATAGAGACTCAGCGAGTCGCGGAATTGGTAAGAATCCATGGCGGTGAAAGCGTTGCGCTCGAAGAGCGTCTGGATGGAGCCGAAGAAGAGGCTGTCGCCGAGAAGGTGGCGCAGTTCGTGGAAGACGATGGCTCCCTTGTAGTAGTTAAGGCTCTGGAATGAGAGGTCGTGGGGCATGGAGTGGAGCGCATGGAATCCTTCGTTGGCTTGGGGATAGCAGAGCGTCATGCGGCGATAGAATCCACGACTGAGCAAGGCACCATCGGAGAATGGGGCAGCCTCCTGATCGGCGAAAGTGGCGCCGCCTTCGTTGATCCATAGGTCGTCGATGGAGGCGCAGGTGATGAGGTTGCCAAACCACTGGTGGGCGAATTCGTGGTCCATGACATAGATGCTCGAGGAGGAGGAACTGAGGGGACTGATGGCGATGTTGTTGACATGCTCCATGCCCTCGTAGCTGGTGCTGGTGGCGGAGAAGCCCACGCTGCCCCAGCGATAGGGGCCGAACATGCGCTCATATAGCTGTAGCACCTCTTCGAAATGGTCGGTTAGCAAGTCGATGACGCTCTCGGCTGGGGTGGACCAGGAGAGATTGGCGAAACGAACGGGGTAGGTGCCATAGAGGCCTTGGACTTGGCGATGGAAGAGGCTGTAGTCGGAGGCTGCCACTCCAATTTGGTAGGTAGAAGTGGGATGCGCGAGGGTATAGCAGAAGGTGTGGGTAGAGTCGGGGTGGGCTATGGTGCTGTCGAGGATGCCGCTGCAGGTGGCTACCCAAGTTGGAGGCACGGTGAGCCGGAAGGCATAGGTGGCCTTGTCATAGACGCTGTCGCTGCAGGGGAACCAACTGCGGCCCATGCTGAAAGGGCGGACTTGGCGGTCTTGGCCGAGGTTGTAGAAGATGTCGTAATGGCAGAAAAAGCCGCCGTCGCTGCCACGCCAGCCACCGCTGCCATAGCCTATCGTGATGCGGAGGGTGTCGCCAGGCTGGGCGCCGAGCGTGGGAATATGGAGCTCCTCGGAATTGTAGCCATATGCGCCTCCGGGAAGGAGACTGTCGCCTACCTGCACCGACAGGATGGCGGCGGACATGAGGCCGAGGCTGACGTTGGCGGTGGGCTGCAAGAGGCGCATGGTGACGGCGCAGGTGCCATCGATGGGATAATAACCATAGGGATCCATGGTAAGGTCGATGTCGTAGTGGAGGACATCAATGGTGTCACGCTCAGTGAATTGCGCACGGAGCTGTGACACTCCGGCAAGCAGGAAGGCTGCTGCGAAAAGTAATAATTTGTGTTTCATAATGATTCGATTTTCGTTTGCAAAGATACGAAAAAAAATCGATTCAATAAGAGTTTTTTTTCAGTTTTTTCCACATTGTTCATCTTCTCCTTGGAAGGTTGTTTGTGGCTGCTTGTAACGTGTTGTAAATCAATTTGTCTATGGCTTCTTCGTTGAAGGATTTTCTCAGTGAGACTGGGTCCTGTTTCTAGGAGGTAGTGTGGCCTAGGTGATTTCTATCAGCAAAACATGCCTGTTTTATGCCATTTTTCTTATTTTAAGGTGGGTTCTTTAAATTTTTCCCCTAATCTATATTCAAACGTGGAATTCATAGAACCCACCTTAAGCATTTCATAAGAAAAAGTGCCGAAGGTGTTGTCATTCTTTTTGCAATTGTCTTGCATAATGGCTGCGGCAAAAAAGAATGAGGCGGTCTCCGGTCTTCGGTCTTTTTCAATTGTCTTGAATAATTTATGGGTGCTAAAAAAATACCTTATTTATAAATTAAGGTATAATATATATATATTACTTAATTATTTTATTTTGGAGAACACCTGCAAATATGCATGTAATTGAAAAAAGACCGGAGACCAGAGACCGCCACATGGGCTCAATTTCCCCTGCCTCCGGAATTTTTCGTCCCATTTTGTTCGTCCGTTCGTCCCACCCGCCAAAAAATGGCTTGCCGCTTGTTCGCTCGTTGTTCGTTCTTTCTTCGCTTTGGGCTCGCTCGTTGTTCGCTTTAGGAGCGAAGAAAGGGCGAACTAGGGGTGGGTTAGGGGTGGCGGCACACCGAACTGCTATCGGCGGTTGTTGTTGATGAGGTTGAGGATTTGCTCTTTGTCGCTGCTGAAGGTGAGGGCTGTGGTCACGATGGCATAGTTCTCGGGGTCTACGCAATAGGGGTAGGCCTTTTTGAGGAAGTCGACTTTGCCGCTGTTGAAGGTAAACTCCTGGCAGAGGCGCAGTATCTGGTTAGCCTTCATGGGGTGCTGTTGCACGAAATTCATGGCCAACTTGTCGCGCGTGGAGTCAAAACTCTCTTTATGGAGCATGTCCACCATAAGGTCGACCTCTTGCTCGGAGCAGTAGTTGTGCTGGGGTGGGGGAGGAGGCATGATGCCGGGCTGTGATGAGGTGCCAGAATGGGGTCTACCGTTGTAGTGCTGGGTGTAAGCTTCGGGCAGGATCAGTTCTAAGGCGCGGTTGCGCGTGTTGTAGGTGACGCGGCATTCTTCGCGGTTGGAGATGGGCTGGTAGACCATCATGGCAATTTTTTCGGCGGGGCGTTCAAGGACGACATAGATGTCGTGCGAGCCCCTATCGGGCAGCTGCACTTCTACCTGCCGCTGGGCATAACGGTTGACGATGTCGCCGTCCAAATAGACCTTGAACGACTCGGTGGTGGAAGCAGTGAGCACGAGGGTGGTGATTTCTTGGCGTTGGCCGCGGGTTGGGCCAGTCGAGCGTCCGCGTTCCGGACGTTGGGCCATCATGCTCAGCGTGGCTAGGATGAAGACTGTTGTGATAAGTATTTTTTTCATAGTTCGGAGTGTTTGTTATTTATTGTTTAGTCTAGCAATGTTGCAAAATCTTTCAGTTTTATTGCGTTTTTTGCCTCATCCGATGAGAAATCGGCCGAAGCGGGTCTTGAGGAGCAGCCAGGTGGTGAGGATGCTGAGGGCGAGGGTGACGGCCAGCACTATCCATGGCATCAGCCACATGCCTACTGCGCTGCCGCAGCACCAGGCAGGGAATGGGGTGTAGTAGTAGATATGCTGCATGAAGAACATGTGGAGCACGTAGACGCCGTAGCACATCGTCGAGCAGGCCTGAAGGAATGGCTTGGGCTGCGCTTCGGAATCGCGGTGCCGACGTAGCCAGTGCATCACGGTGCCGTAGAGCGCGAGGATGCCGCAGAGCGTATGGCCGAGGTTGAACAGCCGCAGCAACACTTGGGGACAGCCTTGCAACCAATGGGGACATTTGAAGGAGCAGCCGGGCATATAGAGGTGGGTGGCCTGCAGGTGCAGCAGCAGGAAGAGGAGGTAGAGCAACCATAGCATACCAGGCCAGCGCAGCGTGAGGCGTGAGCGGCGAATCCAATAGCCCAAGTAGAAATAGAAGAGAAAATAGGGCGCCCGGGTCAGTCCCATCTTTAGCCCTTTCAATCGCAGCAGCGACACCGCAGCAAGTATCAACAGCAACGCTATCGCCAGCCATTTTTCCCCACGGGGATTGCGTCGATTCACGAGACTGAGCAGCCTATCCAGCAGCCAGCAGGCCAAGAAGCACCAGAAAAGCATGGGGAGGAACCAGAGGTGGCCGATGCCGTTGGCCACGCGCCAGAAAGCCACGTTCCAGCTGAAACGGGCGGGGTTGAATCGGTAAAGGAGAAAATAGACCGTGCCGAAGATGAAGCAAGGGATGATGAGCCGCTTGAACTTCTTCCACACGAAGGCGAGGAATCCTTGCTGCCTGCCCAGCTCCACGCACTGGTAGCAGAATACATAGCCGCCCACGAAGGCGATGGTCTCGATGCGGAAGCCGCTGATGAGGTGCCCCAGCCACCAATAGGCTGCATTGGCGGGCACGCCAGCCGGCGCCGTCCACCCCCCCGGTGAAGACGCACAGCGAGTGGTACACCACCAACAAAAAGATTATCAGCGGTCTGATGATGGAAATTTCAAAAAGCAGCCTTTTTTTCACGATGCAAAGATACGAAAAAAAAAGCAAACAGCAACAATACGGGACTATCTGCCAAAATGTCAGTCGGGCGGAGTTGGCATATTTATTGCGTAAAGGGGGGCTATTGACAAAAATAAAAATTAGATACTATGAACGGTAATTTGAATGTGCAGACCGAGAACATTTTCCCGGTAATCAAAAAGTTCCTTTACTCCGACCACGAGATATTCCTCCGCGAACTGGTGTCGAATGCCATCGACGCCACCCAGAAACTCAAAGCCCTCAGTTCGCGTGGCGAGCTGCAAGGCGACACAGGCGACCTCACCGTCACCGTGAAACTGGACAAGAAAACCCTCACTATCAGCGACCGCGGCATCGGCATGACCGCCGAAGAGGTGGAGAAATACATCAACCAGATTGCCTTCAGTGGCGCCACCGACTTCCTTGACAAATACAAGGATGTGCAAGAGAACCTCATCGGCCATTTCGGCCTCGGTTTCTACAGTGCCTTCATGGTGGCCGACAAGGTGGAGATTTTCTCCAAGAGCTACAAGGACGCCCCCGCCATTCACTGGAGCTGCGACGGCAACCCCCAGTTTGAGATGGTGGAAGACCCCAAGCACACCGACCGCGGTACTGACATCGTGCTGCATATCGCCGACGACTGCAAGGAGTTCCTCGATGAGCAGCAGATTCTGCAGCTGCTGAAGAAATACTGCCGTTTCATGCCCATCGCCATCCGCTTTGGCGAGGAGAGCGTCTGGGTGGACAGCGATACCGAGTTTGAAGAGGTTGACGACGGCAAGGGCGGCAAAGAACAGAAGCCCAAACGCGTGGAGAAAAAGCAGCCCCGCATCATCAACAACACCGAACCCGCCTGGCGCAAGTCGCCTGCCAACCTGACCGACGAGGACTACCAGAAGTTCTACCACGAGCTCTACCCCATGAACTTCGAAGACCCGCTGTTCCAGATTCACCTGAATGTAGACTACCCCTTCAACCTCACCGGCATCCTCTATTTTCCCAAGGTGCGCAAGACCATCGACCCCAACCGCAACAAGATCCAGCTCTACTGCAATCAGGTCTTCGTGACCGACAGCGTCGAAGGCGTGGTGCCCGACTACCTGATGCTGTTGCACGGCGTGCTCGACTCTCCCGATATTCCCCTCAATGTCAGCCGCAGCTATCTCCAGAGCGATAGCAACGTGAAGAAGATTTCCAGTCACATCAGCAAGAAGGTCGCCGACAAGTTGGAGGAGATGTTCAAGAACGACCGCAAGGATTTCGAGAACAAATGGGATGACATCAAGATTTTCGTCGAGTACGGCATGCTCACCGAGGAGAAGTTCTGCGACCGCGCCATGAAGTTCACCCTCCTCAAGAACACCGAAGGTCAGTATTTCAGCCTCGAAGACTATCGCGAGAAGATTGCCGCCCTGCAGACCGACAAAGACAAGAATGTCTGCTATCTCTATGCCAACGATGCCGAGGAACAGCATGCCTACATCGCCAAGGCCAAGGCCAAAGGCTACGATGTGCTGATCATGGACAGCGTGCTGACGCCCCATTTCGTCAACCTCCTCGAGCAAAAGAAGGAACACACCCGTTTCGTCCGCGTCGATGCCGACACCATTGAGAAACTCATCCCCCACGACGATGCCATCCCCGAGAAGCTCACCAAGGAGCAGCAGGAGCAGCTCAAGCCCATCATCGAGGCCGACCTCGACAAGCAGCGCTTCACGGTGCAGATGGAGAGTCTCGAGAGCGACGACCAGCCTATGCTCATCACTCAGAGCGAATGGATGCGCCGCTACAAGGAGATGGCTGCCACCAGCGGCGGCGGCATGAACTTCTACGGCGACATGCCCGAAAGCTACAACCTCGTAGTTAACGTCAACCACCCGCTTATCGAGCAGGTTCTCAACGAGACCGACGTCGACAAGCAGAAGAACCTCGTCCACCAGCTTACCGATCTAGCTCTCTTAGCCAACGGTCTGTTGAAAGGCGAAGCCCTCACCGCTTTCGTCAAGCGCAGCGTAGATCTAATCAATTGATAATTTTCAATTAATAATTAGGCTGCCGCCAATGAACATCCTCATCGCGGCAGCCTTATTTTTATGTGGCAGCCAATTCCTTAAAGAATAAAAGCCTCTGGCGTAAGCCTAATTAATTATAAATTATAAATTTTTAATTATGAATTACTTATTGTGGGTCTACGTCAAAGTGGATTTGCAGGCTCGAATACCGTTTATCGGTCTTTAGGCGGTCGCCCATGTCGAGGATGATGCGTTTGGCTTCGCCGATGGCCTCTGTGCGCTCGAAGCGCAGCAACACTTTCTTCAAGTAAAGCCCTCTCACCCGTGTGACGCTGGGGTATTCGGGGCCGATGACGCGATTGGCGAAGACTCCGCGCAGCTGGGTGGCATATTGGGCGGCTGCATCGTTAAGCAGTTCGTGGTCGCGATGCTTGAGGGTGATGTCTATGAGCCGGTAGTATGGTGGGTAGCGGAAAACGCGCCGTTCGGTGATTTGGCTGTCGTACATTGATTGGTAGTCGTTGTCGATGACGTCGCGGATGGCTTGGTGGTAGGGGTTGAAAGTCTGGATGATGACCTTGCCGCGATGGCCGTGGCGGCCAGCACGGCCGCTAACCTGCGTCATCTGTTGGAAAGCGCGTTCGAAGGCGCGGAAGTCGGGATAGTACAGCAGGTTGTCGGCGCTGACGATGCCCACCACGCTCACATGGTCGAAGTCCAGCCCTTTGGTGACCATCTGCGTGCCCACAAGAATGTCAATGCGGCGGTCTTGGAAATCGTTGAGTATCTCTAGGTACCTGTTTTTCTGCAACGTGCTGTCCAAGTCCATGCGTGCCACCTTGGCGTTGGGAAAGAGAATAGAGAGGTCGTCCTCGATGCGCTCGGTGCCGAAGCCTTTCATGGTAAGATGGTGGCTGTGGCATGCGGGACACTCCTGCGGCAGCGGGATGGAGTAGCCGCAATAGTGGCAGCGCATGCTGTTGGTGGCCTTGTGGTATACCAGCGACACATCGCAATGCTGGCAGGTGGGTGTCCAGTGACAGTCGTCGCACTCGATGCGCAGCGAGAATCCGCGACGATTTTGGAACAGTATGACCTGCTCGTGGTTGTCGAGGGCCTCTTTGATGTGGTCGAGCAGGAATTTGGAGAAATGCGTTGTCGTGGCGGCGCGGTCGCCCAGTTCGCGACGCAGTCTGTTAGTCTCCTCTTTCATGTCGACGCATAGCACCTCGGGCATCAGTAGTCCGCCGAAGCGGTGGCGCATGGCGCAGAATCCATATTTGCCCTGCTGGGCATTGAAATAGCTTTCTATCGACGGGGTTGCCGACCCCAGCACGGTGCGCGCTTTCCAGAGGCGTGCTAGGTATATGGCGGCATCGCGTCCGTTGTAGCGTGGGGCAGGGTCGTATTGCTTGTAGGAGTTGTCGTGTTCTTCGTCGACTATCACCAGTCCCAGGTCGCGGTAGGGGAGGAAGAGCGCACTGCGTGCTCCCAGCAGCACCTGGTAGCGTTGGTCGGGGTCTTCGGTGAGGGTACGGTTCCAAACTTCGGCGCGCTGGGAGGCACTGAAGCGAGAATGGTAGATACCGACCCGCTCGCCAAAATATTTTCTCAGCCGGTTGATGATTTGCGCGGTAAGTGCAATTTCTGGCAATAGGAACAGAACCTGTTTACCCTGTTGTACCATTTGGTCTATAAGGCGGATGTATACTTCTGTCTTGCCCGACGAGGTGACGCCATGCAGCAATGCCACCTGTTGCCCGCAGGTGGAGAGGTAGTTGAAGGCCGTCTGCTGTTCTTCGTTGAGGCTGATGTCGGCTGGCGAGGCGGTGCTGTCGTAGTGCTCTAGGCGCGACTCTGCCTGTTCTTCCTGCAGCAGCACGCCGTTGCGTACCAGGGTCTTGTAGGCCGACTCCGAGAGCGGCTTGCCGTTGCTGGGGTTGAGCAGCAGCCGCTTGGGGACAGGCTCTTTGCCGAACTGGCTCAGCTGCATGAAGCGCATCAGCACGTCGACCTGCTTCTGGGTGCTTTTCTTGGCTTCCAGTTGGTCGAAGAGGGCTTTGGCCTTCGCATTGTCGGAATATTCGGGTGCGAGGGTGGCATAGGTGGAGGTGCGTGGGGTGAAACGTTGGCGCAACTCTTCGTCCATAACAATGATTTCACGTTCGATCATCCCCGCCAGGATGGGCATCATCTTCTGCACGCCGATGGCTCGGCTGATGTCATCGACGGTCATCACGGGGTGGTCGATCAGCAGCTGTACGATGCGCAGCTCATGGTCGCTGAGGTTGGAGAGCTCGCCCGTGAATTCGGGATGGATGGAGACCGACGACTCGCTGGCAAGGCGGAAGGCTGAGGGCAGCGCCACCGCCATCACGTCGCCAAGATAGCACATATAATAGTCCGCCAGCCACTCCCAAAACAGGAATTGGTGCTCGTCGACAATGGGCGACACGTCGATGATGGAAAGCACATATTTCACCTTGTAGGATGGCACTTCTTTATGTATGCGGCGCACTACGGCTGAGTATAGCCGCTTGGCACCGAACTGTACTACAACGCGTTGCCCGACTTGGATGACGTTATTATACTCCTGCGGCACGCGGTAGGTGTAGGTGCCGTGAATGTGAAGGGGCAGTATGACGTCGACAAAATATGTTTCCATTTTTCGGTTGCAAAGATACGATTTTTTTCTTTTTCACGTTATTTTTTTGTGAATATTATTTTAGCCGTTACGAATGACTTGGCCACCGACCAGCGTGTCGACCGCAGTTGTGCCGCCCTTGCAGAGGCAGGCCACGAGGTCACGCTGGTAGGACGCCGGCTGCCAGAGAGCCCCCGCCTTGCCCCGCGGTCCTATCGCACACAGCGGATGAGGCTCCTCTTCCGCCGCTCGGCGCTGTTCTATGCCGAGTACAACCTACGGCTCTGGTTCAAGCTAATCATTTCCCGTGCCGATGTCTTCTATGCCAACGATACCGACACTTTGCTGGCCTGTTGTTGTGCAGCGCGGCTGCGTAAGAAAAAACTCTTCTTTGATGCTCACGAACTATTTCCCGAGGTACCCGAGCTGGTGCACAAGCCGCGCATTCGGTCTGTGTGGCAGTGGATTGAACGCCATTGCCTGCCCCATGTCGACGCTGCCGTCACGGTATGCCAGAGTGTGGCCGACGAGTATCACCGCCGTTACGGAGTGGAGATGGCTGTGGTGCGCAATGTGCCGGAAAAGTTGACGGAGCCTTTAGATACCATTCCCCATGAAGGAACGGTGTTGCTCTATCAAGGTGCGGTCAATGTGGGTCGAGGCGTGCACGAACTGATTGACGTTATGCGGCTGCTGCCCGGTTGCCGCCTTGTCATTGCTGGTAATGGCGACCTTGAACAACCGCTGCGTCAGTATGCCGCTACGTTGCCTTGGTGCGACCGCATCGATTTTCGTGGCCGCGTGCTGCCGCAGGAACTCCATAAGCTCACCCGCCAGGCCGACCTTGGTCTCTGCCTGCTCGAAGACCTCGGCCTCAACTATCGATATGCGCTGCCCAACCGCCTTGCCGACTTCGCCCAAGCCAGAGTGCCGCTGCTGGCCACCGACTTCCCCGAAATAAGGCGCATCATCTCGAAATACCAAATTGGTACTCTCGTACCGCCTTGCCCTGTAGACAAAGAGGGCGATGACTACGAAGCCTATGTCGGCCAGCTGGCCGATAGGATTCAAGAAACGATAGCCTATTGGCAGAAATTGCCCGCAGACGAAAGGAAGCAGCATTTCGATTTAGCCGTTCATGACCTCTGCTGGCAGAACGAAAAAAATATTCTTCTCGACACAATAGAACAGTTGCGGTGACGTTATCCTTAAATTAAAAATGATTATATGCTATACGACATTCTTCTGATCCTCTACTTTTTAGGCTGCCTTGTCGGCCTTGTCTTCGTTTTCAAGAAAGCCGGCGTCGAGCCTTGGAAAGCACTTATTCCCATCTACAATATCGTCGTCTGGATAAAAATCTGCGGCAAGAGCTGGAAATGGTACATCTATTTTCTCATCCCTGCCATCAACATTTTCGTATTCTTGTTGTTGGTCGTTGAGACTGCCAAGGTGTTTCATCGCTACAATTTCTGGGAGCAGACTTTCTCGGTCATCTTTCCTTGGATATACCTTCCGCTGGTGGGCTTAAATAAGTTTGAGTACCATGATCCCACTCAAGAACCGCCCCACAAGGTCAGCGAGGCACGCGACTGGCTCGATGCCATCGTTTTTGCCTTGGTGGCTGCCGTTATCATTCGCGGCAAGGTGCTGGAATTCTACAACATTCCTTCCAGCTCTATGGAGAAAAGCCTCATGACGGGTGACTATCTCCTTGTCTCCAAACTTGCATATGGTCCCCGCGTGGCCATGACCCCGTTAGCTATCCCGCTGGTGCACAATGTCATGCCGTTTACTGGCGGGCAGAAAGAGTCATATCTCAAATGGATTGAGCTACCCTATCATCGTTTCCCTGGCTTGGGTCATGTGGAACGCTTTGATGCCGTGGTCTTCAATTACCCCGATGGCGACACGGTATGCACTGCATGGCAGAGCAACCGTAGCTATCACGACCTAGCGCGAGAGATGGGACGCGATGTCGTGCTCAATGCTCAGGTGCTGCCTGTTGGCAACCAATGGGTCGAGAACCATATTCGCGTACGTCCTGTCGACAAACGCGAGAATTTCATCAAACGCTGCATAGGTCTTCCTGGAGAAGACCTCGAGCTTCGCGACCAAAAGGTATTCATCAATGGCAAAGAGCTGCCATCTCCTGTTTTCAGCCAGCAGACCTATGCCGTCAAGTTCCATCCCGGCCTCAATACCCGCAAGATACTAGACGAGATGGGCATAAGCAAGGAGGATTATGACAATGCATTGGCTATCATGATGTATGAAGGTACCGACTGTTTTGAGTTGCCCCTTTCGGCCCTTGCAGCAGAAGAGATGAGGGCACGTCCTGAGGTGGCTGAGGTTACACCCATCGTGCATCCTGCCCAAGCTGGTCGTGATTTATTCCCCCATGCCGACGGCTATGATTGGAGTGTCGACAACTTCGGTCCTGTCCATATTCCCGCCAAGGGCGAAACTTTGCAGCTTACCCTTGATAACCTGCCCCTCTACCAGCGCGTCATCACGGTCTTCGAGGGTAACACGCTAGAAGTCAAGAATGGCAAGATTTTCATCAATGGCGAAGAGACTACCACCTATACTTGCAAGATGGACTACTACTGGATGATGGGAGACAACCGTCACAACTCTGCTGACAGCCGCTATTGGGGCTTTGTCCCAGAAGACCACATTGCTGGCAAAGCCAAGTGGGTAGTCTTCTCTAGAGACAAAGACCACGGCAAAATCCGGTTTAACCGATTCTTCCTCAATGCTTCGCATATGCTATAAGAATTGGTCGCCAACCCGTGGCTGGCAACGGATTATTTGATACAAAGAATAAAAGGAGTGGGGTCGCGAATCGCGACCCCACTCCTTTTATCATCTGTTGTAACGTTGAACGGCTAACGGTTACATGCTAGCGGTTCCTGTCTCGTCAGCGCCTTCCTTGCTGCGGTTCTCGAGCTCCATGCGGCCGAAGCGGAGGGTGATGCCGGCAGAGATATAGCGGCTGTTGAGGGTGTAGTTGTTGCTCTCGCTCAGCAGGTAGGGATTGGTGTTGGCGGAGCCAGAACCCTTGGTTTTGCCCCAGTTGAAGATGTCCTGCACGTTGACGAAGGCCGACAGCTTGCGCTTGAAGAAGTCTGCACGTACGCCGCAGTTGATGAAATAGCGTGCCTTGCGTTCGGCAGCGAGGCTGATGGTGGGCGAAGAGTAGTTGGCGGAGGCGAAGACCTGGTATTTGTTCCACAGCTTTACCCAGCAGTTGAGGCGAGTGCTCCAGGAAACCTTGTGGTTCTCCAAGATGCCCTTGGCACCTTGGTCGAGACGGTAGCCGTAGTCGAAGACATTGGTGTAGAGGCGCACGTTGAGAAATCCGCTGGGTCGGTAGGTGACGAATGCGGTGCCGCCCACGCGGTAGGAAGAGCCCATGTTGTAAGGTGTCGTGAACTGGACGATACGGTTTAGGATGGGGTCGTCCTCTTCGGTGGAGGTGGTCAAGTTGTCAATCTCGTTGGCGCTGTAGCGTGCATAGCCTTCAAGGCCGACGTTGCCGAAGGCGAGGAAGAACTTGTTCCAACCTACCTCTGCGTTGTGGGTGTAGGAGCAGGTGAGGTCGGGGTTGCCCGTCGAGTAGCTATCCACGCTGTAGCGCTTGTAGGTGGTGAGATCGTTCTCGCCAGGGTTACGCATGCGCAGCGAGTAGTTGAGTTTGAAGTTGTGGAGGTCTTGCGTGCGGTAGGAAAGGTGAATGGAGGGATTGAAGGTGAGGAAGTTGTATACGTTGCTATCGATGGTGAAAGGATATGTGGCATCGCCTAGGTAGCGGAAGTCAATGTTCTCATACTGTGCGCCGAGACCTAGCTCTAAAGTAAAGCCACCCCAGCGGCGGGTCCACTCCACGTCGGCCTCAACATTGTTCTCAGTGTCGTCGAACTGGTAGCTGCGCAGCAGGTCTCGGGTGTTGGCAGTGCGGGCATCCACGCTGACCACATAGTCGCGCCAGATGGTGTTGATGCCGTAGCCCAAGCCGAAGGAGAACTCGCCGTTTTCGCTGTAGGGACGGTTGTAGCGAACGTCGGCACTGAAGTCGTTGGAAAAGTTGTTGTCGACATAGCATTTATCTTCATTGAGGGTGTATTCTGTGCCGTAGAAGCGGATGAAGTCGTTTTGACTAAGGCCGTTGCTCCAATGTTCGTGGAGGCTGGCGCGGATATTGTGGCCGTTGTCGTCGAACTTATGCGTGTAATCCATGCCCGCCATGCCGAAACCGTTGTTGCCATGGGTGCTGTTGGTGTCGAAATAGTGGTAGCTCTGGTTGAGCATGGGGTTCGAGAAGTCGAAGACCTCGCGTTGACGGTCGAGGGTGTTGCTGTTTCTGTTGTAGCTATAGTTGTAGTGGCCCATGAACTCGATGTCGGTCATGCTGTCAATTTGATAGCTCACATTGGCGAAAATGTTGCCGTTGAGGCGCTTGTTCCAGCTGTCGTTGCTGTAGTCCTCGGTGGCTGTGGTGTCGAACGTGCCTTCCTCCGCGCCATCGCGTCGGTAGGTGGTATGGGTGTTGCCGTTGTTCTTTCCGTAGTTGTATCGGCCGCTGGCATATAGGTTGATAGAAAGTTTCTCATTGGCCCATGTATAGGAGACCCAGGGGGAGACAAAGGGCTGTGTCGCACCGTTGACGCCAAAGGAGATGAAGTGGTTGCTCTTGATGTAGGCCGAGGTGATGATGTTGATGACCGCCTCTGCGCTGGTGGCGTATTTCGCCGAGGGATTGGTGATGGTTTCGATTCGGTCGAGGGCGTTGGCGGGCAGCGTCTCGAGATAGGTTTTGAGGTTTTCCTCGGTGAGCTTGGAGGGTTTGTCGTTGACCCAGATTTCCACGCTGGAGACACCGCGAAGGGTGATGTTGCCTTCAATGTCAACCTCCACGCCGGGGGCATTTTGGAGGGCGTCGCTAGTGGTGCCGGTCTGGATGGTGGGATCGTCGGCTACGTTGTATATCAGTTTCTCGCCGTCCATGGCGTAAAGCGGGCGTGAGGCGGTGATTTTAACCTCCTTGAGTTGTGTGGCCCCAGGGGCGAGTTTTATGGTTCCGAGCGCGGTGTTGTTGCTGACAGTGAAGGGGTAGAGAATGCCCTTGTAGCCGATAGCTGATACTCGCAGCAGCATGTCGCCTTGTGGTACATTGGCTATTTCGAAACATCCGTTGAGGTCGGTGATGCCGCCCTTGACCATCGTAGAGTCGGAAGCGTCAAGGATGGCGACATTGACGTAGGCGATTGGTTCGTTGTTGGTGCTGTCTTGGAGGGTGCCGACTACTTTGAAGAGGTCGCCTTCCTTGACGGTCTTCTTCTGTCTCACTTGCTGGTTTTGCTCGGCGGCTCGCATGGCCTCATAGCGACGGCGCATCTGCTCGCGGTCGCTCATCGAGGGACGGCCTCCGGGACGTCCGCCGCCTGGAGGGGGACCCATGTGACCGCCGCCAGGACCGCCGCCAGGCTGCGCTAAAGTGATGGAAGAGAGAAACAAGAAAAGCATCAAAGATGCTGTTGATAAGAGTTTAGTGTATTTGATTGACATATTATATATGTATTAATTACTATTAAACGTATTTAATTAGTATTTATTGTTTGCTTTTTATTGCATTTTTTTACAACAAAAAATGTGCCAGGCGAACCAACGGCAAAATAATTTGTTTGCATATGAAAAAAAAGTCGTATTTTTGCAACATGAATAGAATTGTTTTTTCGTCCTTTGGAACGGCTTTCTTGCTCTTTGCAATGGCTTTGCCCGCTCTCGTGTCGGCGCAAGAGCTGCAGCTCTCTTCTGTTCGCAACTGCGACTCTATCCTCTCCATCCGACACGATGACGGCCCTCGCTTCGTCTCCCAAGACCTGCCCATCCTCTATGACGAACCCGACAATTGGCGCAGTGAACTAAAAAATGACGACAACTACCCCATTGAATGGCAATTGGAACATGGTAGACGCCATACATGGCGCCTAGGTGTTGATGTTGCTACTTTCTTGCGCGATGCCGCTTTCTCGCTGCCTTACACACGTGGCTACACCGCCACAGGATTCTTCGTCACTCCCTACGCCAAACACCTCATCGGCAGCGATGCCCAGATGACTTTCGGCGTCCATCTTGCTGGCGTTGCAGGATACAAAGGATTCCATTCATGGAAGCCCTTGGTGCGGCTGGAATACGAGCCTTTCAACAATGTTAGGCTGGTGATGGGCTCCCTTTACGGATGTCTGTCGCACGGACTCTTCGAGCCGATGCTGGATCGTGAACGCTATATCTATGACCATTACGAGGAGGGCGTGCAACTGCTGGCAGATATGCCGCTGACCCAGGGAGATAAGGCAAATATCCGCCTCAAGACCGACACCTGGCTCCACTGGGAGGAACTCCTAGAACCTTGGCAGCCCACCCAAGAACGGTTTACGCTAGGCAGCAGCAACATCCTACAGCTCTTAGGCACTGCCTCCAACACCCAGCGAGGATGGAGTCTCTCTATCCCCTTCAGCTTCTTGGGCAGCCACCGCGGCGGACAGTTTACCGCTTTGGACACCTGCATTCAGTCACTATTCAATGAGAACGTGGGCCTCCGCCTCGACTTCGCACTGGATTACGACAACGCCTTTGCGCTGGATATGCCGCTATTCTTCTATCAGGACATCTCGCCCGAAAAGCACCAAGCCTATGATAAGGGGTGGGGCCTGTGGCCGCAAGTCAGCTACGACCACCTCATCTCCAAGAAACAACACGCCCCCTATCGCGGTAGTTGGCGGCTCTTGGCACAAGCGGGCTACTGGTATGGATACCAATACATTGCACCACGGGGCAGCTATCTATTTCAAAGCGTGAGCTGGCACAAGGACTATTTCGCCGTACCAGAGCGAGAGATGGTGACGGCAAAATTAGCTTTGGAAAACAGGTACAAAAATCATTTCGCCCTGGGCTTGGACGCCGAGTGCTACTATGATTTGCGCGAACGTGGCCTGGATTTTGCCTTCGGCTTGTATTTGCGATATAAGATGTAGGCGGAGACTATTCGGGCACGCACTCTACTTTGACGAGAGCTCCAGAACTGTCGGTGGCAGAGAAATTGCGGTTCAGGTCAGCGCAGCTGGCGGCATCTCCCAGGGGCTCTAAGGCACGGCTGGCGAGAGGGGCACCGGGGGTACTGTTGACAGAACGAGTGTAGGTGCAGACGCAACGCTTCTCTTTGCAGGAATAGGTAACTGCCAATAGGAGGAGCAAGGAGAGGAAAATGATTGCTTTCTTCATGATATCATTGAAATTTTATTGTTTTCGATTGAAATTATTGGTTATTCGATAGATTAGTCTTCGCTGATGCGGCGGGCATTGTAGCCTTTCATGAGGCCGGTCGTTGCACTGCCTATGAAACTCAGCACCTGTTTGCCTTCGTCGGTATGGCCATAACGTTCCTTGATTTCTTCAACCGCATGGCTGATGTTGAGACCCCGTTGGAAGACAAAACGGTATATGTCGGTGATGTTGTTGATGGTTTCGCGCGAGAAGCCTCTCCGTTGGAGTCCAAGAGAGTTGACTCCTGCGTAGGAGATGGGGTAGCGTGCTGCTTTGACGAAAGGCGGAATGTCTTTGTCAACCAGTGAGCCGCCGGCGGTAATTACGTGTGAGCCTATATGGACGAATTGCAGGCAGGCTGTCTTGCCGCCGAGGATGACATAGTCGCCGATGACGATATGTCCAGCTAGGGTGGCATTGTTGGCGAAGACGCAGTTGTTGCCGATGACGCAGTCGTGGGCAATATGGACGTAGGCCATGAGAAGGTTGTTGTTGCCGATGACGGTACGACCCGAGGCAGAGGTGCCGCGATTGACGGTGCAGCACTCGCGGATAACGTTGTTGTCGCCGATGACGCAGGTGGTGTATTCGCCAGCGAACTTAAGGTCTTGGGGTATGGCGGAGATGACAGAGCCGGGGAAGATGTGGCAGTTTTTTCCGATACGCGCGCCAGGGTATATGACCACATTGGGCTCGATGATGGTACCGTCTCCGATGACCACGTCGTCGTAGATGGTGGTGAAGTTGCCTACTACGACATCTTTGCCGAGTTGTGCGTTGGGATGTATATCGTTGAGAATCATTTGCTGTTAATATAGTCGATGATGAATTTGCTGAAATTAACATTAGCCTTGTGTCCAGGCTTGTATATGGTGAAATGACCTTGGAGGGCCATACCTGCTAGGCGGATGTCGCCGATGAAGTCGAGCAGTTTGTGTCGAGCAGGCTCGTTGGGAAAGTATGGATCGGTAGTGTTGAGCAAGCCGTCGTGCACCCGTATCTGGGAGGCATCCTTGTGAAAGGTTCGTTCCAATCGACGCAACTGGCGCGAACCGAGTTCTTTGTTTACGAACACTAGGGCGTTGTCTAGGCTGCCGCCTTTGATGAGGTTGAGGTGCAGCAGGGGCTCAATTTCGTGCAAGAAGACAAATGTGCGGCAAGGGGCAATCTCGGCGGCATATTGGGAAAGCGATTCCAAATGGGCCTCTTGGTGTCCGATGACGCTGTTTGGAAAGTCAATGGCGCAGTCGACCGAGAATTCGTCGGCAGGCTCCACGTCGTAGGTCGAACCGGTACCTTTGTCCTCGAAATGCAGAGGTTCGGTGAAGGCGAAGACTTTGCGTTCAGCATCTTGGCGGCAGATGCCCACGCGCATCAGTTGCTGCAGCCAGGGCCGAGCGGAACCGTCGAGGATAGGAACTTCGCCGCCGTCGAGTTCGATGAGCGCATTGTCAATCTGGCAACCATGGAGGGCAGACATGAGGTGTTCGATAGTGGCGATGCTGTGGCGGCCGCTGCCGATGGTGGTGCCTCGCGCCGTCTCGCCCACCTGGGTGGCAAGGGCCGGCTGGGTGATGATGGTTGACCTGTCTGTACGCCGGAAGCAGATGCCGAAATCAGGTGGAGCTGGACGTACGGATACTGTCACGGTACGTCCCGTGTGCAACCCCATCCCTGTGAGGCGGAACTCCTTATTGATGGTGGATTGATTCATAAGATGGGGACGAAGCGGAAGTCGGTCATGCGGTAAAGCAATGCGTTTTGGTTCTCGTAGCCGTAGTCGTTGCGGGAGTGGGAGAACGACATGGGGTGCATCATTCCTTGCGGAGCGACGATGTTGGGCAGGCGGAAGAAGTCGGTGCCACGCTGCTGGAGTCCGCAGACGAAATAGAGGATGATGTCATGGGCCATGCCAGCATAGACACTGGTGGGTTCGGTCTTATAGTGGTCGCGGAATTGCTCCACGAATTCTTTCTGGAGAGCGTCGTTCATGTTCCAGTCGCCGTAGAATGTATGGTAGTTGAGGCTTTGTAGTTGGGCAAAGTCCACATCGTTGTATAGCGAGGTCCAATCCTCGGGGGTGAAAAGATAGGGCAGCTTAGCCTTGAAAGTGGTGAGTTTGTTGAGCAGCTGGGATGAGAAAATGCGGTTTTTTGACTTGTCTTGTTGGTAAAGGCTGATGACTACGGACTGAGTGGAGCCTTTGAGCTGGGTGGTGAACTTGGCCGACTGTGCCCAGTCAACAAGCGTGTAGGGCATGTCGTCGTGTTTGTCGAGTTCGGAGGTGAGGGCGTTGAGTGAATGCTTCTCGGCTTTTGCGTTGGAGTGCACCACGAAGATGGGGTGGCCGGGCAGCGTACGGTGAATAACGCGAACCATGGCTTGCATCTGTGCTTCACGCGAGGGCATGCATTTAAATACGTAGGGATTGTCAGCTACGATCTCTGGACGGTCGGAGACGGGGTTGACAATGAAGAGTTGAGATTCTTTGGCTAGTTGCGCGGCCTTCTCGAAAGGCTGGCGTGTGAGCATGGCAATGAGAAGGTCGGATTGAGCCACATTGTGGCTGCGGAAAGCATTCTCAACATCTTCGTCGGAAGTGCCTTCTACGTCTACCACGTTGAGCGTTACGTTGTAGCCCATCTTCTCAAGCCGTTCGAGCCCGAGGAGCATCCCTTCGTAGAATTGGATGAATTCTAGGCTCTTGTAGACTATTTTGCCGCGCTGCTCCACATCGAACTTGGTGGTGGATATCTTGTCCATCTGGCTGAGGTTGAAGGGCATCATCAGCGACACGACGATGCTCTGCTGGCTGATGCGGGGGCGGATGACGGCAGCAGGACCTTGTGCTTCAGAATTGCCTGCAGGCGTTTTGACCTCTGCGTTGGTCTTCTTGGCGTCACTGGGTTTGTCGGCGGTAGCCTTGGCTGTGGCGGCGGGCGCCTGGGTGCCATCGGATAGTTTCTGTCCTTTGCAAGGCAGCCACACGGTGTCGCCAATCTGCAAGAAGTGGATGTCTTTCTTTGTCACGGCATCGACCTCTTTGAGACCATAGGCGCGGGCGATGGCATAGACCGTCTGACCCTGTTCCACGACATGGACGAAATACTGCTTGCCGCCGAGGGTTTGGGTCTTATGGCTCAATTGGATGGGGCTGCCGCCAGGCATCTGTGCCTGAAGGCCTATCGCCGTAGAGAGGAGGAGTATGAATAGCGCGAGCTGTTTTCTCATGATATTGTCATTTGTTATTCACAAAAATGGTAACTGTCATGGGACTTACTCCCATTCAATGGTTGCTGGTGGCTTGGAGCTGATGTCGTAAACCACGCGGTTGACGCCCTTGACACGGTTGATGATGTCGTTGGACACCTTGGCGAGGAATTCGTAAGGCAGGTGGCTCCAGTCGGCGGTCATGCCGTCGACCGACTCCACGGCGCGCAGCGCGACAACGCTCTCGTAGGTGCGTTCATCGCCCATGACGCCCACCGACTGCACGGGCAGCAGCATGCAGCCTGCTTGCCACACTTTGTCGTATAGGTCGTTGTCGCGGAGACCTTGGATGAAAATGTCGTCGACATCCTGGAGGATGCGCACTTTTTCGGGCGTGATGTCGCTGAGAATGCGGATGGCGAGGCCGGGACCCGGGAAGGGATGGCGGCCGATGAGCTCGGGCTTGATGCCTAGCTGACGGCCCACGCGGCGCACCTCGTCCTTGAAGAGGCTGCGCAGCGGCTCAACGAGTTTCAGCTTCATATAGTCGGGCAGGCCGCCCACATTGTGGTGCGACTTGATGGTTTGCGAGGGACCTTTCACCGAGCTGGACTCGATGACGTCGGGGTAGATGGTGCCTTGCCCCAGCCATTTGACATCGCTGATGAGTTTGGCTTCGGCATCGAAGACATCAATGAAGGTCTTGCCGATGATCTTGCGCTTGCGCTCGGGTTCGGTAACGCCTGCGAGGAGGCTGTAGAAGCGGTCTTTGGCATCGACGCCTTTGACGTTGAGGCCCATGCCGCGGTAGGATTCTAGCACGCTGTCAAACTCATTCTTGCGCAGTAGGCCGTTGTCGACGAAGATGCAGTGCAGTTGGTTGCCGATGGCTCGGTGCAGCAACACGGCGGCCACGGTGGAGTCGACGCCGCCGGAGAGACCCATGACGACCTTGTCGTTGCCGACCTGTTGGCGCAGCTGCTCGACAGTGGTCTCCACGAACGATTCGGGGGTCCACGACTGGTCACAGCCGCAGATGTCGACTACGAAGTTGCGCAGTAGCGTCAGGCCGTCGACCGAGTGGTGCACCTCGGGGTGGAACTGGATGGCGTAGGTCTGTTCGCCTTCAATCTGGTAGCCGGCATACTTCACGCTGTCTGTCGAGCAGATGACGTGGTAGCCCTGGGGAAGGCGCTCAATGGTGTCGCCGTGGCTCATCCACACCTGGCTGCCGACGGGTACGCCCTTCATGAGGGGATTGGTGTTGTCGATGTATTGGAGGTTGGCACGGCCGTATTCGCGCGTCTTGGACTGCTGTACGCTGCCGCCACCATATTTGGCCAAATACTGGGCCCCGTAACAGACGGCCAGCAGGGGAAGCTTGCCTTTGATGTCGGTCATGTCCGGAACGGGTGCGTCGACGGCATTGCAGCTATAGGGGCTGCCCGAAAAAACTACGCCTTTGACATCGGCCGTGAGGGCGGGAATCTTATTGAAAGGATGAATTTCGCAGTAAATATTCAGCTCTCTGATTTTTCTCGCAATCAGCTGAGTGTATTGAGAACCAAAATCTAAGATAATGATTGTATCCATGAATTGCACTATTTATTAAAAAGCAAAGATACGAAAAATAATTTATAATTTACAATTATAATTTAAAAATAAGCATTTTCGTGTTTGAATGGTGTTGTATCGCAGACAGAATTATCCTTTTGAACTTATGCTTCTTTCATGGTTTTTCTTGGCGCTGTCAATCTGCTTATGTGCCAATAATTTTTCGCTTTTCACATGGTTCCCATAGCTATGTGTTGACGTCAGGAAGCGGCGCATTGAAGACTCGTGAGGAGGCAGCACTGCATGGCTTGGCTAGGCGAATAGTCAACCCCTACGACGGCAAAATGGCTATCGGGCATTGGCAACAAATTTAGTCGCCATGGGTTTGCGTTTTTGGAGGGGGAGAGAACGGAAATTGGTGCTTGAGCGAGCGGCAAACTGTTAATAATATTTAAAAAACGTTAAAAAATGGGCGAAAGCGCGACCAAAAACCGACCCAACGACTCTTATATATAGCATGGGCCTCATACGCACACAAAGAAATGGAAGGGGAAACCATGAGCTAACAAAAAATAAATTTGATATGGCATGCATTATAAGACTTTATCCGTTCATATTCAACAACAAAGCTTCGACAGAAAAATACTGTCAGTTGGCTGTCGGGATTTGCGATGGCAAAGAACCCTTTGATGATTTTTGCATTATCCTAGGATTTCCGGCTGATAAAAAAACATCTGCTGAGGCAATAAAACGAGCATGAGTAACGTTAATATTTTAAAAGATACGCGTTTTAATAAGCAACATAATACCATGAAAGCAAGACATCTATTTCTATCGGCAGCCATCATGGCTCTCTGCTTTGCATCTTGCATCAAGGAGGTCGACATCCTTCCAGACGACCCCGACTCTGTTCCCGACAACGATAGTATCGTCGCCGACATTTCCATCCCCCCAGTGGGGGCTGTCGGCGGGCTTTTCTCGGTAGCCTTTGACCGTCAAGTCTATTTCTCCAAAGGCAACCTGCAGTGGTCCAAGTCGGGCTACTACGGCCAGTCCGAGCATGACGTTCAAGGCGGCACAGCCCCCGGCGTTTGGCGTTTCGGTGAGTACCAATACAGCATCGTCGGCAGCGAATCGCAGTATTCTGACATGTCACACAATACCTATTTCGGCAATGTCAGCAATGGCGACAATGGCTATATCGGCAGCAGCTACTCCGGTTGGATCGACCTCTTTGGCTGGGGTACTAGCGGCGGCTACAACCATCCGCCCTATCAGACCAGCACCTATTATGCCGACTATGGCAATGGCGCCCTCGATATAGCAGGCACGCTCTTCGACTGGGGCGTCTACAATGCCATTTCCAACGGTGGCGACCAGCCCAACCGCTGGCGCACGCTTACGAGAACCGAATGGGGATACCTCTTGCGGCTCCGCACTAATGCAGGCAAGAAATATGGCATCGGCAAGATTGAGAACATTTGCGGACTCATCATCCTGCCCGATCAATGGACTTTGCCCGAAGGTTGCTCTTTCAATTCGGGTATTTCTTCCAGCAGGAACGACTATTCCCTCAACGAATACTCTTTTCAGCAGTGGGAACTCATGGAGGCCAATGGCGCGGTCTTCCTGCCTGCCGCCGGTTTGCGCTATGAGACCATGGTCATGAATGTCGGCGTCGCGGGTTTCTACTGGACTTCTTCCGCTGCTGGCAGCGATGCATACTTGATATATTTCGGTAGCGACCACCTAGATGTTAGTGAGCACTACGTCCGACCCTACGGCTGTGCAGTTCGCCTGGTACACGACAAATGATTTAGTGCTCTCTTACGTCGCATGACATGATAGGACTTTGTGACTTCTTATGGCATATCGCGGGGTGACGCTTAATCATCTTCGTTACAAAACCGCCACAAGGTTGCTGCAGCATCCCTCCATGTCCGTTTGCCCTAACAAATTTCGAGCGGCCTTGCTTATAGATTGATGCAATCGCCAATGCAATTTCCTTGCAAGGCAATAGGGATAAGCCATGGGTTTAGATGTTCTTTTGAACATGAAAACTCATGGCTTGCCCCTGTTTGTGCTAAAGACGAAAGCTTTATTGTAAATTATTGATTATCCTATGATTATTTCTTGTTGCCGGCGAGGGCGAGGATGAGTCCGAGTGCAACGCCGAGGAGGGCGGCGAAGAGTACTTGGAAGGTGGAGGGAAGGATAAAGGTGATGGTGTGGGCAGGGAACCAGAAGAGGGGGATGGTCTTCTTGAACACGACGTTCCACTGGACATCCCAGTTGACTTTGGTGCTCATGATTTCGCGCATCTTCATGGGGCGCAGCAGTCCGCGCACGGTGCCACCGTTGGAGAGAATGTGGATGTCGGTGCATTTGTGGAAGGTCATCATGACGGGGGCAAAGATGGTGTTCATCAATACGCTGACGGCGAAGGCGATGCCCAATTTTCCCCAGGTGAGTTCGGGGGCGGCAAAGATGGCCGCGAGGGTGCCTCTCTCACAGCCTCCGACGGCTTCGAGGAAGGCGGGAACGCCGCTCTTGAAAATCATCATGGCCATGGTGATGCACATGCCCAAAAAGCCCCACACCATCATGCGCGGAACGATGCCGAAGCCTTTCTCGTTGTATACGCCTTTGCGGATGCGCAGGGCCAGCATCTCGCCGAAGGTGGCGAGGATGGCAAATTTGAAGAATGCCATGATGAATGGATGGGCGGCCGTGGAAGCTTTGAACCAGTCAAAGAAACCTGTTGCGGGAATGAAGAACGGGGCCAGTATGACCACGATAATGAGGATGGTGAGCCAGTCTTGCTTTTTCATTGAGTATTGTGTATTAATTGTTTGCTTGGAGATTAATGTGTAAAAATAAAATGCAAAGATACGACTTTTTGTCGAATTATTCCAATTATTCTTATCGGGACAGCACCGCCTCGATGGTCAGTTCTGTTGGGTCGGGGATAGCCCCTGGTTCTTGGGTTGAATCGTCAAATGGCCGCAAGAAGAAAGGCTCGATGGTGATGTCGAACGGGGTATGCTCTCCAGCACTTAGCCACACTCGCTGGAATCCTACCAGTTGCTGCCGAGGTCCCTGCGGGTCGTTGGGATTGGAAGCATAGACTTGTACGGCGGTGGAGGATGCTTCGCCAAGGAAACCGCCGGTGTTGCGCACGATGCCGCGCACATGAAGTCCCTCCTGCCGCACGCTGTCGAGTTCGAAATGGGCGTAGTTCAGTCCGTAACCGAAGGGGTAGAGGGGTTCCTCGTCCATATAGCGGTAGGTGCGGTCCGTCATGTCGTAGCTTTCGAACGGAGGCAGCTGTTTGGTGTTGCGGTAGAAGGTGACAGGCAGGCGGCCGAAACAGTCGTGCTTGCCCGCCACAGCCTCGGCCACAGCTGTGCCCATGGCCTCGCCTCCATACCAGCAGGCCATGATGGCGTCGCAGCGCTGAGTCTTGCGGTCCAGTGCGATAGCGCTGCCGCTGCAGAGCAGCAACACCACGGGCTTGTGGCTGCGCCGCAGGCGGCGTATCTCTTTCTGTTGTTCGTTGGGGAGCTCGATGCGGGTACGGTCGCCCTTGTAGAATCCAGGGATATCGACAGGCAGTTCCTCGCCTTCCAGCTGGGGGTTGAGGCCTCCGGCATAGACGATGATATCTGCTTCCTTGGCGCTCCCCACCAATGTGAATTGCTGTTCAAAGCCTTCGCGAATGCTGAAGGTATGTCCTGGTGTACCGTTGTAGTTGCCTAATGGCATGATGGTGTCGTCGGCATTGGGACCTGCTAGATAGATGCGGGTGCCCGCCTGTAGCGGCAGCAGCGGCTTCTGCTTGCCATTCTTGAGCAGCACCAGGCTTTTGGCTGCCGCATGGTTGGGACTGATGTCGTTGTCGGAAATCCAGCCTGTCGGGCTCATCTCGGTCACGCGCAAGCGGGTGCGAAGGATGCGGCGCACATGCTGGTTGATTTTGGCTTCGGAAATATTGCCCGTTTTTACGGCTTCGCGCAGTGCTTCCAGTCCGCTGCCGCATTCCAGGTCCACCTCGCTGCCGAAAGCGTCGGCGGCGGCATCGGCGGCGGTGCTGTGTGTCTCGTGGCGCGGGGTCTTGCTATCGCGTTCCCAGCAGTCGTTCAAGGCCCAGCAGTCGGTCACCAGCAGCCCGTCGTAGTGCCATTTGTTGCGCAGGATGTCTACCAGCAGCTCTCTGTTGGTGCAGCAGGGCGTGCCGTTGAGTCGGTTGTAGCCGCACATCACCTGCTGCACGTCGCTGTGGCGGATGATGTATTCGAAGGCCGGTAGGTAGGTGGTCCAGAGGTCGCGCGGCGACACCTCGGCGTCGAACTGGTGCCGCGTGGCTTCGGGTCCGCTGTGTACGGCTAGGTGTTTCAGGCAGGCTGCGGCGGAGAGGAACTCGTCGGGGGCGCCATCGTATTCGTAGTTGTGCTGCAGTCCATTCACGCAGGCAAGGCCCATCGTGGCGGTTAGGAACGGGTCTTCGCCGTAGGTCTCCATCCCGCGTCCCCAGCGGGGGTCGCGGAAGATATTGATATTGGGGGTGAAGAAGGTCAGGCCTTGGTAGTCGCCTCCCTCATTGGGCTCGTTGAGATATTTCAAGCGGGCTTCGAAGGCCACTTTGTTAAATATCAGCTCCACCAGTTCTGTGTCGAAGGTGGCTGCCAAAGCAATCGGCATGGGCCATACGGTGGCCACTCCGTTGCGCCCCACGCCGTGCAGCGCCTCGTTCCACCAGCTGTAGGCAGGCAGTCCTAATGAGGGAATGGCGGGGTTGCGATGCTCCATGAACGACAGCTTCTCGTCGAGCGTGAGCCGCGAGAGCAAGTCTTCGACACGTTCGTCGATAGATAGCGTAGTGTCTTGAAAAGGAAAGTCTTGTGCTCGAAAAGAGGCGGGCGCGAGGAGCGCTATCAGCAACAGCAGAAACCATTTTTTCATTTTGCAAAGGTACGACTTTTTTATGGATAAATACGTTATATCGGAAAAAATATGTAATTTTGCATTTTGTATGGGCATCGTATTTGTTGATACGGAGATAGGCGTCGGCGACCATAGGCTGCACGACATTGGGGCTGTGAAAGATGACGGCTCGGTCTTCCATGCCTCCTCGTTGGCGCAACTCGCCTCCTTTGTGCGAGATTGCCGCTATGTGTGCGGGCACAATGTGGCGCACCACGACGCCACCTATCTGGCCGAGGCCCTCCCGCAAGGTGCCAAGCTGGTGGACACGCTCTACCTGTCGCCGCTGCTCTTTCCCAAACGTCCATACCATAGATTGCTGAAAGACGATAAGTTGCAGAGCGACGAACTCAACAATCCCGTGAACGACAGCCGTAAGGCACAAGAGCTGTTTTACGACGAGGTGAATGCCTTCAATTCCTTGCCCGAGGCCATGAAGCAGATCTTTGGCAAGCTGCTGGCAGAAGGGGAGGAGTACGCCGGCTTTTTCAGCTATGTGGGCTTCATGCCCGACGGCGCCGACCTCGTATGGCAGATTGCCGACACTTTCTCAAACCAGGTCTGCGCCCATGCCGACATGGGCCTTATGGTGCGCCATTATCCTCGCGAGCTGGCCTACGTGCTGGCCAACATCGCTGTCGACGATGGCCTCTCGATACTGCCTTCATGGCTGTTGCACACGTTCCCCAAGGTGGAGAATGTGATGAAATACCTGCGCCACACGCCCTGCGCCGAAGGATGCCCCTATTGCCTCCAGCGGCTGGATATCCACGGCGGGCTCAAACGCCATTTCGGCTACGACGCTTTCCGCCAATATGGCGGTGAACCTTTGCAGGAACGAGCCGTACGGGCAGCTGTGGCGGGCAAGTCGCTGTTGGCCATCTTCCCCACTGGCGGCGGCAAGTCGTTGACTTTTCAGCTGCCGGCGCTGATGGAAGGGGAAACGGTGCATGGGCTGACGGTAGTCATCTCTCCCCTTCAGTCGCTAATGAAGGACCAGGTGGACAACCTCGCGGAGCGGGGCATCGCGTCGGCGGTGACCATCAACGGGCTCCTCGATCCTGTGACCCGCGCCGACGCGGTGGCACGCGTGGCCGACGGCACTGCCACTTTGCTTTATATTTCGCCCGAGATGCTGCGCTCCAAGACTATCGAGCATCTTCTCGAGTCGCGCCAGGTGGTGCGGTTCGTCATCGATGAGGCACACTGCTTCTCGGCTTGGGGGCAGGATTTCCGCGTCGACTACCTCTATATCGGCGAATTTATAGCCAAGCTGCAGGAACGCAAGTCTTTTAGGCAGCCCATCCCGGTATCTTGCTTCACCGCCACCGCCAAGCAGAAGGTCGTGAGCGATATATGCGACTATTTTCGTCGCACGTTGGGAGTGGAGTTGGAGGTGTTCGCCTCGTCCGCTTCGCGCGAAAACCTCCATTATTCAGTGATTCATGTGGATAACGATGACGATAAATACAGCCGGCTACGCAGCCTCTTGGGCGAAAGCGGCTGTCCTTCGATTGTCTATGTTTCGCGGACCCGCAGGACGGTGGAACTGGCCGAAAAGCTGAATCACGACGGCATCAGCGCGCTGCCTTTCAATGGCAAGATGGAGCCCAATGAGAAGATAGCCAACCAAAATGCCTTCATGAGCGGTGAGGTGCGCACCATCGTGGCCACCTCTGCTTTTGGCATGGGGGTGGATAAGAAGGATGTGGGGCTGGTGGTCCATTACGACATTAGCGACTCCCTCGAGAACTATGTGCAGGAGGCCGGCCGCGCCGGCCGTGACCCGCAGATGCAGGCAAAGTGCTATGTGCTCTACGGCGATTCGGACCTCGATAAGCATTTTGTGCTGCTCAACCAGACGAAACTCAGCATCAGCGAAATCCAACAGGTTTGGACGGCCATCAAAGGATTGACCAAGCTGCGCACCCACACCTGCTGCTCGGCATTGGAGATAGCCCGCCAGGCGGGTTGGGACGACAGCACCAACGATGTGGAGACCCGTGTCCGCACAGCTGTGGCGGCTTTGGAACAATCGGGCTATGTCAAACGCGGCAACAATGTCCCTCATGTCTATGCTACCGGCATCAACGTGAAGAACATGGATGAGGCTCACCAGAGACTGTCTCAGTCGACTCTGTTTGCAGAGTCGGAACGTCAAGATGCGATACGCATCATCAAGTCGCTCATCTCCAGCCGCAGCGTCGCTCGCGGACAAGGGGAGGATGCGGAGTCGCGCGTCGACTACCTCGCCGACAGGTTGGGCATCGCCAAAGAGGTGGTGGTGAGCACTGTGGAACGGATGCGGCAAGAGGGCATCCTGGCCGACTCGCGCGATATGACGGCGCATTTGGCCGAAGACGACACGCAGAAGCATTCGCGGCAGATCCTGGAACGCTATGTGCGCCTGGAACAGTTTGTGCTGGATTCTATGGGGGATGACGATATGCTTCGTACTACCTTGCGGCAGTTGAATGACAAAGCGGTGGGTTCTGGCATCCCCAACGCTACGGTGCGCAATCTGCGGACATTGCTCTATTTCCTCACCATCAAGGACTATATCAGCAAGGTGGAAGACCCCGCGGTGGGAGGTTTGGCCATGCGGCTGAAAATGTCGCGGAAGACTACATTGCACAAATTTCAAAAGCGGACTGAACTGAGTAGGTTCGTGATAGAAAAGCTGTATGATATCGCCGCCACTCGTCCAGCCGGCACGCCGGTGACGGCACCCCTTCAGTTCTCGGAGGTGGAGATGCTGCGCATGTATCAGGCTGAACAGCAGAAGGGACTTTTTTCTGCCACCGAGGCAGCCTCGCTGTACGATATCGAGGAGGCCTTGCTTTATCTGACCAAGATTGGTGCGCTGCGGCTTGAGGGCGGGTTCTTGGTGCTGTACAACGCCATGGAAATCGACCGTGTGAAAGATAGCAGGATGCGATACAAGCAGGAGGACTATCGCCTTCTCAACGAGTTCTACAAGCAGAAGATTCAGCAGGTGCACATCGTGGGCGAGTACGCCAACCTCATGGTGAGTGACTATGCCGCCGCGCTGCAATATGTGCAGGATTATTTCCAGATGGACTACAAGAAGTTCATCGCCAAATATTTCAAGGGTGAGCGTGCCGCCGAGATCAACAAGAATATCACCCCTGCGAAATATCAGCAGATTTTCGGCCAGCTCTCTTCGCGCCAACGGCAGATCATTGACGACAGCAGCTCCCGCTGCATCGTCGTGGCAGCGGGACCCGGTAGCGGCAAGACGCGCGTGCTGGTGCACAAGATGGCCTCGCTGCTGTTGCTGGAGGAGGTGAAGCACGAACAACTGCTGATGCTGACCTTCTCAAGGGCGGCGGCTACCGAGTTCAAGCAGCGGCTGCTCGATTTGATAGGCAACGCGGCCCATTTCGTGGAAATCAAGACGTTCCATTCTTATTGCTTCGACCTGCTGGGCCGCATCGGCAACTTGGAAGACGCCAAAGATGTGGTGCAGCGTGCCGCCGCTATGATAGCCAACGGCGAGGTGGAACCTAGCCGCATCAGCAAGGCGGTGCTGGTGGTCGATGAGGCACAGGATATGGATGAGCACGAGTATGCTTTGGTGCGTGCTCTCATGAGCCACAACGAGGAGATGCGGGTGATCGCGGTGGGAGACGACGACCAAGGGGTATATCAGTTTCGTGGGGCCGATGCCAAATATATGCGCTTGCTGGTGGATGAGACGGGGGCGCGGCTGTATGAGATGAACGACAATTATCGCTCTGCTGCAGCCATCGTCGCTGTCGCCAACCAGTTCGCCACCCGTCTCCACGACAGGATGAAGACGGCCCCCATCGTGGCTGTCCGGCAGGACGAAGGGGTGGTGGAGGTGGTGCAGCATGTGGGTGACCACATGGAGCAGCCGCTGGTGGATCAGATTGCCTCGGGCGAGCGCCAAGGATCCTGCTGCGTATTGACCAACACCAACGATGAGGCGCTTCGCATCGCTGCGCTGTTGCGGCGCCATTCGGTGCGCTGCCGGCTGATACAGTCGATGGATGGATTCCGTTTTGGCGATTTGGCCGAGGTGCGCTATTTCCTCAGGCAGATTGAGCGGGGGTTGACGTCGCCCGTGGTCAATGATGATTTGTGGGAGCTGTCCAAGGAGGCTGTGCTCAGAACCTACGAGGGTAGCGACACGCTGGAGGCCATGCGTCGCTTTTTCGCCACCTTCGAGCGCGTCAGCCGCACCAAGTATTTCAGCGACTTGACGGAATTTGTCTTGGAGTCGTCTATTGAGGATTTCTGCCCCGATGGCGGTAACGAGCTCTTCGTGTCGACCATCCACAAGGCCAAAGGGCGTGAGTTCGACACCGTGTATATGTATGTCACCGACAACCGTGCGGTCAATGAGGACTACTTGCGGCAGCTCTATGTGGGTATCACCCGGGCCAAGCGGCAGCTCTTTGTGCATTGCAACAACTCGCTTTTCAACCGTTTGGGCATTGCCGACTATCGATACGATCCTGTCTGCTACGGCATCCCCGACACCATCACTGTGCGCTTGACTCACAGGGATGTGTTCTTGGATTATTTCAAAGATAAGAAATCGTTGCTGCTGGCATTGCGCAGCGGGGACAAGCTGTGCTTTTCCGATGGTGTCCTTCGAAATCCTGAAGGAATGCCTCTGGCTAAACTGTCCTACAAGCAGGAACAGGAACTGAACCATTGGCGCCAGCAGGGCTACGAGGTGGTTGAGGCTCGGGTGCGATATGTGGTAGCTTGGCACCCCAAGGACCTACCAGCTGACCAGCCCGATGTGGCCGTCCTCCTAGCCGACCTGCATCTCCGCCGCAAAACTTCCTAGTCCCACCGAGTCCCACCTGGCCTTTCCTAGTATTTCCTAGTTCCTCAGCTACAAAAAAAAAGGATTTGTTTCCAAATCCTTTCTTTTTACTTTGTCGGGGCGAAAAGACTCGAACTTTCGACCCCTTGCACCCCATGCAAGTGCGCTAGCCAACTGCGCCACGCCCCGAACAAATGTGTTTCGTAAGTGATTTTCATCTCTCGAAAACGGTTGCAAAAGTACTACTTTTTCTCGAACTGACCAAATTTTTTTTCAAAAAAAATGGGATGATGCGCTTTCTACTTCTGCAATGTATTTCTACTCAGATTGTTATTGCTTAGTGTATGAGGACAAATATTTCGTTCTTCCCACTTCCGGATGCAACATTTTCACCCTCATTGTTGCCGTTTTGTAGCGAAATTCGCTCTGTTGACGATAAGGCAGTTTGAATGGTTTGCTGCAATGCGTTGATTCTGTGTTCAATAACTAGATTGTTGAATGCCGAGTCTGTGCTTTGGTCACAATATAGGGTGAGGTCTGCATGCAGCTGAGGGTTGTCTCTAAGGAATTCAACGACAGTCATTAGCGAGCTCATTCCCGACTCCGAAAGCTCGATATCGGTGCCTCGCGAGTAGGCATCCTTGAAGGCGATGGGCATGCCGATGGGGAAGGTCTCCATGGTGACGTTTGCGGTATAGACGTTGAACAGTTGCTTTGGGTCGTCGCAGGGGGTGTCTGCCTTTATCGTGACCGTGAAAAAGCCCGATTTCGAGAACCGCAGGTCATAGGTGCGTCCACCACGCAGGAAGAGGTTGTAGTAGCCGTCGTTGCCCACAGTGCAGGAGGCGATGATGCGGCCGCGGTACATGGCTGCGACGGTCACCCCGGGTTCGGGTTCGCCGTAATTGTTGCGTGCCATGCCGGTGAGGTGCGCCCCGCCGAGCTGCCCATTCAGTTGGTATAGGCTGCTCTTCCCGTTGGTGCTGGATATCCAGTAGCCATGCCGGGTGTTGGTGTCATAGGCAAAATCGCGGTTGTCGCCCAGTCGGTTGATGTCGGGTGGCAGTGGCTGCGGTTTGTATACGCTGAATAGGATGTCTTCGGTGTTGGTGCCGGGCTTCATGTATACCGAATAGAGCCGTGTGCCTAGGTTGGGCTCGATTCCGTTGGAGGCATAGATGAGGTAGTTGCCATAGAAGGTGGGTGTCGTCTCGTTGCCCGCGGAGTTGATGGCGCTGCCTAGGTTGATGGGTTTGGTCCAGTGCTTCCCGTTCCAGAACGAGCACCAGAGGTCGTAGCCGCCTAGGCCGACCTTGGCCATGGAGGAGAAGACCATCATGTTGCCGTCGGCCGAGAAGGTGGGATGGTAGATGTCGTTCTTCCAGCCTTTTAAGTCAACGCGTTTGTGCTGGTGGCCCTCATCGCGCACATGTCGGTAGAGCCGTTTGGTGCCGCGGGGGTTGGCGATGGTGAAATAGAACCGCTGGTCATTGGGGCGGCGCAGGATATAGTCGGGCAGCACTTCGTAATGCCGGAACGAGGTGTCGGGCTGGAGGGCTAGGATGGTGCCGTCGTCGATGGGCGAGCAGAGCAGGAATCCGTCGGCAGCGGCATAGAGGTTGCTGTCGAGGATGGTGAGGTTGTTCAGTCCCCAGGGCAGCGGCAGGTGGCGCTGTTCGCTGACGCTGTATAGGACCTCTTCTTGGGCGCTGGCGCTGAGGCACGTCAGGCATAGTAGGGCGGCAAGGATGGCTTTCTTCATATGGGTCCTATTTTTCAAAAGCGATGGGCAGCGCCTCCTTCATCTCATGGATGTAGTGGAAGGTGAGCCCTTTGAGGTAGGTTTGTGGGATGTCTTCGATGTCGCGGCGGTTGTCTTCGCAGAGGATGATGTCGGTGATGTTGGCGCGTTTGGCGGCCAGTATCTTTTCTTTCACGCCTCCGATGGGGGTGACGGCGCCGCGCAGCGTGATCTCGCCGGTCATGGCCACGGTGGGCTTGACGTTGGTTTGCGTGAATACCGACACCATGGCCACGAACATCGTGATGCCGGCCGAGGGGCCGTCCTTCGGGGTGGCGCCTTCGGGCACGTGGATGTGTATGTTGCTGTTGTCAATCTTGTCGTTGTCGATGCCGAAGGCTTCGGCGTTGGCTTTCAGGTATTCGAAGGCGAGGGTGGCCGACTCTTTCATCACGTCGCCCAGGTTGCCTGTCATGGTGAGGGTCCCTTTGCCTTTCGACAGGCTGGCTTCTATGAAGAGTATCTCGCCGCCCACCTGCGTCCAAGCGAGGCCGGTGACCACGCCCACCCTGGGGGCGCTGCCGCGCATATCGCTGTTGTGGATGGGGAGCCCGAGGAATCCTTTCAGCTTGTCGGCGCTGACGGGCAGGCGCCATTTGGAATCGAGGTTGACATACATCACGGCATGCTGGCGTACTATCTTGCCGATGGCTTTCTCCAGCTGGCGCACGCCGCTTTCCCGGGTATAGTCGTTGATGATGGACACGATGGCTTTCTTCTCGAATTTGAAGGCTTTCTTGTCAAATCCGTGCGCTTCCATCTGCCGGGGAACCAGGTGGCGGTTGGCAATCTCCACCTTCTCTTCCAGGATATAGCCCGAAAGGTCGATGATTTCCATGCGGTCCAGCAGCGGTGCGGGAATGGTGCTGGCGTTGTTGGCGGTGGCGATGAACATCACTTTCGAAAGGTCGTAGTCAATGTCGAGGTAGTTGTCGTGGAAGGCGTTGTTCTGCTCGGGGTCGAGCACTTCCAGCAGTGCGGCGCTGGGGTCGCCGTTGTGGCTCATGCCTTGCACCTTGTCTATCTCGTCGAGCACGAAGACGGGGTTGGAGGTGTTGGCTTTCTTGATGTTGGAGATGATTCTGCCGGGCATGGCGCCGATATAGGTCTTGCGGTGGCCGCGAATCTCCGACTCGTCGTGCAGGCCGCCGAGGGCCACGCGCACATACTGTCGGTTCAAGGCTTGCGCGATGCTCTTGCACAGCGAGGTCTTGCCGGTGCCTGGAGGGCCTACCAGGCAGAGTATGGGGCTCTTCAGGTTGCCTTTGATGTGCAGCACGGCGATGTATTCGATGATGCGTTCCTTGATCTTCTCGAGGCCGTAGTGCTCTTTGTCCAGCACTTTCTTGGCGTGGTTGATGCGGGTGTCGTCTTTGCTGCAATAGTCCCAGGGCAGGTCGAGCAGCAGCTCGGCATAGCTGAGCTCGATGTTGTAGTCGGGTGTGTTGGAGGGCGTGCGGCGCAGTTTCTCCAGGGTCTTGTTGAAGGCTCTCTTGGCCTCAAGGGGCCAGTGCTTCTTGTCGGCACGGTCTTCCAGCCGTTGGATGTCGATGTCGACAGGCGATCCGCCCAGCTCGTCCTGGATGACGCGCATCTGCTGGTTGAGGAAATATTCGCGCTGCTGGCGGTCCATCTCATGGCGTGCCTTGTTCTGCACCTGGTCTCTCAAGTGCACGTAGTCCAGCTCCTTGTTGATGAAGTCCAGCACCATGTCGGCGCGTTTCTCGTAGCTGTTGGCCTCGAGTATCATCTGCTTTTCGGAGGTGATGAGGTCCAGGTGCACGGCAATGTAGTTGACCGAGATGCGTTCGCTGCGGATGTTGCGCAGCGAGTTGAGGATGTCTTTCTGCTTGGGACCTTGCCCGTTGGTTTTTTCTTCCTGCAGCTGGGCGTAGAGCCGGCGTATCTCGAGCACGCGGCTGTGGAAGAGTTTCGGGTGCTCCAGTTCGAGGCTTTCGTTGAACAGTTCGGCCTTGCAGCGCAGGTAGGGCTCGCGGGCGGTGATGCGTTTGACATAGCATTTCATGGTGCCTTGGATGACAGCCATGGTCTCGTTCTGGGGGAGTTCGATGACGCGGAGCACGCGTCCGATGACGCCGTATTTGTAGATGTCGTCGTATTCGGGTTCGTCTGAGTCGTTTTTCTGCGATACGCATACGATGCGCTCTTCGCTTCGTTCGGCGGCTTTCACCAGGCGCAGCGACGCTTTGCGTCCGATGACGAGGGGCATCACCACGCCCGGAAAGAGCACGTTGTCTCTCAGGGGCAGCATGGCCATCTCTTCGGGTATGCTCTCTTCGTGGAGCAGGAACGATTCATCATCTTTGTTCACGATGGGTATTATCTCGGCGCGCGCCCCAAAGGGGTCGGCGGAAGATTCTTCGGAGAATATTTTTTCGAAATCAGTGTCCATTAGTATGATTCAGTATGAGATAGGTTGTTATTTGCTTTCGTTGTCGTTGGGGCTGTCCGGGTGGCGTTTCTCTACGAACGATTCGAGGTTCTTGAGTATCCAGTTGATGAAGAGGATCACGCCGACAGCGATGGCGGCCTGGCGCCAGAAGCCATAGCCGCAGAGGCATCCTACGGCGGCGCTGCACCAGATGGTGGCGGCGCTGTTGAGGCCGTGGATGGTGAAGCCATCTTTCATGATGACGCCGGCACCGAGGAAGCCGATGCCGGTGACCACTTGCGACAGTACGCGCAAGTTGTCGTTGTTTACCGGGCCGCCGCTCATGCGGGCGGCATCGATGACGCTCTCTGAGAGCAGGATGAAGATACATGCGCCAACCGACACGAGGGCGTTGACGGCCAGTCCGGCATTGCGGCGGCGCAGCTGGCGCTCCAGGCCGATGGCGATGCCTACGACGAGGGCGCACAATATACGGTTGGTGAATACTTCTAGGGGCATAATGATTTGTGGTTGTTGTTGGTAGTTTGCGGCTATTCGCCGGCTAGTATGACTACAATCTCGCCTTTCACTTCTTTCTCGGCAAAATGGTCGTGCACCTCTCGCAAGGTGCCGCGTGCCGTCTCCGCGTGGAGCTTGCTGATCTCGCGCGAGACGCTGGCTTGTCGTTCTTCGCCAAGTACCTCGATGAGCTCTTCCAGCAGCTTCACCAGCCGGTAGGGCGACTCGTAGATCACCATCGTGCGATGCTCGTCGGCGAGTTGGCGCACGGCGGTCTGCCGCCCTTTCTTGTGGGGCAGGAAGCCAAGGAAGACAAATCGGTCGCACGGCAGCCCGCTGTCCACCAGCGCGGGCACGAAGGCTGTCGCGCCGGGCAGAGTCTCCACGGGTATGTCGTTCTTCACCGCTTCGCGCACCAGCAGGAATCCGGGGTCGCTGATGCCGGGGGTGCCGGCATCGGTCACCAGGGCTATCTCCATCCCGCTCAGCAGCCGGTCCACGATGCCCTGCAGCACCTGGTGCTCGTTGAAGATGTGGTAGGCCTGCAGCGGCGTCTCGATGCCATAGTGCTGCATCACCACGCGCGACGTGCGGGTGTCTTCCGCTAGAATGAGGTCAACCCCTTTCAGCACCTCGACGGCACGATAAGTCATGTCGCCGAGGTTGCCGACAGGAGTCGGTACAAGGTATAGTTTCATTAAGTGGGTTCTATTCTTCTTCGAAGTCGTCGGGAATCTCCATGTCGTGGAAGACGTTGGTGACATCGTCGTCCTCTTCGAGCAGGCTGATGACCTTGAGCACTTTGCGGATGGTGTCGGGATCCATCTCGCGGGTGGTGTTGGGAATGCGCTGCAGCTCGGCGCTCTCGCACTCGATGTGCATCTCATCGAGGGTCTTCACCATGTTGCCGAAGTCTTCGTAGGCAGTGTAGAGGGTGATGTATTCGTCGTCGCTCTCCATCTCTTCGAGGCCGCCGTCGATGAGGTTCATCTCCAGCTCTTCGAGGTCCATGTCGGGCTTGCGGGGAATCACGAAGACGCCCTTGCGGTCAAACAGGAAGCTGAGGCTGCCGTTGGTCTCCATGGTGCCGCCGTTCTTGTTCATGATGGAACGCACGTTGGCAACGGTGCGCATGTTGTTGTCGGAGAGGCACTCGATGAAGAGGGCGATGCCGTGGCTGACGTGGCACTCAAAGGTGATTTCCTGCAGCACTGCGGCATCCTTGTCGCTAGCCTTCGAGATGGCGCGCATCAGGGTGTCTTTGGGCATGTTGCATCCGCGGGCATTCTGCACCAACAGGCGCAAGCGGGGGTTGCTGTCGGGATCGGGACCGCCTTCGCGCACGGCGACGGAGACTTCTTTCAGAATTTTGGAGTACTGTTTGGAGCGCTTGGCATCAGCTGCGCCTTTGGCTCTCTTGATTTTTGACCATTTATTATGTCCGGACATAAAAATTAGTTTTTATATATTAATACTTTTATTTATTGTTGCAATATATTGCTTTTTCTCTTTGTTGTCTATTGTAGGTAGAACTTCAGGTAGGTGATGGGCTTGCCTTCGGCTAGGAACATCCGCTCGTAGAAGGTCTGCGTCATCTGCGCTTCTGCCAGGCAGGGCGTCTCGGGATGCTCGGCTGCCGGAGTGGCATACAGGTTGTCGGTGGCGTGCTCGATGCGGTAGCCCCCGGCGGGGATGACTTCGTCGCGCGTGTATTCGTGCAGCTCCAGCGAGTCGGTCTTCAGGTGTATCGGAGCCCCGGGACGCAGGAAATGCTTGTAGTAGCTCAGAAACCGCTCGCTGGTCAGCCGCTTCGTAGCCTTCTTGGGCTGCGGGTCGGGAAAGGTGATCCATATTTCCGACACTTCGCCTTCCGCAAAGAACTGCTCGATGAGCTCTATGCGGGTGCGGAGGAAGGCCACGTTGTGCATCTGCTCCTCGTTGCTGGTCTTGGCTCCCCGCCACAGCCGCGCGCCCTTGATGTCGACGCCGATGTAGTTGCGGTCGGGGTGGATGCGCGCCAGCGCGATGGTGTAGTCGCCTTTGCCGCAGCCGAGCTCCAGCACGATGGGGTTGCCGTTGCCGAAATATTCGGCCCAGCGGCCCCTCCACTCAAAGCCCCCCTCTTTCAGCATCTCGAACGAGACCTGGAAGAGGTTGGGGAACGTGAGGTTCTCTGCGAAGCGCTCTAGCTTGTGGTGACCCATGCTATTCGTTGAAGTTCTTGATGGTGACGTCGCTCTTGTACCACGACTTGATGTGTTTCTCCATCGCCTGGGCGGCGGTGTAGGTGGGTGCGGAGCCCATGCTGACGTAGAATCCGCCGGCCTTGCTGATGATGTAGGCATCGCTGCCGAGGGCTTTCAGCTGGTTGGCGCACTTGTTGGCCGACTTCTTGCTGGTGAAGAATCCGGCGATGATGTCAAAGCCTTGCTTGCTGTTCTTGAAGGTGGGCGCTTCGGGCACGACTTCCTCAAAGGGCTTGTCGTTCTTGGCATTGGCGTTGGCATTGCCTCTGCCGTTGGCTCCGCCGAGGGCGGCCATTCCGTAGCCGTCGGCATGGAGGCCGTAGGTGCTCACGATCTCATCCAGCAGGCCTTCCAGCATGTTGAGGTCCATCAGCTCGCCCTGCACCTGGCAGCGGTAGTAGTGGGCTCCGGCTTCTTTGTATTCGCCGTACATGTGGTCCATCCAGAAATCGTCGTAGGGGAACAGGCGCTTGGGGCAGAAGCCTTCGACCATCAGTTCGCGGAGGCGGTTGCTGGCATACACGTCCACCTCGTGCATCATCGGCGCAAAGGCGTTGTTGTAGTGGCGGGCTGCCAGGAAGGTGTGGATGTAGTCGGCCATGAACTTATGCACTTCGCCCACGCTGTAGCGGATGTCGTTCTCCTGGAACTGCAGCAGCGCGCGGTCGCCGGTGAACTGGTCTTTGTACGAGAGCGTCACATCCTGCGAGCAGTCGCCGTTGCGGGGACCGCTGTTGCGCACTTGGGTGAAATAGTAGGTGGCGCCGCCGCCGAGCAGCAGCAGTATCAGCAGTATCCACAGCAGCGGATGGCCCTTCTTGTCTTCGTCGTCTTTCGCTTTCTCTTCTTTCTTCTTGGCCTTAGCGGCGGCTTTCTCTTGTCTTCTGGCTTCTTTCTCTTGTGCTTTCAGGCGTTTCTCTTCTTCCATGGCGGCCAGTGCGGAGTCCTTGGCGGCATCTCTCTCGCGCTGGGCGGCAGCCTTGCGGGCTTCCTTCTCGGCCTTGGCGGCGGCCTTCTCGGCACGGCGTATCTCCTTAGGATCCTTGGGCGACTCGGGGATGGCGTCCAGCAGTTTCTTCACTTCGTTGAAATGCTCGTCGCTGCTGGTGGGCTTCTTCACGGGAGCGGGCTCTGGAATGGGCGCCGGCTCGGGAGCGGGCTGCTCGACGGGTGCGGGAGCGGGCTCGGGTTTCGGTGCGGGAGCCGCGGGTATCTCGACGATGGGCTCAGGCTTCGGCTCGGGTTGGGGAGCGGGGATGGGCTCCGGCTCGGGGATATGCACGGGCTCCGGCTCGGGGATGGGAGCGGGTTCGGGTTCGGGTTCAGGCTTGGGAGCGGGCTTGTCGAAAGCGGCGAAGGGGTCGGCTACGGCTTTCGGCGTGTAGGTGGCCACGTTCTCCAAGGGCTGCTCGTGGCGCTTGTCGGCGTCGAGATCCAAGCCCTCGAGGGCGTCAAACAGCACGCTGCGTCCTGCGAGGCGCATGGTGCCGATGCCGGGAAACTCGTGTCCTGACGGCACGCGCTGCAGCTTGTCCTTCAGCGCTGCCACATAGTTGTTCCACATCTGTTCGGCAATGTCGTTCGTCACGCACTCCTTGTCGGCAATGCGGCGGATGATGGCCTTGCTGCCCGACAGCTCGCCGGTCATCGTCACGCTGCGGCGGGCGGGATAGTAGGTGCCGTTGCTGGCGTCGTGGTGGGCGTCGACATTGGTGCTGGTCAATGTTCCCATGCCGGGGAACTCAACGACGTTGCCTTCTTTGACAAATTCTACGATAAGGTCTGTGATATTCATAGATGTTATATTTTATTTCGTATTAGGGGTCATAGGTTGTTTGATGCCGCTCAGCAGCTGTCTCTCTGCGAGGGCTAGGTCTTCGGGGGTGTCGATGCCGATGTTGGCTGTCAGGGTCTCTTCCACCTGGATGGCGTAGCCGTTCTCCAGCCAGCGCAGCTGCTCCAGGCTCTCGCTCTTCTCCAGCGGCGACGCCTCCAGGCGCACCAGCTGCTGCAGCACCTCGCTGCGGAAGGCGTAGATGCCCACGTGCTTGTAGTACGGCTGGCGCTCCAGCCAGTGCTCCACCTCCGTGCCGCGCAGGTAGGGTAGGGGCTGGCGGCTGAAATAGATGGCTTTGCCTTTGGCGTTGGCTATCACCTTCACGTTGTTGGCCGACAGCAGCTCCTCGGTGCTCGTCAGGCGGGTCTTGAGGGTGGCTATCTGCGTCTCGGCGTTGTCGAAGCAGCCCAAGAGCGTGCGCAGCTGCTCGGGACGCGTGAAGGGCTCGTCGCCCTGCAGGTTGACGACCACGTCGTAATGCTCGCCCTGCTCCATCAGGCGGCTCAGCACCTCGCCGCAACGGTCGGTGCCGCTGCGATGCTGGCTGCCCGTCATCATGGCCTTGCCGCCGAACTGCGCCACGGCTTCGGCAATGCGCTCGTCGTCGGTGGCCACCATGGCGGCGTCCAACTCAGCCATCGAGGCCACGGCCTCCCACACCCACTGGATGACGGGCTTGCCGCCTAGCAGGGCCAGCGGCTTGCCGGGAAAACGCGTCGATGCGTAGCGTGCGGGGATGATGGCGATGGAAGTCATTTGAAGGTTGAAGGTTGAAAGTTGAAGGTTGAAGGTTGAAGGTTGAAATTAATTCTTAATTCTTAAATCTTAATTCTTAATTAATAGTAAAGAGCGAGTTTGTCTCGGCGTCGATCATGTTGTATATCTGGCCCAGGTCTTCGCTGTTGGCCACGAAGTCGAGCTTGTTGAGGTCGACGATGATATACTTGCCCTTGTTGTACTGGTCGATCCAGTCCTCATAGCGCTTGTTGAGCCCCGTGAGGTAGTCGAGGCGGATGCTGCTCTCAAAGTCGCGGCCGCGCTCCTGGATGTGGCGGATCAGCGTAGGCACGTCGGCACGCAGGTACACCAGCAGGTCTGGCGGCTGGATGAACGAAGACACCAGCTCGAAGGTATTCTGGTAGTTCTCGATGTCGCGGGTGTTCATCAGTCCCATCGCGTGCAGGTTGGGGGTGAAGATGTAGGCATCCTCATACAGCGTGCGGTCCTGGATGATATTCTTATGCTCCTTCTGGGAGTCCAGCAGCTGGCGGGTGCGGGTGTGAAGATAATAGATCTGGAGGTTGAACGACCAGCGGCGCATATCCTCATAAAAACTGTTGATATAAGGGTTGGTCTCGGTCGACTCAAAGATAGGCTTATAGCCGTAGTGGCGAGCCAACAGCTTAGTCAATGTTGTCTTTCCCGAACCGATATTTCCTGCAATAGCGATGTGCATAACCTACTTTTCTTTGTCTATCCTTTTGTCGGACAAAAGAATAAACATTTATATATACTATTTTTAAAAACGCAAATTTACGAAAAAAAATTGACATAGCATCATTCCGCCCATAGTTTTTTCAAAAAAAATTCCCCGCCCCCTCTTCCTCCGCCCTCCAACCCTCCCTTCCGCCACCGACCAAGGGCCAAGGACTGAGGACAAGAGTATAAGGGTTCAAAGTTCAAGGTTCAACGGCTTCAAATGGAGTGTCCGAGAGCTCGCTCTCGAGACCGG
>X415_White_Rhinoceros__coassemble_11_pt1 | contig 63226 bp, 50 predicted proteins | sample X415_White_Rhinoceros__metabat2_low_PE_004 | metagenome-assembled genome bin X415_White_Rhinoceros | reverse complement strand
CACGGGCGACTACAGCTGCAACTACATCGACGACCTCACCCTCTCGGTGGCCTCCGCCTCCAGCAAGGACGATGAGAACATCGACGTCGACGTCAACTTCAGCGACATCGCAGTCTACCCGAACCCCACCACTGGCAAGCTCACCGTCGAGGGCGCCGACATCCAGCGGATCGAAGTCTACGACAACTGCGGACGTCGCGTGGCTGAATACCGCAATGGCGGCTACATCGACCTCTCGAACTTCGTCTCAGGCATCTACAACCTCCGAATCATCACCGACGACGGCGTAGCTGTCAAGAAAGTTGTCAAAACAAATTAGTGTAGCGATTTGTAATCGTAATTAGTATTTTCAATAGCGAAAATCATTTTGGCTGCTGTCAGAAATAGTCTGACAGCAGCCTTCTTTATTAATTTGGGCTCTATATCCAGCAGTGAAATCTACTAAAAAGAAATTCGAGTCTCATGATAGAATTATTAGAGTTCACCTTCAGATATGCATATTATTGTAGTGTTATGCATGGTATCATTCAGTCTATGTTATGAAACAATCCATTATTCCTATCCTTTATTTGGAGTGGGAACATCGTTGTATCGTTAAGGTTATTTATAGAGAACTACCAGTACTATGTCTTGGTGGTATGTGATTCTCTAAGGTATCGAGCTAGAAATCACTGAATGAATATTATTCAATTAGGCGGTCAATTGTGACGAAGCGGAGGTCAAGGGAGTTAAGGGCATTGGACCGAAGACCGTGGACGTAGGGGTGGGTAAAGTGGAGCACTTGGTCGTAGTAGAGTACGATGACTGGGGCTTCGCGCATGACCATCTCGTCCATCTTATGGTATAATTGTAATCGCTGTTGTTGGTCGGTGCAAGTTTTAGCGCGTATGTAGAGTTTGTCGAAGGCCTTGTTGCTGAAACGTGTGTAATTGGCCCCAGCAGGACAGCGGTTGCCACTAAAGAAGAGTGAGAGGTAGTTCTCGGCATCAGGATAGTCGGCTATCCAACTGCCACGGAACCAAGAGCTCTTGCCTTGTGCTATTTGTTCTCTTAATGCGGCAGGTGGGTTGACGTCAATCTTGATATTGATGCCTAACAATCCCAGTTGCTGTTGGATGTACTTGCAGAGGTCGAGGTAGCTGCTAGTGGTAGAAAGGGTAATGACGGGCAGCCCTTGGCCGTGGGGATAGCCAGCTTCGGCCAAGAGGGCTAGGGCATGCTGGGGATCGTAGCCATAGCCGTAGGCGGGGACTGTGTCAAAGCCTGGCAGTCCACAGGGCACCATGCCTCCCGTGCCGGGAACACCGATTCCGTTGCGTAGGTATTTCATCATCTTTGCACGATCGAAGCCGAAGTTGATGGCTTGTCGGATGCGGCGGTCGGAGAGGGGTCCGTCGGGATTCTCCATGCGGAAACCTAGATATTCGGTGTTAAGGAAGGGGGTGCTGAACATGTTAATGCGTCCCGCATACTTGTCGCGCAACTGTCCTGTACGGGTAAGCAACTCGTCTTTGTAAGAGGCATCGAGGGAGTTGAGAAAATCAAGGTTGCCTTTGACAAATTCGAGAAAATTGGTCTGTTTGTCGACGATGAAGGTGACGGCGATGGCATCGAGGTAAGGGAGAGAATGGCCGAGGCTGTCGTGCTCGAAATAGCGGTCGTTGCGGCGCATGACTAGCTTGACGCCCTCTTTCCATAGCTGTAGGCGGAAAGGACCAGTGCCGCAAGGATGTTGGCGGAAGTCGGCACCATAGTGGTCGACAACTTCGTGCGGTACAACCGAACAGTAGGCCATGCCCAAGAGGCTGAGAAATGGGCTGAAAGGCTGCCGTAGGCTGATGACGAAGGTGGTGTCGTTGGGGGCGTCAAAAGATTTTACTTCCGAAAATACCCAGCGGCCAGGAGAGGCGATGTTGGAGTCGAGGATGCGCTGGAAGCTATAGAGAAAGTCGCCAGCCACGACAGCACGGGTGGAATCTGGGCCAAAGAGTGCGTCGGCGTGGAAAAAAATGTCGTCGCGTAGCGTGAAGGTATAGGTGCAACCATCGGAACTGATATTCCAGCATTTGGCGATGCAGGGCTGTGGCTGCAATTGTTCGTCGAGGCGGATGAGGCCGTTGTATAGCTGAGTACAGGCCCAGATGATGGCTTGGTCCTTGGCGAAAGCGGGGTCGAGGGTGGCGATGCCCGCCGACTCGTTGTAGCGGAATATCTGCTTGTCGCTGTTGTCGGGTATGGAACAAGCGGCGCAGAGCGCTATGGCAGACGTGAGCAATGCTATGAGTCGGCGGGTTGGATTCATGCGGCTAGTTGCTGGTGATGAGCTTCTTGACTGCACGGCGTGATTCTTCAATGGTCTCGGAGAGCGAGTCAATCTTGCGGTTCTGCATGAGAATCTTGCCGTCACAGATGAGTGTGTCGACGCAGTCGCCGTGTGCGGCATATAGCAGGTTGGCGAGGGTGTCGTTGTTGGGCACGAAGGCGATGTTGTCGAGGTTGACGAGCATGAGGTCGGCGAGACGGCCTACTTTGATGGCCCCAGCGTCGATGCCAAGAGTGCGGAAGCCGTTGGCGGAGGCTACCTGTAGCAGTTCGGATGCGGGAAGGACGGCGGGGTCTTGGCGGACACCTTTCTGAAGGTACGACATGAATTTGGCGGCATCAATCATGTCGAGGTTGTTGCTGCTGGAGCAGCCGTCGGTGCCGAGGGTGACGTTGGCTCCAGCGTCGCGCAGTTCGCTGTATGGGAAGAAGTGCCCAGAACCGAGCTTGAGATTGGAACAGGGATTGTGGGTCACAGTAGCTCGGTATTGTCCGATGAGGGCTATTTCCTCGGGGCTTAGGTATAGACTGTGTGCTCCAGAGAACTGTCCTTGGGTGAGCTCGAGGACGCCGAGTCGGTGGAGCAGTTCGTAGGGACGGCAACCGCGCTCCTTGAGGCAGTTGTCGACCTCGTTTTGGGTCTCGGACATGTGGATGTGGTAGAGGAGATTGTAGCGTTGGCACATTTCGGCACAGCGGCGCAGACCTTTATCGCTGACAGTGTAGACGGCATGTGGGGCTATGGCAAGGTTGACGAGGTGGCGGTAAGGATCTATGTCGGCGAGCGTCTCCTCGATGACTGCTGGGGTGATGTTGTCGGCATCGCCGAAGGCGGTGATGCCGAGGGTGCAGCGGATGCCCATGTCGGCTGCGGCACGTGCTGCCGCAGGAATGTGAAAATACATGTCGGAAAAGGCAGTGGTTCCGCTGAGAATCATCTCGCTGCAAGCTAGACGGGTACCCCAATAGACGATGTCATCGTCGAGGTTGCGTTCCATGGGCCAGATATAGTCGTTGAGCCATGTCATGAGAGGCAAGTCATTAGCATAGCCGCGGAAGAGATTCATGGCGGCGTGGGTGTGCATGTTGGCGAAAGAGGGGAAGACTGCGTGTAGGCTACCATCTATAAGAACGGCATTTGCCGGCGCGGAGAGACTCTCTCCAATGCCGGCAATGCGCTGATTGTCTATTAAGATGTTAGTTCTATCGTCGTTGAGCAGAACCCCTTCAATGAAGATGGGTTTCATTGTACTAGGATTAAGATATCGTTGTTTTGACCTTTGACGACACCGCCACGGATGGCGATGTTTTGCTCTTGGTCGTTGTCGGTGATGAGGCGGAGCATACCTGCAGCGAGTGATGAGATAATGGGGGCGTGGTTTTGGAGAATCTCGAACTGTCCGCCTGTGCCAGGCAGCTGGAGCAACTTGGCTTCCCCTTCGAAGACGGTGCTGTCGGGTTTGGTGATTTTGACTTTCATGATGCTCGAATGTGAGGAATGTTACTTTGTTTCGGCAAGGATCTTTTCGCCCTTTTCGATAGCCTCTTCGATGGTACCGACAAGTAGGAAGGCCTGTTCGGGGAGGTAGTCGACATCGCCGTTGAGAATCATGTTGAAGCCCTTGATGGTATCTTCGATGTTGACGAATTTGCCAGGGAGACCGGTGAAGGCTTCAGCCACGTGGAAGGGCTGGGAGAGGAAGCGCTGGACGCGGCGGGCGCGAGAGACGACGAGTTTGTCAGCTTCGCCAAGTTCCTCCATGCCGAGGATGGCAATAATATCTTGGAGCTCGTTGTAGCGCTGGAGAATCTGTTTGACCTTCTGGGCGGTATTATAGTGTTCGTCACCGACGACATCGGGCGAGAGGATGCGGGAGGTTGAGTCGAGGGGGTCTACGGCGGGGTAGATGCCAAGTTCTGAAATCTTACGGCTGAGGACGGTTTGAGCGTCAAGGTGTGCGAAGGTGGTAGCGGGTGCGGGGTCGGTAAGGTCGTCCGCAGGGACGTATACAGCCTGGACCGAGGTGATGGAACCGCGCTTGGTAGAAGTGATGCGCTCTTGCATCATGCCCATTTCGGTGGCGAGGGTGGGTTGGTAACCCACGGCGGAAGGCATGCGGCCGAGAAGTGCAGACACTTCAGAGCCAGCCTGGGTGAAGCGGAAGATGTTGTCGATGAAAAGCAGAATGTCGCGGCCGCCAGTCTTTTCGTCGCCATCGCGGAAATATTCGGCGAGGGTGAGGCCGGAGAGGGCCACACGGGCACGGGCGCCAGGGGTCTCGTTCATCTGTCCGAAGACCATGGTGCACTTGGAATCCTTGACAGCTTTCATGTCGACCTTGGAGAGATCCCAGCCGCCTTCTTCCATGCTCTTGGCAAATTCAGGGCCATAGTTGATGACGCCTGCTTCTATCATTTCGCGGAGGAGGTCGTTGCCCTCACGGGTGCGTTCGCCGACACCAGTGAAGACCGACATTCCAGAGTATTTCTTGGCAATATTGTTGATAAGCTCTTGGATGAGGACTGTCTTGCCGACGCCTGCGCCTCCGAAGAGGCCAATCTTACCGCCCTTGAGGAAAGGTTGGATGAGGTCGATGACCTTGATGCCGGTGAAAAGGACCTCCTGGCTGGTGGCGAGGTTCTCGAACTTGGGGGGCTCGCGGTGAATGCCGTATCGTTTGCTGTGCTCAGGGTCGGGCATGCCGTCGATGGCCTTGCCGATGACGTTGAAGAGACGACCGTTGATGTTTTCGCTGACGGGCATGGAGATGGGACCTCCGATGGCGATGGCCTCGGTGCCGCGCTGAAGGCCGTCGGTGCTGTCCATAGCGATGGTGCGCATGGTGTTTTCGCCGATGTCTTGTTGGCATTCGAGGATGACTTCGGTGCCGTCGGGACGGACGACTTTGAGGGCGTCATAGATGTCGGGCAAATCGATGCCGTCGTCGAAAGTTACATCGACGACAGCGCCGATGATCTGGGAGATTTTTCCTTTTACAGTATTTTCCATTTATATCTTATTTTTGTTTTTTTCGTAGGTGTTGAAGATGCCAATTTTGAAACGCGAAATTACGATTTTATTCGCAAATAGAGAAATTTTTAACGAAAAAAAGATATTAACACAATTCAGAATATTGTGTTATAAAGCTTTATATAAACGACCAGGAAGGCATACGATTGCCTTTTTTAGTTCTAAATTTAGGATTGCAGAGGCAATTTTGGGCAAAGGAAGGGAACTTTTTTCACAAATTTCTTCCATGGAAAGTTCGGATGAATGGGCGAGAACGTCAATAACTTGTTGCTCCTCTTTAGTGAGTGTGGCAAAAAGGGCGAGTTGTTGTTCGTGCTGACGCTGGCGTGAAAAGGTGTTGTCCCAACCGGTTTGGTAGAAAAGGTCGCCGGCATTGCGTATCATGATGGCCTTATTGCTGGCGATGAGTGCATTACAACCGTCAGATGAGACGTCAGTTACGCGTCCAGGAACGGCAAATACATCGCGGTGATAGCCTGTGGCGATGTTGGCTGTGATAAGGGCGCCACCACGTTCGGCCGACTCAGTGACAACGATGGCATCTGAGAGTGCGGCCACAAGTCGGTTGCGAGCTGGGAAATTGCCAGCGTTGATGCGGCTGTAGAGAGGATATTCGGTGAGCAATGCACCGCCATGCTCGATAATGCGGCGGGCAAGGTCGCGGTTTTGTGAAGGATATATTTGGTCGAGGCCATGACCAAGGATAGCGACGGTGGGTAGTCCGTTGTCGAGGGCGGCGGCATGTGCGGCGGTGTCAATGCCGTATGCGAGGCCGCTTACTATGAGAGGGTGGCAGGAACGCATTTCATTGACGAGTCGTGTGGTGGTTTGGAGGCCATATTGTGTGCATTTGCGCGAGCCTACTAAACCTACGGAGTAGCGAGGATTGAGGTCGCAGCAGCCAAGACGGTATAGGACGATAGATGTGTCTTCGCAGCCAGCCTGATTGAATCGTTTGGGATAATCAGGGTCGGTGAAGAAGAGCACGTCAATGTGCGACTTTTTTGCCAGTTCGAGTTCTTGTTCGGCACGCTGCAAGGCTGAACGGCTTTCAATAGCGGAGATGATGTCATCGTGCGAACGGAAGAGCTCCACAAGTTGCTTGTGTGTCATGTGGTATAGTTCTTCGCTGTCGGTGATGATATCGAAGAGCTGTCGGATGGCTTTGCTGCCAAGGCCGTGGATGAAGGAGAGGGAAATGTCGGTGGGTTTCATGGACGAGTTGGTTGGAGTTTGTCACATAGGAGTTGGAGGCTTGCGAATGAGGATCCTAGGCGTTGAATAGCCTCGTTTGCAGGAACCCAAATAGCTTGGTCTATATCCTCCTCGACTTGAGGCTGGAGTGGGTCGGAGGCTATGGATCGCATGGAATACCACGCGGTTTGTTTGAGGTGCCAGCCGCCATATTTGTTGTAGAGATGGTATGTTTTAAGTAACAGGCTATCGACAGCTAAGTGAGCGACGCCTGTCTCTTCTTGTACTTCGCGCAAGGCGGCTTGTCGGAGCGTTTCGCCGGGTTCAACCATGCCTTTGGGCAGGTCCCAATGACCTTGGCGGAATATTAGCAAGTAGCGATTCTGAGCGTCGGACACCAGTCCACCAGCGGCTTTTACAAAGCAGTAATGGTCCATGATGTAATGAACAAGACTGCGTGCAGACTGATGGCATTCGACTCTCACGTTGGCTCCTTGAACCAAGGCATCGAAACAGTTCTCAAGGCAGCTGTCGTCCATGTGGCGGCAATTATCGGGGATGGCACAATCTAGTAGGTCTGATGTGCCGAAGTAGAAATGCAAAAAGTGATCTTCGTATGAGAGAATGAGTCGATTCATTTGTTAAGATAACGTCGCGAAATTGAAAATATTTTTTCTATAATAAAAAAAATGTGTATCTTTGCCGTATGAAAACAAACGATGACATGGCCCGTCAGATGGCCGCTTTCTTACTGCAAATCAAAGCCGTAAAGCTCAATAATGAAAATCCGTTCACTTGGGCTTCCGGTCGCAAATCTCCCATTTATTGCGACAACCGCATTACCTTATCTTATCCCGAAATTCGTACTTTTATCAGACAAAGCTTCGTCAATGTCATTAATGAGGCATGGGGCGAGGTGGATGTCATTGCAGGTGTCGCCACTGGTGGCATAGCTCAAGGCGCACTGGTGGCGCAAGAAATGGGCAAGCCATTTGCATATGTTCGTTCAGAGGCCAAATCGCATGGTTTGACCAATCAGATTGAAGGGGAAGTGCATGAAGGCCAATCAGTGGTGGTTATTGAGGACTTGGTATCTACTGGAAAGAGTAGCCTCATTGCCGTCCATGCCCTTCGCGATAAAGGGTGTAAGGTTAAAGGAATGGCTGCCATCTTCACCTATGGATTGGAAGTGGCGGCTAAAAACTTCTCCGATGCAGATGTGGAACTGCGCACGCTGACTAATTACGACACGCTTGTGGAGGTTGCTTGCCAAGAAGAATACATTCGTGCAGCTGAGCAGGATTCGCTGGCTAAATGGCGTCTTAATCCCGAGGCTTGGAGCGATGCCCACATGAAATAATACGTAGTGAAATAATGGCTATTAACTGACTCGCTGAGCTTATGAGAAAACTGTTCTTGTTGCTTCTTTGTTTGCCTGTCTTTTCATTGTTGCAAGCACAGCAGGTGTCGAATGTGTCATTCTCATTGCGTGGCGATTCGGTGGCTATATATTATTCGTTGGATCGTCAATCCGATATCTGCGTTCGAGTGTCTGTGTTCGGTGGCCGATACACCGAGCCCCTCAAAGGATTGGAAGGTTCTGTGGGGAAAGGTGTGAAGCCGGGCGATAGCTTGTGCATCACCGCCGTTGGACTACCCGAGATCAGGGGTGTGGAGGCTTCGCAGATTTCCTTCTTGGTAGAGCCCGATGATGGTTCTCTGCTGATATATGTCGACAGTCTTACATTCCGTATGATGCCTGTGGAGGGCGGCAGCTTCACCATGGGTTGCACCCATCCTAAGGGTGAGAAACACACCTATGCAGACGAGTTGCCCATCCACAAGGTGACGGTGAACAGCTTCTATATGGGCAGGTACGAGGTGACTCAGGCTTTATGGAAAGCTGTGATGGGCAACAATCCATCCAAGTGGGCCACTAACGATAGCTTGCCTGTGGAGCAGGTGTCGTGGAATGATGTTCAAATTTTTATTGCGAGACTTAGCCAGATGACCGGCTACCGTTTCCGTTTGCCGTCTGAGGCAGAATGGGAATTTGCCGCACGTGGCGGCAATCGTGGTCACAATACTCCCTATCCAGGAACTCGCAGCCAGCTGTGGGAAGTCGGCTGGTTCGGCATGAACAGCGGCGGTCACAGCCATCCTGTGGGCCAGCTAAAGCCTAACGAATTGGGCCTGTACGATATGGCTGGCAATGTGATGGAGTGGTGCAGCGATTGGATGACGGCGTATTCCGCCCAGCCGCAGAGTAGCCCTCAAGGCCCCAAATCGGGCGAGAACCGTATCTTACGCGGAGGTTGCTTCAATAGCCCCACTTGGGGTTGCAGCGTCTTTGAGCGCAGTTGGTATCTGCCCGACTACGGTTATAGCTTCTATGGATTCCGTCTCGTCCTCGATACTCCTGAACGCGACGATTGATTGACGAATACTCTAGGTCGTACCGACCTTCTCTTATATTATTAATTATGCAAAAAATACAAGTACTAGACAAAACTTTTAAATTGTATATGTCTGAGGCCGAGATTCAGACTGAGGTGAAACGTGTTGCCGCCGAAATCTCTCGCGACTATAAGGACAAAGACCCCATTTTATGCCCAGTGCTTACGGGCAGCTATATGTTCGCCGCTGACCTTTTCCGTGAGTTGGATTTTGACGCCGACGTTGCTTTTGTCCGTTATTCTTCCTATAATGGAATGGTGACAACGGGCCAGGTGAAGACATTTTTGAGTTTCCCCGAGAAGTGCAAAGGTCGTGATGTAATCATCGTTGAAGACATCATAGATAGTGGTATTTCTATGGAGTACATGGTGGAAGAGTTGCAGAAGTTAGAACCTGCTAGTATTGCCATCTGTGCATTCTACTTCAAACCGGGTAATTTCCAGAAAAACTATAAGATTGACTACATCGGCAAGTCAATTCCTAACGATTTCATCGTGGGCTACGGACTCGATTACGATGGAAAGGGCCGTACTTATCGCGATGTGTATGTCCTTGACGAATGAAAGCAGTTCATAGATTACACTTGAACAGAGTTCGTTTTTTAGTGCTGGCATTGTGCACAGCATGCCTGCTGTTTTTTGGGTCCTGCCAGCCCGAAACTGATCCGTTGGAGATAGACGAGGCGTTGCTGACGGGATATTGGCAAGCACAGGACAACATGCAGGAATATTGGCGCTTCGATAGTGACCATAAGGGCGAAACTTGGGATGAATCGGAAGATGTGCAGGAAGGTGAAGGAGCTCATTATTCGTGGGAGTCTGTGCATGACCAGCTTCGCATAGACATCGTAGGCGAAATGGGCGAACATGTCTATTACGACTATACTGTGACTAAGCAGACCCAATTCCAGTTCACTTGGGAAGATCTTTATGGCAATCATCGCACATTCATTAAGAAATTGAGGTAGTATGAAGAAAGGTTGGAAGATAGCCATTATTTCGCTGGCATCGTTGCTTGGATTGGTGATTGTGGCTGTTGCAGTAACCTGTTGGCTTCTATTTACACCGTCGAGGCTCACCTCCATCGTGAATCGCCTATCTAGCGAATTCATTACTTGTGAAAATCATTTTGAGAAGGTGGACCTCACCCTCTTTAAGACGTGGCCCAATGTGGGTCTCGACGTCTCCAATGTGGTGCTGGTCAATCCATATGAGTTGCCCGCTGATAATGCCTTGGCTGCTCAAGCCCGCCAAAACGATACCTTGGCATTCATTGGAAGCCTCACGGTAGGGTTGGACCTCAAGGCTTTCCTTCACGACCGTTCCATCATTGTGCGCCAGCTTCGACTTGACAATGTGAAGGCTAACCTATACACTGCTTTGGATGGTTGGAGCAATTTCAATATCGTTAAAAGCAATGATGAGGAGGAAACGGATACTACTTCTGGCGGATTGCCGGAAACCATTCAGTTAGAAAAGATTTCTCTCAACAATATCCAGGCTCAGTACTGTAACCTTCAGCAAAATATGCTGGCATCTGCCGATGATTTCAAACTGAATCTCAAAGGATCATGGTTGGAATCGGTTATCAATGCCGACGTGCAGCTGAATGCAGCAAATCTGCTGCTGGATATGCGCGACAGTGTTGGTGCGCCGACCCTTTATGCCAATTTGCAAGATCTGCAGCTGGATCTCGATGGCGATGGCACTACCGATAATTTGAACGGCAAGGTTAAGTTGAAACTGCCTAAGGGAGAGTTGACTGCTGGCGGCCATGCGTTCGTGACCGATGCCATGTTGGCTTCGCGACACGATTTATTGGCGATAAGTCTGCCCTATCAGGCCAACCTGGAGGACATGTCCTTCACTTTGGACAAGGGGGGGCATCTGAAATTGCTTGATTATTCCCTCGACTTGTCGGGCAATGTGGCTTTGGCCAAAGATGATAGGCCGATGCGGGTGGATATGGGCTATTCGTTCGACAATTGGCAGGTGGGAGACCTGCTTGCTATCTTGCCTTCCTTTATCACTCAGTCGCTGAAAGGCATGGACATCGACGCCAAGGCCAGCATTACCGGCACAGCCGTGGGAGAAGTGACTCCGGGACGCCTGCCCCAGATTGACGCTGCGGTGACGATTAAGAAGGGTTCTTTCTCAGCCCCAAAAATGCTGCCGATGCCCGTAAAGGACATCAACGCGCAGCTGTCAGCCCATCTCAACCTCTCTAGCGATAGTGCCGTCAACGGCCTTTCATCAGCCAAGATAACTAGCTTCTCTGCCAAAGCCAAGAAGACATCCCTGTCAGTCACTGGACAAGTGGATGATTTGTTGGGCGACATGCTGGTCGACGCACGTATCAAGGGCAATCTCAACCTACCAGATGTGGAGACATTCCTGCCTGCCACGATGCCCATCGCATTGCAAGGTACCTCGAAGGTCGACCTCCAGGTCAAGAGCCATCTGTCGCAGATCACAAGCCTCAACCTCAATAAGGTGCAGGCTCATGGCACGATGGCGTTTGCCAAGTTGGATGTGCTCTACGACAGCATCCATGCATCCTCTCCGCAACTTAACCTGGCATTGCAGCTCCCCAAGGCCAAGTCTGCGACAAAGGGCAAGGTGCACGAGCTTATCGGCGCCCATATCACGGGAGGACAGCTCCATGTGGACATGGCCAACAATAATTTGGAAGCTCGGGTAGAGAATCCCGACATTCAGGTGGGTATGCCCAACATTCTCGACAAGAGTCAGCCGTTGGCAGCGGTATTCAATATCTCTTTCAGCAAGGTCAACGCCGAGCTGGATTCGATGGTCATCAACTCCGACACCCTCAAGCTCAAGGGCAGTATGCGCAACGACAAAAAACAGGACAATGTGCTCAAGCAGTGGAATCCTAACGTGGACATTGACATCCTGCGTGGAGTGCTGGCATTGCCCAACATGTCTGAGGCAGTGCGCTTGACCAATTTCGAGTTCAACTACAAGCCCGAAGAGTGCGACATCACCAAGGCCGACATTCTATGGGGCGTGTCGGACTACCACCTTCGTGGCAAGGTCTATGGTGTCGAAGACTGGCTCAGCCATCAGACCATGCTGCATGGCAACCTCTATTTCCGTTCGCAGTATGCTGACATCGACCAGCTGCTCTCCATCCTCAGCGGAATGGGCAGCGATGCCGACACTTTGGCACAGCAGCGTGCTGAGGACAATGTCCCTAAGGAAGCCAACCCCTTCATTGTGCCTAAAGATGTTAATGTGAAGCTCAACACCCACATCACTCGCTGTGTGGCCTTCGGCAACGACTTGAACGACCTCAGTGGTTCGGTGTCGGTCAACGACGGCGTGGCCATTCTTGACCAGGTTGGTTTCACCTGCAAGGCGGCAAGAATGCAGCTCACGGGTGTCTATAAGTCTCCTCGTGTCAACCACCTATTTGCTGGTGTGGATTTCCATCTGCTGGATATCGACATAGAGGAACTGCTTGATATGGTGCCTATGATTGATACTTTGGTGCCTATGCTTGCTGCTTTCCAGGGCAAAGCCGACTTCCACTTGGCAGGCGAGTGCAACCTCAATGCTTTCTATCAACCCAAGATGAGTACCCTCATCGGTGCTGCAGCCATCAGCGGCAAGGACCTAGTTGTGCTTGACAACGAGACAATTGCCACTTTGGCCAAACTCTTGCAGTTCAAAAACTGGCGTGAGAAAGACAACAATATCGGCATTGACAGCATCAGTGTCGAAGCGCAGGTCTTCCGCAAAGAGATTATCGTTTATCCTTTCTTGCTCAACCTGCACAACTACCAGCTCTGCATTGGCGGCCGCCACACCCTTGACAATAATTGCAACTACCACCTCGAGCTGCTCCACGCGCCACTGCCTGCCCGGTTGGCAGTCGATGTAAAAGGATCGCTCTCCAAGCCTCAAATTGCTTTGGGCAAGGTGCAGTATGCCGAACTCTATAAACCCGAAAAACGTAACGAAATGCAAACTCGCACGCTCGAAATCAAGAAACTGGTGCGCCAGGCTCTTGAGGCCAATGTGCGCAAATAACATATTATATCTTTATTATTATGACATCATTCGCATCTATGTCTGCTTGGGGCTGGCTGATTCAGTTCTTCATCATCGTCCTCGCCCTGCTTCTTGCCAACCTTATTCGTTGCAATGTGCCGCTGCTGAAACGTAGCCTGTTACCATCGGCCCTTGTGGCAGGATTGCTTATCCTTTGCCTGAAACCTTTCGGGTTCTTTTCTATGCTGGTCAACAAGACTTCCATGGAGGTCATCACATACCATGCGCTCGGTCTTGGATTTGTGGCTATGGCTCTCAAAAACAAGAAGATCAAAAGCCAGACGACTACCATGAAGGTGGTAGAGACAGGTGCCGTCACCGCCAGTACCTATATCATCCAAGGTTTCATTGGATTGGTTATTTCAATACCGCTGTTCCTCTGGTGGAACAACAGCGACTTTTTCTATGCCAGTGGACTATTGCTGCCTATGGGTTATGGACAAGGTCCTGGACAGGCGCTCAATTTTGGTGTCACCTACACCGGCTGGGCTGAGAGCCAAGGCATCACCTTCCACGGGGCTGACTTCGGCTTGAGCATTGCCGCCACCGGTTTCATCGTGGGTAGTATCGTGGGCGTGGTATATATGAACATTCTCCGCAAGAAAGGCCGCCTCAACATGAAGTCGGGCGACTACAAGGAGGTCTATACGCTTGCCGACTATGAGTCTGAGAATGAGATTCCTCACGCCGAGTCCATCGACAAGCTTACCGTGCAGATCTGCCTGGTGTTATTGGTCTATTTCTTGGTCTATCTGCTGATGAGCGGCATCGAGAGCCTCGACCTTGGCGAGTTCGGCACCAAGACGCTCAAGCCGATGATTTGGGGCTTCAACTTTCTGTGGGGCACCTTGCTGGGCGTGCTGGTGAAGTTCGTCATCAACCGTCTCCGCAAGCACAAGTTGATGGAACGTGAATACATCAACAACTACACTCTCGACCGCATCGCCGGCACCTGCTTCGACTTTATGATTGTCGCTGGCACCGCTGCCATCGACTTCAATAACCTCCGCGGAATCTGGATGCCCTTGCTGCTGATATGCGCCATCGGCGCCATTGTCACGTTCATCTATGTCAAGGCTTGCTGCAAGCATCTCTATCCCGATTATCCCTACGAGGGCTTCTTCTCGATGTTCGGCATGTTGACGGGCACTGCCAGCAACGGCATGATCTTATTGCGTGAAATAGATCCCAAATTCGAGACTCCTGCCGCCAACAACCTGGTTTTGCAGACTATTCCTGCTATTGCTTTCGGATTCCCTGTGCTTTTGCTCATGGGACTTGGCCCTCAGAGCATGAAGAGCTGTCTGATTACTTTCGGCCTCTTGGCGTTAGCCTTCCTTGTGTTCGCCATCTTCATTTTCCGCAAAAAGATCTTCAAGAAAAAAACACATTAACCTAGAATCAATATCATTATGAAAAAAACATTTTTTATCTTCGCCCTATTGGCAACATTGGCTTTTGTAGCCACGGCTCAGGATTCTTCCAATGTGCGTAAAGGCTGGACTTTCGGCGTATTGCCTAGCTTTGCCTACGATGCCGATTTAGGCCTCCAGTTGGGAGCCTTGACCAACATCTATTATTTTGGCGACGGAGCCATCTATCCCGAATACTACCACTCGTTCTATGCCGAAGCGGCCACCACTTCCAAGCACTATGGTCTCTTCCGTCTCTCTTACGACTCCAAGTACCTTATTCCGGGCAAGCGTTTGAGCGTTGATTTGACCTATCTGCCTGACCAGATGTGCGATTTCTACGGCTTCAACGGCTACGCCACCCATTTCAACCCTAACTACACCGACCCCAACAGCGCGGAATATATCTCGCGTGCCTACTATAAGATGAAGCGCGACCTGCTCCGCTTCAGCGCCGACTTGCAGGGCACTATCCAGAAGCCTTGGTTCTGGAATGTGGGTCTTGGCCTGCTGTACTACAACTACGGCTCGGTCGATGTCAACCGTCTCAACAAGTACAATAAGGACGAAGCCGATAACCTGCCCGATGGTGCTCCTACGCTCTACGACGAGTATGTGGCGTTGGGCTATATCCCGCTTCATGAAAGACGCCTGACTGATCTTTCATATTATAGCAGCACAGGTTATCATCCCTATCTGCATGGCGGCATCACCTTCGACACCCGCGATCGTCAGCAGAATCCCCGTCGCGGCATCCATGCCGATGCCTTCTTGACCTATTATGCCGGATTGGGCGACTATTCCGATTGCAACAACCTCAAGTTCAATGCTGCATGGCGCCACTACCTGCCCATCATCGACAAGAAGCTCACCTTCGCCTACCGCCTCGGCACCCAGCTCAATGTGGCCGGCGACAGCCCCTTCTATCTCAACACCTACCTCAACCAGCTCTATATGCAGCGCGTCATCTATGAGGGCCTCGGCGGCGCCAACTCCATTCGCGGCATCATGCGCAACCGCATCTTGGCGCGCGGCGTAGCTTTCGCCAATATCGAGTTCCGCGCGCAAGTGGCGCATTTCAAGGTTGGTAAGGAGAATTTCTACATCGGTCTCAACCCCTTCCTCGATGCCGGCATGGTGGTGCAGCCCTACGACAAGGTTGTCAGCGACCCGCACCGAATCTTGGCTGACGCTGCCGCAGTGCCCGGCGATCCGTTAGACTACATGGCCACCCTCAAGGAAGACCCATCCTACTATGATGAATCCGACCTCTACAAGCCCCATCTGTCCGCCGGCTGCGGCCTGAAAGTGGCTATGAACGACAACTTTGTCCTCAGCGTCGACTGGGCTACCGCCCTCAACGAGCAGGACAATGGCAAGTTCTCCAATCTCTACATCAAGATGGGATATATGTTTTAAATAATTCTTAATTAACTAAACGTCACGGTGTCGTCGCCAAATTTTTTATTGATGGCGTCGGCAATTTCCATCAGTTTGCGATGGCGGGCGTCGTCCGGCTCCGAAAAGAGGTCCAGCTGCATCCCTTGCTGCTCCTCGATGTCGCCGAGGATGACGCCCGCTTGTTTGTATAGAAATCCCTCTCGATAGAGACCTTGCAAAGCTGCTATGGCCGCTTTAGCAATGGTAGGCGTGTCGGCAGTGGGGGAGGGGAGACGCGTGGTGCCGCTATTGCGATATTGTGAGAGGTCTTCTCGATGGCGGTTGGTCGAGAGAAACACGGTGACGCTCTTGCATACGCTGCCCTGTTCTCGCAGCTTGACGGCGCAGGCGGCAGCGAAACCCTTGATGGCTATTTCCAAGGGCTCTATGTTGTCGGTCATGTAGGCAAAGGTGCGGCTTTGCATGATGCTGCGCTGCCGCTCTGGTCGGCGGAGGTCGATGCAGGGTATTCCGTTCAGTTCCTGCCAAGTGTGCACCCCTGTGGCTGAGAATATCGAGGCGACGGTCTGTTGGTCGCAGTCGGCAAAGTCTTGCGCGGTATTGATGCCGCGGTCGTAGAGCTTCTGTCGATTCTGTCGCCCGATGCCCCACACGTCGGCGATATCGAGCATTGACAGTGCCTTGCGCCGATTCTCGGGCATCAGCACGCAGATGCCGCCATAGCCGCTGTAGCGTTTGGCGTAGTGCGTCGCCACCTTGGCAAGCGTGTAGCTTTGCGAGATGCCGCAGCTGACGGGTATGCCGCTGCTTTCGGCTATGAGGTCTTTCACTTTTTGGGCATAGTGGCGCAGCTCACCAGGGTCTTCTAGTGGCAAGGCTCCGAAAAACTCGTCTACCGAATATTGCACGAAATCCTGCACGATATCTTGCCGTTGCACCGCTTCCATGATTTGGTGCGAGATGCGTCGGTATTTCTTGTGGTCGACGGGACAGACAATGACGTCGTTGAGCTTGATGAGGCTGCGCACCTTGAACAGCGGATTGCCGCGTTTGAGCCCCAGTGCTTTAGCTTCTGGCGTGAGTGCTAGGATGATGCCTCCGCCGTTCTCGTTGTCATTGGCCACGACAACGGGCTTGCCCGCTAGTTCTGGACGGGTGGCAACCTCGCAGGAGGCAAAAAAAGTGTTGCAGTCGATGTGCAGGAACATACTTACCCCCTAACGCCGTGTGCGCTAAATTATTGTATCGTCTGCTCAAAAATATCTTTTCTTCACGCAATAATATTTTCATTGTTGCGTTAATAAATCAAAAAAGTAGTATCATGTATCGTGTTTTCAGACTGACAAGTATCATAGCTTTAGTTCTTTGTGCATTTTTCGCCCAAGGACAGACCAATATCACAATCAGCGGCGAGGTGGTCGGCGGTGCTGGCAAGGAGGTGAGCCTCTATCGCTATAGCGACATGCTTACACGTACCGAGATCTTGGTGGACCATGTGGTTATTGACGACAACCGCAATTTCGAGCTGAAGGGGTATGCCAACTATCCTACCCTCATGTTCTTGCAGATTGAGAACTACAGCCAGGCTTTCTTCGTCGAGCCGGGTCGTGAATATGAGGTCTATGTGCCTCGTTTCGACTGGGATATCGATGAGAAGAAGAACGTACATCTCGACCCCGAAGTGTTGCCCTTGGAGTTTGTCAACATGCCTGCTGACGAGCTCAACGGCATGATCTCCAACTATGAGTCCGTCGTGGCCGACTATATCGATTCCCATCGTATCTATTTCGATGCCCGCTTCCGTCCGCATAAACGCTATTTCGACAGCCTTGTCGCCGAGGTGAACAAGAAAGCACCCGACACCCGCAACGAGTATTTCAACCGCTATAAGCGCTATCAGCTAGCCTGTCTCAAGTACAGTTTCCATTTCGACAGTCGTCGCAATCTGATGAACCAGTACATCAAGGGTCAGCCTATTCTCTATTACGACGACAACTACATGACTTTCTTCACCACGCTCTTCGCCAACAGCGTCTCTAAGGGCACCCAGAAGATTCCTGCTTGGCAGCTCGGACACTGGGTCAGTGACCTCAATGTCAAGGTCTTCCTCGATTCTTTGGGCACCGATACGCTCCTGCGCAACGAGCAGGTGCGCGAATTGGTGGCCCTGCAAGCCCTTCAGGAAGCCTACTACCAAACCCGCTACTACGAGAGCGACAAGGTGGTGCAGATGATAGAGCTCATTGGCAAGAGGACCAAGTTCCCCGAACATCGCATCCTAGCCCAGCGCCTTGCCACCAGTTTCCGTCAGGCTGTGGAGGGTAGCGAGGTCCCTTCTTTCGTACTGCCTGATGTCGACAAGAACATGGTCAGCCTGGATAATATGAAGGGTAAATGGGTCTACCTCAGCTTTGTCCGTGTGGGCGACCCTAACAGCATCAGCGAGATGGAGACCATGGCACATTTCAAGGACAGCATCTATGCCAAGAGCAAGAATGTCGAGTTTGTCACCATCTGTTGCGACCGCGAGTTCCAGAAAATGTATCACTTCCTTAAGAACAACAAGAGGGGCAAGCGTTACAATTGGACTTGGCTCCACTTCAATGGCGACTACAAATTGCTCGAACATTACAAGGTGGTCTCTTTTCCGCACTTCATCCTCATCAACCCAGAAGGACAGCTGCAGTATGCTGTCACCCCTCAGCCTGCCAGCGGTTTTCTGATGCATGGACCGTGGCAGACCAAGGAAGAACAAGAAGAAAAACCCTTCTTCCTCCGATACTGACGCTGCACCGACACACTGCCCCCCTCATACACACAACCTACCGATTGTCCTCTGTGCGCAACCCTCCACTGCGCAACACCCACCGTGCAACACCCGATTCCCAATTTCCGCCGCGCCAGCTCCGCCCGGCGCCACTCCCTTGTTTCCCTTAGAAAAACCTAGTTCTTCCTAGAGAAAAATGCTTGATTCTTAAATCTTAAAATCTTCCTTCTTTCCTCAATCAACATTCCCCTGTTGACAATTGTTTCTCGTCAGGCGCGTGTATTATTATATTTATTAGTAATTTTACACTGGTAAATAATGCAACTATTCAATATGCAACAAATTAAGAGTCTTATAGTTATTGCTATTTTAGCCTTGTCGCCGATGGGCCTTTTTGCCCAAAAGTCATCCTCCGACGAGGCTGTTCGCCAGATGTATTACCAGGCACTGGACCTCTATCAGAAAGAAAAATATGCCTCTGCGCAGAATCTTTTCGACAAGCTGACCGTCTCCGCCCTCGACGTCGACGCCCAGATGGCCATGGATGCACGTTATTATGGTGCGGTCTGTGCCGAGCGTCTCACCAACAACGACGCCGACTTCCGCCTCACCGAGTTCCTGCGCCTCTATCCTCAGAGCAAGCACTGCAACATGGCCTATTTCTACCTCGGCAACTACCACTATGCAGCCGGTGACTACCCCAAGGCGCTCAAGTACTACAGCAAGGTCCAGCCGCGCGAAGTGGAATACGGCCATCGCAGCGAGTACAATTTCAAGGTCGGCTATTGCTACTTCAACGATGAGGACTACGGCGAGGCCAAAAAATTCTTCCAGCAGGAAATCAATGGCAAGTCCAAATACACCAACGCCTGCCTCTATTATTACGCGCACCTGCAGTACATGGATGGAAAATACGATCTCGCGCTGCGCAATTTCCAGAAACTTCAGTCCGACCACAAGTTCGCCAAGATTGTCCCCTCCTATATCGCCCGCATCTACTATTACCTCGGCAAGGACGACGAACTCCTGCAGCTCGCCCCTACGTTGCTCCTCGAAGAGGATGTCTTCAAGAAGAACGAGATCCGCCAGATGGTTGCCGAGGTCTATTTCAACCGCGGTGAATACAAGAACGCCCTCGACTACTATGCCGCCGCCATGCGTAACCACGATGCCGATGACTCCTCCGACCCCGCTGCTCAGCTCCCCGGTGCCCCAAAGGGCAAGAAGAGCAACACCGCTGCGCTCGTGGCTAGCTGCACCCCCCAGGACAGCTACTACCAGATAGGTTACTGCCACTATATGCTCCACCAGTACGACTCCGCCCAGTACTACCTCTCCAAGAAGACCGTCTGCGTCGACAGCGTTGCGCAGCACGCCTTCTTCGTCCTCGGCGATGTCTTCATCCATCTCGGCCGCAAGAACGATGCCCGTAGCATGTTCCGCCAGGCTTCCACCATGGACTTCGACCCCAAGGTCAAGGAGGACGCCCTCTTCAACTACGCCAAGCTCTCCTACGAGCTCAATGCCAACCCCTACAATGAGTCTATCCACTCCTTCGAGGATTACCTCGCCCAGTACCCCAAGTCCTCCCACAAGGCCGAGGTGCAGGAAATCCTCACCTCGCTCTATTTCTCCACCCGCAACTACAAGGATGCGCTCTCGCTTATCGAGAAGATGCCCGACCGCTCGCCTGTCATGAACCAGGCCTACCAGCGCATCGTCATCAACCGCGGCATCGAGGTCTTCAACACCGGCAACATGAAGGCCGCCGCCACCTATTTCCAGAAGGCCACCCAGATCAACGCCCTCCCCAAGTACACCACCGATGCCTACTACCTCTACGCCGAAGCACGCTATCGCCTCGGTGACGTCGATGTCGCTGGCAAGACCCTCGACCGTTTCATGGTCAGCAGCAATGCCGCCACCTCGCCATACTACCGCCAGGCCCTCTATACCCACGGCTACATCTGCATGAAGCGCGGCGCTACGAGCGACGCAGCCGACGACTTCAAGATGTTTCTCCGCCTCGCCGACGCCTCCATCGACCGCCATCAGGTCAATGACGTCAACAACCGCCTCGGTGACTGCTCCTACCTCGAGAGCAACTATGCCGATGCTGTCAAGTACTACGACCGCGTCATCGAGGCCAACGATGCCGACGCCGACTACGCCACCTACCAGAAGGCACTCTCCTACGGCGCCATGGGCAAGTTCCACGACAAGCTCGTCTACCTCAACCAAATCTTCGAACGCTACCCCGAGTCCTACCTCGCTCCCAAGGCGCTCTTTGAGGTGGGCAACACCTACCTCGTCTGCGAGAACAACGAGATGGCACTGCTTTATTTCAACAATTTTCGCACCAAATATCCCCAGAACACGCTCGTCAAGACCGCCCTCCTCAACATGGGCCTTATCTATTACAACACCGACCGCAACAACGATGCCCTTGAGGCCTTCGACCAACTCCTCACCAACTATGCCGGTACCGACGAGGCCCGCGACGCACTCAGCACGGTCAAGAACATCTATGTCAGCCAGAACCGCGTTGACGAGTATTTCAGCTATGTCCGTCGCGCCACCAATGTCACCATCTCCACTGTCGAGCAGGACAGCACGCTCTACATGTCGGCCGAAAACCTCTATATGAACGGCGACTGCGAGAGTTCCGTCAAGAGTTTCGAGAGCTACCTCGACAAGTTCCCCGAGGGACTCTTCCATCTTCAGGCACACTACTATGCCGCCGACTGCCTCTTCCGCAACGGCCAGAACGAGCGTGCGCTGCCGCACTATGAGGCGGTTGCCGCTGCCGGCAAGAACAGCTTCACCGAGCGTTCGCTCCACAACGCCGCGAATATCGCATTCAACCTAGGCAATTTCACCAAGGCCCTCGACCTCTATAGCCAACTCGCCTTCACTGCCGAGACCGACAACAGCCGCCTCGCTGGCCGCGTGGGCTACCTCCGCTGCTGGGTCCGCCTCGACCAGGCCGATAGCATCATCACCGCCGCCAATGCCCTCCTTTACGAGTACAAGGTCACCGACGAGCTCCGCGACGAAGCCCGCATCACCATCGCCCGCACCTACTATGCCAACCCTGCCACCTACCGACAGGCAGACAGCGTCTATGAACTCCTCAAGGGCTCTACCAATGGCGACTACAGCGGTGAGGCCTCCTACCGCATCGCAGAGATGCGCTTCACCCAGCAGGATTTCGACGGCGCCGAACGTGCCATCGAAGCGATTACCGCCGACCCCGCCAGCGACTACTGGCTGGCCAAGTCTTTCATCCTCTGGGCCGACATCTTCCACGCCCGCGGCAACAATCTCCAGGCTAAGCAGACCCTCCAGAGCATTATCGATAACTACGACGGCGACGACCTCGTCCAGCTCGCCATCCAGAAACGCAACGCCATCCTCGAGGAGGAGAATCCTCCCCAGCAGCCAGAAGAGGAAGAGGTGGTCATCCAGCTCGACGCCGATGCCCCAGTTCCTGCCGGCACCCCTGCCGACGCTCCTGCTCCCTCCGATGCTCCAGCTCCTGCCGAACAGCAGTAGGCACAACTTAAATATTGAATACATTATTTGACAAATAATTCCGATAGTATCATGAAACGCATAACCCCCATAGTCCTCCTCTTGGCAGCCCTCGCTTCGGTCCCCGTTGTCCAGGCTCAGTCCGACAGCAATGTCTATAACGAACGCGTCGTGGTCACCAGCCGCTACAAGCCTGTCGTGCAGGAATCTGCCAAGATCAATGTGGCCCCCGTCATCTCCGACACCGTCGAGACCATCACCAAGTCGTTTACCTACGACATCTACACCCGTCGCCTCACTTCGCTCTACGTGCCCTCGCGCATTAAGGCCGCCCGCATCATCGGCGAACCTGCAACCAAGCTATACAACAACTATGTTAAGCTCGGCTTCGGAAACTACCTCTCTCCACTGGCTGAGGTCTATTTCAACTCGTTGCGCAACACCAACAAAACCTATGGCATCCGCGCCACCCACAACTCTTCCTGGGGCTCTATCGGCCACGCTGCCCACCCCGACTCGCTGCCGTCGCCTACCCACTACGGTCAGGCCCCCTTCTCTTTTACCGACATCACGCTCTTCGGCAAGATCATCACCCCTAAGCATCTCCAGTTCAGTGCCGACCTCGGCTACCAGAACGACTTCAACCGCTACTATGGCTTCAGCGACAGCACCCTCCATAGTGTCCTCGACACTATCCGCGACTCCATCCACAAGGAGGACTACAAGGCCGTATACAACCTGGCTAGCCTCAATCTGGGTGTCAAGACCCTCAACACCGACGTCAACGCTCTCGGCTATGAGGCTAATGTTTCCCTCTCCGACCTCTTTGCCTCCTATGGCCAGAACGAGTTCTTCGTCACCGCCGACGGCAATATCCACTATGGTTTCACGATTGCCCAGCAATACAAGGCCATCGCCTACCTCCATGTCAACTACGGAGGCTATGGCTTCAATTTCAATCCCGTGGCGCTCCCCCTCGGCCACGATGCCACCCTTGCTGCCGCGCTGCTTGACCGCGACGAGGTCACGGGCCGCTCTATCTTGGCTTCCAGCCAGTTCCTCAACCTCTACAAGGCCAACCCCTACGTTGACCTCATCTTCTCCGGGTTCCAGATCCATGCCGGTGCCGTCATCGCTTGCGATGGCTTCAACATCCCCACTAGTGGCCTTGTGCATCTCTACCCCGATGCCGTCGTCAGCAAGTCCTTCTTCCACGAGTTCCTCAATGTGGCACTGGAGGCCAAGGGCAGCATCGATGCCAACGACTGGAACCGCATCCGCCTTGTCAACCCCTACATCGCCCCCAACAGCCTCGTCCGCGCCACTAGCCACTACGACTTCTCCGCCAAGGCCCGCATCAACTTCAGCAAGAAGATGGACCTCAACATCTACGGCACCTATAGCTCCCTCGACGACGACCTCTCCTTCCAGCTCGACGACCGCTACACGCTCCACAATGTCTTCACCCCCGTCTACGATAGCCTCACACGCCTCAAGGTCGGCGGCAACTTCGTCTTCCTCAACGACGAGATGCTCCGCCTCGAGGTCAAGGGCAACTACTACCTCTATCACAACAAGCGCATCGTCCGTGTCGGCGATCGCCGTGAGGAGGCTCCTCTCTACTATCGCCCCGACTTCGACGCAGGACTCTGCGCCACCGTCAACTACCACGACAAGGTCATCGGCCGTCTCGAGTTCCAAGCCATGGGCCAGATGCCCTATGCTACCGTCTCTGCTGCCGATGGAGCCGACAGCACCCTCTACTTGCCCCTCCGCTACGGCCTCAACCTCGAAGTTGAATACCGCCACAACAAAGCCCTCAGCTTCTTCCTCAAGGCCGACAACCTCCTCTTCCAGCGCTACTTCTATTGGCAGAACTACCCCAGCTACCGCGGGCTCTTCCTCCTTGGCCTGACCTACACCGTCCCTTACTAGTTCAAGGCTCAAAGTTCAAAGTTCAAGGCTCAAGGTTCAAGGCTCAAGGTTCAAGGTTCAAAGTTCAAAGTTCAAGTCCGTAGTCCTAAGTCCCAATTCTTAATTCTTAATTCTTAATTCCTCTTGACCTACTCTCAAACCCTAGACTATCTCTTTAACAGCCTACCCATGTACCACCGCATCGGGCAGGCTGCCTACAAGGCTGACATCACTAACACCGTCGACCTCATGGCGCATCTAGGCAACCCCGAGCGCCGTTTCCGTTCCATCCACGTTGCCGGCACCAATGGCAAAGGTTCCGTCTCCCACCTTCTCGCCTCCATCCTCCAGCAGGCTGGCTACAAGGTGGGACTCTACACCTCGCCCCATCTCATCGACTTCCGCGAGCGCATACGCATCAACGGCCAGATGATACCCGAGCAGTGCGTCACCGACTTTGTTGAGCGCCACCAGGCCTTTATGCAGACCCTCCAGCTCTCCTTCTTCGAGATGACCGTGGGCCTCGCCTTTGACTATTTCGCCGCCGAGCAGGTCGATGTCGCCGTCGTCGAGGTAGGCATGGGCGGACGTCTCGACAGCACCAACGTCATCCGTCCCGACCTCTGCGTCATCACCAACATCGGCTTCGACCACACCCAGTTCCTCGGCACCACGTTGCCCGCCATCGCGGGCGAGAAAGCCGGCATCATCAAGCCCGGCGTCCCCGTGGTCATCGGCGAGAGCCACCCCGAGACCGAGCCCGTCTTCCGTCAGGTCGCCGCAGAAAAGGAGGCCCCGGTCTATTTCGCCGACAAGACATTTCGCATCGACCCCGTGGCTCCTTGCTGCGAAGCGGGCGACATCTCCTCCTTCGACCCCGAGTTGCATTTCAATGTCTGTGTCCACGGAATCATCGCCGCCGAATATGGTTCACCCATGCGTTGCCCCCTCTCGGGCAACTACCAGCTCAAGAACCTCGCCACCCTCTTCCAGGTCCTCGCCCTGCTGCCCGAGGTGGGCTATAAGGTCACCCTCGACGACATCCGCTTCGGCATCGCCCGCGTGGTGGCCGATACCGGCCTCCATGGCCGTTGGGAGAAGATAGGGGAGGCACCCCTCACCATCTGCGAGACCGCCCACAACGCCGACGGCGTCGACGCCATGCTTGTCAAACTCTCCGAGATACCCTACGGCCGCCTTCACCTCATCTACGGTTGCGTCAATGACAAAGACTACCGCAAGATATTGCGCATGCTGCCGCACGACCGTGTAGTATACTACTACACTCAGCCAAGCGTCCCTCGCGGCCTCCCCGTTGACCAGCTCGCCGCTGCCGCACAAGAACTCGACATGTCCGGCTCCGCCTACCCCCATGTCGTCGAAGCCCTCGCCGCCGCCCGCCAAGCCGCCGACCCCCGCCGCGACCTAGTACTAGTGACAGGCAGCATATTCTTGATAGCCGACACCTTGGCACTGCAAGAAGAAAAGTAGAAAATGCCCCAAGTCCTAAGTCCTAAGTCTTTAAAAAAACGTAATAATCCCAATTATGCGAAAGAAATTACTCCTCATCCTGCTCTTGGCCATCGTCGCCTTAGGCATGGCAAGCGCCTATGGCACCGCCACAAGCCCTTGCTCATCGACAGCGGCAGGAAATGAAGGCATATTGGTTTCGGCTATGCAAGCCAGTCTCGACAATGGTGACACCAATCGTCGCTGCGACACCATCATCATTCACGACACCGTATGTCTGGATAGTATGATACCCCATCAGCTGATACTCCTGAGCAACGATACCCTCTTAGGAACCTGCGCTGGAGGTGGAAGCTATTTCCTGGGCTCCATAGCCCAGATAATGGCCATACCGCTCAACGGTGCCCAGTTTGACCACTGGAGCGATGGCGTCACCGACAACCTGCGCAGCATCGTGATGGATACCGGCAAGGCTTTGATGGCCTTCTTCTCCGATCCTGCCGCCAACGACACCGCCTCGCAAGCTTCAGAAACCCTCCATGGCCCGATAGAATATCTTGTTTCAGCCGATGGGAAGACCCTCTCGATAGGCTTTGGCTATGGCAACAAGAAGCTGCGTGTCAACATCGGCGAAGGCGGCGAAAATGGACTCTGTGATTTTCGTAGCGTCCATTCCTACGACAGGGATGCCACCTTGCTGACAGCTACCAGCTTCTCCAGCCTGATCAGCAAAGTGGGCGACATGCATGCCCCTTGGAGGATCAAGACCACCAACGACTCCATCATAGGCGACACCCCCAACGGCCACTACTTCACCGGTGGCGGCCATTCTCGCACCTCCAATGGCCAGACCGTTCGCACTGCCGCATCCGAATATGTGCGTTTCTATGCCGACGGGCTGAGACTCCAGAACGATGCTCATGGCTCCGCTACCAACGTCAGGATTGTCTGGTCAAACCTCGTCCAAGGATGCAACACCTTCAAGTATGATGGCACTGGAGCCCCCGTGCTGCGCGAAATGCATGTCATGGACTTCGATGGAGTGACATTCAACGAAACCATCGACATAGAGATGCTGGCCGACTGCAACGTCTGCCTCTGGTATGGGCTCGAATCCGAGCCGGGCGGCACCGCCCACTACCCAGTCCTGGATAGCCTGCAATTCCTTGACGGCACCAACCGAACCAAATTATCAGTCTTAGACGGAACCCACAATAGCGCCAACAAGACCTGTAGCATCATCAGGCTCACTGGCAAAAAACTCTGCATGGAATATGGCATCGACAACACCGTCGACCTCGGCAAGCGCGAAAAGTCCGTCACCAGCAGGTATGGCGGAAAGAGCGCAACGACAGGCAAGACCTACTTCACCATCATCTCCTCACCAACCGACCAATATACCCAGCCCATGACCAAAGGCTACCTCTATCGCCTCAAAGGCTGGTATCGATTCATCCAAGTAGATGAATAATTTAATTATAATTATTGACTATGAATTAGTAATTAAAAATTATAAATTATAAATTAAATTATTCCCCCCTCAATTCTTAAATCTTAAATCTTAATTCTTAAATAAATGAAAAGGTCCCACATCCCAATTCTGATTCTGGTCGTTCTGCTGATAGTTCTGGCCGTAGTCCTTATTTCTAGGCACTGCCATCGTGGCGGTAGTGAAATCCCCAACGTCGACCTCCAGCAGACCGACATCATCGAGAAGCACGTCTTCAAGGGCAGCATGACCGATGAGCCGCTCTATGGCTATCTCAAGTACGACATTCACTGGCCTGCCGCCATGGAAGGCTACGACCTCGTCCCCCTGCAGCAAGCCCTGTTGACAATCATGGGCAGCCAAGACCCCAATGTCACCGTCAAGGACTTCATCAAGAGTTACGACAACGAGATCTTCCCCACCGACCGCTGGACGCAGACCTCCGACACCATCCCCGAAGAAGCCTATGCCGACCCCGAGAAAGTCATCGCTGCCGGCTACGACATGCCCTATCCCCCCGACGGCAGCATTGCCGCCAGCCTTGTCTACCTCGACGGCGAGCGAGGTCTCTTGTGCTACAAAGTCGAGACCTTCCTCCATGCGGGTTGCGGGCTGGGAGCCTGTTGCAACAACAGCCTGGACTACATCTACTACGACCTCGCCAAAGCCAAAGTCGTCACCTTTGACGACCTCTTCAAGCAAGATGCCAACGACCATATCCTCAAGCTGTTGAAAGATGCTCCCACATTTGCCAACGATGTCACTCCCGACCTTGTACAAGTCAAGCGTCTCCCCAGTCGTTGGTATCTCGATGATGGCAGCATCTACTTCATCTACGACAAATATGAGATAGGCTGCGGCGCCGACGGCGAAATCAGCCTAGGCCTCCCCCTCGACACCCTCTCCACCTACCTCACCCCCTACGCCAAGCAGCTCTTCTTCTAGCCGCCAATCCCCATCAAATAAAATAGCCGCCCCGCAGCACATTGTTGCTGCGGGGCGGGCTTTGTTTTGCGTTTTTTGTTTTGTGTTTTGTGTGCCGTGCGCTGTGTGAGGAAGCGCAAGCTTGGTATAGGAGGCCTACTGCTGGACGGTGCCCAGGGCTTGGAGGAGCTGGATGATGGCGGTGGCGGTGCCTACGCTCTGCGAGATGTTGGAGGCGTTGACGTTGAGACCGGTGAGGTTGTTCATGGTGTTGATGAGGCCTTCGACGTTGGCGGAGGTGATGAGACCCGCACCAGCGGCGACCATGCCGGAGGCAAAGGCTTTCTTATAGGCAGGGTCGGCCTGGTTGGCTCGCATGTTGGTGTAGCCCGTGGCAACGACAAGGGCGGCGGTGAGGTCGGTGGGGTTGCCTAGGTTGATGGTGCCCGTGGACTTGTAGGAGGAGTAGAGGGTGAGCAACGCACCAGCGGTGCTCTTGCCTTGTGCTTTTGCCGCAGCTGTGTTGCTGGAAGAGCTGTTTGCAGTGCTTGAACCTTTGGTGCTGCCACAGGATACGAAGGCCAGCGTGGCAATGCACATCATGATGATACTTAATTTCTTCATGGCGATTTTTATGTTTTTTATTTGTTATTTTTCGTGATGCAAAATTACATTTTTTTTTGCATATCAGAAAAAAATCGTATATTTGCAAATCGAAATTTATGAATTTTTATAGTTAATTACATAATTATCCTATATTTATGAATAATACACTTTTCACCTTTCCGAAGCCCGAGAACGAGCCCGTCCTCGGTTACAAACCTGGTAGCAACGAACGCAAAGAGATTCGCAAGGCTCTCGACGAACTGTACAATGTGGTGACCGACATCCCCGCCATCATCGGCGGCAAAGAGGTGCGCACTGCCGAGACCGGCACTATCGTGATGCCCACCGAGAACCACCATGTGCTGGCTAAATATTATAAGGTAGGCGAGAAAGAGGTCCAAATGGCCATCGACGCCGCCAACAAAGCCCATGAGGAGTGGGCCAACACCCCCTGGATTGACCGCGCCAGCGTGATGCAGAAGATTGCCACGCTCATCAGTGGCAAGTACCGTTGGCTGATCAACGCAGCCACGATGCTGGGCCAAGGCAAGACTACGATGCAAGCCGAAATCGACTCGGCTTGCGAGCTGGTGGACTTCCTGCGCTACAATGCCTACTATGCTTCACAGATCTATAGCGACCAACCTTGCAGCGACAAGGGCACGCTGAACTATGTGACTTATCGCCCCTTGGAGGGCTTCGTGTTTGCCATCACTCCCTTCAATTTCACCTCTATTGCCAGCAACCTCTGCCTTAGCCCCGTGCTGATGGGCAACACTTGCATCTGGAAGCCCAGCACGACGGCCATGCTGTCGAACTTTATCTTGATGAAGATTTATAAGGAAGCAGGCCTTCCCGACGGCGTGGTTAACTTCCTCCCCGGCAGCGGTGCCCTCATCGGCAAGGTGGCTTTCTCCAGCCCCGACCTCGCCGGCGTGCATTTCACCGGCAGCACCGGAACGTTCAACAGTTTCTGGAAGTCCATCGGCGACAATATCGCCAACTACCGCACCTATCCCAAGATTGTCGGCGAGACGGGCGGCAAGGACTTCATCTTCGCCCATAAGTCGGCCGACGCCGACCAGGTGGCTACCGCCATCGTGAGAGGCGCCTTCGAGTTCCAGGGCCAGAAGTGCTCGGCAGCCAGCCGTGCCTACGTGCCCGCCAGCATGTGGCCCGAGGTGAAGCGCATCATCGGCGAGATGCTCGCCGAGATCAAGGTGGGCGACGTGCGCGACTTCAGCGCCTTCGTCAACGCCGTCATCGACGAGGCTTCGTTCGACAACTGCATGCGCTACATCGAGCATGCCAAGCAGAGCCCCGATGCCGAGATCGTGTTCGGCGGCACGGGTGACAAGAGCCAGGGTTGGTTCATCCAGCCTACCGTCATCCTGGCCAAGACTCCGAAGTACAAATCGATGTGCGAGGAGATCTTCGGACCCATCATCACCATCTTTGTCTATGACGATGACAAGTACGAGGAGACGCTGCACCTCTGCGACGAGACTTCGCCCTACGCCCTCACCGGCGCCATCTTCGCCAACTGCCGCAAAGCTCTGCGCACCGGCGCTGAGATCTTGAAATATGCTGCCGGCAACATCTACTACAACGACAAGCCCACTGGAGCCGTGGTAGGCCAGCAGCCCTTCGGCGGCGCCCGCGCCAGCGGCACCAACGACAAGGCCGGCTCGTACCTCAACCTCATCCGCTGGACCAGCCCGCAGGCCATCAAGGAGACCTTCGACGCTGCCCACGACTATAAGTATCCTTTCATCAGCGACGCTGAATAACCTCATACACAGTGAGGGCGTCGGGCACAAGCCCGACGCCCTTTTTACATTTTATATCCTTTACCATTAATGAAGAAAAAGATTCTCCTGCTCTTCACAATCGTTGCCGCCATGGGTTCGGCCTTGGCGCAGGATGTCGACCCCTCGAAGATGGTCGACACTCCCATCTTTCCTCATAAGCTGCACTGGAGCTTCGGCGTCTTGGGCGGCTATGATCAGAACTATCACATCGTCGACATGTCGTATATGAGCGGAATGAAGTACGACGCGTACACCCCCGGCCGCACGTTCGGCCTGCAGGTAGGCTACAGTCCCGCCAAGTGGCTCACTTTCCGACTGGATGCCGTGATGATACAGAAAAACTACAACATGGTGCATGTGTTCCAATACTACAACATGCGCTATTCGATGACCAACCTGGCTACCAACGAGTATGTCAACGTGCCCCTGGTGGCGATGCTCAACGTGGGCAAGAAGGTGCGCCTCCATGCCTTCGGAGGCGGCTACGTGGGCTACTGGCTGTCGGGTCACCGCTCGGGTCAGAGCTATTCGATGTCCTACAGCATCACGGGCGACGAGAGCACCAATGTGTTCGACCAAGACTATGAGTTCAGCGAGGTGCGCGACAACCGCCGCGATGCAGGATTCACTTGGGGCGCCGGCCTCAGCGGCATCATCGCCAAGCATTTCGAGCTGGGCGCCGAGGTGCGCTGGTACTATGGCATCCTGGATATCCAGAACGACTATATGCGCAACCTCAGCCCCCGCTATAATACTACCTTCGTCATCCAAGGAGGGGTTTGCTATTGGCTTTAGCAATTTATAATTAACAATTTATAATTTATAATTAGGCTGACGCCGGAACAATTTATAATTATAATTAGGCTACCGCCAGAGTAAAAAGAATTAAGAATTAAGATTTGAAGGCATTTGTTAATTCACAATTCATTAGAAATAAGACTATCATGAAGAAAACTAGATATATGCTCCTTTTCGCTGCGTTGACGGTGAGCATGGCTTCGTGCCGCAAGGAGCCTGTGGAGTTCTACAATCCCAACAATCGCTTGTGCAGGAATTATTCGCAGCAGTTCGAGGCTGTGTGGCAGGGGATGAACCAGGGCTATATGTTCTGGGACCGCGACACCATCGACTGGGATGCCCGCTATGAGCAGTTCCAGCCCGTGTTTGCCGAGTTTGACACCCGCAATTCAAGAAACCCTGTGTCGTACCAGGAGTATGCTGAGGCTTATGCCGGCCTCTTCGAGGGTTTGTTGGACCACCACTTGTCGGGACGTTTCTATTCGGGTAAAGACAAATTCGAGACTTGGGTGTCGCCCGGCCACAATGACTATTCGCATGCCACCGACCGTTCCAAGCAGCTGGCCTGCCTGCGCGCCAAGGCCATCCCCGGCACCTATATCAGCTATGACCCCGTGAGCTATGGCGAGAACATGGATATCCCCGGCCAGTATTTCTGCCTCATCGAGGGCAAGAATGAGGGCGAGCTCATTGCCTATTTCCGCTTTACGGGTTTCAGCTTCGGCGACTTGTGGCGCCTCCGCAACGCATTGCCCGACAAGATCTCGGCCCAGGCTGCCGTGAAGGCCATGTATGGTCCCAACTATTACGAGGGCATCGCAGCCACCGCAGGCTATGCCAACAACGATTCTGTGGTTGGCATTATCATCGACGTCCGTGGCAATGGCGGCGGCAGTTTGAGTGACATCACGCCCATGGTGGGCTCTTTCTCGCAACGTCCCACGCTGATGGGCTATACCCGCGTCAAAGAGGGTCTAGGACGCCTGGACTACAGCGCCTGGACGGAGTTTGTCATCAATCCGCCCGAGAAACATATTCTTAAGGAGAAACCTATCGTGGTGCTGGCGGACATCAATTCGGCGAGCTGCGCCGAGCTGACCACGCTGCTCATCAAGTGCCTGCCCAACGGCGTGTTCATCGGCGAGCGGACTTACGGCGCCACCTGCGCATTGTGGCCGCAGACTGATATTCAGCACGATATCTTCTATAACGGCTGCTTCGGCGACTACGAGTATTGGAAGAACGGTCCTAACCCCTATAAGGATGATTTCTCCTATTTCGTCTATACCAGTACTTTCGACATGGTGGACATTGACTACAACAGCATCGAGGGCAAGGGCGTTCAGCCCGACATCGAGGTGAAATACAGTCAGAGCGGCCTCGACGCCGGCCGTGATGAGCAGCTGAACAGAGCTATCCGATATATCCGCGTGGGACACTAGGGTTTCAGCGGCTTAGGCCGCTGAAACAATAATTAATAATTAATAATTAATAATTTATAATTAGGCTGGCGCGTTTCTTGGCGGCAGCCTAATTTTTGTTTGATACACTTTACTTTTCGCTAATTGCTCTCGAGAGGGTTTTTATGGCTTCGACGTTGCGGGGAACTTGGAGGTCGATGGTGCCGCTTTCGATGCCTATGACATGATTGTTCTGAACTGCTGTGAGGCGGGCGTATGGGGCTGTGCGGCAGAAGGCCGCGCTGTCTTCACGACGGATGATGACGAAGTCGGGGTCTTCGTTCAGCAGTGTCTCAAGGCTATAGCTCCAGCCTGTGATGTCGGCGGCGATATTGCGACCGCCGGCAAGGGTGATGATGTCGTTGATGAAGGTGTTGCCGCCAGCGGTGAAGTTGCCGCCGGCGCCGAAGCCGACGACGTAGTAGACACTGGGAACATTATAGGTGGATTGGGCTGGCAGGGCAGCAACGGCATCTTGCAGTCTCCGTACTAGGCTGTCGGCAGAATGGCTGCGGCCAGTGAGGAGGCCTATCTTGTGAATGTTGTCGTAAAGTCCTTCGAAGCGGTGCTGCTCGATGATGCTGACGGTGGCAACCCCCATCTTCTCGAGTTGGAGCGTGCTCTTCTTGGGTATCATGGAGCCGCTGATGATGAGGTCGGGCTGGAGTGCCAGGATGGCCTCGACGTTGAGGTTGCTGATGCCGCCGATGGAGGGGATGGCGCTAGCGGCGGGTGGATAAGTGCAATAGTCGGTGCGGCCGACGAGGAGGTCTTGTGCACCGATGGCGAAGAGTAGCTCTGTTACCGCTGGGGATGTGCTGACGATGCGGGTAGGGGTGGCCGGCACGGAGACGGTGCGGCCATAGTCGTCGGTGAAAGTAACGCTATCCTTGCCGCTGGCAGTGCTGCCGGCTTGATGGCAGCCACAGAAGAGGAGAACAGCGATTATGAACAGGACTTTTCTCATTTATGGGTTAAGGGGTTAGCGGTTAGGGGTTAGCGGATGCTTTCAACTTTCAACCTTTAGACAATAGACAACGGACGACAGACAACGGACGACAGACAACGGACGGCTACCGCCCTAGTCTTCAGTCCTCAGTCCCAAGTCCTCAGTCGGCGACCGAAGGGAGCCTTAAACCTTCAACCGAATCACGCGTCTTCCATGCCGCCGCAGAGGTGCATGACGTCGCCAGTGTTGTAGCTGCCTAGTTCGGAGGCATAGTAGAGGCAGGCGTTGGCGACATCCTCTGGCGTGCCGGGACGGCGCAGGGGAATGCGGGTCTGCCAATAGGTCTTGAGTTGTTCGGGTATCTCGCCAGTCATCTCGGTGACGATGAATCCTGGGGCGACGACATTGACGCGGATGTTGCGGGCGCCGAACTCCTTGGCTGCAGCCTTGCTGAGGCCGATGATGCCGGCCTTGGAGGCGGCATAGTTGGCTTGGTTGTAGTTGCCGGCGAGGCCGACGACGGAGCTGATGTTGACGATGCTGCCCGAGCCCTGTTTCCACATGGCGGGCTGTACGGCCTTGGTCATGCAGAAGACCGACTTGAGGTTGATGTTGATGACGTTGTCCCACTGCTCTTCGGTCATGCGCTTGAGGGCTGCGTCGTCGGTGATGCCGGCGTTGTTGATGAGGATGTCGATATGGCCGAAGTCGTTGAGTACTTGAGCTATGAAACTTTGTGCATTGTCGAAGTTGGAAACGTCGACAGCGTAGCTTTTGACGTTGATGCCAAGGGCTGCGAGCTCTTGGTCGAATTGTTGGGTGTTGTCGCTGAGGCTGCGGGCGCAGTAGGCAATGTGGCAGCCTTCTTGGGCGAAGCGGCGGCAGATGGCCTTGCCGATGCCGCGGGAGCCGCCAGTGACGATGGCGACTTTGTCTTTAAGGAGCATAGTGTGCTTTTGGATGAGGAAAAGGGGGTTGCGTTAAAGAAAAATGGCAATTGGGAAGCGTTTTGTTGGAACCCTTCTCAATTGCCAAATTTTTTAATTATCACGAAGCATTAGAGCAGGGTGGCCAGTTTGGCGGCGAGGTCGCCGACGCGGGTGCTGTAGCCCTTCTCGTTGTCGTACCAGCTGACGACCTTGACGAAGTTGCCGTCCATGACCTGGGTCAGGAGGCTGTCGAAGATGGAGCTGTGGGTGTTGTCGATGATGTCGACGCTGACGATGGGCTCGTCAACATACTGGAGGACGCCTTTCATGGGGCCTTCGGCGGCTTCTTTGATGGCGGCGTTGATTTCCTCCTTGGTGACGTTGCAAGCCATCTCGGCGGTGAGGTCGACGACAGAGCCGTCGGGAGTGGGGACGCGCATGGCGAAGCCGTCGAGTTTGCCCTTCATCTCGGGGATGACCAGGCCGACAGCCTTAGCGGCGCCAGAGGAGGTGGGGATGATGCTGACGGCGGCAGCGCGGGCACGGCGGAGGTCGCTGTGGGGCTGGTCGAGGATCTTCTGGTCGTTGGTGTAGCTGTGGATGGTGTTCATGAGGCCGCGCTTGATGCCGAATTTGTCGTTGAGGACCTTGGCGACGGGAGCGAGGCAGTTGGTGGTGCAAGAGGCATTGCTGACGAGCTGCATGTCGCGGGTGAGGACATTGTCGTTGACACCCATGACGACGGTAGCGTCGACGTCGTCGGCCTTACCAGCGGGAACAGTGAGGATGACTTTCTTGGCGCCAGCGTTGATGTGCTTCATCATCTGCTCGCGTTTTTTGAAGAGGCCGGTGGACTCGACAACGATGTCGACACCCAGTTCGCCCCAAGGCAGGTTCTGAGGATCGCGCTCGGCATAGATTTTCACTTTCTTGCCGTTGACGACGATGCAGTCGCCATCAGCGTGGACTTCGCCCTCGAAGTTGTCGTGGATGGAGTCATATTTGAATAGATAAGCGAGCGTGTCAGCGCTGGTGAGGTCATTGATGGCTACGATGTCGAGTTCGGGATGTTCCATCATAGCGCGGAAGGACATACGTCCGATACGGCCGAAACCGTTGATAGCAACTTTTGCCATAGTATATTGTTTTTTAAATGTTTATATGTTTTTGTTTGATGTGAAATATTTTGCAAATATACAATTATTTTTCTAATTAAATAAAAAAACGTATTTTTGCAAACTCAATTTTGGGCAGCACTAGCTGGAAGAAGGGGGTAATCTTGCTTATAATCAATTTGCTATGTAAGTTTTCCTCTTTTGGTATCCCGTGGCATCTCTCGATGGAGAGGGCGGCATCGGATTCCGCAGGAGTTGTTGCGCAAAGTTTGTTTGTTAATTGTGCCAATTTTTATTTCCGATAAGGAAATGCTTATGAAGAAAAACAAAATAAAGCAGAGCCGCAAAGGCTTGAAGCGCTGGAAGCAGCTGAGATTTGTCGGCAAGGTGTGGCGCGTGGCTTGGGTGGGAGTCCTCGCAGTGTGGGGATTCACCATCTTGCAGGTGCTTTTCTGCTCAGTGTTCAACCCGCCGCTGACGCCGCTGATGGTCAAACGCTATTTTGAGCAGAAGAAAGATGATGACCGAGTTGTGACTTTTGAGCGCGACTATGTCCCGATCGAGGAGATTTCGCCCACGCTGATAAAAGCTATCAATATCGCAGAAGATGGGGGTGGGTTTGTCTATCATCGTGGCTTTGACGTATATAAAATGATGAAGGCTGTCCAGCACAATGATACGACCGATTGCTGGATAGGTGGCAGCACCATCACACAGCAGACGGCGAAGAACTGTTTTTTGACGAATAAAAAGACTTGGCTCCGAAAGATCCTAGAGGCACACTATACGGTCCTCATGGAAGCGGTATGGGGCAAAAAGCGCATCATGGAGTGCTACATTAACGTCATCGAGTTTGGCGACGGCATCTATGGCTGCGAGGCTGCCTGCCAGCATTATTACGGCCATTCGGCCCAATATGTGACTGCACTTGAAGCAGCCCAACTGGTTACGATACTTCCTTCGCCTTTGTCTAGGGACCCGAACTATCTCTCGCCAAAGTATAGGGAAAAAGCCCAAAAATATGTGAATAAGATATCGAAGGAGCCGCCGACGGATTGGAGCTGCAAGCGAAGCGAGCTGAGCCCATGGACGCTGGCTCGATACAGGAGGCAATTGCCCGATTTCCTGAAATGGCTGGCAGTGCGCCGTTGGCGTCAGATGAGGGGCATCGAGGTGCCCTGAAAAAGTATTTGAGGTGAGTTCAATAAATTCACCGATAACCCCATGAAATGGATTAATAGACCCCATCTTAATAGCTAACAAGATATGGCAAAAAAGACAAAGAAAAAGAAAAGATCGCGCAAAGGCCTAAAGCGCTGGAAACAGTTGAAGTTCGGCGGCAAGGTATGGCGCGTGGCGTGGGTGGGATTCCTCTGCGTGTGGGGATTCACCATCTTGCAGGTCCTTTTTTGTGCAGTGTTCTACCCGCCGCTGACACCGCTGATGATTCATCGTTTCTTTGAGCAGGTGAAGGATGAAAACCGCGAGGTGAATTTTGAGCGCGACTATGTGCGCTTGGATGAGATTTCGGCCAACCTGGTCAATGCCGTCGTGGTGTCGGAGGACGGACTCTATATGTACCATCATGGTTTCGACATCAAGCAGATGAAGATGGCCTATATCGAGGGCAAGAAGGGACGTCGCGAGCGCGGTGGCAGCACCATCAGCCAGCAGTGCGCCAAGAACTGTTTCCTGCCGCACCACCACAGTATGCTGCGCAAGGCTGCCGAGGCTTACTATACCATTATGATAGAGGCCGTCTGGGGCAAGAAGCGCATCATGGAGTGCTACCTCAACATTATTGAGTTCGGCGATGGCATCTATGGCTGCGAGGCTGCCAGCCAGCACTATTTCGGCCATTCGGCCAGCCATCTTACCAAGCGCGAGGCGGCATTGCTGGCGGTCTGTCTGCCGACACCCTTGAAGAGCAACCCGGGACGTCCGTCGGGCTATCTGAGCCGCCAAGCCTCCGTGGTGCAGGGCCGCATGGCCATGTATGGGCGCATCAATCTTGATGCCAAGCGCGAGGACTTGAATCCCATGTATGTGGCCATGATGGAAGAGGAAAATATCTGGGATTTCGCTGTCTGGATGCTCACCGACGGCGAGAGCCTGCACCCGAAGCATGCCAAAGGCAGCAAGGCTGCGACAACAGCCAAGCCGCGCCGTAAGAGCGAGCCCAAGGCCGCCGCCCCGGTGGACGAGCCAGAGGAGGTGATGGACGAACCGTTCTATGAGGAACCGGAAATTGTCCCTGCCGAAAATGACGCACCCGAAGAGCCTTAAAGGCAGAAAAAGGGTGCCGGAGATTTCCAGCTCACGCTAACCCCTGACCGCTAACGGTTTCAAACGGAGTGTCCGAGAGCTCGATCTCGAGACCGGAGTGCAAAAAACGTCATCGGCCGAAGGAAGATAACCCTTAACCGCTAACCCTTAACCCCTAACCGCTAACCGCTAACCCTTAACCGCTAACCCTTAACCCCTAACCGCTAACCGCTAACCCCTAACCCCTAACCGCTAACCCCTATAATGGATTGGGCCAGGAACATACGCGACTTCGAGACTTATCTGCGGCTGGAGAAAAATCTAGCCGACAACTCGGTGCAGGCTTACCTGCACGATGTGGAGCACCTGCGCCGCCATGTGGAGCCGTTGGGCGTAGAACCCGAACAGGTGACGCTGGAGCAGCTGAAAGAGGTGCTTCAGCAGCTGAACGAGGTGGAGATAGCCCCCACCACGCAACGCCGCATCATCTCGGGGTGGCGAATCTTCTTCCGTATGCTGGTGATAGAGGAGGCCATGGAGGCCAACCCCGCGGAGTTGTTGGACATGCCGATGCGTCCGAAACATCTGCCTGACGTGCTCACCGACGAGGATGTCGCCGCCATGCAGGCAACTTTGGATCGCAGCAAGCCTGGCCCAGCCCGCAACTATGTCATCATCGAGGTGCTTTATGGCTGCGGGTTGCGTGTGTCGGAACTGGTCAACCTCAAACTTTCCAATATCTTTGCCGAAGAGGAACTGCTGCAAGTCATTGGCAAGGGCAATAAAGAGCGTTGGGTGCCTATCAACGCCTATGCGTTGAAACAATTGCAAGACTATATTCTCTTAATTCGTAGCCATATAACTCCCCAGCCAGGAGAGGAGAAATATGTCTTTCTCAATCTCAGGGGACATCACCTGACGCGCGTGGCAGTGTTCCAGTTCATCAAGGAGGCAGTGGAGAAGGCGGGACTGCATAAGAACGTGTCGCCCCATAGCCTTCGGCACAGTTTTGCCACCGAGTTGGTGCAGAATGGTGCCGACCTGCGTGCCGTGCAAGAGATGCTGGGCCATGAGAGCCTTGCCACGACAGAGATATACACCCACCTCACGCGGCAGTACCTCCGCGACACCATCAGCGCCTATCATCCTCATTATAAGAAATAAATCCCATGTCCAACGAAATCTATTTTGCCGCGGGGTGCTTTTGGGGCGCCGAGCATTTCTTCAAACAGATTGAGGGGGTGGAGTCCACCGAGGTGGGCTTCGCCAACGGTAACACCGACAACCCCACGTACAAAGAGGTCTACACCGACAAGACTGGCTATGCCGAGACGGTGCGCGTGCAGTACAATCCGCTGAAGGTGAGCCTGCCATTCCTCCTGGAGATGTACCTTAAGGCCATCGACCCCACCAGCCTCAACCAGCAAGGCGAGGATCGTGGAACGCGTTATCGCACAGGGGTCTACTACACGAATGAGGCCGATGCGCCTTTCGTGCGTTACATTCTCTCGTTGGCAGCAAAGCGCTTCAGCAAGCCCATCGTGGTGGAGGTGCTGCCGCTGCGTAATTTCTTCCGTGCTGAAGAATATCACCAAAACTACTTGGACAACAATCCCAACGGCTATTGCCACCTCCCTGTGGCGCTGTTTGAATACGCCCGCAACAATCGCGACACTGCCACCTTGGAGAAGTGCGCGCACTATGAACTGCTGTTGAAACAAGTGCAGTCGTTGGCTGAGGGCGAGACGGACTCCATCGCATTGATGGCCAACGTCTGCGCGTTGATACAGGAGACCTTCCGTTTCTGGTGGACGGGCTTCTATCGCGTGGTAGGCGAGGAACTGCTTCTAGGGCCCTTCCAGGGACCTGTGGCTTGCATGCACATCCCCTATGGCAAGGGTGTCTGCGGCACCGCTTGGCAGCAGGAAAGCACATTGCTGGTGCCCGACGTGGAACAGTTCCCAGGACACATTGCCTGCAGCGCCGCCTCGCGTAGCGAGATCGTGGTGCCAGTGAGGCAACAGGGTAGGGTGGCCGCCGTGCTCGACATCGATAGCGAGAGAGCCTGCTGCTTCGACCATTGCGACAAGCATTGGCTGGAACTGATGGTCGGAGTATTTTTTCAATAATCGCGTTTTTTTTCGTATCTTTGCAATTTGCTTTTTAAGAATAATAGAAGTTATGGCAGAAGATAACAACAATATAATTCAAGAAGTTACCAATGAGGAGTACAAGTGGGGCTTCGTGACCGATATCGATACCGACATTATCGGCAAGGGTCTCAATGAGGATGTGATTCGCCTCATCTCGAAAAAAAAGAATGAGCCCGAATGGCTGCTTGAATTCCGATTGAAGGCTTTCCGCAAGTGGCAGACTATGGAGGAGCCCTCGTGGGGACACCTCAAATACGACAAGGTCGACTACCAAGATATCATCTACTACGCCGCCCCCAAGCAGCAGGAGAAAAAGAAGAGCCTCGACGAGGTCGACCCCGAGCTGCTGGCCACCTTCGACAAGCTGGGCATCCCGCTGCGTGAGCAGAAGGAGCTGGCAGGCGTGGCCTACGACGCCATCATGGACTCGGTGTCGGTGAAGACCACCTCGCAGAAGGTGCTCGAAGAGCAGGGCATCATCTTCTGTCCCATCAGCGAGGCGGTGCAGAAGCACCCCGACCTGGTGAAGCAATACCTGGGTTCCGTGGTGCCTATCGGCGACAACTTCTTTGCCGCGCTCAACTCCGCCGTGTTCAGCGACGGCTCGTTCTGCTATATCCCCAAAGGCGTGCGCTGTCCCATCGAGCTCTCCAGCTATTTCCGCATCAACGCCAAGGGCACGGGCCAGTTCGAGCGCACCCTCATCATCGCCGACGAAGAGGCCTACGTGAGCTACATGGAAGGCTGTACGGCACCCCAACGCGATGAGAACCAGCTGCATGCCGCTATCGTCGAGATTGTTGCCCTCAAGGATGCCGAGGTGAAATACAGCACCGTGCAGAACTGGTATCCTGGCGACAAGGATGGCAAGGGCGGCATCTACAACTTTGTCACCAAGCGCGGCATCTGCAAGGGCTCCCGCTCCAAGATTTCTTGGACGCAGGTGGAGACCGGCAGCGCCGTGACCTGGAAATATCCCAGCTGCATCCTGCAGGGCGACGACAGCACCGCTGAGTTCTACAGCGTGGCCGTCACCAACAACTATCAGCAGGCCGACACCGGCACCAAGATGGTGCACATCGGCAAGAACACGCGCAGCACCATCATGTCGAAGGGCATCAGCGCCGGACACAGCCAGAACAGCTACCGTGGACTGGTGCAGGTGGGTCGCGGCGCCGAGAACGCGCGCAACTATTCGCAATGCGACTCGCTCTTGCTCGGCGACACCTGCGGCGCACACACCTGGCCCTATATCAAGACCAACAACAGCACCGCCATCCTCGAGCATGAGGCCACCACCAGCAAGATATCGGAAGACCAGCTCTTCTACTGCCAGCAGCGCGGCATCTCGCCCGAGAGTGCCGTAGGCCTCATCGTCAACGGATACGCAAAAGACGTGCTGAAGAAACTCCCGATGGAGTTTGCCGTCGAGGCACAGAAACTGCTCAGCATCAGCTTGGAAGGGAGCGTCGGATGAAGAAGCTCTCGATGGACGAGCTGGGCCGCATGACGGTGGACGAGTTCAAGTCGGCCGACAAGCTGCCCCTGACCGTGGTGCTGGACAATGTGCGCAGCCAGAACAACATAGGTTCCGTGTTCCGCACCAGCGACGCCTTCCGCGTGGAAAAGATCTGCCTCTGCGGCATCTGCTCCACGCCTCCCCATCGCGACATCCACAAGACCGCCCTCGGCGCCGAGGAGAGCGTCAGCTGGCAGTACTATGAAGAGACCGCCAGCTGCGTTCAGCAGCTCAAGGAACAGGGCTACAAGGTCTATGCCATCGAGCAGGTGGATGACAGCGTCAAGCTGGATAAGTTGCATGGAATCAGCACTGGAGAGCGAGTGGCCATCATCTTCGGCAACGAGGTGGAAGGCGTGCAGGAAGAGCTTCTTCCCCTCTGCGACGGCAGCATCGAGATACCTCAGTACGGCACCAAGCACTCGCTCAACATCAGCTGCGCCGCCGCCATCGTCATCTGGGAGTTTTTCAAGGCATTGTCTTTTTAGACGCGCCCTATCTTCAGCGTGATCCAAATCATATCCCGTCTCTTTGAAACGACCTCAACGGCAATGTGAGGATGCCTTCGTCAAGCACCATCACATTGCTGTTAGGGATTGTATGGTGTGTTCTGCCTTTAGTGGACAAAAGCATCGAAGAGGTCGAGTTTGATGCCGAAGGCGAGGTGGTAGGGGGTGAAAATGTTGGAGCCGCCGTTCTTCAATGCCAGCTTGTCGTCAAGGTTGAAGGTGCTGAATGGGATTAAGCCCGTTTCGACATAAAAACCTAATCCCAGGGCTTGGACACTGAAGCGCATGTCTAATCCGAAAAGAGGCGCATTCAGATTATACGAAAGTGTGCGAGTCTCTTGAAATAGGTCGTTGTCATCGTAATAGCTGTAATAATTGTCGATGGTGGCGACCTTGAACTTGGGAATCAGTTCGGCCATAAGCTTAATGGTATGGCTCTTTGCCGATGGGTAGTAGATGAAGTGAATGGGGAGGTTGACGGAGAAATTGCTGATATAGGAACACCAACGATCGGGATTTTCGATTTCGGGTGCGCTTAATGCGTTGTTTTCATATTTTACATAGTTTGTCGAAAATGGGTATATGTCGATGGCAAGCCATTCTAGGCCGATGCCGGCAGCTACGTGTTCGTCCATATAGATTGAATATCCGACCCCCCAACGAGAATTGGCCGCGAGAATGGATGTTTCTTCGGGGATTCCGCTCGTGAAAAGGTTTCTATTGGTAAGGCCTCCAAGCCAATTCTTCCCGAAACAGAAATTCCATTGCAGGCGGTTGGAAAATTTGTACTTTTTCATGCCGGTCCAATCGCGCTCATCGGTGTATGTCTCATGCTTTTCGACGGTGGTCGTGCCTTGGTAGGTGTAGGTCTGGCCATCGTAGATAATCATGTTGTCGCCTTCGATTTTGAATGTGAGTGCGTTGCGCTCTGTGGTGCCGACAGTGAGGATCTTGCCGTTGGCGGCAGGGGTGGTGGTGAGCGTGTTGCTGTCGACTTTCACCAAGGCTTCGCGAGCAAAGAATCCCTTAGCTTCGGTCTGCATGGAGGTAATGGCATTGGTGTCGAAGTGGATAATATTGCCATAGGCATCTAAATGCTTGACGGAAACGTAGTTGCTAGAGTCCTCTACCACTTTGATGATGACGTTGTTAGAGGCGGTGACATCAATGACGTTGATGCGGTTGCTTAATCGCTGCTTATAGGTCTGGGCTTGGATGCCGAGCGTCAACGAGAATAGCAGCAGGATGAGGATTGATTTTTTCATTGTTATGCGTGAATTGTGATGAATGACAAATAATTATTTTCTTGATGGGTGCCGTTAGACGTCGTGCGGCAGCCTTTTTTTATTCTTTATCTTAATTCTTAATTAGTTTCGTTCATTGCTAGCAACTCTTCTTTGATGAAGCGGATGCGTCTTGCGCGGCTGTGCTGGATGGTTTTGGACAATGCTTCATAAAGCGAGAATTGGGGCTTGACGATGGGGTCGGGGAGCGATTTGGACTCGTCGGCGAGGAAGTCGACATAGATGACTTCGTCGGCAAGGACTATCTGGTTGTTGTACTGTGGGATAGGACAGGGGGGTAGCGGTTCGGCCGGAGCGCCCTCTGCGGGCGTTTCAACAGCTGTTTCGGCGACAGGCTGGGAGGTGGCGGCAGCCTCGTTCACAGGGCGGCAGACTGCTTGGCTAGGACGTTGTCGGTAGGATTTGCGGGTGACTCGTGCGACAGTGCGTGCGGTCGTTGGATCCTTTGATTCTATGATAGTTGGTTCGATAGTATCTTCCGAAAGTGTGGAGGAAGTGTCGACTTTGGCCTCTGCCATGATGGGGGTGGTGCTATCGGCGGTGGAGTTGCGCTGCGAGAGCCTCCAGGCAAGGCTCCCGATGGCCAAGAGGAGGCAGGCTGCCGCTGCCCAGCGCCAGAAGGGGACGGCGCGCTTGGAAGCGGGAGTCTCGGCGGTGACCACCAGCGTGGGGTCGTAGTACTGCTCCATCTCGGCCTTGATGTCGGGGTGGGCAGCCAAGAAAGCCTCTACCTCGCGACGCTTCGAGGCGTCGAGTTCGCCCTCTTGGTAGAGGTAAAGGTAGCTTTCGTAGTTGTTGATGTCTATCATGGCTGGTACTATTTGATTGCGATAATGATTTTCTTGAGGTTGACGCGGGCGCGGTAGAGGAGGCCGGCGACTTGCGGCTCTTCCAGGCCCGTCAGTTGTGCGATTTCCTTGTACTGGTACCCCTCGAGGTCTTTGAGCAGTATCACGGCGCGTTGTTGCTCAGTCAGTTGTGCGAGGGCTTGCTGCAGCTGGTCGTGCAGCTCCCAGTTGTCGTGCTGTGCCCATAGCGTGTCGCCGACGAGCAGGGGCATCTTGCCCTTGAAGAGCTGTTCGCGTCGGTGGTCGTCGACAAGCTGGCGGTACATCACGCGGATGAGGTAGCCTTTGGCCAGGGCGGGGGAGATCTCCTCGCGATGCATCCACAGGGTCACCAGCGCGTCCTGCGTGGCGTCCCACGCACTGTCGCCGCTGCCAGTGTAGCGGAGGGCGTAGCGGTAGAGCTCTTCGCGCCTCTGCTGGGCTATGTGGATGTATTCTTGGTCGGTCATATACTCAATAAACGAACAACACACCCAAAATATTTGCACAAGGGCCTTTTTTTTTGAAAATTGATGCTGCTTTGGGGGCAGAAAGGAGGGTGCCATTATTTTTTTTGCAAAGATATGGCTGGTTTTTGGCGACTTGCACGATACTGTTTTTTTTTAACTTTTTTTTATGCTTTATCCTTCTGTGGGACGTGGATGGCGGTATGGAGGCGGGCTGCAATGACGCTGAAAAGCCCATCGAAGTTCGCTAGTGTAAGCGAACAAGGAGCGCGGCTGTCGCAGCTTTGTGGCGAAAGTGAAGCGAAGATGATTTGGGGTCGCCTATGCCCCATCTATGGCTCCTGTGACAGATATGACAGCAGTTTTACCAACTTTTATATTATTACTATGCCACCTATATAGGTGGCTCTTCCTATCGTAAAAGTCATAAATTCTGCTGTCACATCTGTCACCAGATAGTACAGTGTATGACAAAAAACTTACCGATTAGTGCAGTTTGGGAAGTAAAAAACTTACCGATTAGTGCAGTTTGAGATGTAAAAAACTTACCGATTAGTGCAGTTTGAGGTAAAAAAACTTTGCCATGAATGATTTTTTTTGTAATTTTGCAGATGTCCAAAGTGGTGTAATTATTTAATTAACATGCAATAAATCAGTAATATGAATAATCTTGAGCAGACACTGAAAGATCAAAGAAGTGAGTTGTATGGCATAGACTATGCGACATTTGTGACTCGAAAGGAGGAATCTGAAATAGATTTGGACAGTCCTTTGGCTCAGATTGTGATAGGTGTTCGCCGCAGCGGAAAATCGTCGTTGTGCCAGAAGGTTCTTGTCCAAAGTGGAGTGAAGTTTGCATATGTCAATTGCGACGACGAGACTATTGCGTCGCTTTCTTCCTCTGATCTGTTGAAATTGCAGGAATCGCTTTATGTCGTGTATGGCGATTATTCCCATTTGTTCATTGATGAGGTGCAGAATCTGGAGAATTGGCCGCTCTTTGTCAATCGGCTGCTACGGCAGAAAGTCCACCTTATCCTTACTGGAAGCAATGCCAACCTCTTGAGCGACGAACTCAGCACACATATCACTGGACGCTACAACGAGATACACCTATTCCCATTCTCATTCATTGACTATTGCAGCCTTTTATCGGTCGACACCCAATCCCAGACGACTAAAGCCAGAGGCCTGCGCCGACAAGCCCTCAATGATTACCTGATGCAGGGCGGCATGCCCGAAGCATTGGTAATGAGACGTCCTGACAAATACATCCATACCTTGCTGGACGCCATCCTCACCAAAGACATCTGCCGAAGGTATAAGGTGCGGTACCAGAAAACTCTGCAACAATTAGCCAACGGACTGCTTGATAAATTCTGCCAGGAGGTGAGTTATGCCGAAGTGCAGAAAGACTACCACCTTGCTTCCATCCATACTGCAAAAAACTATGTTTCCTACATAGAAAAGGCTTATCTCGTCAAACTTGTGCCTCGATTTTCTTTCAAGAGTATAGAACGACAGGTTACCAGAAAATCTTATGCCATAGATTCTGCCTTTATCTCGGCACACAATGATGTTGTGCAGACCGACAATTACGGATGGAGGTTGGAGAATACGATTGCGATTGAACTCTACAGAAGGATGGAGTATGCTGAAGAACAGCTATTCTATATCCGCGAGAACCGAAGCTACGAGGTGGATTTCATTGTAGTTGACAATGGGAAAGTGAAAGAACTTGTGCAGGTGGTATACGATTTCAGTAACCCGACTACCCGGTTGTTCAACCGTGAAATAGGCGGCCTAATCAAAGGAGCTAAAGCGACTCGTTGCAGTCAGCTAACCCTCATCATGATGTATGGTGAGACGCAAGACTTGCAAGTCGAAGGCTATACCATTCGTTGCCGCCTGGCTATGGATTGGCTGCTAAACCCACTGAAAGCATGAACTTTGCCATATAGGGGGGCTGAAGAGACGCATCCAGTACCAGCTCAAGTCCGATGCTGGCGAGGTCGCTGGCGTTGCCTTCAAGTTCCCCGTCCACGGCATCTTCCGCGAGTACGGCGTCAGCCGCGGGCACCCTCGCGGAAACCTCTCGCGCTCCATGAGCGACTGGCTCAGCGGCACACTCAACCGAAAAGAAAAAGACCTTGTCGATCTCGTGGCAAACCACAAGGCCGATTCAGTTCTCAAAGTCTTTATGGGAGTGAAAAAATAAAGGACATCGGTTCGATGTCCTTTATTTTATTTCGTATTCTTAGCAAAAGCTCAGATGATGCCGTTTCGCTGGGAGTATCGTGTACTCATCAGTGATGATATCATCAAGAATAGCTCCAGCCATTTTTGCATACCTCAAGTCTGTTCCTGATAAGTTTGCACCAGTTAAGTCGGTATTGCTCAAATCTGCAAAACACATGTTCAATCCTCTCAAATCTGCGTATTGAAATTCTCGATAATCAAGAAGAGCATAATCTAGGTCATCTTCATTGACCACTTCGAGCACATTTCCGAATATGTCTTTAATAACTACCATTATTATTCTTTTGCATCTGCGATGCAAAGATACGAATAATTTTTGAATTATTGATATTTTTTTATCCATGATGATTGAATAATTGTCCCTTCTAATTGATTATTATATTATTATCTTTGCAAAATAAATTTCATGATATGGCACGTCGGATAAGATTAATTTCCCCATGTCGATTTTTTTTTGTATTTTTGCAAATTGAAATTTCGTATCATGACTAACAAACGCAAGATATTCAACGACCCTGTCTATGGCTTCCTGACCATTGAGGATGACCTTATCTTTGACGTCATCTCGCACCCTTATTTTCAACGTCAGCGGCGCATCAAGCAGCTGGGATTCACCTATTTGGTGTACCCTGGTGCCATGCACACCCGTTTCAGCCACATGCTGGGGGCACTCAACCTGATGAACCGCGCACTGGAGGTGCTCAAGGTCAAGGGCATCGAGCTGACCTACGACGAGATTCTGGGCGCTAGGCTGGCCATCTTGCTGCATGATATCGGTCACGGTCCTTTCTCGCATACTTCGGAATATATGCTGGCAGATATGCACCACGAGGATTGCTCGCGGTTGTTCATGAACCGCCTGAACGAGCAATTCGGAGGCCGTCTCACCACCGCCATCCGCATCTTCGAGGGCAGCTATCCCAAGCATTTCCTCCATCAGCTGGTGAGCAGCCAGCTCGACATGGACCGCCTCGACTACCTCAGCCGCGACAGCTTTTTCACCGGCGTCAGCGAGGGCATCGTGGGCACCGACCGCATCATCAACATGCTGAATGTCAAGAACGACGAGCTGGTGGTCGACGAGAAGGGCATCTACTCGGTTGAGAAATTCATCCTCTCGCGTAGGCTGATGTACTGGCAGGTGTACCTGCATAAGGCCGTGGTGGCTGCCGACACGCTGCTGCTGGGCATCCTGCGCCGCGCTAGGGAACTGGCCGAACGGGGCGTCTCGCTCGGCATCGAGGGCTGGCCGTTGGAGGATTTCTTGACGCACCACTACCGCAAGGAGGACTTTGAGCGGAATCCCGCGCTGCTGGACCGTTTCGCCCAGCTGGACGACAGCGAGATAGACACAGCCGTCAAGCATTGGATGACGCATCCCGACTTCATCCTGCGCACGCTCTCCGAGCATCTGATCAACCGTCATCTCAGTGCCATCCGCGTGTCGGACAAGCCTTTTGACGCGGAGATTGTCGACACGTTCCGCACCCAGGCGCAGCTGCTCTATAACATTGACCTTGCCGACTGCGGCTATTTTGTCAACACCGGCATGCTGGTGAACCACGCCTACGATTACAACGACCAGGAGATAAGCGTCCTCTTCAAAGACGGCCTCTGCCGCGACATCGGCGAAGCCTCCGACCAGCTGGACCGCCGATTCCTAGAGAAGCAAGTCACGAAACATTATATCTATTTCCCGAAGGAATTGAGGTAAATATTAAGGAGTTAAAGGAGTTAAAAGAGTTATCGCGGCTTCGCCGCTAGGAGTTAAAGACATTACGGATTGAAAACATTTTTAGGAGTTAAAGAGTATAAAGAGAAACTATGACGACATATAGTTTTGAGAATATTATTGCTTGGCAGAAGGCTCACGATTTGACACTATTGGTTTATCAGATTACGAGGCATTTCCCTATGGAAGAAAAGTTTGCACTGATAGACCAGTTTAGGCGTGCTGTTGTATCGATTGAAGCCAATATTGCTGAGGGATATAAGAAATTAAGTCGTGCCGATAAGTTGCGCTTCTTTAATATTGCCCAAGGAAGTTTGGAGGAATGCAGGGATTATCACATCCTTTCTCGAGACTTATATTATATCGATGAATATGAATTTGAACAACTTCGAGAAAAAATAGAAGATGCCAGTAGATTGCTTAACGCCTATTGCAAAGGCATAATTGATAATTCAGCAATTCAAGACAACTTATTATCTATTGCGTCAATCTGTAACGTCTTTAACTCCTTAACTCCTTTAACTCCTTTAACTCCAAAAGAATATAAATAAATTAAATATCATGAGAGTCCATTTTATAGCAATTGGTGGGAGCGCGATGCACAATCTGGCCATTGCGCTGCATCTTAAAGGTTACACGGTCACTGGGTCGGATGACGAGATTTTCGACCCCGCCAAGGGCCGGCTGCAAAAGTATGGCCTGCTGCCCGAGAGCTACGGCTGGCATCCCGAGCGCATCACCCCCGATCTCGACGCTATCGTGCTGGGTATGCACGCCCGTATCGACAACCCAGAGCTGCTTCGCGCTCAGGAGCTAGGCATCAAGATCTACAGTTACCCCGAGTACCTCTACGAGCAGTCAAAGGACAAGATTCGCATCGTCATCGGCGGCAGCCACGGCAAGACCACCACGACGGCCATGATCCTGCATGCACTGCAGCATTGCGGCATCGAGGCCGACTATATGGTCGGCGCCCAACTCGAAGGCTTCGAGGTGATGGTGCGCCTCAGCGAGACGGCCAAGGTGATGGTCATCGAGGGCGACGAATACCTCACTTCGCCCATCGACCGCCGTCCCAAGTTCCACCTCTACCGCCCCAATGTGGCCATCGTTACCGGCATCGAGTGGGACCATATCAATGTCTTCCCCACCTTTGACATCTACAAGGACCAGTTTGCCCAGTTCATCAACCTCATCGAGCCGGGCGGCACGCTCATCTATTGCGACGACGACCCCGAGGTTCATGATGTGGCCGTTAAGAACGACCGCACCGATATCGCTAAGCTGCCCTACGATGTGCCGCAGTACCGCGTCGAGGAGGGCGTTACCTATCTATGTCAGCCACAAGGCGATGTGCCGCTGCGCATCTTCGGACGCCACAACCTGCTCAACCTCACCGCTGCCCGCATGGCTTGCGCCGAGATTGGCATCCGCGACGAGCAGTTCGACGAGGCCATCAGCACCTTCGGCGGCGCTAGCAAGCGCCTGGAGCTGGTCAAGCGGTCGGGCAACTGCGCGCTGTATAAGGATTTTGCCCACGCTCCCAGCAAGTTGCGCGCCACCATCGCCGCCGTGCGCGAGCAGTATCCCCAGCATCGCCTCGTGGCCTGCATGGAGCTGCACACCTTCAGCAGCCTCACCGCCGAGTTCCTCCAGCAGTATGCAGGCACCATGGACAAGGCTGACTTGCCCATCGTCTACTATAGCCAGCATGCCCTCCAGCTGAAGAAGCTCCCCAACCTCGACCCCGCCCAGGTGCAGGCGGCCTTTGCCAACCCCGCCGTGCAGGTGTTCACCGACAGCAAGAAGGTCGTCGAACAGTTCAAGCAGCTGCCGCCAACCAAGACGGTGTTCCTCATGATGTCCAGCGGCAACTTCGACGGCATCGACTTCAAGGCATTGGCAGAAGAACTCTTAAATAATTAAGAATTAAGATTTAAGAATTAAGATTTGGCTGACGCGGAAATTTTTATCATTTAGCAGTTACCATTTTAACATGAATAGCCCAAAGAACGACGATAAGACTGGCAAGGTGACCATCGAGCGCAAAGGCAAGCACTGCATGGCTGCCTCGGTGTGGAGGACCTTTTTCTGCTGGTTCTTGCTTTTGGGGGTGGTCGCTACCTTTCTCAGTGTTCTCGTCACAAGTATCTCGATTGGTGATAGCGAAAGCGAAATGACGGTAGATTTCTGTGTTGGGTTGATTTTTAGCCTAGTGGTGGGATCTTGCCTCTCTTTCGGCAATATGGGCACTCGAGTGGAGTCGATTTGTTTTGACTACGATGCCCGGCAGGTGGTGATAGCCCAAGGCACCCTGCTGAATAAGAAGCAACAGGTGACGATACCATTCCACCAATTTCATTTCAAACATAAGGAGACGCGTAACAGTAGGCTGTTTCTCGAAGATCGAGTCATCCTTTACGACCTAAATGACAAGGTGGCCGTGGTGGCATACGGAATGTTCGGCTGGAATGCCAAGAAGATGAAACTGCTTGACCAAGAACTCGAAGGATTTTTAATCAAAGAAGGTAATTAATTATAACTATTAAATATTACTCAATGTCAAAATTTCAAATCGGCGACAAAGTTAAGTTCCTCAACCAGATAGGCGGGGGCGTGGTCACGAGGGTGACCGACGACTTTGTCTTTGTTCAAGATGAGACGGGCTTTGACATCCCCATGGACCCTAAGGAGGTTATCCGCATGGCCGACATGACGGGTGCCGCCAAGATGTTCAACGACAGTCTCGATAACTTACCCACTGATACCAAGAAACTTGCAACGCCTCAGCCAGGCCAGCCCGTGCGTGTCTTCGTGCCGCAGACTCCCGAGGACGAGATCAAGACCCTCAAAAGTCAGGTCGCCAGCCTCAAAGACCAGGTGGCACGTCTCAAGCAGCAGATTTCCAACATGCAGCGCCAGAATGCCCGCTCGTTGGCCGATAATATCTTGGCCCAGTATATGACGGCACCCGGCGAGGCCGAGGTGGACCTGCATATCGACTGCCTCTCTGAGCATCCGGGCGACCTCAGCGCCCACGAGGCTTTCGAGATACAGATGCACTATTTCCGCACCTGCATGAACCACGCCTTCGCCAACAAGTTCAAGAAGGTGACTTTCATCCACGGCGTGGGCAAGGGCATCCTCAAAGACCAGATAGCCAAGGAACTCAAAGAATACCAAAATGTTGTCGTCATGGACGCCCCCATGCGCAAGTATGGCGTCGGCGCCGTGGAGGTGTATTTTAGGTAATTAATAATTAATAATTTATAATTTAATTATAATTAAAGAGGCTAGCGCAGCTCAATAATTCTTAATTCTTAAATCTAAAATCTTAATTCATCGCTATGTATAAGAGTAGACAGATACTAATCGGCAACCTGCCCCTGGGCGGGGGAGCCCCCATCCGCGTGCAGTCGATGACCAACACCGACACCATGGACACGCAAGCCACTGTGGAACAGACGCTGCGCCTCGTCGAGGCGGGCTGCGAGATAGTCCGCATCACCGCTCCCGACGTGAAGGCCGCTGAAAACCTGTACGATATCAAGAACGAGCTGGCCAAGCGTGGCTGCTCGGTGCCGCTGGTGGCCGACATCCATTTCAATCCGCTGGCTGCCGAGACCGCTGCCACCATAGTTGAGAAGGTGCGCGTCAACCCCGGCAACTACACGGATAGGAACACGGGCAAGACCCATTTCACCGACCAGGAGTACAACGACGAGCTGAAACGCATTGGCGACAAGATGTCGCGCCTCATCGGCATCTGCAAGGAACACAGCACCGCCATGCGCATCGGCATCAACCACGGCTCCCTCAGCGAGCGCATCATGAGCCGCTACGGCAACACGCCCGAAGGCATGGCGCAGAGCGCCATCGAGTTCGCCCAGGTGTGCCGCGAGCAGGACTACCACCAACTGGTCTTCTCGATGAAGGCTTCCAACGTCAAGTTCATGGTCCAGAGCACCCGCCTGTTCGTCGAGAAGATGCAGGACCTCGGCATGGACTATCCCATCCATCTGGGGGTCACTGAGGCGGGCGACGCCATGCAGGGCCGCCTCAAGAGCGCTGCCGGCATCGGTGCGCTGCTCATTGACGGCATCGGCGACACCATCCGCGTCTCGCTCACCGAAGACCCCGTCGAGGAAATCCCCGTGGCCTATGACATCCTCCAAGCCGTCGGCGCCCGTATCAGCCAGTGCGAATACATCGCCTGCCCTTCTTGCGGCCGCACGCAGTACGACATCCAGGAGGCACTGCAGCGCATCAAGGCCCGCACGCAGCACCTCAAAGGCATCAAGATAGGCGTCATGGGCTGCATCGTCAACGGACCCGGCGAGATGGCCGACGCCCATTACGGCTATGTCGGCTCCGGCGCTGGCAAGATTACCCTCTACAAAGGCAAGGAGGTGATGAAGCGCAACATCGACCAGGCCGACGCAGTCGAGGAACTGGTCAACCTCATCAAGGAGCAGGGTGACTGGATTGAATAGCATTTAACTCACCCTTTTATGGAACGATATATCTTTTTGGACTTCGATGGCGTCATGAACACGCGCCGCAGCTATCGTCAGTATACCGCCAATGGCGGCTTCTGGCACGATGACCTCGGACCTTTCTTCGACCCAGAAGCTGTCGCCAATCTCAAATACCTCATCGACACCACCGAGGCGGGCGTCGTCATCACCTCCTCATGGAAATACAAAGGTCTCGATGCCATGCATTCGCTATGGGCCCTGAGGCAGATGCCGGGGTTTTTGCTGGACATCACGCCTGAGGTGACCGACGGGTTCTACAGCATCCGAGGCGCCGAGGTGGCCAAATGGCTGGCTACCGCTCCTATGGTGCCTCCAGAGGAATATCGATATGTCATCATCGACGACAGCAGCGACTATCTTCCAGAACAGATGCCTTTGCTTATCAACACCGACCCCGAGGTGGGTCTCACCCGTCATGATGCCTGCAGTGCTATCGACATTCTGATGGCTTAGGTGAATCGTTCTCAATGAAAACTCCCCGCAGATGTCCGTATGGCACTGCGGGGAGTTTTTATATGTGTGGAGGCGTTGCCTATTCTTCTACCTCTTTGCCTGCGGCGATGCGGGCGCGCTTGCGCTCGATTTCGTCGAGGATGATCTTGCGGATGCGGAGGCTGGAAGGGGTGATTTCTAGGTATTCGTCGTCGCGGATGTACTCCATGGCCTCTTCGAGCGAGAACTTGATGGGGGGTGCGGTGGTCGACTTGTCATCGGCGCTCTTGCTGCGCATGTTGGTGAGGTTCTTGGCGGTGACGACATTGATGACGATGTCGTTGCCGGGACGCAGGCTCTCGCCGATTACTTGGCCTGTGTATACGTGCTCGCCGGGTTCGATGAAGAAGGGGCCGCGGTCCTGCAGCTTGCTGATGCTGTATGCGGTGGCTTCGCCGGTCTCTTTGGCGATGAGGGCACCCATCTTGTGGTCGTCGAAGTCGCCCTTCCAAGGCTGGAACTCAGAGAATCGGTGTGCGATGATGGCCTCGCCGTTGGTGGCGGTCAGCAGCGTGTTGCGCAGGCCGATGATGCCGCGGGAGGGGATGGTGAAGTCGAGCTGCACGCGGTCGCCTTTGGTGTCGATGGTGCCGATTTCGCCTTTGCGACGCGTCACCACGTCGATGACTTTGGAGGAGAACTCCTCGGGCACCAGGACGGTGAGTTGCTCGATGGGCTCGCATTTCTGGCCGTCAATCTCCTTGATGATGACCTTGGGCTGGCCGACCTGCAGCTCGTAGCCTTCGCGGCGCATGGTCTCGATGAGGATGCTGAGGTGCAGGATGCCGCGTCCGTAGACCAGGAGGGCGTCGGGAGAGTTGGTCTCCTCGATGCGCATGGCCAGGTTCTTCTCCAGTTCTTTGTATAGACGGTCTCTAATGTGGCGGCTGGTGACATATTTGCCTTCCTTGCCGAAGAAGGGCGAGTTGTTGATGGTGAAGAGCATGCTCATCGTGGGCTCATCTACCTTGATGGGAGGCAGCGGGTCGGGGTCCTCGCTGTCGCAGATGGTGTCGCCGATCTCGAACATCACGTTCTTGTCGAGGTCGAGCAGCACGGCGCAGATCTCGCCGGCTTCGATGACATTCTTGGTGCGTTCCTTGCCGAGGCCTTCAAAGGTGTATAGCTCTTTGATTTTGCTCTGTATCTGGGTTTGGTCGCGCTTGACGAGGGTGATGGTCTGTCCGGCCTGCAGGGTGCCGCGGTTCAGTCGGCCTACGGCAATACGTCCGAGGTAGCTGCTGTAGTCTAGGCTGGAGAGCATCATCTGGGTGTTGCCTTCTTGCACGCGTGGCGAGGGGATGTGCTCGATGATGAGGTCCATCAGATAGCTGATGTCGTCGGTGGGGGTGTTCCAGTCGGCACCCATCCAGCCCTGTTTGGCGCTGCCGTAGGCGGTGGGGAAGTCTAGCTGGTCGTTGTTGGCACCCAAGTTGAACATGAGGTCGAAGACGGCCTCTTGCGTCAGCTCGGGGTCGCAGTTGGGCTTGTCGACCTTGTTGATGACCACGATGGGCTTCAGTCCCAGCTCGATGGCTTTCTGAAGCACGAAACGGGTCTGGGGCATAGGTCCTTCGAAGGCATCGACAACCAACAGCACGCCGTCGGCCATGTTCAGCACGCGCTCCACTTCGCCGCCGAAATCGCTGTGGCCAGGGGTGTCGATGATGTTGATCTTGGTGTTCTTATAGCGTATGGAAACGTTTTTGGAGAGGATGGTGATGCCGCGTTCGCGTTCGAGGTCGTTGTTGTCGAGGATGAGGTCGTTGGTCTCTTGGTTCTCGCGGAATAGTTGTGCCTGGTGCAGCATGCGGTCGACCAAGGTGGTCTTACCATGGTCGACGTGCGCAATAATGGCGATATTTCTGATGTCTTGCATATATTATTGATAAACTAAAAAATCAATGTGTTCGCACTATTCCATCGTAAAGGTGAAGGTGCGGAATTTGGTCGTCCTGGATGGATTCTCAACGATGCGCAGTTTCTCGTTGCCGAAATGCATGAGGCGGCTGTCGTCGAGGTTTTCGGTGCGATAGGTGGCAAAGAGGTTGTAGAAGTCATTTAGGAAATCCTGGGAGCGGATGTCTATGCTGAGTTCGTAGCACATATCATACTGTTGGTCGAGCTTGAAGGTTAGGCGGTAGTCGGCGGTGTTGATAATCATGATGCCGTCGACGCCAGCGCCGGCGGGCATGTAGGTGATGTCGAAAGCCTGGCTTTCGGCGCGTTCGTTGCCTACGAAGGCACCGAGGCTCTGTATGATATGGTGCGAGTCGCGACCCAGCTGTTCGGGAATGTAGTCGGGTTGGCTTTGTCCCATGGCGGCGACGGCGAACAGGGAGAGCAGTAGGAGGGTGGTGATTTTTTTCATTTTTGCGTGTTCTATGCAAGTCTGTCTAGTATGGTGCCGATGGCTTGGCGCATGGGCTTGTGATAGTCGTTGAGGAAGGTGCCGGCAGGACGGTTAGCGATGATCAGGCAGACGGTGAGGGCCTGATGGCCAAGCGCATTGGCAAATCCGAAGATGGCAGAGGTTTCCATCTCGAAGTTGGTGATGCGGGTGCCGTTCCAACTGAAGGCGGCCAGCTTTTCGTTGAGGTTCTCGATGCTGGGAGCCAAGCGGATGTTGCGGCCTTGGGGACCATAGAAGCCTGGGGCGGTGGCGGTGATGCCATGGTGCATGCCGTCGCCTACCTGTCTCAGCAGTTTCTCGCTTCCGCGCACGCAATAGGGAGTGGCGAGGCATGCGTCAAGCTGCATGTGCTTTTCAAAGGCTTCCTGCATCTCTTGCTCGAAACCTTCATTGCCATGCTGGTAGTAGTTGAGCAGGCCGTCGAGGCCGATGGCATAGCGCGATGCCACGAGGCTGCCGCATTCCACGTCGGCTTGGAGCGAACCGCTGGTGCCGATGCGGACGAGGTTGAGCGAACGGTGGCAGGGTAGGGGGGTGCGCTTCGCCAGGTCGAAATTGGCGGCGGCATCCAGCTCGGTGGCCACGATGTCTATGTTGTCGCATCCCATGCCGGTGGACAGTGCCGTGAAGCGGTGCCCGCGGTAGCGGCCGGTGAGAGCGTGCATCTCGCGGTTGGAGGCTTCGTATTCCACGCTATCGAAGAGTTCTTTGAACATGTTGACGCGTTCAGGGTCGCCAACTAGGAGCACGTCGTCGGCTAGGACTTCGCCATTGAGGTTGATGTGGTAGAGGTTGCCGTTGGGGGCAAGCACTAATTCGCTAGGCTTTATTGACATGGCGGTGGTGTTTTCGATTGTATCCATTGTATCCGCTCGGTTAGCGTGTGCGGCTGGAGCTGCCGCGACTGCTGGAAGAGCTGTTGTTGTCGTTGCTGTTGCCTGAGCGGCTGCTTCCGCTTCTACTGTTGCTTCCGCGCGAGCTGGAAGAGGCGTTCTCGTTGTTGCCGCTTCTGCTGCTGGAGGAGCTGGCCTCGCTGCCGGTGGAGCGGCCGCTTCTGCTGCTGGAGCTGGTGGCTTCGCTGTTGCCGCTTCTGCTGGAGGAGCTGGTGCTGCTGCCGTTTCTGTCGTTGCTGCTGCGGCTGCTGGAGCTGGTACCCTCCTTGTTGCCGCTTCTGCTGCTGGAGGAGGTGGCTTCGCTGCCGGTGGAGCGGCTACTGGTGGGCTTGGTCTCGGTGCCGCTGCTGCGGCCGGTGGTGCTGGAGCTGCTGCGCTCGTTGCTGCCGCTCACACGCTCGTTGCCGCGGCTGTTGCCGTTGTCGCCCGAACGGCCGGAGACGCCCGTGCTTCTGCTTCCCGAGGTGCTGCTGGAGGTGCTGCTGCTGCCGCGGCTGTTGGTGTTGCCAGAGCGGCTGTTCACCTCGCCCGTGCGGCTGGGAGCGGCACTGGTGGTGCGGCTGCCCGTGGTGCGGTCGGTGGTGGTGATGGTGCCTTCGCTACGGTTGCTGGTGATGCGGCTGCCGCTGCGCTGTGTGGGATCGTTGTGCACGGGTACCTTGGAGCGGCAGGTGGTGATGTTGCCTACCAGGGGCTCGTTGGTGTAGTGGTATCCGCCGTGGGGGTCTTCATGGTAGCCGGGACGCTCGCGGCCGGGGGTGTAGGGCTTGGGAGGCATCGGGGCAGGATAGCTGGGCAGACGGCGGTAGTAGGGGTGGTAGTGCATGTATGGATAGTCTCTGTAGTGCCAGCCTGGACGGTGGATGTCGTAGTGGTAGGTGTAGTAGTAGACCGTGGGACGCGGGGCTCTCATGTAGGGGTTGTAGGGAGGCATGGCCCAGCTGAAGGTGGGTCGGGCGTGGCTGTAGCGGAAACGCAGGTACTGCGCCGCGCTATAGATATTACGGTTCTGCATCAGGTAGATGCATTCCAAGTCTATGGGCATAAAGATTTCTTCGCCGGTGTAGGCATCATAGCCATAGAGCCAAATTTCGTAGAACGAGGAGCTGATTTGTTCGGCCCAGATTTCGTTGACGAGGACATAGGTGGGTAGTTCGTCTTCGTAGCCGCAATAAATCATCAATTCGTTTTGATTGTTGAGGGTTGCCACCGTACGGGCGGCCTGGCTGTAGGTGAAATAGAGAATATTCTCTGCCGCGACGGTCATCGTCGCAATCATCAGTGCCAGCATTAACGCAATCTTTTTCATGGCAGTAGGGTTTTGAATGTTAGTTATCTTTTAGTATTATTATCTTATAAATAATTTTGCAAAGATACGTTTTTTTTTGCAATTGGTGATAATTTATTTTTTGATGAGGTGGAGGAGCTAAAGGAGTACTTGCAGCGAAGTCGCGATAACTTCTCTAACTCCTTTAACTCCAAAAATAGCACCTTTAATTCTCCAAAAACCTACAAATTCTCCTTCTCCCAGAACTCCGCTCCCTCGATGCCAAGTTTCTCAGGGTCGAAGACGGGATTCTCGATGCCGTCTTTCTTCTGCTGCTCGTAGCTGCGCAGTGCCTTGAAGGCCTTGGGCGAGAGCAGCAAGATGGCCACGATGTTGATCCAGGCCATCAGTCCTACGCCCATGTCGCCCAAGCTCCAGATGATGCTGGCCTCCTTGAGGCTGCCAAAGAGCACAGAGCCCACGAAGACGATGCGCAGCACAGTGATGATGGCTCGCTCATCTTTGCGCTGGTCGGCTACGGCGGGGTTATTCTTTTGGTTCTTGTCTTGTTTTCTCGTGCGGCGATGGCGTATCACTTCGCGGCGGTTCTTGGTGAGGAGGTACACCAGGTTGGTCTCCGCATAGTAGTAGTAGGCCATGATGGTCGTGAAGGCAAAGAAGAAGAGGGTGATGCTGATGACGATGCCGCCCCAGCCTTGTCCCAGCAAGGTGCCCAATGCGGCGATGGTGTAGTCCACGCCGGGCTGTCCTAGCTCGGCCACCGTGCTCTGCACCAGGTATCCTCCCGTGGCGGGGTCTACGACGTTGTAGCACTTCGTGGCAAGCAGCATCACGGCGGTGGCGGTGCACACCAGCAGGGTATCCACGTAGACCGAGAAGCCTTGTACCAGGCCCTGTTTCACGGGGTGGTCCACTTTGGCCGCGGCGGCCACGATGGGCGCCGTTCCTTGTCCCGCCTCATTGCTGTAGATGCCGCGTTTGACGCCCCAGGCGATGGCTGCTCCCATGATGCCGCCCAAGGCTTCGTGAACGCCGAAGGCACTGGTTATCATGTCGCGGAAGGCCCCTGGAACGGCGGGAAGGTTGGCTGCCAGCACCACGAGGCTGAGCAGTATGTAGGCTATGGCCATGAAGGGGGTGACGATCTCGGCCACTGCCGAGATGCGCTTTACGCCGCCAATCACCACGAGGGCTATCAGCGCCGCTGTCGCGATGCCGATGACCCAGGGCATTACGTTGAAGGCTGACGAGAAAGACATGGCGATGCTGTTGCTGTGCACCGGGGGCAAGCATATCGAGCATACCACCACGGTGATGACGGCAAAGAGCGTCGCCAGCCAGCGGCAGTTGAGGCCTTTCTCGATATAGTAGGCGGGACCGCCGCGCAGCTCGTGGCCGTGCCGTTGCTTGTAGATCTGTGCCAGGCAGGCTTCTGCGTATGCAGTGCCTGCGCCGAAGAAGGCGATGATCCACATCCAGACGATGGCTCCCGGTCCGCCGAAGCCTATGGCCAAGGCCACGCCGACGATGTTGCCCGTGCCCACGCGGCCTGAGAGAGCCAGCGCGAAGGCTTGGAACGACGAGATGCCCTCTTTTTTCGACTTGTCGTTCTTGAACAACAGCCGCACCATCTCGCCGAGGTGCCGTACCTGCACGAAGCGTGTGCCAAAGGTGAAATAGAGTGCGGCTGCCAAGCAGAGCCCCACCAAAGGCCAGCTCCACACGCATCCGTTCAAAAAAGTGATGATTTTATCCATAGGTCGTTATTTTAGTGGATATTATTGTTGGTGATGTGATAATGTCGTTTTTGACTGTTTGGAGACTCTGTTGTTAATATCTGGCTAGATTAATAAGGTTTGTTTTGCTATTCCAAGACTGGGAGTCTTGGGCGAAATGCTCAGAGCTTCATCGAAGCTCTGAGCCGTTTCAGTTCTCAAGTTTGACGCAGTCAAAAGAGAGCTTTAGATGCATTCCGCGAATATGGCTGCGTCAATCCGTAACGTCTTAACTCCTAGCGGCGCAGACGCGATAACTCCTTTAACTCCTCAAATGAAACTCTCCAAAAGCCTAATATACCACGACCCTAAGCGCCGGCTTGTCGCCCACCTGCACCAGGTAGATTCCCGTGGCGGGCATCGCGATAGTCTCCTCGGCGGCTGCGTGGCTGCGCTGTGCCACCAGGCGTCCCACGGCGTCGAAGACGCGGATGCGCTGTTGATCGGCGCCGCGCACGATAAGGCGGCTGCGTTCGCTGTAGAGTGTCACGTTAGCGGCTTCCGCAGGGTCGATGCCGATGATCTCGTTGGCGGCGAAGGTGGCGATGTAGCGGGCATCGCCTTCCACCACGAGGGTACGCACGGCGTGGGTGTCGCCATCGTCCCATTGCACGAAATGGTAGCCTTCGTTGGCTGTGGCGGCGATGACCGTCTCGGTGCCGTAGTCGAAGGTTCCGCTGCCTATGACGCTACCCATGCCCTCATCGTTCGAGATGACGGTCAGTGTGTGCTGGTCGATGGCGAATGAGGCCGTGAAGGCGGTGTCGCAGGTGATGACGAGGGTGCGCACGGCGTGGGTGTCGCCGTCGTTCCACTGCACGAAATGGTAGTGCGCTGCGGCGTGGGCCTCCAGCGTCGCCTCGGTACCGTAGCCATAGCTGCCGCTGCCCGTGACGGTGCCCATCTCCTCATCCTCCGAAGTGGCGGTCAGCGTGTGCTGGTCGGGAGTGAAGGTGGCGGTGAAGCTGGTGTCGCTCGTTACCACGAGGTTGCGCACGGCGTGGGTGTCGCCGTCGTTCCACTGCACGAAATGGTAGTGCGCTGCGGCGGTGGCGCTAATCGTCGCCGTGTCGCCATGGAGATAGATTCCCGAGCCGCTGGTGGTGCCCATCAGCGTGTCGTTGGCGGTGGCGGTGAGCATGTAGGTGTTGATGTCGAAATGGGCCGTGATGGCTATCGTCTCACCTGCTGCCGCGGTGGGAATCACCCAGGAGGCAGGATTGTTGGCGAGGGTGTCGGCCAGCGTGCCCATGGCGAAGGTCCATTCGACGAAATGGTGGCCGATGTTGGCGGTGGCGGCGGCGTGGATGGTGTCGCCCACATGGAAGCTGTAGCAGCCTGCTGCCGGGAGGATGCTGCCGTAGGCCGTGTCGGCATTGGCGAGGACGACGGTCACTGAGTCATAGTCGAAGGTGGCGGAGAAACTGGTGTCGCTCACCACCTGCACCAGTCTCACGCGGTGGGTGTCGCCGTCGTTCCACTGCACGAAATGGCAGTGGGCTGCCGGCAGTGCGGTCAGGGTGGCATAGCTGCGATAGGCGTAGCTGCCGCTGCCGCTCACGCTGCCCAGCGTGCTGTTGCTGCTGGTGGCTGTCAAGGTGTAGATGTTGGGGGCGAAGCAGGCGGTGGCGCAGAGGCTTTGACCGGCTGCCGCGATGGGGATGGCCACGCTGATGGAGGCCGTCGGGAAGGTGTCTTGGTGGGAGACCATGTCGACGATCCACTGCACGAAGTGGTATCCGTGGTAGGCGGTGGCGGCGGCGTGGAGGGTGTCGCCCACATGGAAGCTGTAGCTGCCCGTTGCCGGGAGGATGCTGCCGTAGGTCGTGTCGGCATTGGCGAGGACGACGGTCACTGAGTCATAGTCGAAGGTGGCGGCGAAGCTGGTGTCGCTCACCACCTGCACCAGTCTCACGCGGTGGGTGTCGCCGTCGTTCCACTGCACGAAATGGCAGTGGGCTGCCGGCAGTGCGGTCAGGGTGGCATAGCTGCGATAGGCGTAGCTGCCGCTGCCGCTCACGCTGCCCAGCGTGCTGTTGCTGCTGGTGGCTGTCAAGGTGTAGATGTTGGGGGCGAAGCAGGCGGTGGCGCAGAGGCTCTGTCCTGCTGCCGAGGAGGGGATGACTACGCTGATGGAGGTCGTCGGGAAGGTGTCGACGTGGAAGCCTAGGTCGACAATCCAATAGAGGAAGTGGTATCCGTGGTAGGCGGTGGCAGAGGCGTTGATGGTGTCGCCGACTAGGAAGCTGGAGACGTTGGGCGCCGGTGTCGTCGTGCCCATGGCGGTGTCGTTGACACCCAGCGCAAGCGTGGATGGGTCGGGCGAGAAGAGTGCCGTGAAGAGGCTGTCGCGGGTCACCTGAACGGTGCGCACGCGGTGGGTGTCTCCGTCGTTCCACTGCACGAAATGGCAGTTGGCGGCGGCGGTGGCGGACAAGGTGACGGTGGTGAGGTAGGCGTAGTTGCCTCCGCCCGTTACGCTGCCCATCAGGGTGCTATTGGGTATGGCGGTGAGTGTGTAGATGTTATGGGTGAAATGTCCCGTGACGCTGAGGCTCTGTCCGGCGGTGGCAGGGGGCAGGATATACCTGCCGGGGTTGGCCGTCATGGTGTCGTGCCAGTTGTTCATGGCGAGGGTCCACTGGGTGAAGTGGTAGCCGTAGTGGGCGGTGGCCAGTGCCGTCACTGTGTCGCCCACCAGCAGGGTGTAGCTGCCGGGCGTCGGCAGCAGGGTGCCCATGGCGGTGTCGGCGTTGGCGAGGGTCACGCTCACGGGGTCGTAGGCGAAGGTGGCGGTGAAGCTGCTGTCGCGGGTCACTTGTACCAGTCTCACGCGGTGGGTGTCGCCGTCGTTCCACTGCACGAAGTGGCAGTTGGCGGCAGGCGTGGCGGTGATTGTGGCGGTGGCGAGGTAGGGATAGCTGCCGCTGCCGCTCACGCTGCCCAGCACGGCGTTGTCCGTGGTGGCGGTGATTGTGTAGATGTTATGGGCGAAATGGCCCGTGACGCTGAGGCTCTGACCGGCGGCGGCAGGGGTCAGGACCCTGCTGACGGGGTTGTCCGTTGACGAGTCGCTCCAGCTGTTCATGGCGAGGGTCCACTGGGTGAAGTGGTAGCCGTAGTGGGCGGTGGCCAG
>X415_White_Rhinoceros__coassemble_10_pt1 | contig 67097 bp, 57 predicted proteins | sample X415_White_Rhinoceros__metabat2_low_PE_004 | metagenome-assembled genome bin X415_White_Rhinoceros | reverse complement strand
GATAAACTACCCGGCAGGGGAGAGGGGAGGAGATGAAAAAAGCAGGCCGCGATGACCTGCTCTTTCTGTTTCGAGGGTGGGAGGTGGGGCTCGAACCCACGACCTCCAGATCCACAATCTGGCGCTCTAACCAGCTGAACTACGCCCACCATGTTGATCGAAATCGGGTGCAAAATTACTAACTTTTTCCGACATACACAAATTTATTTGAAAATTATTTGTATTTTTGCATTATGATATCAAAGTCGAAACTTAAGGAACTATCTGGTTATAAGCAACAAAAGCTTTGCGATGAGGAGCGTGTTTTTGTTGTTGAGGGGGTAAAGATGTGCCAGGAGGCACTAGATGCAAATCTGCCTGTGAAGGTGGTCTGCGGAACGAATTTGTGGCTTTCGCAGCACCCCGATTTGCCTAATTCGGCCGAAGTTGTTGAGGTTGACGGAGTTGCGCTCGAACGACTGAGTTCGATGAAGTCTCCCAACGAGGCGTGGATGCTGGTAGGGCGCCCCTCGGAGGAGCTGCCATGCACCCATTCAGAGGCAGATGGGGGAGAGGTCGTCCTTGCCTTGGACCACTTGCAGGACCCCGGCAACCTCGGCACGATCATCCGCACGGCCGACTGGTTCGGCATCCGCCACATCGTCTGCTCGGAGGGCACGGTGAGCTGCTACAATCCCAAGGTGGTGCAGTCGACCATGGGCGGGCTGTTCCGCACCCATGTGCACTATGCCGACTTGCCCGGCTACCTCGCCTCTTGCGGCAGGGCGGTCTTCGGCGCCTTGTTGGACGGCGAGGACATCTGGTCGCCGTCGCGGCCGCTGCAACTGCCGGAAGGAGGTGCCGTGCTGGTCATCGGCAACGAGAGCCGCGGCATCACCCCCGAGGTGCAGCAGCTGGTGACCCACCGCGTGGCCATCCCCAACATCGGCGGCACGGCCGAGAGCCTCAACGCATCGGTGGCCTGCGCCATCCTCATTGCCGAACTTTGCCGCTCGACGAGATGAGAAGGTGCCTTTTGTTGATCATGGCCTTGCCGCTGCTGCTGGCCGCTTGCAACAGCGATGAGGGCAACCTCCTTGAGTCGCCCGACGGGAGCATCCGCATCACCCAGCGGGATAGCCGCACGGGTCCATGGATGCTCATCAGTGTCGACGGCAGGCCTTTCATGGATATCTCCAGGATGGGGCTGACGTTCACGAATGGCACTGTTTTTATGACCGACAGCATCGTCCGCACCGCTGTCGACACGACCTACACCCTGCCTTGGGGCGAGAACAAGGTGGTGCGCGACCACTACAACGAGCTGCTGGTGTGCATGTCGCATGGCCAAGACAGCAGCTGCACGCGCATGAACCTCCGCATAAGGGTCTACGACGAGGGCGTGGCGTTCCGCTATGAATACCTCTTTTGCAGCGCGGACACGGCGGGCTGCCTCCTCCTCTGCAGCGAGGGCACCCAGTTCCATTTTGCCGACGACGGCACCTGCTGGAGCATCCCCGCCAACTTTGAGAGCTACGAGTTTGCCTACCGCGAGCAGCCTATCTCGCAGGCCGAGGATGCCAACACGCCCTTCACCTTCAAGGTGCCGACGGGCAGGCAGGTGGGCCTGGGGCGGCACAGGTCGCTCTACGGCTCCATCCACGAGGCCAACCTGCGCGACATGCCCGAGATGACGCTCGAGCGGCGCGACAGCCTCACGCTGGGGGCGCGGCTGGCACCCAGCGCCGACAGCAGCATCGGCTACAACTACCGGCTGCTGTCCGACACGGCCGTGTCGTCGTGGCGCACCATCAGCATCGGACGCAAGGCCGTCGACCTCATCAACAACAATCTGATACTCAACCTCAACGAGCCTTGCGCGCTGGACAGCCCCGAGCAGTACCGGCCTATCAAGTATGTCGGCATCTGGTGGGGCATGCACCTGGGCATCAACAGCTGGACTCCCGACAGCCGCCACGGGGCGACAACGGAGAACGCGATGCGATACATCGACTTTGCCGCTGCCAACGATGTCGACGCCGTACTCTTCGAGGGCTGGAACCGAGGCTGGGAGCAGTGGGGCGGCACGCAGGTTTTCGACTTCACCCATGCCGCGCCCGACTTCGACGCGGAGGCTGTCGTTGCCTATGCCAAGGAGAAGGGGGTGCAGCTGATCGTGCACCACGAGACGGGCGGCAACATTCCCAACTACGAGGCGCAGATGGAGGAGGCCTACGACTGGTGCCGCGACCACGGCATACGATATGTCAAGACGGGTTATGCGGGAGGCTTCCCCAACAGGGAGATACACCATTCGCGCTACGGCGTGCAGCATTATGCCCATGCGATGCGGAGGGCGGCAAGCCACGGCCTGGCGCTCGACGTGCACGAGCCCATCAAGCCCACCGGCCTGCGCCGCACCTATCCCAACCTCATGACGGGCGAAGGAGCCCGCGGCATGGAGTGGAACGCCTGGAGCGACGGCAATCCGCCGAGCCACCAGGTGACGCTGCCTTTCACGCGGCTGCTGGCAGGCCCCATGGACTATACGCCGGGCATTTTCGACATCACTTATGAACGCATCAAGGACAATCCCGAATGCCGCCAGTGGAACGGCAAGGATGCGCGCCAGTGCCGCGTGCACACTACGCTGGCCAAGCAGTGCGCGCTGTGGGTCATCCTCTATTCGCCCATGGTCATGGCGGCCGACCTGATAGAGAACTACGAAGGCCATCCCATGTTCCAATTCTTCCGCGACTACAATCCCGACTGCGACTGGTCGTGCGCCCTGGATGGCGAGCCGGGGCAATATGTGGTGCTCGTGCGGCGTGCGGGCGGCACCTATTATTTGGGCGCTGCCACCAACGAGGAGCCGCGCGACTTGGTCGTTCCGCTCCGATTCCTTGAGGGCAAAGGGAAATACACTGCCACGGTCTATGCCGATGGCGCCGATGCCGACTATGGCAGCAATCCCACGGCGTACAGCATCAGCACAGAGCAGGTTTCCCGTCGTGGGAAACTACGCCTGCACCTAGCCGCTGGCGGCGGTGCCGCGGTGGTCATCAAGCCTAAAGCAAATCATTAAGCCGGGTACCCTAGCGTATGGCCAGCTTTTGTGTTGCCATGCCTCGCGCGGTCGTGGCGGCAACAAAGTACAGCCCCTTGGACAAACCATTCAGGGGAAGGCTGCTTTCGGAGCCGTTCATCTGCATTTGCAGCACTTGGCGTCCCATGGCATCGAAGAGGGTCACGAGGCAGGGCTCGCTTGCCTGGATATGAACCTGGCCTTGCGCCGGGTTGGGATAAAGCCTCATGGCCGGGGCATCCGCGGTGAGGGGGATGCCTATCGTGGCGGTGTCTCCACGCAATGCCAAGCCAAAATCGGGGATGCCGTATCCAGAAAACATGTCGGGATTGTCGGCGAGACTACCCCAGCTGCGGATGCTGTCGCATATCTGGCCTGGGGAGAAGGTGGGATAGCGTTGCAGCAAGCAGGCGGTCATGCCTGCCATGACGGGAGTGGCCAGCGAGGTGCCGTTGGATATTGTCAGCACTCCGAAGGCGTTGACGCAGAACACGCTCACGCCAAGGCAAATCACGTCGGGCTTAATACGGTCGTCGGCGGTGGGGCCATGGGAGCTGAAGCTAGCATAATCTCCCAAGAGGCCGCAGGCACCCACGGTGAGCACCTCCTGGGCGTCGGCGGGGGTGTTGAGGTATTGCGGGTCGCTCTCGCCGCTGTTGCCGGCAGCATTGAGCACTACCATGCCGCGACTGACGGCAATGGTGGAAGCCCGCGACATGGGTGCCGTGCGGCCGTCGAGGTCGTCCAAAGAGTGGCTCATGGTGCTGTCGTCGAAATAGAAATAGCCCAGGGAAGAGGTGATGATGTCGGCACCGATGCTGTCGAGGTATTCGGCGGCGGCAATCCAGTTGTATTCTTCCAATAGGGACTCGGTGAGCGTGTTCTCGGTGCGGCACAGCACGTAGCTGGCGCGAGGAGCCGCGCCCACTAGGACGCCGGGCTTGTAGGCTGCCATGGTCGAGAAGACCCTGGTGCCGTGGTCATGGATGTTGAACACGTTGTCGCCACCCCATACGAAGTCGCGCGTGGCCAGCAAGCGTCCTTCGTTCCGCAAGTCGTTGAAATAGCTGATGGTGTCAACGCCGGGGAAGCCGCCGTCGCACACGCCGATGAGGATGCCTTGGCCTTCATAGCCGTTTCGGTGCAACATCGTGCCATTCAGCCTATCTATCTGCATGATTGCCAATCCGTAGTATTCTGGGCCATAAAGGCTGTCGTAGTCCATAGAGATGGGTGCTACCCATTCGCCTGCGAGGGAGTCTCCTGGGAGAGTCGCGGGTCCGATATCGCAAAGCGTGGCCGAAAGCACGAAGGGCAGGCTGTCGAGCTGTCGCACCAGGTTGCTGTCGGCGGTGAAGGCGGCAACGCCGTTCATCCATTTCGAGCGGTATCTCACGTCAAAGCCGATGGCCTGGAGCTGATGCACATAGGTTTCGTCGATGGGAAGGTCGAGCGAGTCGGGCGTTATGTGCAGCCGCTGGCGGCGTTCGAGGGCGCGGGGAGAGAGGTATTCTTCGGGCTGGCTCAAGCTATATCCGCAGCCCGCCTTGTCGCTCAGCGAGATCCAATATTTATACACGGTGTCTTCTTGCGCCCAGCCCATTATGGGGATGAGCGCTGTCAATGCTAAAAGAATAAAAGTTTTCTTCATTAATTATTCGATTTTTAATTTTTCAAACCATAGTTCGCATCCTTGGTCGGTGATGCGTTCGTAGTAGATGCCCAGGGTGCCATCGTTCAGCTGGGTCAGGGAGGAGTAGGCCGAGGGGCCTTCCCACACAGCGACGGGGTCTTGCCAGCTCCTGCCATCATCGTAGCTGAAGAAGAGCGACACCTGTTCGCGCTTCATGGAGTTGGGGATGGAGTGTACCAGCATCGGGCCCCTGCGGCTGCGGATTCGCAGCATGTCGCCATTGCAGGCATTGGTCGACATCTCGGGCCATGTGCCTTGGCTGCCCCAGCTCTTGCCGCCGTCGGAGGAGATGTTCCAGCCGCGGGCGCCTTGTTGGCGGATGCTCATCAGCACGTGGCCGTCGGCGAGTTCAATCACTTTGGCTTCGTCGCCGCCTAGGAAGGCTAGCTCCGACACTTGCCAGCTCTTGCCGTTGTCGTCGCTGAAAATCACAAAGTTGTCGGGCACGTTCTCGTTGCTGCGGCACAGTGCTGCCACAAAGAGCAGGCGACCCTTGTGGGGACCTTGTTCGAGGCGCAGGCCGTTGCCCGAGGCGATGAATCCGCCCTTATAGTTGCGGCAGCTCTTGTTGGCGGCCTTGGCGCCCCACACCAGCGAGGTGATGTCTTGGGGTGCCGACCAGCTCTTGCCGCCGTCTTGGCTGCGGCAAATTAGGATTAGCTCGGGGTCGTCGGCCGTGGACTGCCAGAAGCCGTTGTGTCCGCAGAAAGCGCAGAGGACGTCGCCGTTCTCGCACACCACGAGGGCAGGGTCGCCGTAGCCTTTCTTGTACCCCTTGCCCTGGATGATGAAGATGGGATCCGTCCAAGTCCTGCCATTGTCGGTGCTGCGGCGGCACACGATGTCGATGTCTTGCGGCAGGTCGCCTTCGTTGTTCTTGCGGCGGTCGTTGACAGCCAGCAACGTGCCGTCGGGCAGGGTGCAGATGGCGGGTATGCGGTAATTCTTTGAGCCATAGTCGCCCGGGGCGAAGAGTCGCAGGGCACCGATGCGTTCAAGATGCGGCGGTTCCTGCTTGGTGGTCATTATCTGGGCTCCTGCCAGCAAGGTGCAGCAGAGTGATAAAAACAAGAGAAATACTTTCTTCATGTCTAAATAACGTTTCTAACAGTGAAATATTGCTTTTCGATTGCCGAAATTCAAGCATTTACTCTCTGAAATTGCGATAAAGTGGCAATGAGTGAGCCCAGACGATAGCTGCATTCTTGTTTTTTTCGAGTCAATAAAATAAAATCTTTCAATTTTCGTTCTAAATAAAAGAAGGTTATGCCAGAAATTACTCATTTCTACGGAATAATTATCAAGATGTTCTTTAAACTGAAAGAACATGAACCAGCGCATATTCATGCCATTTATGGTGAGTATGTTGGAATTTTTGATTTGGAAACAGGTTCAATGACTGTTGGAGACCTTCCTGCCAAGGCTTAAGCTTTGGTAAAAGAGTGGCTTATGGAGTATAAAGACGATCTGTTTACCATGTGGAAGACTCAGCAATTGTCAAAGCTACCTCCATTGGAATAATATGATACCTCGCATAAAATTAATTGATCCTCAAGAGAATTTCGTCATTCATGTCGTATTTGATGACGGGAAGGAGGTCCTTTATGACGTACAAGAGGATATTGATGCCATTCCTGAATTCAAGCCGCTAGAACCACGCACGGATTATGGAAACAAGTGATGTTGGATTCAAGCCGCACTTGTGTCTATTGGAATGACCGTATTGATATTGCTAGCGATACCATCTATGAATATGGCATCCCTATCACTTCTGTTGACATGGTGGCAGAATCTGAGCCAGAATCCTTATTGAACAAATGAAGAGGCAATTAGGGCATTTTTACCGATTATGGATCAGTATACCTTTCTAGTTCCTATTCTTTTATTGGTCTTTTTTTGATGCCGGGAAGGAGCGTCAGCAGGCCGATGGCGAGTCCGTAGTAGACGGGGTCGGCAGGAAGTGCCAAGAACTTGGCCAGGAGCATGGCTGCGGTGCCCGCTATCATGGAGGCCATGGCGTGGCGTGCTGAGAAGCGTCCAGGCAGGAAGAGGGCGAAGTTGAGCGGCCATAGCAGTGCCACGGCGCGCAGTCCCAGGGAGAGGAAGCCGAGGTCGTTGAGGAAGGTGCCTTTCACGGCCAGTGCCGCCGCTGCCGCCAAGGATAGGATGCCGGCGATGCAGAGCCTCGTGGTGGCCAGGGTGGAGAGGCGTCTTTCGTTGCCTCCGTCGGCATGGTTCCGTGCGAGGAGGTTGCGACGTGGACGCCAGCCTCGCAGCACGTCGCGCACCACGATAGTGGAGGCTCCCAGTGCCAGACCGCTTCCGCAGCCCATGACGTTGACCAGCATGGCGCCGAGGGCTATGCCGCCCAGCCAGGCGGGGAGGTGGTTGGTCACAAAGGCAGGGAAGGCCTGCAGCGAGCTTTCGATGACGCCCATGCCTTCGGGCAGCGAAGAGCCCGCGGCTTCGAGGGCGGCGAGTTCGTCGGCGGTGATGTAGTGCCCGCGCATATAGATGCCTATCAGCGTGCAGGCGGCGCCGATGAAGGGGATGAGGAAGGCGCAGTAGAGACCGCCGCGTCGTGCCTTGGCGGTGGTGGCGCCGGAGAGGATGCCTTGCGCGTAGGTCTGGGTGGTGACGACGCCGAGCATCAGCGACAGGCAGCCGCCGATATCTTTCAGCGGCCCTCGTGCCAACATGTTGCGGTAGAGCGACGCATCAGCCACGAAGGGGCTTTCGCCTACCTCTCGGAAGAGGTTTCCCAGTCCGCCGCAGAGCCAGCAGGCCGCGATGCCCGCGGTGATGCAGGCCACATAGAGCAGCACCAACTTGATGATGCCCCCAGCCCCCGCGCTGCGGATGCCGCCGACGAGGACGAAAAACATGATGAGCACCGCGCTGATAATTGCCGCCCACACCAATGGCAGGCGGAAGAGGCTAGTGATCATGGCTGCCGACGAGAGCACCTGCGAGATGATGCTGATGAAGATGCCGATGAGGAACAGCAGCGACCCGACGGTTTCGGCGCGTTGCCCATATTCGCGGGACACAATTTCCAGCAACGTGGAGCAGCCGCTGCGGCGGATGGGGCCGGCATAGAACACCGACAGCACCAGCGCGCCCAGCGCGGCACCGATGGTGAACCACCAGGCCGAGAGGCCGAAGCTGAAGGCCAGCTGTGCCGTGCCGATGGTCGACTGTCCTCCCACGAGGGTGCCGAGAATGGCACCGCATACCATCCAGCTGCCTGACTTGCCGCCGGTGGTGAAGGCCTTGGCGTCGCGCACGCGACGTCCCGAAAGAATGCTCACCGTCAGCAGGAGGCCGACGGTGAGCAGGATTCCTATAATATGTATAGGGGTCATTATTTGGCGTCGCGACCAGCGCGAATAGCGGCGATGTTGGTGTTGACGACAGCTTCGCCCTTGCGGCCGAAGATGTTTTGGATGGCTTTCTCGAGCTCGGCGAACTCAATCTCCAGGTAAGGAGCGGCGGCGCCGAGGAGCACCATGTTGCCGCGTGCATTGATCTGCTTGGCAATCTCGTTGGCATTGAAGCTGACGCACTTGTTCAGTTTCTTGAGTTCGGCGTTGATGGTCTCGATGTCGGGATAGTTCTTGATGTTGATGAAGGGGTCGCTGTTGGTAATCACGCAGCCGTCGGGAGCGAGGAAGGGGAGGTAGCGCAGTGCCTCCATGGGCTCGGAGCTGAGGATGATGTCGGCCTTGCCTTCGGGGATGACGTCGGCGAAGATGGGCTCGCTGCTGATGCGCAGGTGCGAGAAGACGCTGCCGCCGCGCTGCGACATGCCGTGGATTTCGCTCTGTTTGACGTTCATGCCCAGGTTGAGGGCTGCATCGCTGATGATTTTGGCCACGGAGACGATGCCGTCGCCGCCTACGCCACAAAGTATGATGTCTTTTTTCATGATGATGTCAATTTATTTGTTTTTCTGGGCAATACGTTTTTTGTTCTCGACGATGCAGACGCGCTGGGGAATGATGACGCTGACGCCGTCGTAGGCGATTTCTTCTTCGAGGATCTTCACAAACTCGTCGTGGTTCTTGGGCAGGGGGACGATGGTGCGGATGTGGTCGGGGTCGACGCCGAGGCCCACGCAGATATTGCGCAGTTTCTGGTTGGCGCTGGAGGGCTGGCCGCCGGTCATGGCGGTGATGTCGTTGTCGAGGATCATGACGATGACGTTGGCCTTTTCGTTGACGCAGTCGAGGAGACCGGTCATGCCGCTGTGGCCGAAGGTGCCGTCGCCGATGACAGCGATGGAGGGGAAGATGCCCATCTCGCTGGCGCCCTTGGCCATGGTGATGGAGGCACCCATGCAGACGGTGGTGTTGATGGCACCCATGTTGAAGCCGAGGGTGTAGCAGCCGATGTCGCCGAAGACGCGGCCGTGCTCATACTGCTTCATGACGTCGATGACGGCCTGGTAGCTGTCCACATGGGGGCAGCCCTGGCAGAGAGCGGGAGGACGGTTGGTGACCACCTCGGGCACTGCGGGACCGTTCTGAACTTCGAGGCCGAGGGCCTTGGCGACCTTCTCGGCGTTCATCTCGCCGTCGCGGCGGATGACCTCGTCGAGGCGGCCGTGCACGGGCTTGCCTTTGCCGAGGCAGCCTTTAAGCTGCTCTTCAACGTAGGGCTGGCCGTCTTCGAGGACGAGGATTTCGTCGCACTCGTCATACAGCTTGCTCAGCATGTCGGTGGGCAGGGGGTACTGGGTGATCTTCACCACGGGATAGGGGCATTTGCCGCCGGGGAAGTTTTCGAGGAGATAGTTGTAGGCGATGCCGGTGGCCACGATGCCGCGGCTCTTGTCGGTGCCGGGGATATACTGGTTGTTGCCGCTCTCTTCGGAGGATTTCTTAAAGCTGGCCTGCTTGTCGATGAGGTCGCGATAGAGACGCTTGGCGTTGACGGGCAGCAGCACGTAGCTCTTTGGGTCGGTGGGGTAGGTGATGGGATTCTGAGGCAGGGCTTCGCGGCGCTCCACGCCGGCGCGGCTGTGTGCCAGGCGGGTGGGGATACGGAGAAGGATGGGGGTACCCAGCTTCTCGCTGAGCTCATAGCCAAAGAAGACCATGTCGTAGGCTTCCTGCTGGTTGCTGGGCTCCAGCATGGGGATCATGGCCCAGTGGCCGTAGTAGCGGCTGTCCTGCTCGTCCTGAGAGGAGAACATGCTGGGGTCGTCGGCCACGACGATGATGACGCCCTTGGTGCCGATGATGGAGGCATTCATGAAGGGGTCGCCGCAGACGTTGAGGCCCACATGCTTCATGCAGGTCATGGCGCGTTTGCCGCTATAGGCAACGCCTATCGAGGCTTCGAGGGCGGTTTTCTCGTTGGCGCACCAGTTGGCGCGGATGCCCTTCTGGGCAGCCTCTTTGGATTTTATCACGTATTCGGTAATCTGCGTGGAGGGGGTGCCGGGGTAACTGTTGATGGCACTGCCGCCTGCATCGATAAATGCTTGAGCGATTGCTTCGTCGCCCAATAAGAGTAACTTCGACATAGACAGTATTTTATATTATTATTATTATTGTATCATTTATAAATTTGATTTTGCAAAGATACGTTAATTATTTGGAATAATCAAATTTTTAACTTTTCAAGGGACCAAAGGCGCGGCGTTTCCGCCCTTCAGGACCGTGTCCTCACTTGCCTTTCCAAGCCTCTCGAAAAGTTTCGCAGGCCCTTCCCGTGGCACCCAGGTCCAGCCAAGCGATTCCTTGTCTTCCCTATATAATTCTATTCTTCCCAATCGCCTTCAGAGTCCTCGCTGGGTTCAGGCCGCATCGCTTGTATCAAGTTTGGGATATCATCATAGTTCAGCTCCTCTATCCAGATCTGGATGGCTTCCAGCACCATCTCTTCGGGCGATTGGCCGAGGGTGGCGTATTCATCGGTGGAGCCGGTGTTGCAGGTCTGGAAAAGGTGGTTCATACGGGAAAAGCTTTTGTTCCAGTGCTTGATGCCCGCGGCCTCGCATGCTTGAAAAATCTTGCCGAGGTTGTATCCTGCGTTGACTTGGCAGTCCTTGTTGCCGCCCAGCGCCAAGAGGGGGCTGCGCATCCGCGCAATGTAGTCGCAGGGGTTGATGTTGAGCGAGGCGCGCATGTATGGCTGCGCCATCGTGGTGGCCCAGCCGTAGCACTCCATGTTGTTGAGCCCTGCGGCGGCTTTCTGCTCCTTGTCCAGTCCCACGGTGTGGCGGTCTTTGAGGGCGCGGAACGTCGTGGTGAGCCGTTTCACGAGGTTGGCGGTGTCGGCTGCCGCCACCGAGTCGGTGGCGTCGAAGGCGTCGCGCATGAAGGCCAGGCGTCGGCTGATGAGGCTGTCGGGCACCCCGCGCAGCTTAAAGATGTCCATGTTCTGCATCAGCAGCGTCTGCCGCATCGTCGAGCCGGGTGCCGCCATCAGCACCACGAAGGCCACCTCCTTCTCCTCGGCGGCCACCATGGTGGCTAGCATGCCCCCCTCGCTGTGTCCGAGGAGTCCCACGCTGTCGGCGTTGATGTGGCGTTGCTTGCGCAGGAACTGCCATTCTGCCTTTGCGTCGGCGGCGAAGTCGTAGGGCGTCACGTCGGCGAAGAGGCCGTTGGATCCGCCCACGCCGCGATCGTCGCAGCGCAAGGTGGCGATGCCGTGCGCCGCCATGTATTGTGCGATGACTAGGAACGGCTTATGTCCGAAGATTTCCTCGTCGCGGTTCTGCTGGCCCGAGCCGGTGATGAGCACCATGGCGGGCCATCCGCCGCGAGGAGCCCTGCCTTCGGGCGTGGTCAGTGTGCCGGCGAGCGTCACCTTGCGTCCTTGGTTGTCGGTGCGCACGATGGTCACCTCCTTCTCCTTCTGTGCTGCCGCCAGCATCGGCATCAGCGCCAACAATAAGATGACGATAGTCTGTATAGTCTGTTTCATGTGGAATGGTTAGTGGTTAGCGAATCCTAGTCCCCGGCGTCAGCCCTTCAACTTTCAACATTCAACCTTCAAATTTTCACCTTTTCCCCCTCAATTTTCCCTCCACCGAATGCTCTCGATGAGCCTGTCCATGTCGGCTTGGATATACTCTATCACGGGTGCCAGCGAGTCGTTGTTGGGCGTGCAGTCGATGTAGAGGGCGCCGCGGAGGAAGTGGCGGGTGCTGTCGGTTGCCCAGAACTGGTAGGTGCTGGCTACATTTTGCCCTTTGAGGTGGTAGGTGGTGCCGTAGAGTTTGTGCGCAGGGTCAACGAACTTGTTCTCGTCGATGCCTGAGGCAAAGGAATAGTGGCCCTCGATGAACTTGTAAGAGGTGTCCACTTGGGCGGCAAGCTCATTTGGCGAACGCAGCCGCTTGTAGGTGAGGAACACATAGCCCTTGTACTGCGGGTATTGCAGCGTCAGCCATTGCTCTTGCGGGGTACTCTTCTTCCATAGCAGTGTCGCCAATGCGCTCTGCTGGAAGGTGAAAGGCAGCGCCGCCGTGTCGCAGGTGCTGTAGCTGTGGGCGGGGAGGTCGATGCGCAGGTAGGCCTTGGGCTTGGGCGTGTCGTCGTTGCCATTGCCGCACGAGGCCAGCATCATCACGGCCAGCATTGGCAGTATTAGTCGTCTAATATTGATGGTCTTAATCATAAGCGGGAGTTTTTTTCTCAGTCATGATGGATTGGCGAGGTTTGCTAAATCTTAGTGACTTCGGTGATTCCGTTGACGAGGTATTTCATGTTTGTGTCAATGTCTAAGCACAACCAGCGGGTACGACGTTTCGCCAAGGCACGGAAGCGGATTCCAGGCTTGACCGTGGAGGTGAACATGTCGCCTGGATTAAGTTCGTTGAGAGTCGAAGTGCCCGTAGGCACATGGCGAGGGTCGTGAGCCTTGGCCTGCCGCTCCAGTTCGTTGCCAATCACAGTGTTCAGCGGGAGCCGTCGCGTATATTTGTCGAGCGTTACAGCCATATCGTTGGGGAAAAATTGCCGATACTCTAACAGCAGCTGGCGGTATTCTTCTTGCCATTCACGGCCATGGGGCTGCACGTTGGTGCCGTGGTGCTGATGGGTCATCAAGTGCGCCATCTCATGCACTAGCACCAAGAGAAAATAGTACTTGTGTAGGTCGCCGTTAACGCTAATTTCGTGATAGTTGTGGTTCGGAGGCTGAGGCCATCGGTAGTCTCCAAGCTTTGTCTTGCGGTGGTTGGTGATATGCAGTTTGACATTATAGCGGTCCATGAACTCAAAGATTGGGTCCACGGAGCCGTCTGGGACAAACCGTCCCAAGCCTTCCTTAAAGGCTGTTTTCTCCTGTTCCGTCAACATAGGCGCAAGCTAGTTGTTGGCTGGGATATTGTTGCAGGTATGAGAATGTGGGGCAGTTGCAGTGGCGGCGTTTGCGGTGCTTGGGCATGTGGGCGCCCTTGCTGCTGCTGCAGCCTGCAGCAAAGGCCAGCAGCATGGCAGCCAGCATCAGCGAGGCGAAAGTACGGCTAGGGCGTCTCATGGCGTACGTTTTTACTTGGATCAACCTACCGACTCTTTCAGTTTCTCGGCGTTTTCGGCCAGCTGGAGGGCGTCGATGAGGTCCTCAATATCGCCATCCATGAAGGCGGGAAGGTTGTACATGGTGTAGCCGATGCGATGGTCCGTCACGCGGCTTTGGGGGTAGTTGTAGGTGCGCACTTTCTCGCTGCGGTCGCCTGTGGCAACCATCGTCTTGCGCTTGCTGGACATCTCCTCCATATACTTGTTGTATTCGCGTTCATAGAGGCGGGTACGCAGCACCACGAGGGCTTTTTCCAGATTCTTGATTTGTGACTTCTGGTCCTGGCAGCTCACCACGATGCCTGTGGGGATATGCGTCAGACGCACGGCGCTGTAGGTCGTGTTCACGCACTGGCCTCCGGGACCGGAGGCGCAGAAGGTGTCCTTGCGCACGTCGCTCATATTTAGTTCAACGTCAAACTCCTCAGCCTCGGGCAGCACCACCACGCCGGCAGCGGAAGTGTGCACGCGGCCCTGCGTCTCGGTGGCGGGTACGCGCTGCACGCGGTGCACGCCGCTTTCGTATTTCAGCATGCCGTATACCTTCTCGCCCGTGACGTTGAAAGTGATGTCCTTATATCCGCCCGCGGTGCCTTCGTTGAAGTCCACAATGTCGATCTTCCAGTGCTTCTTCTCGCAGTAGCGCGAATACATGCGGAACAGGTCTCCGGCGAAGATGCAGGCCTCGTCGCCACCGGTGCCGCCACGGATTTCCACCACGGCATTCTTGCTGTCGGTGGGGTCTTCGGGGATGAGCATGATGCGGATATCCTCCTCCATCTTGTCGCGGCGCTCGGTGCTGTCGTTGAGTTCCATCTTGGCCATCTCGCGCAGTTCCTCGTCCTTCTCGGTGCTGAGTAGCTCCTTGCACTCGGCGATAGTGTCGAGCAGAGCCTTGTAGTCGTGGTAAGCCTTGACCACGGGCTGGAGGTCCTTATAGTCCTTGCTGAGTTTCACATAGCGTTTCATGTCAGCAGTGACCTGTGGGTCGTTCATCTGCTGTTCAATCTCCTGATAGCGAGCGTAAATAGCTTCGAGTTTATCTAACATTTTCGTTTCTATTATTATCTATTCAGCGCCTAGCCTTCGCCTATGGCGCGGCAATCACGCAACTAACAATAACGTCTAAATATTATATATATTGTGTTGTCCACAAAAATATTTTCCGAGAAATGGACAACTCTGCCTGCTGGGCAGGCGATTTCTATAGCCACATCGTGGGAGGATGGGATGTGTGGCTATGCGACATTTATTCCCACAGAAAAGCGAAAGGACACGAGTATAAGGTGTGCTTTTGTTCGACGATGGGAGATGTTGAGGTTAGAGGATGTTGCCGAGTTGCTCTTTGATCTTCTCTAGTTCGTCTTTCATTTCTACCACTAGGCGCTGGATGTCGACGTGGTTGGCTTTGGAGCCTGTGGTATTGATTTCACGCCCCATTTCCTGCGCGATGAATCCCAACTTTTTGCCGCTGCCTTCTTCTTCGGCCATCGTGTGGCGGAAATAGTCGATGTGCTTGGCAAGGCGAATTTTCTCTTCGGTGATGTCGAGTTTTTCGAGGTAGTAGATGAGTTCTTGCTCGAAGCGTTCGCGATTCATCTCTTTGATGGCACTTTCGGCGAAGTAGCGGCGGATGCGTTCACGGGCGGTGTCGATGCGTTCGGCTTCGTATTGAGGGATGGCTTGGAGTTTTTGTTCAATGAGGTCGACGTGCTTGACGAAGTCTTGCTGGAGGATGGCGCCTTCGTGGCTGCGAAAAGCGTCGACTTCCTGCACGGCCTCGCGGAAGGTGCGTTGTAGGATGTCCCAATCTTCGTCGTCGAGGTCTTCCACTTCGGCGGTAGTCCATACGTCGGGCATGGCGGCAATGGTGTCAAAGAGCCGCTGTCTATCGGCGTGAATGCTGTCGGCGAATGCTGCGAGTTCGCGGAAGCGTTGTTCTGCTAGGGCAGAGTCGAGTTGGGTGGTGGCGGCACGGTCGGTCTCCTCGGTGACGTAAACGTCGATTTTGCCGCGTTCGAGCGGGGCGATTAGACTGCGTATCTCAAGTTCTTTGGAGTGGAGCGACAGAGGGAGCTTGACGTTGAGGTCGAGGGTCTTGCTATTGAGGGTTTTAATCTCAATGGTGATTTTGCGGTTCTTTATTTCGCATTGCTTCTTGGCGAAGCCAGTCATTGATTTCATATTGGGAGGGGGTTAGTCTTTGTTGATGAGTTGTTGGAATTGCGGGGTGGCGTATGTTTTGTAGGTGCCGTGGTCGTCGTAGATGAAGAAGGCTGCCTGGATGTCTGGGTTGTCTGGGTGACTCTCGATGAACTGGAGTGCATTGTCGAGTCCCATGACCATGAAGGCGGTGGCCATGGCGTCGGCATACCAAGACTGGCGGCTGACGACGGAGGCGCTGAGGAGGTTGTGGCTGACGGGCCGTCCAGTGGCAGGGTCGATGGTGTGGGAGTAGCGTAGGCCGTCTTGTTCGTAGTATTTGCGGTAACTGCCGGAGGTGACGACGGAGCAGTCGTTGAGGGCTATCGCGGTCTCGATTTCTTGGCTGCTGTATTTGTCAGCGGCGGGGCGCTCGATGCCCACTTTCCAGCTGCTGCCGTCGGGCTTGGCACCATGGGCGATGACTTCGCCGCCGACATTGATCAGGTAGCTGGTGAGGCCGAGGCTGTCGAAGAGGTGAGCGATGAGGTCGACGGAGTAGCCTTGAGCAATGGCATTGAAGTCGAGTTCGACGCCGGGAGGTAATCTCAAGATTCCGTTGGCTGAGCCTGCGTGGGTGTCGGCGACGGCGGGGCCATTGGCTCGGAGGATGGCAAGGAGGCTGTCGACTTGACTATCGGTGACATCGGTGCGGTTTTTGAAACCGAAGCCATATAGGTTGACGAGCGGTCCTATGCGGCAGTTGAAGGCCCCATTGGTGTAGGCCTCGATCTCGTTGGATTTGTTGAGGATATCGAGGAAAATTGGACCCACGAGGCTGTCGGAATGGCTGTTGATTTGGCGGATAGTGGAGTTTTCCACCCAGAGGGAGGCTATTTGGTCGAAGGCGTGGAGTAGTGAGTCGACTTGTTGCTGGAGGTTGCGTTGTTGAGGATCAAAATAGGCGATGTTGTAGTAGGTGCCTTGAGCTTCGCCATTCAAGAGTATGGGTCGGTCGCTTTGGTGACATGAGGCCAGCAGGAGGGTGATGGCAAGGAGGAGATGTAGGGGGCGAGAGTGCATGCTATATATATTGTATAGGAGAATTGGGTGGCTGTGCTATCGGCATCGTCTAACAAAAAGCGTCCGACAAGGAGCTGCCGAACGCTTTTTTACATCAAGATTAAAGAAACTTATTTCGTGATGATGAATTTGCGGATGATGGTTTCGCCATTTTCGAGGCTGATGCGCATGGTGTAGGTGCCTTTGTTGAGGTTGGAGAGGTTCATGACGCTGCTGGTTCCGAGGTCGTGGCTGAGGAGAACCTGCTGGCCGAGGGTGTTGAAGATAGCCACCTGGCGGATGGGCTCAGCGCAGTCGATGTTGAGTTGACCGACAACGGGGTTGGGGTAGAGGGTGACATTGGCATTGGTGGTGCCGTTGATGCCGACGAAGGTGACGATGGTAATCCAGGAGGTGTCGTGGCAGGCGAAGGTGACAGCATTGTTGTAAGCGATGCCATCGTTGTAGGTGATGGTAGCTTCAAGGGCGACGTCGATGTTGGCTTGGACATTTTCGATACGGAGGGTGTCGTTGGTTGAGGTCTGGTTGCCATAGGTCCATTTGTATGTGGCGCCTTCGGTGCAGGTGGGGTAGAGGACGGCGGTCTCGCCGGCTTCGAGGTTCCACTCACCGTTGATGGCGGAGATTACGGGAGATTTCTTGATGACGAGGAAGAGGTCCATGATGCTGTCGCAGCCGAACTCGTCGGTGGCGAAGGGGTAGGTGGGAGTGGTTTGGGGAGTCTTGTAGTAAGTCCTCTTGTTGAGTGACCAGTAGAAGCTGTCGCAAGCGTTGGCGTAGGTGCTGTCGTGGCCAGACTTGTGGATGGTGACTTGGAGGTGGATGGTGCTGTCATAGCACTTGTTCATGCGGTGGTCGATGAGGCTGGTGTCGAAGATGGTGTCGTGGGAGATTCTGAGGGTGGTGGTACCGGCAAGGGAGCTGACGCTGAAGAGGATGGCATTGCAGCCAACCATGGCGGTGTCGGTGTGGCCGATGCGCGGGGTCTTGATGGTGAGGTCGAGGGTGCGGATGGTGACGCACTGGGTGGTGGCGTTGGTATCGTAGATGGTGTAGAAGCCGGTGGAATCAAAGGTGTGGTTGTACCAAGTCTTGGAGGCGCAGGCGGAGTCGACGACTGTATTGGCTGTGTTGACGATGATGGTGAGGTTGAGGGTATGGACGGTGTCGCAGTTAGCGGCGGTGTCGGTCACAGTGTATTCGTAGGTACCGGTGGCGGTGCGGAGGGTGTCGTTCCAACGATAGTTGCCGCAGTTCTCGACATTCTCCACGACGTTGAGGCTGGTAACTAGGCTGAGGCCGAGTACGTCGACATGGGTGCAGCCGATGCCGCTGACAGTGTCGGCGATATAGGTGGTGTCGGTGTAGATGCCGGAATTGGTGAGGATGCTGTCGTGCCAGGTGTAGCTGCCGCAAGCACGGACGTTCTCGTTGTCAACTTCGGTAGTGGGCACGACGAGGGCGATGTTGAAGATGCTGTCGCAGAGGCCGGAGTTGGCAGCGGCTCTGACAGTGTCGCTGAAGAGGCCGGAATAGTTGTAGGTGTGGCCGCGCCAAGTGTAGGTGCAACGTGTGGCGTTGACAGTCTCGAAATTTGTGTAGGGGGTGTTGATGCTCAGGTTCAGGACGAACAGGGTATCATTTGTGGCGTTGATATAGATGTCAACAGTGTCGGTGGTGTAGGTTTGGCCGTTAGCTGCCCAAGTATAGGTCTGGCAAGCAGTAGCGTTGGTGGGGACAATGGTGCGCGGTGTGTTGTCCTGAGCCATGGCAAAGGGCATCAAAGCGGCGACCATTAAGAGACTTAATAATGCTTTTTTCATCTTGTGAAAATTAATTAATTTATCCTTTATTTATTTATTATCAATATGTTGTTGCATGTTAAGCGCTGCGTTTGGTGCAGAACTTAAACATGCAAAGATAGCACTTTTTTTTTATATATTGTGTTTTTTATAAAAAAGTGGCAGATTTTTTGCTTTTCCGATGGGCTAGATTAGCTCTAATTCGGCCACGTTTTCGATGTGCTGGGTGTGGGGGAACATGTCAACGGGCTGTAGGCGCAGCACCCGGTAGCGAGAGGTTAGGAGTTGGAGGTCGCGGGCCTGTGTCGCGGGGTTGCAGCTGACGTAGACGATTTTGCGAGGAGCCATTTCGAGGAGTTGTTCGACCACTTTTTCGTGCATGCCGGCACGGGGCGGGTCGGTGACGACGATATCGGGGCGGCCATGTTCGGCTACAAAGTCGGCGGTGAGCACTTTGGCCATGTCTCCAGCGTGGAACTCGACGTTGCCGATGTTGTTGAGGAGTGCGTTTTCGCGAGCGGCCGCGACGGAGTCTTCAACATATTCGATGCCCACTATATGTCGGCACATCCTGGCGAGGAAGAGGGCGATGGTGCCGGTGCCGGTGTAGAGGTCGTATACCACATCGTCGGATTTGAGCTGGGCGAATTGTGCCACAAAACTATAGAGGCGTTGCGCTTGGGGCGAATTGGTCTGGTAGAAAGTCTGTGGGCGGATGTTGAAGCGCAGCGGTTCAGCGCCTTGGTAGCCCTGCATGCGTTCCTCAATGTGGTCGGCACCCGAGAAGGTTGTCGATGGGAGGTCGGAATAGCTGTCGTTGAACTTATCGTTGAAGATATATTGTAGAGAGGTGATTTGGGGAAATGTGTCTCGCAGGTGTTCCATAAGTCCTTCCCAGCCAGGATGGTATTCGGCGATGATAAGCACCACCATCCATTGTCCGTCGGCAGTGTTGCGGATGATGAGGTTGCGGAGGCAGCCTGTGTGGTTGCGTATGTCGTAGAAGGGCAGCTGATGGGAGAGGGCGTAGTCGCGGACGGCAAGGCGGATGCTGTTGCTGAGGTCATCTTGGAGAACGCAGTGGTCGATGTTGAGCACCTTGTCGAAGAGGGTGGGAATGTGGAACCCCAGGGCGCCGGGGTCTGGGGCGTCGGCATCGGAGGGAGGATTGTCGTGCCAGGCACGTGTGGAAAAAGTGAATTCCAATTTGTTGCGATAATTGTATATGTTCTCGGAGCCACAGATGGGTTGCATGCCGGCGGTGTCGATATGCCCAAGGCGTTCGAGGTTGTCGCGCACTTGCTGTTGCTTGGCGGCGAGTTGGTCTTCGTAGCGGGTAGTCTGCCAGCGGCAACCGCCGCAGGTGCCAAAGTGGGGACAGCGGGCAGGGACGCGCTTATCGGAAAAATGTTTGATGCTGAGGGCTCGGCCCTCGGCATAGTTCTTTTTCTTTTTGAGAATTTTGACGTCTACGATGTCGCCAGGGACGACAAAGGGGACGAAGATGACCATGCCGTCGATGCGGGCGACGGCTTTGCCCTCGGCACCGAAGTCGGTGATGAGGACGTCCTCGAGTATGGGTTGTTCTTTTCTCTTGCTCATGGGTTGTTGTTTGGTGTCAGAATGAAAAAAAGAAGTACTGCGTGACAGCACTTCTTTTTCTCTTTGCAAAGAGTCTATGCTTGACCCGAGAGCCAATTATTAGCGTTCGTCGGATACTGTCAGTTTTTTTCTGCCTTTTCTGCGGCGAGCAGCCAAAATTTTCCTACCGTTGGCGGTCGACATTCTCTGGCGAAAACCGTGCTTATTAGCTCTTTTTCTGCGTGATGGTTGAAATGTTCTCTTCATTTTTTATTCATTTTTGGAGTTGCAAAATTACAAACTTTTTTTCAATTGCAAAGAAAAAAATGAAAATTTCTTTTTTTATTAACTTTTAATTGGCTGACACACACATCGGTGTGAAAAAAAAATAGTGTTTTTTTTATTGGTTCAAAAAAAATTGGTACCTTTGCATTCCCAAATTGGGATGTAAAAAGTTGTTAATATCATGGATAAAAATGATTTCGGTAAGTTGGTAGACTGTTGCGAGGTGACCTCGTCCTCAGAATGGGAGTCCTTGCGCCGGGAGCGTGACAGGTATCCCTATTGCGCCCCGTTGCAGATTCTGGCGCTGAAGGTGGACAAGGCCAATGGAGCCCCGCTATGGGAGCAGCGTACGTTGCCCATGGTCGAGCTATACGTGCAGGACCGAGTCCGGTTGCACGAACAGTTATCGGCTTCCCATGCTGCCGAATCTGAACCTATCTCAGCCCCCATGGCCAAGGATTTGCCGTCAGAAACCCAGCCTGTGGCAGTGACCAATCCAGCCGTAGGGGAAGGCTACGATGTGCTGCGTGAAATCAATGCCTACCAAGAGGTGTCGTTCAAGACTGCTCCGAAGAGTGTCATCTTGTCCAATTTTTTGGAAAAAGACGGTGGAATACACCTCGAAAACGACGATTTTGTGAGCGAACCAGTGCAAGAACTTGCTAAAAAAAGCATTCTTCCAATCGAATCGTTAGATACTGAGTCTATGGCTGTTGTGCTTGAAAAACAAGGAAAAGTTGCCCAAGCGATAGCTATCTATGAAAAATTAATGGTCAATAATCCCAAAAAAAGTAGTACTTTTGCAATTCGAATTGCCGCATTAAAAACGCAATTAAATAACGAATAATTTATAATAAAAAACGAAATGTATACATTTATTGTCATCCTCATCCTGATTGTGTGCTTGCTCCTGGCTGTCGCAGTGTTGGTTCAGAATTCTAAAGGTGGTGGCCTCGCTGCCAACTTCAGTGCTCCTAACCAGATTATGGGTGTTCGCAAAACCACCGAGACCATCGAAAAGATCACTTGGGGCCTTGCCATTGCATTGGTTGTGCTCTCTCTGGCTGCTACCATTGCCATCCCTCGTCACGGCAACGATACCGAGATTGCCACTGAGATTGATGTCAACGCCGCCAAGAACGTCAATGCTGCACCCGCTGCTTCTGCCGCTCCCGCCGCTGCTGACGCTGCTGCTGAGGCTCCCGTTGAGGCTGAGTAAAGCAATCAGTAAAGAAACGTCTATGAGGAGGTTTACCCTATTGGGTGAATCTCCTTTTTAGTAAATGGTGAAACGGTTAGCGGTTAGCGAATCCTCCTAGAAAATCTCAGCGAATCCTAGTAATTCCTAGTCCTCCAATACTTCATTTACTTCTAAGCAACATCACCTTCAAAACCTCCATCAACAACAATCTCCCATGCAGCGCGTCGTGCAATACATTTTCTCGCATTTCCCACATCAGCCTACCGATGGACAGCGGGCTGCTTGTGAGGAAATGGTGAGGTTTTTGTACGACCCCGACCCGGCGGCAGCTTTTGTGTTGCAGGGATATGCGGGAACAGGCAAGACCTCGCTGGTTAGCGCCCTCATACAGTCGGCCAATGCGATGCGTATCAAGACTTTGCTCCTTGCTCCTACGGGACGAGCGGCCAAGGTCTTATCTGGCTACTCCGGCCGTCCAGCTTACACTATCCACAAAAAAATATACCAGACAGTCACAGGGCCCGATGGAATCATGCGCATGGTGCGTGCCGCCAATAAGCATACCTATACGCTTTTCATCGTAGATGAGGCTTCGATGATTGGCCTCAACGATGATGCGAGCCCGGCGCATCGCAGCTTGCTCGACGACTTAATCGACTATGTGGTCACAGGCTCGCATTGCCGCCTGATGCTGATTGGCGATACCGCCCAGCTGCCTCCTGTGGGTTCGGACGAGAGTCCCGCCTTGGACATGGAATACCTACAGGCCATGACTGACTTGAAACTGTACCACTATGAATTAAACGAGGTGGTGCGTCAGCAGTCGCTGTCGGGAATCTTGCTGAATGCCACCATGCTTCGAGTCAAGATTTCCCAACTGTATGATGGTGAGCAGCCCCAGTTGCCATTCTTCGACCTTCAGGATTGTGACGACATCGCTCGCTTGGGTGGCGAAGAGGTGGAAGAGACCCTCAATAGGCTTTATGCCGATGGAGGCATCGAGCAGGCTGTCATCGTCACTCGCAGCAACAAACGCGCCAACCTCTTCAATCAAGAGATTCGCAACCGTGTCCTTTTTAGGGAAGAAGAGGTCAACGCTGGCGATTATCTCATGGTGGTCAAGAACAACTACTATTGGCTCGACCCCGAAAGCGACATCGGCTTTATCGCTAATGGCGACATCGTGGAGGTGCTTTCGCTGCGCAACTTTCAGGAACTGTATGGCTTTCATTTCGTTGATGCGACCGTACGCTTTGCAGACTATCCCGATGCTCCGCCGCAGGATTGCAAACTGCTATTGGAAACGCTCCATAGCGAGTCCCCTTCACTCACGTCAGATGAGTCGCGCAGCCTCTTCGATGCCGTGATGGAGGACTATGCCGACCTCCCTACCAAGGCCGACCGTATCAGTGCCGTGAGGAAAGACCCCTACTACAACGCGTTGCAAATTAAGTTTTCGTATGCCCTCACTTGCCATAAAACCCAAGGCGGACAGTGGGACACCGTCATCGTCGACCAAGGATACCTCACCGACGACATGCTGGATAAAGAATACCTGCGCTGGCTTTACACCGCCGTCACCCGTGCCACAAAGCAGGTTTACCTACTCAATTTCCAAGACAAATTTTTCTCCAGTGCCGAATAATATTTTGTGATATTTGTAGTTATTATCGGCATAATGGACTCATCACAACGACTACAACTCAAACAACAACAGAATCTGTCGCCTCAGCAAATCATGCTGATGCGGCTGCTTCAGATGCCCATCACTACGCTCGAACAGCAGCTCAAAGAAGAGATTGAAAAGAACCCGTTGCTCGAGATACTGCCTGAATCTAATGGGGATGAGGAGGTGCCGCCTGTCGACCCTATTCCCGAAGAAGATTTTGCTAGCGAGGAGACCGACGACGACGATTACAATTATCGCGAGCGACAGGAACGCGACAAAAATCAGGACCGCCGCGAGAGTATCTTGGTTTCTGAAGGATCGTTCTCCGATTATTTGATTGACCAGCTTTCTATGCGCCAGCTGACGCCACGCCAAAAGGCCATAGCCACGGAGATTGTGGGCAGCATCGATGATGCCGGCTATGTGTCGCGTAGCATAGAACTCATCTCTAACGACCTGGCATTTACCCAGGGCCTTGATGTGGCTCCACAAGAAGTGCTGGAGGTACTCCGTATTGTCCAACAGCTCGACCCTCCCGGCATAGCTGCCCGAAATCTGCAGGAGTGTCTTTCGCTTCAGCTGCATCGCGATGTCGTTGACGATGAGCCGCGTCAGCATGCCATGCTTATTGTTGATAAGCATTTTGAACTCTTTGCCAATCACAACTACAGCCGTCTCCAGCAGCAGCTCGGTCTCACCGATGAGCAACTCCAAGCGGCTTCTGAGCGCATCCTTCGCCTCACTCCCAAACCCGGTGCGGGGGCAAGCCTGACGTCTCATGCCCAATATGTGATACCTGATTTCGTGGTGACTCGCCGCAACGACGAACTCCACCTCACACTCAACGATAGCCATCTTCCACAGTTGCAGACTAGCCGCTACTACCAAGAGATGCTCGATCAGCTGATGGCCTTGCGCACCCCTTCCCGCCAACAGTTGGAAACTATCGATTTCATTCGCAGCAAGACCGATAGCGCCAACGACCTTGTGGGAAGCCTCAAGCAGCGTCATGTTACCATGCTGCGTGTGATGAAGGCCATCATGCAGCGCCAGCATCAGTTTTTCCTTACCGGCGATAGTGCCGATTTGCGTCCGCTCTTGCAGAAGGATATCGCTGAGGCCACAGGCTTCGACATCTCCACTATTTCGCGCGTGGTCAATAGCAAGTATGTGCAGGCCGATTTCGGCACCATCCCTCTCAAGGATTGCTTCTCGCAGTCCATCCAAGGCGATGCTGGTGAAGAGATCGCTACCGAGCGCATTCGCCAAGCCTTGCAGGAGGTTGTGGATAAAGAGGATAAGTCCGCCCCCCTTTCCGACGACGCCCTTGCGCAGCAGTTGGCCGATCAAGGCTACCCAGTGGCCCGGCGCACGGTGGCCAAATATCGTGAGCAGCTGGGCATCCCCGTCAGCCGCCTTCGCCGGCAGCTGAAGATGGTTGCCGCTTTGCTTTGCTTGATGGGTTCCGTTACTCTTTTCGCCCAGCAGCCTTCTAACGAGAGTTACTATGATTCATTGATACGCGCACGCATACGTGAGGGTCAGAGGCAGCCTGGAACTGCTGCCAATGGCAAGAAAGGCGATAATTCCAAGACACCCAAAAAAGGTGGCAGCCTGGAACTGCATGAGCCTGAGCCTGACCCTACTGCCGTCGACACGGCATTAGCCAGCGGAGACGAACTCATCGACGTGATGTATAACGCCACCTTGCCACCCCCATCGGCGTTATGGTATGGTAGCGATCTCTCCGGCTCTTATGTGCGCCTCAGAAATGTCCCAATGGATTCTTTGCCCGACGAAATCACCATTAGGCTGATCAAGGACAAGGAAAAGTTTTGTTTCCCAGTCAAGAATATCATCACCTCGCCTTATGGCTGGCGTTGGAATAGGCCCCATCGCGGAGTGGATATCCGCCTCAAGATGGGCGAACCAGTTCACTGCGCCTTCAACGGCGTGGTACGCATAGCGCGTCCTATGGGAGCCTATGGCAATTTGGTTGTCGTCCGCCACTACAATGGTTTGGAAACAGTCTATGGACACCTTTCCAAAATCAATGTCAAGCCCATGCAGATTGTCGCTGCCGGACAAGTGCTGGGACTCGGTGGGAGCACGGGTCGCTCTACTGGCCCTCACCTCCATTTCGAAGTCAGGTTCCAATACGAGGCTTTTGACCCAGAATGGATATTGGATTTTTCCAACTACACACTCCGTACTCGCAAACTCTATTTGGACAAAACCTATTTCGGCATCCGCAAGCCTCGCGTTGGGGAGGCTTCGGCCTATAAAGCCGACAAGAGCATCGTACCCGAGGAACAACCCAAGGCTAAGTCCGACAAGCCTGTCTATGCCACTGTGAAAAAGGGCGACACGCTGGAAGATATTGCCAAACGCAATTATACCACTGTCGAAAAATTGAAACAGCTCAACCCCGGTCTCACTAAGCCAAAGGTTGGCACAAAAATAAGAGTGAGATGAGAGTGGTTAGCGGTTAGTGGTTCTTCTTAGAAATCCTAGAGAGTCCTAGAAAATCCTAGAATGACCTAGGAAGTCCTAGAAAAATAGAAACCATCAACCCTTCTTACCTTCAAATCTCCAAACCTTCAAATCTTTTTAACAATGAAAATAGTCTTCATGGGAACGCCCGACTTTGCAGTCTCCTCGCTCGATGCCATTCGTGCCGCCGGGCACGATGTCGTGGGCGTAGTCACGGTACCCGACCGCCAGACCGGCCGCGGGCTCAAAGTCACCTATTCGCCTGTCAAACAATATGCCCTCGACCACCAGCTGCCCCTGCTCCAGCCTGAGAAACTGCGTGATCCTCAGTTCCAAAGCGACTTGAAAGCTTGGGGCGCAGACATCTTTGTCGTTGTGGCCTTCCGCATGCTGCCGCAAAGCGTGTGGGCAATGCCCCCGATGGGCACCTTCAACCTCCATGCCTCCCTGCTGCCGCAGTATCGTGGGGCAGCCCCCATCAATTGGGCCATCATCAACGGCGACACCCAAACTGGCGTTACCACATTCTTGCTCAACGAACACATCGACGAGGGCAACATTTTGCTCCAAGCCTCCACGTCTATCACTGACACCGATAACGCCGAAACGCTGCACGACCGCTTGGCAGACATTGGCTCCCGCCTGGTAGTCGAAACCCTGCGGGGACTCGCCGACGGCACCCTCGCACCACGCCCCCAGTCTGTCGATGCGGATGCCGACCTGCGTCCTGCGCCTAAAATCTTCAAGCCCGACTGCGCCATCCGATGGGACCAGCAGGGTAAGTCCATAGTCAACTTCATCCGCGGCCTATCGCCCTACCCAGCAGCCACCATGCAGATGCGAGACACGAAGGGAAACATCCTTCAGTTCAAAGTCTATGACGCATCCTTCGAACCAGCCGAACACAGCACCGTGGGAGCCCTTGTCACGGATGGAAAAAACACCCAAAAAGTCGGAGTTACCGATGGTTTTGTTCATATTTTGAGCCTTCAGCTGAGTGGCAAGAAAAGAATTTCTATCCAAGAATTCCTGAGAGGGTATGACACAACAAATTGGAGTATAGTGTTTTAAGTGTATTTGTGGGCATCTTAGTGAAATTTTTTTTTAAAAAGTTATCAACTAACAAAAAAAAACACTTATATTTGCAAGTTGAAAATTGTTAGTAAAAACCCTTAAAAGTTACCCGTATGAACAAAACCGAATTAGTTGCCGCAATGGCCGAAAAAGCTGGCATCACCAAAGTTGATGCAGCCAAAGCCCTTGACGCATATGTCAATGTCGTCAAAGATCAGCTTGCAAAAGATGAGAAGGTCACCCTCGTAGGATTTGGCACCTTCAGCATTGTCAACCGTCCCGCTCGCAAGGGCCGCAACCCCAAGACCAAAGAGGCTATCACCATCCCCGCAAAGAAGAGCCCCAAGTTTAAAGCAGCCAAAAATTTGATCTAGTCTATCCGGCTACACCAACTGCCATTAGCGTGCCATCCTTCCTCGGACGGCACGCTATTTTTTTCTTTTTTTGCAATGAAAATAGGGTAATTCGGATTTTATTCGTATCTTTGCCATTCATTATTGTCAATGCACGAAGCTGATTTTTATTCACAATAACCTTGTTGTGTGGAGATTAGCAGATAGCTTGGCAATAGCAGTTTATGACAAAAAATAGATAATTATATAATAAAAATGAAAATTTACCAGACCTCCGACATCCGCAACATCGCCCTCGTAGGCGGTGCTAAATCGGGTAAGACCACCATGGCCGAGGCCATGGCCTTCAATGGCGGCGTCATCAACCGCCGTGGCTCCGTAGAAGACAAGAACACCATCTCCGACTATCGTGACATCGAAATCGACCGTCGCAACAGCGTCAACACCTCCCTGCTCTATTCCGAGTTCGGCGGCAAGAAAATCAACATTCTCGACGTCCCCGGTTTCGCCGACTTCCAGGGCGAAGTGGTGGCTGCCTTCAACGTCGTTGAGGCCGCTGTCGTCGTCGTCAATGCTCAGAGCGGCATCGAAGTAGGCACCGAAATCGCCTACCGCTACAGCAACAAGCTCAATGTCCCCATGATTTTCGTTGTCAACCATCTCGATGCCGAAAAGGCCAACTTCGATGACAGCGTCAACCAGCTCAAGGACTACTTCGGTGGCAAATGCACCGTCCTCCAGTTCCCCGTCAACCAGGGTCTCGGCTTCAACCAGGTCGTTGACATCGTCCTCAACAAGCTCCTCACCTTCAAGGACGGCAAGTGCGAGATGAGCGACATCCCCGCCGAGTTCGCTGACAAGGCCGAAGAGATGCGCATGGCCCTCGTCGAAGAGGCTGCTGCCGCCGACGACGCCCTCATGGAAAAATATTTCGAAGAAGGCGACCTCAACCACGAAGACCTCACCAAGGCCCTCAAGCTCGCCATCGCCAAGCGCGACCTCTTCCCCATCCTCTGCACCTCCGCCAAGGAGAACATGGGTGTCGCCCGCCTGCTCGAATTCGTCAACGACAATGTCGCTGCCCCCAACGAGACCGCCAATGTCAAGAAGACCAAGGAAGGCAACGAACTCAAATGCGACAGCGCCAATCCCACCGTCGCCTTCGCCTTCAAGACCGACAAGGACAAGAGCGTGGGCGAAATCACCTACCTCCGCATCTTCAACGGCGAACTCGCCGAAGCACAGGATGTCATCAACAGCTGCAACCAGAGCAAAGAGCGCCTCAGCCAGATCCTCGTCTGCGCCGGTAAGAACCGTCAGCGCGTCGAGAAAGCCTGCGCCGGCGACATCGTCTGCACCATCAAGCTGAAAGACGTCAAGATCAACCACACCATCACCACCCCCAAGAACACCAACGACCAGGTCGAGGAAATCGCCTTCCCCGTGCCTATCCACACCGTGGCCGTCAAGGCTGCCAACAGCAACGACGACGAGAAGGTCGGCACCATCCTCAACGAGATGTGCGCCATGGATCGCTCCCTCACCCTCACCAACAGCCGCGAGCTGCGTCAGATCATCCTCGGCTGCCAAGGCGAACTCCACCTCAACACCATCAAGTGGTACTTTGCCAACGTCCACAAGCTGGAAGTCAACTTCACCGATCCCCGCGTTCCTTATCGTGAGACCATCACCAAGAGCGCAGAAGCCATGTACCGCCACAAGAAACAGTCCGGCGGCAGCGGCCAGTTCGGCGAAGTCCACATGCTCATCGAGCCCTACTTCGAAGGCATGCCCGACCAGACCAAGTACCCCATCCGCGACAAGCAGGTCTACCCGCTTGACTGGGGCGGCCAGCTCAACTTCAACAACTGCATCGTCGGCGGCAGCATCGATGCCCGCTTCATGCCCGCCATCCTCAAAGGTATCATGGAAAAGATGGAGCAAGGCCCCCTCACCGGTTCCTATGCCCGCGACATCGTCGTCAACATCTACGATGGTAAGATGCACCCCGTCGACTCCAACGAAACCGCATTCAAAATCGCCGGCCGTACCGCCTTCCGCGAGGCCTTCAAGGCTGCTAACCCCAAGATCATGGAACCCATCTACGACATCGCCGTCACCGTTCCCACCGAGAGCATGGGTGGCGTCATGACCGACCTCCAAGGCCGTCGCGCCATCGTCATGGGCATGGATGCCGAGGGCAAATACACTACCCTCCGCGCCAAGGCTCCTCTCGCCGAGATGAACCGCTACTGCACCGCCCTCAGCTCCCTCACCAGCGGCCGCGGTACCTTCACCATGACCTACGCCGAGTACCAGCAGGTTCCCACCGATGTCCAGCAGGCCCTCCTCAAAGCCTACGAGGAAGAAAGCAAAGACGAAGAATAGTACCCTCGGTACACTTTCAATACCCTGTAAAGAGAGCCCCTTGGATTTCCAAGAGGCTCTCTTCTTATGTCCGTCCCGTCGCCGCCATTCACGAAAAAAAGTGTTGGTGACGTTCCACCTCGCTGAATCATTGGCCTTTGTGCAATTTATTAAGAAAAAAAGCACGCTCTGATTCCAGCGAAGTTTGTATCATGTATCATGTATCTTTTAAAATTCAGCGATTTTTTACCACTGGAAAGAAATTATGGTATTTATAATTAATGTATATATATATTCTTTTATTATTTATAATGGAGAAAACACGAAGAATTGAAATGATACATGATACATGATACAAACTTGGAATCAATCCCACCATCATGGAAAATCCCAGTCTTTATTTTGAATAAAAAAAACGGCAGAAATCGAAATGATACATGATACATGATACAACTTTGTGCTCTCTTTTGCACCAACTTGGAATCTCTTAATTGTTTATTCTTTATGTAAATGCCAGTAAATGAATGGGAAAGTCTGCATCATCATGCAACCCTTGTGCTCAATCCTCCCATTTTGAAAGCTCTAAAAATATTTTTGAGAGTGCCAGTAGTGAAAAAAGTCTCATGATACAAGTTGATACAACCTTGCCAGTCTCCCCCAAAAATGTATCATGTATCATGTATCATTTGAAAAAACTTCCTAAACGTCAATCCTTATCAAACATCAACCTTCCACCTCCCCCCATCTTCTCATCTCCAAATCTCCCCAGCTACCAACCCATAGAACGTATCATGTATCATGTATCATTTTGTATCATCACCTTTTCCCTTCCAATTTCATCCCACATTGTTCGTTCATTCGTCCCACCCCCGCCAAATTTGGCTCGCTCATCGCTCGCTTGTTGCTCGCTCTTCCTTCGCTCTGGGTTCGCTCTAGGTTCGCTCTGGAAGCGAAGAAAGGGCGAACAACGGGCAAATCAGCAGCGGCGTCACACCGAGCCATTGGTGGGGAACGAGTCGAGGCTCAAATTAAAATTTTGTAATCCTGAAGGTGCAACGATCGCCACCTCTTAGGATGGTGTTGACGATTTGGACATCGAATTTGCTCTCTGGCTCGAGTTGCGACAGGACGTATAGTATGCTTTGTCGCGAACATTCGCATTGTTCGCATTTGCTTCTCAACCCACACTTGACTTTGGGACAGGTGCATTCTAGATAGCTCAGCTCATATACCCGCTCTGGCTCTATCACCTTGCCGGTGTAGGCCGCGGTGTTGTACTCTTCGGCATAGATTTTGTCGAAATCGCTATGATGCTTGTCGTATAATTGCTTCTGCATTGGAAGGACGCTTCCCTTCACGCATTCTATTGCTTCTTCTTTATAACCAATTGTGATATAATTGCTTGTGTGATGTATTATTGTTTTAACAGCCCTAACAAGTTACAAAAATACGAAAATTCTTATGGATTCGAGGAAAATCTATGAGAATTTTCTTGCGTTTCCTAGGAATTTGGTTGCCATCTATTTGTTTCATAGTGCGTTGTGCGATGTCCTAAAAATGGTTTTGCATGATGCGTTATTTGAGTAAAACTTATAGATTTTTCGAGAATCTATAAGAATTTATTAGTTTTTGGAATGCGATGAGTCCGGACTTGAGCCCGCACTCCTTTCGGAACATGCACCTGAAACTAATAATAAAAACATGGATTTTCCGTGAATTCTTGTTCAAAAACGCGATTTTGATGTTAAATATTCTTAATCTTTGTCATTTTTCTTTTTTTGTGCGATATATATATAGCATATGGCGAATAATATGGACAATGCCAATTAACATTTCTAAGGATGGGTAAAAGTGTAAACGATCATTTGAGACACGATAAAAAAGACAGGCCGCTCAGCAATGGGCCGCTTGGTTTTGTGGCAGCAATAAATTATCTGATTGGACGTTCATCATATAAAACTTACAATACCATGAAAAAACTTTTGACTCTGGCCTTCGTGGCCTTCTGCTTGGTCGCCATGAGCAGCTGCAAGGATGAGAAAATCAACTATCACGATTTGATCCTAGGCAGTTGGACTAGCACCGGCGAGTCGGCGGAAACCACTCTCGCAGCAGGCACCCAACAGTTGCCAGAGGGCATCATCGCCTGCTCTTTCGACAATAGGTATGTAGAGATAATCGACATGCACATGAACTGCCTGGGGGAGAAGGCGGAATACACCCTTTTCGAGGAAGACGGCACGCTGTGGCTCAAAGTCGAGACTGCGACAACGAATGTGCCCTGGCACTCTTTCTCCCGCGTCAGCAAACTGACGGAGGACTCTCTGGTACTGGAAAACAATGACTTTATTGGCGGCAGCTTCCGCTATGTCTTCAAGCGCCCCAGCGAAGACAGAAGTAGTAGATTTTGGGCAGCCAGTGAGAGAGGCCCCGCGAGACGATAAAAGACGGGTGGCTCGTCGTGGCGGCGGTGTGGTGAAAATCTTAAACATGAATTTCTTCATGAATTATTAAACAAAAAGATTCTGCTTTGTTGACGAGATAACCCCGGCTATGGGGAAGGTTACCTCATCCAACCTTCCATACGGTAGGTTTTTTCGAGCAGTTTGTTCTTTTTGTGTGTGAGGCTGTCTTTGTGCCAGACTTCGACTCGTACGGCATAGTATTGGCCCCAATCGCCTTCGTAAATGGTAAATTCTTGTTTGTCAACAAGTTTAGAGAATCCAGTGGTGGCGCCGTGGGAGTGTGAGGCGCGATGGACCCCATCTCTCGACAATCGGTAATTCTCGCCCACTTCGTAGCACTTCAAATATAAGGTGCCAGCAGGCAGGGCGGGGTAGTAGAAGTCGTATTTATATTCGCCGCCTTGCCAGTCGTTCCAAATCTGCAGATAGCTGCTTGTGTCGTTGATGTTGACCAGGGAGTCTACCGCCTCGTTTGGCGTATCTCGGTCAAACGGGATGCTGTATTCGATCCCCTCTGGGATGGGGTGATAGCGCGCAAAGTCGTCGGATGAATCCACGATAGGCCATAATAGATTTCCCACCACAATGGCGAAAAGGGCCCAGGCCAGCTTGACTATTGAGAATGCGGCAATGCATCCAGAGATTAGGCTAAGGAAGAGAGAGGTTGCCAGCCTTTTCCATTTCTTGTGTTTGATTAATAGGACAAACAGGATTATCAGAAAAGGGATGCACAATGCCCAAACGACCAATGGTGTGGCGATGGCCCAGAGGTTGAGGGCATGTTTTTCGGCTAAGAAGGCGGCGACAGACGAAAGGATGAATAAGCAGATGATTGCCCACCAATGTTTTATCATCCAAGTGGCGAAGCGGCTGCGGGTTGGGCTGCTATTGTTCATCGGTGTGGGCGGTTTTGTGATTGTTGTATCTATAAATAGACAACGCGAGAATTTGAGGATTATTTTGCAAATAGTGATTTATTATGGATAAGGTACAAGAAATAATGAGGCGTTGGCTTGGCCGATAACCTGTTTTCTCCGGAAAGAACGAACTGTTGCGGGTAAACAAAAAAAGAAGGCTCTCAAAAGCCTTCTATTTGGCACTCGGAGCCGAAGGCCAGCGAACACCTATTAATTCAATTTTATTGAGTGAGCTAACGGGACTACAAGAATTGTGTCTCATTATTCCTAATTACTTCTTATTGTGTAATTTATATTTTTACCGAGTATCTCTTTTTTTCAATTATTACTAACAAAATGTCAAAAAGGTGACCAAGTGAATATTGTATCATTAGAACCAATCATTCTTCTTGGAAGAATATTTAATAACGATTAATGTCCACTTTTATTACCTCCCCACACCCAAAAGATTCCCATCTACTCCATCACCCTTACCTATGGACACAAATTTGTCCAACTTGTCCATTTCGTCCGTGGACGGGACCGTCATCAAAAGTGAATATTGTCGTAGATTTCGTAAGTTTTCGTGCATTTTCGTAGGGGTTTTCGTAGTACTGTTGAACTCTAATATGTCACCTAGTAAGGTGTATTCCAAAAATCCCTTGTCTCGTAGTTCCATCAGTAGTCTTCCCATTATGTTATGACCTACAAATCGTTCTCCTTTTGTTTTAGCTCCCCACCCATTAAGCCTTGATGCCACTTTTGTTTTTGCAATGTTGATTGTTTTTTGTTAAACTTTTGTTTTCTATTTTATATCGCCACTTCTCATTGGAACTCACGACACATTTACAATTGTAATGTTTTTTATTAGTGAAGGCAACTTTATCAATGTTTAACAGATTACTCATATCTCCATCTGCAACAAGTGTCTGCTCTAATACAAAATATGATAGACTATGGAGTGAACTAACCCAATTCAAGGAACTGATATTTCCACACTGAACAAAGACTATTTTTTGTAATTCCTGACAATGTTTAATTTCATAATAATCGGTCAAATATTTTGCACTATCAACTATTAAATCGTGTAACTGATTTGAAACAGATTTAATCCCATCTAATGAATTTAACTTTGAACAATATGATAGTTTCAAACTCTCAAGTGTATTGCTGTTAATACCTATTAGATTCTTTATGTTTGATTGAACCAATTCTATTTTGCTCAATCTTTTGGGTAGTGGCAACTCTGAAAAATTTCCGCTTTGAGGGCAATATTTTCGAAGAATCAAATTCTGTAATTTGGGGTTTGTGGAAATGTCAAAACCATTACTAAACCAATCAATGTTTAATTCTAAAAGTTCAGGAAGTCTATTAAACTCGACTCGAATATTATTGTGTTGGCTGCTTTTTGCGTTCACAACAGTTAACCGTTTTAGATTTTTCAGGGAATATATACCGCTGATATCACATTTCCCAACATCGATCAGACGTATTTCCGTGAGATTAGGCATACGTTCAAGAAAGTCAATATTTTTCACATCCTCCAACAGGTTTTTGCAAATGATTTCATGAGAAATGACATCATGAAGATATGGTTGAATCGTCAAAGATTCGATATTATTAATGTTTACGTATTCTATAATATCGTCAAATCGTTGATCCATAATTATAGAAAAATGGCTGTTTGTTAATTCAAAAAAACAAAAACCATCATTAATTATTATAGCCATACTTATTATTTGTTCATTTCGGCCGTAGACAGGACAGTCAATTGCCTTCTTTTGATTGTCAAGTGAATTAGTTAGGCCGCATTTAAATTGACAAGTTATTTAGTTAAACATCGAAAAATATGACAAGCGATTTCAGGAAAAAACACCAGTGATCTCCACCTCGGCAAAGCGTGGTGTGAGCAGCATCCTCAGGGTCTGCCGTATGCCCAGGTTATCGTCAACTACTAATATCTTACCTTTCTTCATTGCTTGTCTCAGATTGATGGTGTGATGGCTACGTACCATTTGCTGGAGGACGACGTGCCGTGGAAGATATAGCCTTTTTTAGTCAAGAGGTCTAATTGTTTCTGCACAGCGGACCGATTGATACCCAATTGGGTGGTCAGGTCGCTGATGGTAATAGTTGGGTCCGCCATCAGTATGCGGAGCAACGTTGGCGTGTTTGGACTTCTGAAAGACACCTTCTCGCCATTGTGCCACCAGATGTTTTCTGCTTTGTCGCGCAAGAACATGATATTAGACTCGATGTCCAAAGCTGCCGCTTTCTCCATGTAGGTGAAGAATGGCAGAATGTCCGATAGTGCAGCGTGGGCACCCACCGAGGGAATAACTCCCACCTTCACGTCTGCCTTGTGCAGCGCCTCTAAGTATTCCATCTTCTTTGCGCTGCGCACCACCATCATCGGCAGTCCATGGCGGGCAAGGATAAAGTTGACCATCAGTCGGGCGATGCGGCCATTGCCATCCTCAAACGGGTGTATTCGTATATATCGATAGTGGAACAGTATGGCCAACTGCATGGGGGTGTATTGCCCGCTCTGCTCTGCCTCATTGTACCAAGCCACCAAATCGTGCATCAGGGACGGGGTCTCTTCGGGCGACGCATATTCAAATCGGTCGCCATGGCGCGTGATGACAGAGTTGGGTCGGGTCTTGTAGCATCCCACATGGACGGTGTAGCTGGTCTGCATCCCGCCGGGGAGGTCCTTATGAACGGTATAGTCCTCTCGCAGAATCGTATGGTGCAGCGTACGGATAAATATCTCCGTCAGGGGCTTGCGGATATCACCCGCTTCCACCTGCATCATCTTCAACCCCACATTGCTGGCTTTCATCTCCTCCAGGTCGTGCATCTCGGCCTCGGCTATCACTTTGCCGAAGAGCAGTAGAATCTCCGTTTGGCCATAGGTAAGCGTATTGCCCTCGATGTGGTTGCTGTTGTAGTTGAAGTCAACGGTGAACTTCCTACTCAGGCGCACCTTTTCGTCCTCGGTCAGTGGCTGCAATGCCAACCATTTTGCTTGAGCCGACTTCAATTGTTTGATATCTTCCATGTATTTGAGGCATTTAATTTGGGTGCAAAATTACAACTTTTTTTTGAATTATTGATATTTTAATTAGAAAAAGGTGGTATAATATCACCTTTGAAAGTGTATATTGCCAGAAAAACACAATTTTGTCACTATTATATATCTCGATTAACCACTTTTGAGCATGGGGCTCGAATTGCTAATGAAATGCACGAAATTGAGATTACAGATCTTTCTTTATCATCTATGTGCCTGTTTTACGATGCGCAAAGGTACAAAATATTTATACTCACCTCTGCAGTTGTCTAAATTTGGGGAAGTGTTATAATATTGGGAATAGGCATTTCTTTTGAGTATAATGTATTTGAATACTATGCTGTACCTGAATTTCAAAATAGGGTTAAACCATATTTTTTTAATGACAGATCAATACAAATTGGCTTCCATCCAAATTTTTTGTAATCAATATCTACTCCTGTTTTGCAATCACACTTTGGCCATCCTTCGTACCTCCATTTTGCTATAATGGGAAGAGGACAGCCTAACGCATATGCGGTATATTCATATTTATTCATACTTAGATGATGCATAAAATCTCCATCAAATTCACAATTTCTTTCTGCTTCTAGTAACGAATAAGTATCTTCATCTGATAACTTTTCATTGTATATCTTGTGCAATATATCCATTACAAATCAATATTACGATGTTTTGTTTTATTGTTAGCCGGTTTTTCTATCTCAACCGTATTTTTGTGTGTTTTTTCAAAAGGTGACCAAAAGGTGACCAAAATTGGAAAGTAGAGATAAAAACAAGAAGAAGGCCTTATCGGTCTTCTTCTTGTTTGGTGCCCGGAACAGGACTTGAACCTGCACTCCTTTCGGAACACGCACCTGAAACGTGCGCGTCTACCAATTCCGCCACCCGGGCATCTGGTAGAATCCCTTTTCTCTCGGGAACTTGTTTTGTTTGGTGATAAAAAAAGCAACTTTTGCGTTGCTGTTTTTATTGTGCCCAGGACAAGACTTGAACTTGCACCGCCCTACGGCGACTACCCCCTCAAAGTAGCGTGTCTACCAATTCCACCACCTGGGCAAGGGTCCGGCATTTCATCGAAATGCGTCGTCTTTCTCTCACGAAAGCGGGTGCAAAAGTACTAACTTTTTCCGACATACGCAAAAAAAAATGCAATTATTTTGATGCTTGTACCATATCGCCCTATTTGTCAATTGTTTATTGATTGCTATTTTTTGAGTATGCGACTTGCGGAAAGGACGTAAAAAAGCCTTCAAGGAAACGATTTTTCGAAAAATCGAGGTCTCTTGAAGGCAATGTTTTTGCGCTATGAGTACTACTGCGGCAATTGTTGTCAGTGCCTCCAGTCGGGCATGACAAGTTCCAGGTGTTCGTCTTTGAGTATGTCGCTGGGCAAGATACCGGTCACGCCTTGCGGTATGGGCGTATTGAGGAGCCCGAACAAGTGTCTCCAAAGCGGGGCGACGGCTCCGTTGGATGCGCAGAAGTCCATGGGGGAAGTGCCAAAAAGCGTGTCGCCGTTGAGGACATAGCTGTTGCGCACCAGTTCGCTGCAGTACTGCTCCTTGGTGGTGAGGTCGAAGGTGACGTCGTAGGCCTGTCCGCAGTATCGTTTAGCGTTTTTGATAAATTGGTGCACGCCAGTGGTGTCGATTAGGCGGTAAAGGTCGTAGCGGGGCTGTCTGCCATCGCCAAGTGTGAAGGTGGCAAAGAGGGTATCGATGGGGTGGCAGTCGACGCCATGGGCCAAGGTGGCATCGATGACGTATAGGCTGTCGCCCACGCGCTCGGCTATGGCCACATGGGCGATGAGGGCTTCAGTGGAGTCGTATTGGTTGCCAGCAGCGATGTCGACGGAATCGGCGCCATAGCCAACGGGCAATACCACGAAGATGAGGTCGCCAGTTTGTATTCCATTGACGTTGGTATTGGCTTGTTGGGTGAAGGGATTGCAAGAGGTGGCTAGCGCCAGCGTTAGCAATAGGCTGAGCAATGTGGTGATGGATATGCGGTGCATGGTATTTTGAGTTGTTTGTTTTTTTTCAATGAATTAATAACTTTAAAATTGATTTTTTATTGTGTGGGTGCCCATAAAAAGTTTTTTTATTGTTTTTATAGAAAATATCTATTTATATGTTGTTTTTTTTTCGTACTTTTGCAAAAATTTTTTGCGTCCTAAAAATGTCGAATAAGTATAGCAATCGCAGTGGTATTGTGAAGATTATCATCCTCACTATCGGAGTCATCTTTGTGGCTCGATTGGCGATGCTGCAGCTTTTTGACAAGGAATATAAGGAGAAAGCCAAGAACCAAGCCCTTCGCAACATTGTCAATTATCCGGCTCGCGGGTTGATGTACGACCGCAATGGAGCATTGCTGGTGTATAATGAGGCAGTCTATGACTTGATGGTCATCCCGAGCATGGTCAAAGACCTTGACACCGTGTATTTTTGCGAGTCGGTGGGTATCACCCGTGAGGATTTTGATGCCCGGATGAAGAAGGCCTATAAGTATTCACCCTATTCTTCTTCTATCTTCATCAAGCAGATTTCCAAGGAGGAGTTCGGCCGCTGGGAGAACTTGCTCTATAAGTTCAAGGGTTTCTATATCTCCAAGCGCACTCTCCGCATCTATGACCGTCCCATTGCGGCGCATGTGCTGGGATATGTGGGCGAGGTCAATGAGAAGGATATTGAAGAAAACCCCTATTACAAGCCTGGCGACTATATTGGTAAGAGTGGATTGGAGGCTTCCTACGAAGAGGTCCTGCGCGGTGTCAAGGGCAAGAAAATCATGCAGGTGGATGTCCATAACCGTGAGATTGGCTCCTATATGCATGGCCAGTTTGACACGATGCCTCTTGAGGGCATGAACCTCTATACAACCATCGATGCCGACTTGCAAGAGTATGCTGAGAAGGTGATGGCCAACAAGCGCGGCTGCATCGTGGCCATTGAGCCTTCGACTGGCGAGGTCCTTACGCTGCTCTCTGCTCCGACCTACGATCCCAACCTGCTGGTGGGGCGCATCCGTGGCGAGAATTTCACCAAGCTGAACAGCGACATTGCAAAGCCTCTCTTCAACCGTGCCCTTCAAGCGCAGTATCCTCCGGGATCCATCTTCAAGGTGGCACAGGCCATGATCGCCCTCCATTTGGGAGTCATTACCCCCAACACGGGCTTTGTCTGCGACAAGGTGCTGGGATGCCACAACCACCCCAGTGCCCGTAGCGTACAGGAAGCCATCAAGATGTCGTGCAACCCCTATTTCTACTACACCTACCGTCGCGTCATCCAGCAGGGCAAGTATCGCAACATTTACAAAGACAGCCAATACGGCCTCACCGTGTGGCACGACTATATGCTCCGTTTCGGCTTTGGCCAACGCCTGGATATTGATTTGCCCAATGTCAAGAAGGGCAATATTCCCGATACTGCCTTCTACAACAAATGGTATGGCAAGGAGCGGTGGGCATTTTCCACCATTTTCTCCAACAGCATCGGACAAGGCGAGGTGGAGGTGGTGCCTATCCAGATGGCCAACTTGGCCTGCATTGTTGCCAACAGGGGCTATTTCTACACGCCTCACCTAGTGCGGTACTATGGGCCCGACTCGGTGAAGAACCCCGCATTTTATGAACGGCATGAGACTGGCGTGGAACCGCAGTATTTTGATATTGCGGCCCGAGGCATGTACGACGTGGTGCATGGTGCCGGAGGCACGGCCCATAAGGCCAACATTCCCGATATCGCTGTCTGCGGCAAGACCGGCACAGCAGAGAACTATGGCAATGACCACTCAGTATTCATCGCTTTTGCCCCCATGGACAATCCCAAGATAGCCGTGGCTGTCTATGTGGAGAATGCCCAGGGTGGCGGTGGCACCTGGGCTGCCCCCATAGCCAGCCTCATCATCGAAAAATACATCCGTGGCGAAGTCAAGCGCAAGGATTTTGAAAAGACCTATATCGAGGTCAACCCATGCCAGAAACTTCCGTTGACGCACCGAATAAAGAAACCGCGCAAAAGAAGATAACTAACATTGAGAAACAATGCAGACTGAGAAGAAAAGATATGACTGGCTTGCTATCGTGCTGTACCTTGTGATTGTGGTGTTCGGCTGGGTGAATATCTATGCGGCATGCTATGACGATAACCACTCCGCCGTTTTTGACTTCACTTGCCAGCATGGCAAACAGCTGATATGGATGGGCATCGCTTTCATCACAGCCATTGCCGTCCTTGTCATTCAGCCACGGGCTTTTTCCAATGGCGCCTATATTATATATGGCATTGTGCTTCTTTTGTTAGTGGTGACGCTGTTCATTGGCACTGTCACGAATGGTGGGCAATCGTGGATTGATTTTGGAGCCTTTAAGCTGCAGCCTTCCGAATTTGCAAAGTTTGCCACTGCGCTTGCATTGGCTAAATATATGAGCATCATTGATATCGACCTCAAAAATCGGCGCACGCAGCTTATTCTTGGAGCCTTGGCCCTCGTGCCTGCTGGGTTGATACTTTTGCAGCACGACACGGGCTCTGCGCTTGTGTTCTTGGCTTTCGTCTTGCCATTTTTCCGTGAAGGGCTCCCTCAGGCCATCTTGCTTTATGGATTATTGGCCATTGCTCTTTTCATTGCCGCGTTGCTCATCAATAAGTACATTCTCTTGGGAATCTTGCTGGGACTCTGCTTGGGTTACCTTTTCATCTGGCTCAGCAAGCGCACGGCCAAGCATTATCGTAGCACTGCCATCTTTTTTGTTGCCTGCAGCCTTTTCACGTTGTCGGTCGACTTTGCCTTCGAACATATCCTTGAGGAACATCAGCGCAACCGAATCTATGTGCTCATAGGCAAGATTGAGGACCCACAGGGCGTGGGATACAATGTCAATCAGGCGAAGATTGCCATTGGCTCAGGCGGCTTGGTGGGCAAAGGATTCCTCAATGGCACTATCACCAAGGCCGATTTTGTGCCAGAACAGGAGACCGACTTCATCTTTTGCACTGTGGGCGAGGAGTGGGGCTTTCTCGGCTGCTTGTTGCTCATTGCGGCATACGTGGCCTTGCTGGTGCACCTCATCACGATGGCCGAGCGTCAACGGTCTGCTTTTGCCCGTTTTTACGGCTATAGCGTGGCCTCCATACTCTTTTTCCATTTTTGCATCAATGTGGGCATGGTCCTAGGACTAGTGCCGGTTATCGGCATCCCGCTGCCATTTTTCAGCTATGGCGGTTCTTCGCTGATAGCTTTCACACTGCTGTTGTTCGTCTTCATCCGTCAAGATGCCGAACGAAATGCCTTGTTTTAATCCACCAACTATCGAATTGTTATGCCTACCAAGAAAACCGAACGCTTCTGTAACTTCTGCGGCCGTCCCGAAAAGTCGGTGAGCATGTTGCTTCAAGGCCTCAACGGCAATATTTGTTCCGAGTGCGCCGAACAGGCTCATGAAATCATCAAGAAATCAATTTCCAAGCCGAAGAGCAGCATGTTGCAGCACAAATTGCCCACACCTCAAGAGATTAAGGATTATCTCGACCAATATGTCATTGGTCAGGATGCTGCCAAACGCGTGCTTTCCGTGGCAGTCTACAACCACTATAAGCGCCTTCGCCACTTTGAGCTCCACCAAGATGACGATGCGGTGGAAATCGACAAATCCAACATCATCATCGTCGGTGAGACAGGAACGGGCAAGACCCTCATGGCTCGTACGATAGCCCGCTGCCTTGACGTTCCTTTCTGCATTGCCGATGCTACTACGCTCACCGAAGCTGGCTATGTGGGCGATGATGTGGAGAATATCCTCGTGCGTCTGCTCCAGGCTGCCGACTATGACGTTCCCTCTGCCGAGCGCGGCATTGTTTTCATCGATGAGATTGATAAGATTGCCCGCAAGAGCGACAATCCCTCCATCACCCGCGATGTCTCTGGAGAAGGCGTTCAGCAGGCCATGCTCAAGCTCCTTGAAGGCGCCGTTGTCAATGTCCCTCCCCAGGGCGGGCGCAAGCACCCAGAACAGCAGACTATTCCCGTCAACACTCGCAACATTCTCTTCATCGCCGGTGGTGCCTTCGATGGCATCGAGCGTTCCATAGCGGGGCGTCTCAAGGCCAACGTCATTGGTTTCAACGGCACCCAGACACGCGAGCAGCTCGACCAGCACAACCTTCTTCGCTATGTCCTTCCCATGGATCTTAAGCGCTTCGGATTGATTCCCGAACTTGTCGGCCGCTTCCCCATGCTTACCCATCTAGACCCCCTGGATCATGATGCTCTCCGTAACATCCTCACAGAGCCTCGCAATGCCCTTGTCAAGCAGTATAAGGAACTGTTCATCATGGACGGTGTCACGCTCGAATTTGAAAAAGCCGCCCTTGACACCATCGTTGACATCGCCGTAGAGTACAAGCTTGGCGCACGAGGTCTCCGTTCTATCCTTGAAAACGTCATGACCGACTATATGTTCGACTTGCCTAATATGCAGGAAGGCAGTAAACTCCGCATCACGCCCAAGGCTGTTCGTGAACATTTTGACCAAGCCAACATCAATTCATCTTTAAAATAACCCCTTAATTTTATAACTATGAAAAAAATCCTCATCATTGCCATCGCCTTGATTCTTTCGGCGGGCACCATCGAAGCACAGAAGAGAAATACTGCTAATATGCCCAAGGCCTCTTCTCGAAACGCTCAGCCCCTCTCTTCAGCATCTGCCAATGGAGAAACATCTTCTCAAGTTGTGGCCGAGCCCCTGAAAGTCATTGATTCTAGACAGCTGCCTCCTGTCGAGGTGGGTCTAGACCGCGCCTTCCGTGAAACGCTCATGCAGCGTGCCACTATCCGTCAGATCTCTGAGGAAATCCTTCCTGATGAAATCATCTCCAGCCTTCTATGGAGCGCATATGGCATCAACCGCCCCGACGAGTCCAAGCGTGTCGTTCCCTCAGCCTGCAATGTCCAGGAATATGACATTTACCTCTTCACCAATGAGGGCATCTATCTCTACAATGCCCAGAAAAATTCTATCGAGCTCGTCGTCAAGGGCGATTATCGTGCTGAAATCAGCACCCAGAAACACTTTTCCGTTGCTCCTGTGTCTATCGTCCTCGTCGCCAATTACGACCGCATGAAGCGCTTCAAAGAGACTGCTGACCGCGATTTCTACGCTGCCGTCGATGCGGGCTACATCAGCCAGAATATCTATCTTTTCTGCTCCTCTGCCGACTTAGCTACCGTGGCATGCGGTGCAATTGAACGCGAAAAACTGGCCAAGCTCCTCCATATTTCCAATGGTCGCGTCATGCTGGCTCACCCTGTGGGCATGATGGCTAAATAATCCACACGCCGTCAGTCCAATGAGTCTCTTGCGACTTACCAAGGAATTCACCTTTGAGATGGCCCACGCGCTGCCCGCTTATGAGGGCAAGTGCCGCAACATCCATGGTCACTCCTATCGTCTGCTTGTCACCGTCCAAGGCGATGTCGAGCAGACGGTGGGGGCTGCCACCGAAGGCATGGTGATCGACTTCCGCCGGCTTAAGCAGATTGTTCAGGAAAACATTGTCGACCGCTTCGACCACAGCCTCGTGCTTCCCCGGAGAGGATACGATGCTCCTGCCGATAGCCTCGGGGGCTTTGCTGCCAACATCGTCTGGGTTGACTTCCAGCCCACCAGCGAGAATCTCCTGCTTCATTTTGCCGCCCTCCTCGGCGACAAGTTTCCCACCGGAGCCCAGCTTCACTCTCTCAAGCTCTACGAAACAGCTACCTCCTGCGCCGAGCTTATATTATAATGTATAATTATGTCCGTCGGTCGGATAAATTTTGAGCCCATGAAACACATCCTACCCCTATTTGTAGTCCTCTTGATGGTAACAAGCTGTGTGTCTCACACTAAAGTTGAGAAGGGCTCCATGCCCATGCTTGCCGAGGCAGACCTGTCTCAAACCCTCATCAACCCCGACTCGTTGCAGGTATTTTATATTGATTTGGACGACTTGGGAAATCCCTTTCTGGCCGACACCTTTTCATTCCTTCGCCAGGAGCCGCTGGGTTACATAGGCGACGATTATACCCGCTTCCGTATCCATTTCTGCCAGGTGGCCAAAATCTCGGACTACCAGTATTCCATCGAAGGATACTGCCATTGGTGGGGCCTTGAAAACACGATTGCCATTCAAGGAGTCCTCACCGTCGACTCCTTCCTTGTGAACAAGTCTGCGGAGCCTTACGACAGACTGCTCTTTCGCACGAGATATGGCATCGTCTATGCAACGGTAGAGCTATCGAATACCCATGGCGATGGCCGTTGGACTGGTAGCGCGCGGTTCAACTACAAGCTGATGGGTGGCAAGTTCTGCTATGATACTGAAGGCATTGCATGCGCAGACGGGTATGAGAACAATCAGTACTCAGGCATCTGGGAGAGCGGAGGGAAGAAGCTGGTCTGCAATTGGGGGGATTATCGCATACCAGGGGCCGAAAACGACTTTGATGTTGGAGCTGCCTATTTCAGCCCCCAAGGAGGCATTGGATGGGAGAGCTATCGGATAGTGTTGGAAGATTCTTTGCTCTGGTGGCGCGACAGGAACTGGTGGCAGGATGAAACGTTCCATTGGGATCGAGTGGATTGGCAGTATGAGCATCGTATCGAAGAGGCCTATTGGCAGATTCAGAGGGGCACAGAACTCTCTTCGGAACAGTGCATGAGCCTGTTGCCGGCTAGCCATCAGCAGTTCTTGCAATATTGGGACTGGCAAAGTCACCAAGCATTTAATGGCGATACCCTTGTCTCACATCGCTATCTTGTTGTCAATGGGGTCATGAAGCGTCAGATGTTGAATGGCGACAATCGCTTGATAGAAAGCTATGTCGCTTCAATGGACAAGTGGGTTGGCGGCTGGTCGGGTGAAGCACTTTGGATTACCTATCATTGGCTTTGGAAGAAGTATCCTAGTCTCCTCGAAAAGCTACTTGATGAAGACGAGTTGAGGTTTGTGAAGGAGATGGAACAATGGGAGAAGGATGATAAATAATCATCGAATTGTATTATGACAAAGTTGTGGCTATTTTGTTTTGAAAACATGAATGGCCATTTGCGTTTAATTGCATAGGCTCTTTTGATTTGGAGACTCATCTTGAATTGAAGTCCATGGGCCTTGTGGCACTTCTTTGCTAAGATAGAGTTTTTTGAAATTTCCTTAATATGTCAAAAAAAAATCGTAATTTTGCAAATCCATATGAAGCATATTTTTGTTATAAATCCCTGTGCTGGAAAGCAAAACGCTACTACGTTGGTGACGCAGAAGGTGGAAAAATACGCCTCTGAGCACCCCGAATTTGATTATTTGACCTATGTGACCCAATGTGCTGGAGATGCAACAAAGTGGGTGCGCCACTATTGTGAGCACCACGCCGACGAACAACTGCGCTTCTATGCGTGCGGCGGCGACGGTACGCTCAACGAGGTGGTGACTGGCCTTATCGGACACGACAATGTCCAGGTGACCGTCCATGCCAATGGCAGCGGAAACGATTATATCAAATATTATGCTTCGCACGATGATTTCAACGATATTGACCGTTTGGTGCATGGTACCCCGCACCCTGTGGATGTGATGAAGATTGACAACGACCGTTACAGCATCAACGTCTGCAATTTCGGCTTCGACGCCATGGTTTGCAAGACTGGCAATGACGTGCGTCGCAAGCCCATCATTGGCGGCAAGCGTTCTTATACCACGGGCATCGTGAAGAGCATCTTCACCTCGCGTAGCAACTATGTGCGCATGAGCGTCGATGGGGAACTTTTTTTTGACGGCTTCATGTTGCTATGCACGCTCAGCAATGGGCAATATGTGGGCGGTGCCTATAAATGTGCTCCGTTGTCGAAGAACGATGATGGACTGCTGGAGGTCAACCTTTTCAAGCGTATGTCGTTGATTAAGTTTGTTCGCCTCATTGATGACTATAGCAAAGGCACCCATATCAACCGCCCTGAAATTAAGTTCTTGATGCAGTACCGTCAAGGTAAGGCTGTGGAGATGGCCAGTAACGAGGCTTTTTGGCTGTGCATTGACGGCGAGATGCTCCATAGCAACCACTTCCGTGTCCAAAATCTTCACCACGCCGTCACCTTCGTCAGCCCCTCACCAAGAGCCGCGGAATAGTACGCTATCTCCTTTTTTCCCACGAAAAGAAACGAAAAAAATCTTTTTTTGATTCAATTTTGCTAGACTAGGTAAGCTAAACACACGAAAAACCTTTTGCAAGCAAAAGGGAGTGTTCTTGTGCGGTAACAGCTTCGAAGCGTTCTGGTCAGGGGCAATGATCCTCATGGAATGAATCACTACATCGCCGGAATTTACTAATATCCCTTGTATTAGTCCCGAAATTTTCCCGCTAGTATGGAATGCTGCGGAGGTCAAATTCTCTAGCGAGAGCTTCTTGGTAGACATTTTCAAGGAATCCACAGCCCAGTTTTTAATGCACCTCAAAAATGGCCGTAGTTATGTTGTACGATTCGGCGGCGAAGAGAATGTTGCTGTCTATTGCGTATTTAAAATTCTATTTCGTTTTTTTCGTGGGGGAAATACTATTCTTCCTCGGCCTCGAGTTCTTCCTCCTCGTAGGCGTCTTCAAAGTTGCCGCCGAAGGAGGACAGGAAGCTCTGAATTTCGGTACGTGAGTTGGTGAGTGAGTAGGAGAAATTCTCGGTCACTCGTTTGTCCTTCTTGATGCTTACGAGCTTGTCGTTCCATTCGCCGACGCTGCTGGTGATGCTGAGGTGGTGAGTCTTGTACTCGTATTTGAAGTAGTACCAATGGTCATTGGCCACTTGCAGGTAGAGCACTAGGAAGGTTTCGCTGCCGCGTTTGAAGAGTTGTGCCTTTGTCTTTACGTTGACGTGCAACTGCTGTTTGCCGACGTTGCAGAGGGCAGCTGTGCCGTTGGCATAGTAGCCTTGGACGGTGGAGTACTGCCAGCGAAGGTTCTCGAGGAGGATGGTGTTTTCGAGGAAACCGTTGAGTTTATCGAAAGCACCGGTGCTACGGTAGGTCTGGTAGGCTAGTTCGCCGTCGGGGTCGCCCATGTTGAATAGGAGAGCGCGGTCGAGGAGGTCGTTGTCGCGATCGGCGGGAGCGGGACGGAGGTCTTCCTCAATTTGCTTGGCCATCTGGGTGAGGAGGCCGTTGTCAATGGGCAGCGTGATGCCGAAGACTGTGTTCATGAGGAAGTTTTCGTCGCTATTGGGGTCGTAGTAGACGTTGCCGAAAGCCTTGATAGAGACTGGACCTTCAGAGAGGCCGAAGTTCATGGGGCCTTCGCCTTCGACAACGCAGTTCTCGGTGTTCATCTTCAGATATCGGTCAACGAATTCGTTATCATCGAGTTTGTCTTGTGATGTGATGGTGTAGGTGGAGTTGTCGACGTCGTAGTTGAGAAGGCCGTAGCTGCTGATGAGGTCTATGCCGCCGAGGCTCTTGGTGAGGAATGCGGAGGCTGGCTTAAGACCCGTTTGGCTCATGCTGATGGAGGCGCAGATGGGCTGTCCTTTCCAATCGACAGGTTTTTCGGGAACGGTGACGCGGATGTCGTCAGGGTCGAGGTAGTCGGCATAGGCGAGGAGTCCGAGTTGGTCGATGGGTGCGCATTTATGAATAAGGCGTACGCCGCCATCGAAGCGGAGGAAGCGGTGTTGAGCGTCGGCTTGTACGTTGCCGGCGAATCCGAAGGCCTCGTTAAGGGTAAAGTTGGCATTATCGGCAATGGTGCCGCGGGCGATGCTAACGCCGTTGGCATCTGGGGCTATTTCGGTCATGTAGATGGGTTGCTTGCTCTCGTCGTGGGCTATGTAGTCGATGGTACCCTTTCCGCTATATTGCTGGCCGTTCTTGACCATAAGGTCGCAGTTGTAGAAGAGGTGGAAGGCACTGTCGCGTGGAAAGAGAAGTTGTCCGCCTTGAATGAGGCTCATATCGCCGCCCTTAGAGATATGGAGGCTGTCGCCGGCAGGGGCGATGAGGGCGTCGGCGATGGGCAACGCGTATACGTTGTGGTTGGAGAGCTCAAGGTTGTCATACTGGTAGGTGCTGTTGATGGCGCAGAAGCGGATGCTTTTGAGTTTGGGGTCGGTGCTTTCAAATCGGGCACCCGGCATCTTGTTGAGGCGTTTGGCGCGGTCGCGCAAGGGAACGGCTTCCATGCCATTGGTTTCCATGCTTCGGCTGTTGTCGAGTGCGAGGAACTTGTTGTCCCAGTTCCAGGTATATTGGTCGACCCAGGCAGCGTAGCCTAGGGCGGGGAGGAGTGTTTTTGAGAGGGTGTCGTTGGAGTTGAACTGGCCAGTGTGTTCCTCATAGTCAACGTGTGAGCGCATGTTGGAGGCTTGGAAGGCTACGTCGCCATACTTGGTGGAACGAAGGGCAAAGTCGGTGCTTGCGGCGTTCATCTCGAGGGTCTTGAACTCGAAGCGCTTGGATTTGAGTGTGCCTTCGTAAAGGGTGGCGGTGCCGAAACCCGTGGCTCCCTTGGGTTGAAGGGTGAAACGTCCTGCTAGTTGCTGTATGCCGCCATACATCTGGAACGGAGTGCCGTTGAGCAGTTGTGAGACTGTCATGGAGTCTTGGTAGGGGTACCAGCGAATGAGGGTACTGCCGTTGTGACAATCGGGGAAGTCATCGACGGCTTTTACCCAGAAGGTGTCGGTCTGGGCCATCATGCTATCGGGCATGAAAAGGTATTTGTCGGTGAGGGCGGTGGCAGTGAGGTATTCCAGTTTGCCTTGACCGCGCAGGCCGCGGTAGGAAAGATCAATGGATTGGTAGTAGGTACCTTTTCCGCCGTAGGTTGGATAGCCGCCGTCAGGGGTTTGGGTGATAAAGCCAAGGGAGTAGTCGCGCTGTACCTTGAGGGGCTGCTCGATTTCGGGGAAGATGCCGGCTGATGTGAGGGCTCCGATGAACTCGAGACTGTCGGTCTTGAAGTCGGTAAGCTGTTTGATGACAAAGGGGTAGAGGGAATAGAAGAAGCGGTCTCGCTGGTATACTCCGTTGAAAATAAATGGCCTGTCGTAGTATACAAAGCTGGGCTTTACGGAGTTGAAAATGGGGTAGTCCTTGTTTTTCTTAAGGCCGCAGTGGTTGTCGGGCTTGTCTACCTGGATATCGCCAACGAGGCTGTATAGCGGGGTCTTGACCATGACTTCCTTATTGGGGTCGGAAAAGGAGGTGACGTAGAATCGCACCGAGTCGATGGTGGGGAGGTCGAAGCGGAAATCATTGTAGAAAAAGGTGCCATCGGTTACATCCATCTCGAAACGGCCGACGTTGATGTGGCCAGAGAAGATGATGTCGCGATTGCGCTTAACGACAATGTTGCCGCCGTAGGGGTGGACTACAACGAGCTGGCTGTCCGAGACGACGAATTTCTCGATGCCGTGGACGCGTAGGTCAAGGGTAGAAAGGTCAAGTTCGGCATTGTTGTCCTTGGTGTCGGAGCGGAGGGTGAGTGCATCGTAGTCGTGGCCTTGCTGCTTGACGATGGCCTTGTAGAATCCGATGAGCTTGTCGTGAACGTGAATGCGACGGGTGCCTTCGTCGTAGGAAACGAGGCCGGCTTTGGAGAGACCGTGAATCATCAGCTTGGTCTGTGCCTCATCCATGCGGATGGCATTTTCAAAGGCCACTAGAGAAAAGTCCTGTTTCATGTTGTTGGCCTTCATGTATTTGTATACACGTACCACGGGACTGACCTGGTCGATTCCTTGCACCTCCATGGCTTTGGCAAGCGAATAGTAGCGGTTGGATTCGAAGTCGGCGAACTTTTCTGTTCCAGTTTGGGCTATCATGCTGAATTCCAATATGTCTCGATTGATGAGCCAATTGATGTTCTCGCAGAAGATGTCTAGCTGGTGGTAGCTGTCGGTGTAGGGACTGTAGAAGTTGCGTTTGGGGTTGTTGATGAGGTTGACGCGTTGGTCGGCAGTGGTATAGCGGATGAGCACGCCAGCATTGCAGATGGAGTCGTCGCCGATGTACATTCGGACTGTGGCGCGCTCGGAGAAGAGTTGGTCGGAGAGGATGGTGAACTTGGTGCTGCTAGCCACGAGGAAGCGCTTGCCGCCGCGGTAGAAGATCATGGAGGCGGGATGCTTCTCGTCGTTGGTGACGAAGCGGGGACCATACATCATGAAATTGCCTTCGAAATCTACGCCTGGCAGTACATCCTTGAGTTGGAAGTCTTTTTGGTAGGAACGGAACTTAGGGAAGTTATATTTTTCAGGTTCTTTCTTCACATCGAGGAACTCTTCGAGGCTGCCTTTGATGGGGGTCGTGAAATAGTTGGTGTTGATGAAGGTGACGGAGTCGGCGCTGAATTTGGGGGTCTTGAGAGGAATGGAGTAGCTATCGAGATCGGCATAGCAGACGGTGGGGGAGATGCCGCATCGTTCCCAATCTAGGCGGCCGCCTTCTCCTTCCCAGGTCTCGGTGAGGAAGTAGTAGGTGCCTTTGGTGTTGTGGATTGTGTTCTCGTCGGCATGGGCTCCAGTGCTGGAGATGTAGGTCAGTTCTACGGATCCATTGAAGGTAGTTCGGATGTCGTTGCGTAGCACTTCAAAGGAGAAGCGGGCATCGGGCTGGGTGCGCCAGATGGCGCTCTTCGACTTGTATAGGGTGCGGTCTTGCAGCAGGTTGGCAGAATAGTCGATGAAACCGGTAATTTCCTTTTTCTTGCTGGTGATGGTCATGATGCCCGACATGGCTGTGAGCCACTCGTCGAAGATGGTGGAGGAGACCTTGGCAGAGCTGTAGGCCATGATGGTGGTGGTGAGGGCGACATAGTCGGGCTGGGGCTCCATCTTGGTCTTTCGGGCGGCATTGTATAGGTCTGTCACCTGCTGCCTGTGCTGGTCGTCGAGGCGGTTGTAGACGGCTGCAAAAGACTCAATGAACTGGGCATTTTCGGCAATTTTCTTCTTGTCGGTGCTGTTCCCGATGAGGAATTTTTGCAGCTGCGGGGTGAGGCTGTCGACCTCGAAAATCACTTTCGACTTGGTTGGACGAGCTTGTCCCTGAGCATATTGCGAACTTGTGAGGGCCAAGGCCAACAAACAGATGAAGAGAGCCAGACGTTTCATAGTAAAATGTATTATATAAAATGCAAAATTAGTCCTTTTGCTTGACATAGATAACGCGAAAACAATAAATTTATTAAAGCGCGAATGTTAATAATGATAAAAAGAATGAAAAAGAAGCCGTTTTCTTGGAGATATTGTAGGATTGATGCAGCAATGGTAACCCCCAGTAACGCCACTTCAACATTCCTATGGGAGCGAGGAATTAGAGGTGAAGCAGGATGCTTGGAGAGGACTGAAATTAGGGTAGAGAGTGCAGTTTGCCAATTTGGCAAACTTGCTAAGGGTATACGTTCAAATGGCCATAGGGGAGGATCAAAGGTTTTTTTGTATCTTGCGTACAATAATTTATAGCTGTGGGACGTTAATAATAATTACATTTTTAGTCAATAGGTTCATCATTGTGACACTGATATGCGAAAACGCGGACGATTGAAATATTTTGTTGCCAGCTATTTGGTGGGCATCGTATTCTTTACGCTGTTCCGCTTGTGCAATACGCTGGTCTATGGCTTCAGCCTTCCGCAGTGGCCCGACTTCCATGGACTGTGGTGGCAGGCGATGGGCATCGGCTGGCGTTTCGACACGTTGGTGAGCTGCTACTTGCTGGCGCTGCCGCTTGTGCTGCTGGGTGTGGCCGACTTGTTCCGCCGCCCTTGCCGAACCTATTGCCGCGTGGTGCATGTTTTGATGGTGGCGGGCTATATGGTCTGCTTTTTGGCTTGCGCTATCGATATTCCCTTCTTCAACTATTTTTTCACGCGCCTCAACGCAGTGGCTGCCAACGAGGTGGATAGCTTCGGCCTCATCGTTGGCATGATTTTTACCAATCCCGCTTACATCGCCGGCATCGTGGCCTACTTGGCTGCCATGGTGGGCTACGGCTCCATCATGCGACGCCTGTTTAGGCTGATGGACGACAGTCGCCTGTTCCCATACACCCTGCTGCTCGTGGCACTGGTCTTTGTGGGGATGAGGGGCGGTCTAGGCAAGCGGCCGCTGCGCGTCAATGCTGCCAACTATTGCGCCGACCCATTCCTCAACCAGTTGGGGCTCAATCCCGCATTTACCCTTATGAAGAGTGCCGGAGAACTGAGCAAGAGCGCGAAACAGCCGCTACAGCTGGTCGATGACGCGAGCGCCCAACAGCAGTATGATGCCGAGCATAGCACCCCTGCCGACTCGTCGCTCATGCCCCCGGGATTGTCATTGCCGTTGCCCGACGGCACCAACGTTGTGCTGGTCATCATGGAGTCGATGACTGCCGAAAAGACCGCGCTCGGCACCTTGCCGTCGTTGACACCCTGTCTTGATAGTCTCATGGCGCAGTCGCTCACTTTCACCCGTGTCTATTCTGCTGGCATACATACCTATAATGGCATCTTCTCTACCCTCTATTCCACACCGGGGGTGCCTTCACGCCACACCTTCATCCCCCGCATGAATGGACTCCCGTGGATGCTGCATCATGCTGGCTATCAGACCGCCTATTGCATGACCCATGACGAAGACTACGACGGCATGCGTCCCTTCCTCTACGGCAATGGCTTCGACAGTGTCATCGGGCAGCACAGTTACCCCGCCGACGAGGTGGTGGGCACTTGGGGAGTGCCAGACCATGTGTTGTTCGACCATGTGTTGGAGTATTGCGGCCGCGCCTCTCGGCGAGGCCCCTTCTTTGCCACTGTCATGACTTGCAGCGACCATGTGCCGTACTACCTGCCAAAAGGCATTGATTTCCACCCGCATAGCAGCGGACTTGAAGACCAGATGGCCGAGTATGCAGACTGGTCAATAGGGCGTTTCATGCGCATGGCGCGGAAGCAGGCTTGGTTTGCGAATACGCTCTTTGTCTTCATAGCTGACCACGGTGGACTACGTGGAGAGAACCACTACGACATGGCACTCTCCTACCAGCATGTGCCGATGCTGTTCTATTGCCCCGCGCATATTGCCCCGCAGTTTGACGAGCGGCTAGCATTGCAGATAGACTTGGGACCTACGCTGTTGGGCATGTTGCCTATCACCTCTGCCGACAGCACTTTCGGACTCAACCTACTGGTGCAGCGCAGGGAGGTGGCCTACTTCAGCTCCGACGACAAGATTGGCGCTCTCGATGGCGACTATTTCTATGTCTATCATCTCTATGATGACCTTTCCTGCCTCTATGACCTCGCCACCGGCCAGCCTGCCGACGACCACGAACGAGCTCAGCGGCTTCGCGACCATGCGCTTGCTCTCACCCAGCAGAGCTACAACCTTTACTTTAAACATCAATAACCTTATTATATGCATCTTTTCCTCACCGACAGCACGTTATCCGACTACGCCATCCTTTCACAAGAGGAATCGCGCCATTGTGTTAGGGTGCTCCGCATGGGCGTGGGAGATGAGCTGTGGGTCACAGCTGGTGACGGGGTGATGTGCCGAGCGCGCGTTGCCGTGCCCGACGATAAAGCTTGCGAAGTGGAAATCGTGGAGCGCATCCAGAATTACCAGCGTCGACCTTTCAGTCTCCATCTCGCCGTGGCGCCTACCAAGAATAGCGCACGTCTAGAATGGCTGGTGGAGAAGGCGGTGGAAATTGGCATTGACCGCATCACCCCTGTCATTTGCGACCACTCCGAGCGCGGCAGCCAGAAGACCGACCGCCTTGAGAAGATAGCCCTCAGCGCCATGAAGCAGTCGCTTAAGGCTACCAAGCCTATCATCGACCAGCCTGTGAAACTGCTGGACTTTCTCAACGACAACGCCGCTGTCGATGCCCAGCGTCTTGTCTGCTACTGCTCTGGAGAAGAACGGCATACGCTCAATGACTGCTACACCCCGGGACGTGATGCGTTGGTTCTCATAGGCCCAGAAGGCGATTTCAGCGACCGCGAAATTGCCGCAGCCCTTGATTGTGGTTTCCAACCCGTCACGTTGGGTAGCTGCCGCCTTCGTACTGAGACTGCCGGACTTTATGCTGTCACTGCCCTAAACTTTATAAACGAATACTAATGAAACAGAGATTACTTTCCCTATTGTTGCTTTTGATGCCCTTGATGGGCTACAGCCAAACTCAAATTGCGTTGCTCAAATATGGCGGCGGCGGTGATTGGTATGCCAACCCCACCTCTCTGACCAACCTCATCGCATTCTGCAATACCGATGCCCGTATGAACTTGGCGCACGACTATGCTGTCGTGGATGTGGGCAGCAGCGAGTTGTTCAACTATCCTTTCGTTCACCTCACGGGTCACGGCAATGTCGTCTTCACCAGCCAAGAGGCGCAGAACTTGCGCAACTATCTCATTGGTGGTGGTTTTCTGCACATCGACGACAACTACGGCATCAAGGATTTCATCATTCCCGCCATGAAGCAGGTCTTTCCCGAGTTGGAATTTGTTGAACTGCCTTTTAACCACCCCATCTATCACCAGAAATACGACTTTCCCAATGGCTTGCCAAAAATCCATGAGCACGACAATCTGCCGCCTCGCGGATATGGCCTCATTTGGGAGGGAAGGCTGGTGTGCTTCTTTTCATGGGAGTGCGACCTCGGCGACGGCTGGGAAGATGCCGATGTCCACAACGACAGTGCTGCCACCCGACAGCGCGCTTTCCGAATGGGGGAGAATATTTTGCAGTATGTGTTCAGCTATTGACTGCAGAATCCATAGATTTCCTTCGTCCAATACTCCCAACTGAGTTGGGCCTGGCGCTCAAGCATGGCTAGGCCCCCTTGGATAGTGGCCCCCTGTGCCATGGCCTCTTTCAAAAATCGGGTTTGCATGGGATTGTAAACCAAATCATAGCAGAGATGCTTGTGGGTTAGGCTGCTTGGGTGTGGCCAAGGAGTCCCGGCAGGGTAGGGGTGCATCCCCACTGGCGTCGCGTTGATAATTATGAAACAATTGGTGGCATGTTCCGCTGCCTCAAGGTAGTCTATTGAACCTGTGTTTTCTTCTGGATTTCTCGACACCATCGTAGACTCAATGTTAAGTTGGTTCAATGCATGGCACACCGCTTTGGCGGCGCCGCCGGTGCCCAGCACCAATGCCGACTGGTGCCAAGGTTGGAGCAGCGGTCTCAAAGTGTCTCTAAATGCTGGTGCGTCGGTGTTGGTACCTAGCAGCTTACCATCCACAACCCGAACGCAGTTTACTGCGCCGATGGCGTCGGCAGTAGCGTCGAGGCTGTCCAGTTGAGTCAGCACCTGCTCTTTGTATGGAATGGTGACGTTGAAGCCGGCAAGGCCATTGTCCAATGCCCATTGTCGCACGCCTGTCGCCGAGGGAAGCTCGTAGAGCCGATATTCGGTGTCGGAAACCTTTTCACGGGCAAACATGGCCTCGAACCATCTTTGCGACCAGCTGTGCGTCAGCGTTTTGCCTATCAATCCATATTTTTTCACGATGGCAAAGATACGCTTTTTTGCCGACATATGAGTAAAAAGCTTCGCTTTTAGCAAAAAAACTTTTCTTAGATAGGGAAAAATTTCGTATCTTTGCAAATTCTATCTATCACTGCGCATGAAGAAATTTTTTCGTTTTATACTGCTGATTATCAACGTTGCGTTCATCGTCGCGTTGCTTCTTTCTACCCTTTCTGGAAGCATCCCTCCCAGTCGTTTTGTGGGTATATCGGTACTCAGCTATGGCTATTTTGTCCTATTGCTTTGCAATGTGGTCTTTATCATCATCTGGCTTTGCATGTCCCGTTGGGAATTCCTGTTTTCACTTGCCGCTATCCTTATCCGCTGTTCTTTTCTCCCGCTGTTCTTTCAGGTTGGCGGAACCACCTCTGTCGAACCTGAAGATACACAGCTCAAGGTGCTTAGCTTCAATGTGCATTCTTTTGGGGGCCTTGATTCCGATTCGCTCATGACTTCCAATACGGGTGCTTCCCAATTTTTGGAACTGATTGAGGAAGAACAGCCTGATGTGATTTGCCTGCAAGAGTTCTATCAACCTTCCAAGGTGCGTGTTTCCGACAGCCTCCAGGCACGTGGCTACAAATACCATTATGGGGTGCATGGTACAAGTATCTATTCGCAGATTATCCTCTTCTCTCGTTGTCCCATTGTCAACGTTCAAGCCATGGATGAGGCTTCCAAATTCTATGCCGATATCCGCAAGGCTGGCCGTGAGGTACGTTTTTGCTGTGTGCATCTCGATTCATACGAACTTACTCCAGAAGACCATGAAGGCTTAGAAAAGCTTTCCCATGCCCAGCCCGATAGCACCACCCACCGCCTTATGCGCAAACTGGCTGTCACGACTCGCAATCACGAGAAGGAGTGGAAAGAAGACCTCCTACCCATGATCGAGAAGAGCCGCATCCCTGTCGTCGTTGCAGGCGATTTCAACGACACTCCTGCCTCCTATATCTATCAGCAAATAACCGACTATCTCTCGGATCCATATGTGGAACAGGGCCGCGGGTTTAGTACCACTTATCACGGACCTTACCCCGCTTACCGCATCGACTATATCTTCCACAGTCCTGAGTTGCCGGCACTCTCCTATCATCGTCTCAAAACCAATATTTCTGACCACTATCCCATCGTGGTGCAACTCGACTTGGCGCAATGACACAGAAAGAACGATACAGTCGCCTCATTGCTTACTTTGAGCAAGAACGCCCCACAGCACAGTCTGAGTTGGTGTTCGATAGCCCTTTCCAGCTTCTGGTGGCGGTCATTCTCTCGGCGCAGTGCACCGATAAGCGGGTCAACCTTGTCACACCGGCTTTGTTTGAAGCATATCCCGATGCTCTCTCTCTGGCCCAAGCTACTCCCGAGGAGGTCTTTTCCTTTATCCATTCCATTTCCTATCCCAACAATAAGAGTCGGCATCTCGTGGGCATGGCGCAGAAACTGGTTTCCGACTTTGGCGGTGAGGTACCTTCGGATGTCGATGAATTGCAGACCCTTCCCGGCGTCGGCCGCAAGACTGCCAATGTCATTGCCTCGGTAGTCTTCAACCTCCCTGCCTTGGCGGTGGACACCCATGTGTTTCGTGTGGCCAACCGTATCGGCCTCACCCGCAATAGCAAGACCCCCCTCCAGACCGAGCGTGAGCTGGTGCGTCACATCCCCGCCGACAAGATTCCCATTGCCCACCACTGGCTCATCCTCCACGGCCGTTATGTCTGTCAGGCGCGCAAGCCCCATTGCGTCGACTGCGGCATCTCGGGTCTCTGCGACTATTACCTCAAAAAATCCTAGTCTCTTATGCTCACACATCCACTTTTCCTCATAGGTCTTTCAGCCATCGCCATTCCCATTGCGATACATCTCCTCCAGCTGCGTCGCTATCGCAAGGTCTATTTTAGCAATGTCGCCATGTTGGAACAACTGCAAAACGAGGATCGCCGCCAGCGCAACCTCCGTCAGTTGCTCATCCTCGCAGCTCGGATATTGGCCATAGTGTTCTTGGTGCTGGCTTTCTGCCAGCCGGTCATCCGCAACAAGCAGTCGCGCATCCAGCCTGGCGGAACCGTCGTCAGCGTCTATGTCGACAATTCCTTTAGCATGGAAAATGGCGGCATGGAAGGCAGCCTCCTTGAACTGTCGCGCCGCAAAGCCCGCGAGATAGCCCAAGCCTACAAGCCCGACGACCGTTTCCAGCTTCTCACCAATGACATCTCTGGCAGCCAGTTCCGCTGGCTCAGCCGCGAGGAATTTCTCGAGGCTGTCGACCGCTTATCTATCAGCCCCATTACCACGCCGCTCTCTTCCATCATGCAGCGTCAGGCAGACTTCCTCAAATCCTCTACGGCAGCCAATCGTCATGCTTTTGTCATCAGTGACTTTCAACGCACTACTGCTGACATTGCCTCTTGTTCGGCAGATAGTGCTGTGCTCACCACTTTTATCCCGTTGGGGGGTAGCGATGTCGCAAATATCTATATTGACAGTATCGCTTTCAATAGTCCGGCATTCTATCCTGGCAGCGTGGTACGTGCCGAGGTTACTGTGCGTAATGGCGGTGACAAGCCTGTTGAGCAGTTGCCTTTGCGCCTCTTTGCTGGAGGCCGTCAGCGAGCTCTTGCCACGGTGGACGTCGCAGCGCATAGCGCGGCCACTTCCACGCTGACATTCTCTCTTGACGCGGCTTCTGTTGGCGGGGCAAATGTCACGCTGCAGGGGTATGTCGAAACGGCCGATTACCCCATCACCTTTGACGATAGGTTATACTTCTCTCTATCGGTCATGCAGCGCGTGCCGATGCTGGTGGTCAGCGGCGGCAGCGAAAATATCTTCTTGCGCCGGCTCTTTGCCTCCGATACCCTTGTTAGCTACAACCAACGGCCTGTTGCCCAGTTTAGTTGGTCGCGCCTTTCCGATTATCATTTCCTTGTCCTTGATGAGTTGCAGCGCCTCCCATCGGGTGCTGCTGCCGCGCTACGGCAGTATGTTACTGATGGCGGCACATTACTCATCGTTCCCACCCATGAATCCGACGAGGGCTCGTACAATGAGCTGCTTGCTGCCCTTCAGGCTCCCCAGCTAGGTGGATGGGCAGCCCGCAAGACGGCGGTCACCCAGGTGGCTTTCGATGCCCCGCTCTATCGTGGCGTCTTCCAAGGCCGTCTCGAAAATGTGGAGATGCCTGTTGTCACGGGTCACTACCGCCTAGCCGTCTCTGCCAGCTCGGTGGCACAATCTCTCATGCAGTTTGTCGACGGCAGCGTCTGCCTTTCTGCCACGCCCTCTGGCAACGGAGTGCTCTACCTATTTGCCGCTCCTTTGCGTGCTGAGTATACTGACTTCGTCCGTCAGGCACTTTTCGTCCCGACGCTTTACAACATGGCACTTTTCAGTCAGCCTCCCCAGCAACCCTACGGCATCCTTGCTGGTAATGCCCCCGTCCTCCTATCGGGAAGCTATGCCCCAGATGCCGTGCTGCATCTTTGTGCTGCCGATGAGGTCGCCGATAGTCTCCAATTTGATGTAATACCCGATATTCGCCGTCTTGGACAGCGTCAGCACCTCGTGCCTCACGGCGAGGTGACTCATGCTGGCAACTACCTTATGACCCTTGGCGACAGCATCGTGGAGGGACTTTCGTTCAATTATAGCCGTCAGGAGTCAGATCTGGCATGCTATGCTCCTTCCGACCTTTCTAGACTCCTCCGCCAATATGGTTTGGAATCTTGCAGTGTCATGGCCAACGTGCAGAAGTCTGCCTCCGATTATATCCGCCAGCGCGGCCAGGGCAAGCCGCTATGGCGCTGGTGCGTTCTCCTCGCCCTGCTCTTCCTCCTCGCCGAAACGCTGCTCATCCGCATCAAGCCTTCCGCCCATTAATACCTTGTCGCAACCATGCTTACAGTAGAACATATCACCAAACATTTCGGCACCTTTTGCGCCCTCGACGATGTCTGCCTCCATGTGCGTCGCGGCACCGTCTTTGGCCTCTTGGGCCCCAATGGTGCCGGCAAGACCACCCTCATCCGCATCATCAACCACATCATCGCCCCCGACAGCGGCACGCTGCGCTTCGACGGCCGCCCCATGGCCGCCTCCGACGTCATGCGCATTGGCTACCTCCCCGAGGAACGCGGCCTCTACAAGAAAATGCGCGTCGGCGAGCAGGCGGTCTACCTGGCCCGTCTCAAGGGCCTTGACAAGCGCACTGCCGAACAGCGGCTGCACGAGTGGTTCTCCCTTCTCGACATCGACTCCTGGTGGAACCGCCCCGTGGAGCAGCTCTCCAAGGGCATGCAGCAGAAGGTGCAGTTCGTCGTCACCGTGCTCCACAACCCCAGGCTGCTCATCTTCGACGAGCCTTTCAGCGGTTTCGACCCCGTCAACGCCGACCTCCTCAAGCAGCAGATGCTCCGCCTCAAGGATCAGGGCACCACCATCATCTTCTCCACCCACAACATGGCCTCCGCCGAGGAACTCTGCGACGACATCGCCCTCATCGACAATGCCCGCGTGGTGCTCTCTGGCCCCCTCGCCGACATCATGGAGCAGCATCCCGGCGACAACCTCGACCGCATTTTCATCGACACCGTCAAATCCGCCCACTGCCATGCCTAAGACGTTCCTAGTCATCCAGCGCGAATACCTTACGCGCATCAAAAAGCCCTCGTTCTGGATTCTCACCATCGTGGTGCCCATCCTGTTTGCCGTCCTCTATGCCATTCCCATCCTATTGGTCTCCAAGCCAATAGAACATTCCCACGTGCTCGTCGTAGACGACAGCGGACTTTTCAAGGGCGCTTTCCGTTCTGGACGCGACATCACCTATCACGATGCCGGCAGCCTCGATTACGCCAAGCGGCAGCTGGCCCAATGCGACAGCCTCGACGCCATCGTCTTCATCCCCGCCCGCGAGACCTCCATCCCGCAAGATGCCTTCCTCTACTATCGCTCCGACGTCCCCTCTATGACCGTGCAGTCCGACGTCAACAGCCAGCTGCAAGAAATCTTGCGCAACTGCATCCTCCTCGATGTCCACGGCATCACCCCCGAGGACTATGTGCTGCTCACCTCCACCAAGATCCATCTCCGCACCCAGGACATCGAGACTGGGCGCGAGGGGTTCCTCACCATCAAGGTGGTTATCGGGGGCATCTTGGCACTGTTGGTCTTCATAGCCGTCATGTCGTTTGGCTCGCAGGTGCTGCGCGGTGTCACCGAGGAGAAAAGCAGCCGCATCGTCGAGGTCATCGTTTGCAGCGTCAAGCCTTTCCAGCTCATGATGGGCAAGGTGGTGGGCGTCGGACTTATCGGCCTCACCCAGTTCGTGTTATGGGTCTGTCTCTCGGCTGTCGCCATCGTCGGGCTCCGCGTGGGCAATGCCGACCTCTTCTCGCAGGCCGAAGGTCGCCACCAGGTCACCCAGGTGGCCACCAAGGGCACCGAGGCCACCTCGCAGTATCAGGCGGCGCAGTATCAGGCGGCGCAATACGAGGCGGGCGAAGGGGTTGACAAAGACTTGCAAGACATCCTCGAGGGATTGGGCAGCATCAATTTTGGGCTCATCATTGTCCTCTTCGTATTCTATTTCCTTTTTGGCTACCTGCTCTATGCTTCGTTGTTCGCGGCGGTGGGAGCCATGTCCGACAGCGACACCGATTCGCAGCCGTTCACCCTTCCGCTCACCATCCCGCTGCTGCTCACCTTGCTGTTGCTGCCTGCCATGATGCAGGCGCCCTCGGGCAACCTCGGCGTCTGGCTCAGCATCATTCCCTTCACCTCGCCTATCGCCATGCTTTTCCGCCTGCCCTTTGGGGTGCCCATCTGGCAGATGGCCTTTTCCATGTTGCTGTTGCTGGCCACCTTCCCGCTCTGCATCTGGCTTGCCGCCAGGATCTACCGCGGTGCCATCCTCCGCTATGGGCAGAAGACCACCTGGCGCGACATCTTCCGCCTCACCCGCACCAAGTAAGGCGATGGTTATCATTCCTTCACCACCATCTCTCTCCCTATGATGCTGCCATCCTTTTCTTGCAGCAATACCGCATAGCTGCCTCGAGGCAGCTGTTGGATTGGCAGTGTCACAGTGTCGCTGGCCATCGTTAAGCGCAGCATCTCATGTCCTGCCATGTCAAGCACCACAGCAGTGCAGCCGGCTTTGCCTTCTAAGCATACCTGTCCGTTCGTAGGATTAGGGTGCATGCGAAGTGCGTTGCCGTCCATGACGGGCGCGATGGCTGTTGTGGTGGTGTCGGGTTTGAGGTATTCTCCAAGGAAATCAGTTAGGTCTATCTTCATCAGGCTGGCTTCGTTGGTGATGCCTAGCCGCGAGAAGCGCTCTTGTGTTAAGAAATAGTGTAGGCCATCCAACGAGGCCAACGCCTCTATCTGGTGGCCAACGCCGTTATCGAGGCTGATGAACAGCGAGTTGCCGCTGAAGAAGTCGTGGCCATCGAAATCGTACAGCACCTGCAAGAAGGCTTGGCACAGCAAGTTGTAGCCGCATAGTGCCAATAGTCGTTGCTCGGGGAGGTAGCAGGCTCCCGTGGCCATGCCGATGAAGTCCATTGAGTCGCGAAGTACTGCTGTATGGAAGCCTGGCGTTTTGGGCAGCGCAAAGCAGCGTGTTCCGTGCGCGGTCCATTGCTTGGTGAAGAGGTATAGGCTGTCGCCTGCCGCCACCATGGCCTCACAGTCGTAGTCGGTCACAGGCAGCGTGCTGGCCCCCTCGCCGTCGGGGTCGTAGCCTTCGTAGGTGAACCAGATGGTGTCTCTTCGGCAGCTGCCGCTCAGCATCTCGCTCTTGGCCATGCGGATGATATGCAAGTCGTTGCGCAACCGCTCGTGGTTGTTGCCGAAGTCGCCGAAATAGAGGTACTCTTCGTCTTGCGCAGTCTCCTCCATGTCGGTCACTTCTGACAGGTCGACCCCTTCGGGTAGTTCGCTCACGATGGTGCCCGAAGCGGTGTCGAGGGCGTACATCCGTAGGCTGTAGTGGTCGTTGAGGGTCCATAGGCTGCCGTCCCAAAATAGGAGCGACGAGGTGTTGTTCAGGCAGCGGTTCAGACTGCCTACCGGGATAGCTGTTGTGGAGCTCTTGGCTTCGGGTTGCTGCTGTGCCGATAGGGACAATGTGCACAGTAGCAATAGGGTGCAGAGTATGGCAATACTTTTTTCCATAATGCAAAAATACAAAAAAAAATCGTATCTTTGCAAAATCATGCAGCAATTCGAAAAATTTTACCCTTGTGAGGGTCAAGAGTTTAAGGCCACCATGCAGGCTTTTGCCGAGAGCGAACTCTTCCCCATGCTGGCATCTAGGCTCTATCCTTCGGCCGATGTCGAAGCGGTGCGTCGGCAGATCTGTGCCCTCGACGATGTTGACCAGTTCCAGCAGCAGTTCATGTATGCCGGCACCCGCTGGGTCATCGACAACACCATGAGCGGCTTCACTTATGGCGGCGAGCAGCATCTCGACGGCACCCCCAGCCTCTTCATCTCCAACCACCGCGACATCGTCCTCGATGCCATGTTGCTGCAATACATCCTTGTCTCGCGCGGCCAGCGTGGCACTCATGTGGTCGTGGGTTCCAACCTCTATGAGATGCCCCTCATGGCAGCCCTCGCCCGTGCCAACAAGATGATGCCTATCTCGCGTGGCGGCACCCCCCGCGAATACTATGCCAGCTTGATGGAGATGTCCGCCGCCTTGCGCCATTTTGTCGTCCAGCGAGGCGAGAGTGCCTGGATTGCCCAGCGCAACGGACGCACCAAGGACGGCTGCGACCGCACCGACCCCGCGTTGCTCAAGATGATTGCCGCCAGCGACCGTAGAGGCACCCCCGCCCAGTCGTTGGAAGCCATGCATATCGTCCCCGTCAGCATCTCTTACGAGTGGGAACCCTGTGCCCTGCTCAAGGCGCGCGAGCTCGCCCTGCGCCAGCTGGGACCCTATGTCAAAGCCCCAGGCGAAGACACCCAGAGCATTGTCACCGGTGTCACTGACTACAAGGGAGCCGTCCACATCGCCATCGGCGAGCCCCTCACCCCCGCCGAGCTGCAAGGCTGTGGCGGCGACTTCAACGCCGTCGCCCGACTGCTAGACGCCCGCATCCAAGAAGGTTATCGGCTCTACCCCAATAACCATTGTGCCTACCGCCTTGCCCAATCCGAAGGGCTGGAAGGCTTCACCGCCGCGTCCCGAGCCGTCGGTGCCGTCACCCCCGCCCAAGAGCAAGCCTTCCGCGACTACCTAGACGACGCCTGCCGCCGTCATCCCGACATCCCCGCTCTCCGCCAACGCCTCATCACCCTCTACGCCTCCCCGCTCCTAGCAGACTAGCCTTCTTCGAGCTGCCCCCATTGCCAGATTATATAGGAATACGATTCCTACTCCTTTTGGTAAAATTCGATTCTACATTATGACGATGCTTATTATCAGCAAGATAATGTAAAGATGAGAGTCGAATGGAGTCGAGAGTCGAATTTGGAGGTGCAAGGGACAAAAGAAGGCAGTCGTTTGCCTGATTGCTACAACGTCGCGGCATTTTCTCATTCTAGCTATATAAAGGCCAATTGTTTGATCGCTGTTCGCTAGGGTAAGCGGCTTTGTGTCGAGTTTGTTGCTGCTTTGTCGCGGGATTGTAGAGAAGGAGAAGGGACGTCACCCCGTCATCACCCATCGCCGCGGTGACAGAAATGACAGATTTAACACCGATTTTTATAACTTTATAACTTTATAGGCTTTACTATATAGGTAAGAACCCTCTTTTGTAAAAGTCATAGATTCTGCTGTCATACCTGTCACGTCCGTGTCGGTGGAATGGCTGAAATCTGGATTGCTTTTGAAGAATTATGGCTAGACGTTCTACCCAAGGGGTAACCTCTCCTTGACTTTTATGACTATACGGGGTCTAGACGGCAGGGGGGAAAGAGTGCCGATATGTTATCCCGTTTACTCCCCGTTTTTATCACCCCAGTTGTGAAACCTCATAATTTCATTGAAAATGTAAGGTGGTACCTTAAAATTTCAATGAAAAAAAATGTTGGCTACACCTTACATTTTTGGGGGCAAAAATCCATGTTGTGGCGGCTTGGATGGCTGTTTTGCATGGCGGAGGGCGTAAGAGGGAAAAATTTTTTTCGCTTGACGGACAGTGCCTTGCGCTGTTTTTTGAATTTTTTTTTGGTTTGTTCCGAAATATTGTTGTAACTTTGCACCGCAAAGCACTTTTAAATGGCTTGCATTTTTGATATGGATAATAAGGAAGCATTGAATACTCTCTCTGAGATTAAGGATATGATGGAACGCTCGTCGCGGTTCCAGACTATCAGCGGCTGGTCTATCATCCTCATCGGCCTCTATGCCAGCATTGTCTCGCTGGGCGCATGGCTGACGATGGGCGGCGGCGCCTCGCTGGGTTGGCTGCCCGACATCTGGCAACAGCGGGCCGCAAGCTTGTCCCGCAACCCCACTGCCTTGATTCTCATCGCTGCCCTGCTGGTGGTTGTCTCGATGGGCACGGTGTGCCTGATGTCGTATGTCAAGACCAAGCGCGTCAACAAGCATTTCTCGTTCGACAAGACGGTGCGCCGCCCGCTGGTCAACTTCTTGGTGCCGGCTGTGGCGGGTGCCTTGTTCTGCGTGGCGATGCTCTTTCAGCAGCACTATGGCCTCACTTCTTCCATCATGCTTATCTTCTACGGCTTGGCGCTCATCAACTGCCACCACTATACCACCTCCTCCATCGGAGCTCTGGGCTATGGAGAACTTATCCTGGGTATCATCGACTGTTTCGTGGTGCATCAAGGGCTGCTCTTCTGGTTCCTCGGCTTCGGAGCGCTGCACATAGTTTATGGGATAGCCTTTTTAATGTTGAAAGTTGAAAGTTGAAGGTTGATTAATAGTTAAAGACGTCACAAATAAATTCTTAAATCTTAAATCTTAATTCAAAAATAAACCATGCTATGGATTTAGACGGCATAAACAAGGCTTTTGAAAGCAGGACGCGGCTGGGCATCATGTCGGTGCTGATGGTCAACGAGTCGGCGGACTTCTCTACGCTGAAGTCGCTGCTCTCGCTCACCGACGGCAACCTCGCCAGCCATACCCGCGCCCTCGAGGAGCTGGGCTATATCCAGTGCGAGAAGAAGTTTGTGGGGCGCAAGCCCAACACCTCGTTCTCTGTCACCAAGGCTGGCAGCGATGCCTTTAAGGCGCACTTGCAGGCTTTGGAGGATTTTATCAAGGGAGTTCCTCAAAAATAATTTTTTTTGCCCCTTGTGCTTTGAAACGCAAAGTTCTTTTTGAAAACAATAATAACAACATAATAACACAACAACACATCATGGAAACAAACACCAACAATCGTCCGGCAGCCAAGTCTGCCAACGGCAAATTAGCTTTAAAGCTTTTCATTATCTTGATAATTAGCCTCTTGCTGCTTATTCCCCGGATAATCATCCAGCACATGATCGACGAACGCCACAGCACCGAGGAGCTGGCCTGCGAGGAGGTGGGCGAAAAGTGGGGTCCCAGCTGCCTAGTGACGGGTCCCGTGCTCTTCATTCCCGGCGACTCCGCAATCAACAACGTGTACCTCATGCCGGAGGAACTGCAGGTGCAGGGCGACATCCATACCCGCACCCTCAACCGCGGCATCTTCGACATCAAAGTCTATGAGTCGTCCCTCGTCATGGAGGGCCATTTCGTGCTGCCTCGCGAGCTGACGGCCGACAAGCTGGGCCACCTGCGCTGGCAAAAGGCCAAGCTGCTCTTCTCGGTCAACGATTTCCGCGCCTTCTCCGACAATCCCAAGCTGGCCTATCTTGGCAGTCCGGTGGAGCTCTCGTCGGAGGGCATGCAGCTGGGCAACGATGCGGCGCTCTCGTGTGCGGTGGCGGTGCAGCCGCTGCTGGAAGGCGGCAAGGCAGCCTTCAGGCTCGAGGCGCCCTTGAAGGGCAGCAGCGCCCTCAGCATCGTCCCCGTGGGACGCACCACGAAGGTGCACCTGACGTCAGATTGCCCCTCGCCCAGCTTCGACGGCCGCTATCTGCCCAGCGACCGCGAGATCACGGCGCAGGGCTTCACCGCCGACTGGAACGTGCTGGCGCTCAACCGCGATTTCTCGCAAGTGTTGAGCAGCCAGAGCGAGCTGGGCGGTGCCGGCACCATCGACGTCGGGCTGCGGGTGCCCGTGGAGCAGTACCAGCAGACCACGCGCACCATCAAGTATGCCTACCTCATCATCTTCCTGACCTTTGCCGTGGTGTTCTTCATCGAGATGCGCCGCCGCACGCCCATCCATCCCGTGCAGTACGCCCTCGTGGGCATCGCCCTCATCCTCTTCTACACGCTGCTGCTCTCCTTCTCGGAGCATCTCACCTTCCTGGTGTCGTACCTGATAGCTTCGGCGATGACGGTGGCACTCATCACGCTGTTCATGCGGGCGGTGCTGCGCAACACCCGCGCGGCCTTGGCCATCGGCGGACTGCTGGTGCTGCTGTATGCCTTCATCTACATCCTCCTGCAATTGGAGAGCTATGCCCTCTTGGTAGGCAGCGTGGGCGTCTTCGTCATCCTCGCCATCGCCATGTATGCCTCGCAGAAGATCGAGTGGTACGCCTGAGGCGCACAAACTTGACACGAAAGAAAAATGTGGGAGCAATTCCACATTTTTTTTGTATCTTTGCAACACGAAAAAATAAGGGTAACCTCTAAAAATTAATTCATTGATAATAAAATAAATACATTGAATA